>Ga0272441_10010020_pt1 | contig 14467 bp, 11 predicted proteins | sample SSMProp6N_FD_193582 | JGI IMG/M metagenome (GOLD analysis project Ga0272441, IMG submission 193582) | Marine sediment archaeal communities from Little Sippewissett salt marsh, Falmouth, MA, United States - SSM-Prop-6N | ecosystem: Environmental > Aquatic > Marine > Wetlands > Sediment ... | reverse complement strand
CGATTCCCTATGAGATGACATGCGGCGTCTCCCGGCGGGTTCAGCGTGTGGTGGTTACCGGCCATCACGACCTCGGTACCGATTGACCGGGTTGCCGGCTGTTGGTGGGAAAGTCTTTGCTGTTGCTATCGGTTCTCATATTCTCATGATGGTGGCGGCCTCCCATGAAGTGCCTTGAGTGCCAGAACGCAGTCGATAGCGCTGCCGCTGCCTGCCCGGTTTGCGATTGTCCGCTTGACCGGCGCTGCGATACCTGCCGCAGTATCAACCGACCCCAAAGCAAATTTTGCACCACGTGCGGTCATTCGTTGGCGCTCATCTCAACCCCTTCACCTTCTTTTGACCGATCAGCAAGTTTGGCCCGACCCATTTCCGGCCCGGCCACTATCGGACAAGATGGATACGGGAGCAACAGCGAACGGAAACTGGTGACGGTGCTTTTTTCGGACCTCACCGGTTACTCTGCCCTATGTGAACGCCTGGATCCTGAGGATGTTCGCGAAATGATGAACCTGGTTTTCAAAGAGATTGTCGGCATCATTATCCGATATGAAGGTTATATTGACCGGATCATCGGAGATGAAGTGCTATCGGTTTTCGGGTTACCACGCACCCATGAGGACGATCCGGTGAGGGCGATTCTGGCGGCTGTGGATATTCACGACTCCGTGTCCAGGATGACCGGCCGGTTCAACGGTCGGTTGGGGAAACCGCTGGCGATGCATTCGGGAATTGCGACGGACCTGGTAGTGACCGGCGACCCGGTAAACCGGGCATCGTTGTTGACCAATCTGGCGATTACCGGAGAAATTCTCGTTGGAACGTGCACCATGCCGTCCACGTCAGGTTTTTTCTTCCTCGAAAAACGCCAACCTAAGAAAGGTCGGGGCACGGCTGAAACCATCGATGCCTATCGCGTCGTCAGCACTTTAAGAGAGCCCGACAAGATCAGGCGCGTTCTGGATCTGCGCGCCCGGCTAATGGGGCGCGGCATGCAATTGAAAGACCTGCATCCTCGCCTGGGACAGCTCGGCGTCCACCATCTACGCCGTCAACGCCCTTTTTATAAAGGCATATGCCCACCTTTCCCTCGGCGAGGGTTACCCAGGCAGAGAAAAATCTTATAGAGATCCTTTCCTTCTGCAAGACGTCGGGTTGTGAGTATATTGAAACATCGGCAGACGCGTTGTCCAGCGTCGTTGCCGTGGCCAAGGGAAATGTCGCAGCCGGTGTGAAAGCCCTCAACGGCCATACAGATGGCTGGCCAGACCAATGCCCTGGGCATCAAAGGCCAGGTGTCTCTCGATCTGGGACGGCTCTATCAGACCGGGAAAAGAAAGTATATGGCCGTACCGCTGATCAAGGAGAGTATTGGGTTGTTCGAACAACTGGGGCGGACGCACACCTGAAACGGGCGCAGTCCACCCTCACACGTTAGAATGAGGAGCGATCGCTAGGTCGTGCCTCCGCTGGCCATCGCCTGTTTCCGCAACAGATCGTAGAGGCGACGGGTTACCGGCCCCACCTCGCCCTGGCCAATGGATTTACCGTCGATGCGCACCACCGGGAGTAATTCGGTGACGGTCCCGGAGAGAAAAACCTCGTCGGCACCATATAACGCGTCGGTTCCGAAAAATGTTTCCTCCAGATCAAGATCAGCCGTCCTGCAAACCTTCAGAACCACCATACGGGTAATACCCGGAAGGATGGCGTTGGTCAGCGGATGGGTAATCAAACGGCCGCCGGATACAATGAACAGGTTCGAACTGGTTCCTTCGCGGACGATTCCCTTTTCGGATACGAAGATGGCGTCGTCGCAACCCGAATCCAGCGACTTCTGCTTGGCCAGGCTGCTGGCCAGGAGTTGGACGGTTTTGATGTCACAGCGTCCCCAGCGGGTATCTTCGACGGTAATCGCCGTGGCGCCGTTCTTGCGCAAGGCCTCCGGCATATTCTTGACCGGTCGGATGGTCATGATAATCTGAGGGGTCATGCCCGGGGTGATGGCAAAGTTGCGGGGGGCGACGCCCCTTGAAATCTGAATGTATACGCCTGCCCGTGGGTAGCCGGAAAGGGTGAACAGATCCAGAACGGCTTTTCTGATGTCGGCGCGGGAGATGGGATCGAAGGCCAGTTCCCGCATGGATCGCTCCAACCGGTCCAGATGTTCCTCCAGCATGAACAGGCGACCTTCATAGCTGGCGACAAACTCATAGACCCCGTCACCGAACTGGTAACCCCGATCTTCGATGGGCACGACCGCTCTTTCGATGGGCATGATTTCTCCATTCACATAGGCCAGGTCCGGCATGGGAGCCTCCTTTCGTAGCGCACGATATTGCTTAGGTGCAGTGTTTGGTCGGTGGATCGGTTACTCGATAAGATTTTTCAACATACACCAAAATGATCTGCGTTGAAACCCAATTGGCAGTCAATTAAAGGATGCTGGATGATATCGTTGATTGGAGGTTTGACACAGGATTCGCTCCTGGGATATACCCCTCTCATCAATGATCCAATTTATTTGCTATTCGTCTTATGTTTTCTGACATAGAAATACCAATTGTTACGATTAATAAGCTAAGCAGTCGATCGGATAATAGCCATGAAACCCATCGTTGCCCTTGTTGGCAGACCAAATGTGGGTAAATCTACCCTTTTCAACCGGATCACCCGATCCCGGGATGCCATTGTGGATGACCTGCCCGGCGTGACCCGGGACCGGCATTTCGGGGATGCCCGCTGGAACGATAAAGCCTTTACCCTTGTGGATACCGGCGGATTTGCCGACGGGGACGCCGACGCCTTTGCAACGCACATCCGCCAGCAGGTTGAGCAGGCCATCGCCGACGCCGATGTCATTGTCATTATCCTTGATGGTAAGGGGGGTATGTCTCCCTTTGATGCCGACCTGATCAAGATTCTGCGCACCGCAGACAAACCTGTGTTTCATGTGGTCAACAAGATTGACGGTGAGGGCCAGGAAAAAGCCTTGTCCGATTTTTATAGCCTGGGCATCGATAATCTGTTTCCGGTTTCGGCTGAGCATGGATACGGGGTCCCTGATTTTTTGGATGAACTGACGGCCGGGTTTGCTGAACTGACGGCTGAGGAAGAACGGTCCGATGCCATCCGCATTGGGGTGGTAGGAAAACCCAATGCCGGTAAATCCTCCCTAATTAACGCCATTTTAGGTGAGGCGCGGCTGGTGGTCAGCGAAGTTGCCGGCACTACACGGGATTCCATCGACTCCGTATTTACCCGGGGAGACCAGACCTACGTGCTGGTGGACACCGCCGGGATTCGCCGAAAGGGGAAGGTGTCCCTGCGTTTGGAAAAATTCTCGATCATCAAGGCCCTGCGCAGTCTTAAACGGTGCGATGTGGCCCTGATCGTCATTGACGCTGAACAGGGCGTCTCCGATCAGGATGTCCATGTGGCCGGCTACGCCCATGACCGCGGATGCGGGGCGATTTTTCTGCTGAACAAATGGGACCGGGTTGACAATCGGGACGGCAAAGCCCTGAAGCGGTTCACGGAAAATCTGCGCATGGACGCCAAATTCCTGAACTTTGCACCAGTGATGACTGTTTCGGCTAAAACCGGACAGCGGATTCAACGCATCTTTCCTATCGTGGATCAGGTTTACGATCAGTATTCGGCCCGGATCACCACCGGGAAGTTGAACAAGGCCATGGACCAAGCCCTGACGCGCACCCAACCCCCGATGCACAAAAGCACGCGGCTCAAGTTCTATTATGCCACCCAGGTGTCCACCCGGCCGCCCACCTTTGTCAGCTTTGTCAACTTCCCCGACGGGGTGCATTTTTCCTATCAGCGCTACTTGGTGAACCAGATCCGGGAAGCCTTTTCCCTGGACAAGACGCCGGTTCGCCTGCTGCTGAAACAGCGCACCGGAAAGAACCCGGCTTTTTTAAACAAGCGTTCAACACCCTTCAAACGAAAAAAGCGATCCAGCAAGCGGCCCACTAAACGATAGAGATGGACCTTTTCGACTATCAGGCTTCAGAATTTACAGATTCCCAGCGACCACTGGCAGAACGCATGCGCCCGTACCGTTTGGCAGACCTGTTCGGCCAGGATTCGGTTACGGGACCGGGTTCTCTGATTCGCCATGCCATCGAAAACGACCGGATTTTTTCCATGATTCTGTGGGGGCCGCCCGGCTGCGGGAAAACCACCCTGGCGAGGATTATCGCCCGTGAAACCCGATCTCATTTTAGTCACTTTTCGGCGGTGCTTGCCGGCATCAAACAGATCCGTGAAGTCATCGATGAGGCCAAAAAACAGCGGCAGTTCCAGCGCAGGCGAACGATCCTGTTTGTGGACGAGATCCACCGGTTCAACAAGGCCCAACAGGACGCTTTCCTGCACCATGTGGAGTCCGGGTTGATTACCCTCATCGGCGCCACCACGGAAAACCCGTCCTTCGAGGTGATCTCGGCGCTGCTGTCCCGATGCCGGGTGATTACCCTCAACCTGCTGGACGAGGACGCCCTGGGTCGCGTGCTCGATCGGGCAGTGGAAGATGGGAGGGTAGGGCTCGGAGAATTGAATTTATGCCTGCCTGACGATGCCCGGCAGCATTTGATCCGGATTGCTTCTGGGGATGCGCGAAGCGCCCTCAATAACCTGGAAATGGCCGCCACACTGGCTCTGGCCGAATCTTCACCCCAAACGGGCACTCGCCGAATGGTCACCCTGGATCATGTGGAAAGTGCGCTGCAGAAAAAGGCGCTGCTTTACGACAAGGGTGGTGACGAGCATTTTAACATCATCTCCGCGTTTCACAAGAGCCTTAGGGGCAGTGACCCGGATGCGGCCCTGTATTGGCTGGCTCGCATGCTGGAGGCCGGGGAAGACCCCCTGTATGTGGCCCGGCGCATGGTGCGGTTTGCCTCTGAAGATGTGGGAAACGCCGATCCGTTTGCCCTGCGTCTGACCCTGGGGGCCATGGAGACCTTTCGGTTTTTAGGGCATCCGGAAGGGGATCTGGCCTTGGCCCAGGCCGCCGTTTATCTGGCCACGGCGCCCAAGAGCAACAGTGTCTACAAGGCATGGAACAAGGTGACGCAGACGGTCAGAGAAAAAGGCGCGCTGCCGGTTCCCTTGCATATTCGCAACGCGCCTACGGGATTGATGAAGGATCTGGGCTACGGCAAGGGATACCGCTATGCCCATGATTTTAAGGACGGATATGCCATCCAGGACTACCTGCCTGACGCCATCGCCGGCAGCCTGTATTATATTCCGACGGACCGGGGTTACGAGAAGATGATAGCCGGGCGCCTGAAGCAATGGCGGACATTGAAGGAAAAAACAAAAAAATAAAAGCAGGCAACGTATGGTTCTTTCTGCCCCTCAAGCGATTGAAATCTCTACATCCATGAACTGCTTCAACGTATTGGCTACGATGCAGCCACGTTCGGCGATAAGAACCATCTTTTCCATCTGATCCCGATCGATCCCATTGCCCTTCACCGCCATGGCCATTTTCTGCAAGCGGGGCGGCGTCCCATCCAGCGTGCCGCTGACCTTAATGGTCAGCCCCTTTGCCTCGATTCCCCGTCCCTGGAAAGCAGCGATAAGGTTGCTCATGAAACAGCCGCCCAGGCTGGCCACAAACATTTCGCCGCCCATGGGACCCTTGTTGCCTCCTCCTTTTTCCATCGGGCGATCGGTGACCAGTTCATGCTCGCGAATCCGTGTGCGGGCGGCGGTGGAACCCTCAATTTGAGATATTGTCGTGGTGACTTCAGGCACGGTCTGATCCTCCTGTATAAAGTTTTCAACATGTTCAATTTGCTCATGGTTGGTGCAACAATCAAGTTTTTGCGCGAAATAACCAAGGGCCTTGAGATTGAATGTCGCTGATCCTTGATTGATTTGGCCGGTGGATACTGGTACAAAGAGCAATACGTTTAGGCGACATTTTCAAACAGCGTGCATTTATCTTTCAAGGGAGGGCGTTTGATGTCCACACCGGTTACCACTAAACCCGTCTTGATCGTATTCGTCCTGCTGACACTCTTGAGCGGTTTCATCACCCGAACGGCTGATGCGGACATGCGCCTTTACAAGGGGCAGACCGTATACGTGCCGGTGTATTCGCATATTTACAGCGGCGACCGGGAACAACCCTTTTACCTGGCCGCCACGCTGAGCATCCGCAATACGGATACGAAACATGCCATCACACTGACGGCGGTGGATTATTACGACTCGGACGGCAAGTTTTTGAAACACTATCTGGAAAAGGCTCTACCCCTCAACGCCATGGCCACCAAACGCTATGTGGTGCCCGAGTCGGACAAAAGCGGAGGCTCCGGCGCCAAATTTATCATCAAATGGCAATCGGGTGAACCGGTGGCGGAACCGTTGATCGAGTCGGTGATGATCAGCACCAAAACCCAGCAGGGGATCTCTTTTACCTCACGGGGCAGGGTGCTTGAAGCTTTTTAAGATAAAGCAGCAACACGCCTCCGGCCAGAATCATGGCCATGCACAGCAGTTGCCCCATGGACAGGGAAAAAAAGATAAAGCCGAGATGGGCGTCGGGCTGGCGGGCATACTCGATAAAAAAGCGCACCAGGCCATACCCCATGAGATAGAGGGCCAGCATGGCGCCCCGGGTGGTGACCCGGTTTTTGACCGCCCAAAGGACGATAAAGAGGACGATGCCCTCGAAAAAGGCCTCGTAAAGCTGTGAGGGATGCCGCCGGCCGGGACCCGGTGCAAAGGGGAAAAACATGCCGATGGGATGGGTCGTCACCCGCCCGAAAAGTTCGCCGTTGATAAAGTTGCCCAACCGCCCGAAGGTATATCCCAACGGAATGCAGGGGACGATGAGATCGGCCATGTTGAAAAAATCCAACCGGTTTTTACGCACGAAAATGACTGTCGCCACGACCACACCGATGAGTCCTCCGTGATAGGACATTCCCGTGATGCCGGTAAACCGGATGCCGCCGGAAAATTCAAAGGGCAGGATGACCTCCAGTGGATGGTGCAGGTAGTACGAGAAGTTGTAGAAAAGCACATAGCCCAGGCGGGCGCCGACGATCAGGCCCAGGATCATGGCCGTCATGAGCCCCTGGAGCTGCTCCACATCAATCTGGAATCGGTCTTCCCGCCGGAGGCGATAGGTCGCCAATCCATAGGTGATTGCAAAGGCCACGATGTACATGAGCCCGTAGTATTGCAGCTTGAAGCTGCCGATTTCAAAGATTACCGGGTCCATATGCGCCGGCAGGTGCTGCCACCAGAAGAGAAAATCCCCCATATTGATTCACTTTCGTCGATTGGCCGTTGGTGTCAAGAGGGTGACAATACTACCGCCCGGCGCCTCGCGTCAATACCATCTGGTTTATGGTTCATGGGACCGGGTTCGAGGTCTGGCAATGTCCCTTAGATATCGGTGAGTGAATCGATGTCAAAAGGGCGTTATTCGGATTGTCAGGCAACCCCTGCGGTGCGACCCGACCTACAGGATGAAAAAGAGAATATCCAATGTCGAACAAATAACCGCAGAATGAAGGTATGTTGTCGATTCTTTTATATCCCCATCACGAGGTGATTCCTTCCTTCGATATTCGAAATTGGATATTGGACATTCTGCGGTTCGTTTTTCAGAACGACCCAAACCCTTGTGACCCGCCGCCAGGTCTTGGTCAGCGTGGGCGCGACAGCGAGTCCATACAAAAAACCGTGGAACACGTTTCATTTTCGATCAAGCCGACCTATTGCCGGTTGAGCCAGTGTTCTCCGTCATCCGACCGCTGTTCCCCCATTGCCCATGCCAGTCGGGCTGAGGCGGTGCCGTATCCATAGCGCGCCGCAAAATAGGCGTTTTCAGCACGGTCAAGGTAGCTGCGCGCATCGAGCACCTCCGTGGAGGTGGTCAACTGTTGCTGATAGAGCCGATTGGTGATGCGCCAGTGCTCCCGGGCCTGATCCAGGGCTGTCCGTGCGGTTCCGATATTCTTGGCGGCCACATCGAGGTCGAGACGCGCCTGGACGACCTGAAGGCGGACGTCATCCATGATTTTTTCCAGCGCCTGCACCAACGCCCGTTGTTCGGAATGAACTCTGGCCGAACGGGCGCGTGTTTTTCCGAATTCGAAAAAGGTCCAACGGGCCTGAATCCCCAGGCTGGCATTGTATTGGTTGGAATAATCATTGTTGCTGGCCCCTAAGTCATCCCCGTCCTGCTGGTATTTGCCCAGCAGGTCGATCCGGGGGTAATAGTCACTTTTCGCCAGAAGCGCTTCGTTTGCCTTTGATTGAACGGACTGCTTCAAGACGGCAACTTCGGGTCTGGTCTTTAGAGCCTGTTGGACCTGGTCGCTTAAGGCCGGTGAAATGGACATCGAGGGCTCAACGTCTTTAATCTCAACGTCGCTTCCGTAATCCCTTCCCAGCAGCAGACACAGGGTCGACCGGACGTTCTTGACGCCGGCTTCGGCCCGGTGCCGCTGTTGAAGGGAGTCGGCCCGGGCCACCTGGGCCTTGAGCAGATCGTTCAATGGAACCAACCCGTTTTCATGGAACTTGCGCACATCGGCTTCATGGGCGGCCAGTGCCGCGTCGCTGCTTTCGGCCACCTTGAGGGCGCGCTCCGCCATGAGCAGGTCGAAGCAGCGCTGCCTGACCTGCAGCATCACCGACTGCTGGGTCTGCTGAAATTCCAGTTCCCGGGTCTCTAACCCCAGTTCGGCCAGGCGGTGACGGGCACTGATGCCAAAACCGGAGAACACGGGCTGGGCCAGGGCCACCTCCCAGTGGTACTGATCCCGGCTGTTGGTAATCACCTGGTTCCCGTAAATATTGACAAACGGTGATTCGGCCAGGTTCTGGTAAGAGTATGCCGCGGAAAGCCTGGGAAAGAAGTCTGATCGTGCCTCCCGTTCACCAAAGGCCGCCGCCTGTCGATAGGCTTCGTCCTGATGGATCAGCGGGTTGTTATCCATGGCTTCCCGGACGGCTTCGTCGATGGTCATCGGCGCTGCAGCGCCGACGCTAACGCCGGCCAGCAGTACGATGATGATGACGCATAACCGTTGCATCGTTTTTCTCCTGTAATACATTCTTATTCCAGTGTCTTCCTGAAGCGTGACACGGCCAAAATAAGAAAACCGGTGGCCAGGATAACCTGGGCGCCGATAGGCAGCCACAGGATGCGGATGCCGACTCCCTTGACCACGATACCGTGAAGGACCTGCAGGAACCAACGCATGGGGTTGAGCACGGTGATCCACTGGATGATCTCCGGCATATTGCGGATGGGAAAGATGAAACCGCTGAGCAAAATGGCCGGCACCAGGATAAAAAAGGCGGTGAGCAGGGCTTGTTGCTGGGTGCGGGCGGTGACACTTACCAGCAGGGCCATTCCCAGGTTTCCCACAATGTAAATCGTAGCCGTCGCATAGAGCAGCGGCAGGCTGCCCTGGATACGGATGCCGAAGATCACACGGGCGATGAGGAACATCAGGGTCATCGTGACCATGCCGGTCGCCAGAAAGGGCAAGGTTTTACCCATAATGAATTCCACCCGTCGGATCGGTGTGACCATGACCTGCTCGATAGTGCCGATCTCTTTTTCCCGGACGATGGCCATGGAAGCGAGTACCAGGCCGATCAGGATCAGCATGACGGCGATCAGGCCGGGGACGAAGTAGTACTTGCTCTCCAGGTTGGGATTGTACCAGGCCCGTGTGCGGATCGCCATGGGAGCGGAAACCACGGGGACCACACCGGCTTGATCGGCGGTCATGCGCTGGTTGAAATGGTCCACGGCTTGGCTGGCGTAATTGATAGTTACAGACGCATCGTTGCTCAGGGTTCCGTCTACGAGCAGTTGCACGGTCACCGCTTTGCCTGAGCGAATGTCTCCTGCAAAATGCATCGGAATGCGGATAACCGCGCGAACCCGGCCGGCATCCAGCAGCTCTTGGACCTGGTTGTCGGTGGCAAGCCGATGGGTGACGCTGAAATAGTCGCCACCGGTAAATTCGGCTACCAGCCGGCGGCTTTCCGGGCTGTTGTCAGGGTCGACCACCGCCGTACTGATGTTTTTCACGTCGGTGGTCAGGGCAAAGGCCAGCACCGTCATCTGTACAAGGGGCATGACCAGCACCACCATGCGCATGCGCACATCCCTGAACATCTGCAAGAATTCTTTGTGAAGCATCTGTCGAATGCGCAGGATCATTCGCTACCCCTCCAGTTTCAACTTCATTTTGCGATGAGAGAGAAAAACCATTACCGCGGCATAGATCGTCAGCAGGGCGGCGTTGAGGCCGAGGACCTCCAGGCCGATCCCCTTGAGGAAAATTCCCCGCAGCAGGGTGATGAAGTAGCGGGCCGGTACGATGAAGGTGATGGCCTGGATCGCCGCCGGCATGTTGTAGATGCCGAAGACGAACCCGGAGAGCAACAACGTGGGCAGGTATCCGGTGAACAGGGCGATCTGATTGGCCAACACCTGGGTCTTGAGTACGATGCTGAGCAAAAGGCCCAGAAACAGGGCGCCGGTGAGAAACACCGATGCCGACAGAAACAGCAGCCCGGTGCTGCCGCGCAGGGGCACGTCGAAAATCCAGTGACCCATGGCCACGGCGATGGCCACGTCCGCCAGTCCGATAACAAAATAGGGCACCACCTTGCCCAGGACCAGTTCCGGCACTTGGATGGGGGTGCTGATGAGCTGCTCCATGGTACCAGTTTCCCACTCACGGGCCATGGTAACGCTGGTGAGCATGGCGGCGATGACCACCATCACCAGGGCGATGATGCCGGGAATGATGACATTGCGGCTCTCCATCTCCGGGTTGTACCAGGCGCGTGGTTCAAGCGATACCTGTCCGGCTCCCCCCCGACCGGCACCCGCGGCGACCCGCGTTCGGCTGTTGTAGATCCGGCCAATGGCATTGACGTAGCCGATGGCCAGGGTGGCGTTGTTGGCGTCGGTACCATCGATCAGGGCCTGGATCTCGACGGGTTGGCCGGCCCGGCTTCGGTCGGCGAAATCGGCAGGTATCACCAGGGCCACCATGATAGCGCCGGCATCGAGCATGTCGGTCAGATCCCTATACCCTCCCGTGTAATGGTCGACGGAAAAATAGGCTGAGCCGTCTAACAGACCCAGCAGTTCACGGCTCTGGGCCGTTTGGGACTGATCCCAGACCGCTGTGGGGACCTGCTTGAGATCCATGGTCAGGGCATAGCCGAACAGGGCGATGAGAAGCATGGGGATGGCAATGGCCAGCACCAGGCTGCGCCAATCGCGAACCACGTGGATCGATTCCTTGCGGGCCACGGCGATGAAGCGCTGCAGCTTCAACGGCACCTCCCTGGTTGACAGCCTGACCCGGAAAGAACATTTTTATGGTCGCGATCCTCCTTTTCGATGAGGGCGACAAAGACATCCTCCATGGTGGGGACGATTTTGGCCAGGGTTACTTCCGACAGACCCAAGTCGCCGGACAGCCGCCGGATGCGACGCTCCACCATATCGGCGTCGTCCACCTTCAGATGCAGTCCGGCACCGAACAGGGCCACATCCCGGACACCCTCAACGGCTGACAATGCATCCATAAAATCCTGAGGCTGCGGGCAGCGAAGATCCAGGATGGTTGCGTCAACCAATCGGTTTTTCAGTTCCCGGGGGCTGCCCAGGGCAATCATGCGCCCCTGGTAGATCATGGCCACCCGGTCACAATATTCGGCCTCTTCCATATAGTGGGTGGTGACGAACACGGTGCGGCCCCGGCCGGCCATGTCGTAGATCAGGTTCCAGAACCGTCGACGGCTCATGGGATCCACGCCGCTGGTCGGTTCGTCCAGAAAAACGATGGGCGGCCGGTGCAGGATGGCGCAGGCCAGGGCCAGGCGTTGCTTCCACCCGCCGGCCAGAAGCCTTGTCGGCTGATTATCCCTCCCTTTGAGGCCGGCCATGCGGGTAGCCCAGGCCCGCCGCTCGGCCATCCGTTGGCCTTCCAACCCGTATATACCTCCGTAAAAATTGATGTTTTCCGACACGGTGAGGTCTTCATACAGGGAGAATTTCTGACTCATGTAGCCGATACGCTGCTTAATGGCCTCGGCTTGGTCGACAATGTCGCAACCGGCTACCATGCCACCGCCCTCGGATGGGCTGAGCAGGCCGCAGAGCATTCGGATCGTGGTGCTCTTGCCGGCGCCGTTGGGCCCCAAAAACCCGAATATCTCACCGGCCGACACGGTCAGGTTGAGATCGTCCACCGCGACGAAATCGCCAAACCGGCGGGTCAAACCCCTTACCTGAACCGCACCGACTCCCTGAGTCCGTTCGGAAGAACGTGGACGGGCGTTGTTCTCTACCGACGGTCGAGCGGGGGCGTCTGCCTGCGGTGCCGCGATCGTATTGACGAAGACATCCTCGAGGCTTGGGGGAATCCGGCGAATCTCCTGGATCAAGATTTTTTCTTTCCCCAATAGGGTGCTTGCCATTCTGGTGGTTTGATCCGGATCCCGGCAGGCGATGTGGATGCTGTCGCCGAAGAGGTCCACGCTGACGGCATCGGCCAGACCCTGGCGGAGGACCCAGTAGGCCTGTCGAGATTGCTCGCAGTGCACGGCCAGGATGGTCATGGGCATGGATAGCCGAACCTTTTCGGGGCTGTCCTGCACGAGTATTCGCCCCCGGTCCATCAGCCCGATCCGGTTGCAGCGTTCGGCTTCGTCGAGGTAGGCCGTGGTGACCAGGATGGCTACCCCGCCTTTGAGCATGCGATAGAGGATGCGCCAGAAATCCCGGCGGCTGACCGGATCCACGCCATTGGTCGGTTCGTCCAGCAGCAGTACCTCGGGGGTGTGGATCAGGGCGCAGATCAGCTGCAGCTTCTGTTTCATGCCGCCGGAAAGCTTGCCGGCATGACGTTTGCGGAAGGGCCGCATGTTGGAAAAGTCGAGCAGTTCGTCCAGACGCGATTCACGGGCCTGGCGGGACATGCCGTAGAGATCCGCATAAAAGTTGATATTTTCATCTACGGTCAGGTCGGGGTAAAGTCCGAAACGCTGGCTCATGTAGGCCAGGTGGGTTTTGACCTCGGCACCATGTTCCGGCAGGTCGCACCCGGCTACCCGGGCCCGGCCGCCGGAAGGGTCGAGCAGGCCGGCCAGCATGCGCAGAGTCGTTGTCTTGCCCGCTCCGTCCGGCCCCACCAGGCCGTAGATTTCACCCCGGTTCACGAACAGGGACAGATCTTCCACGGCCGACAGGCCGCCGAAGGATCGGCTCAGATGCTCTGCCAGGATGGCCGTCTCTTTGGTGGGGTGATTCACGGTGCGGCCTCGATGACTGCGTCGGCGGGCATGCCCGGCTTGAGCACGCCGTCCGGATTGTCCAGGTTGACCTTGATGCGGTAGACTAGGTTGGTTCGCTCCTTGAACGTCTGAACCGAACGGGGAGTGAACTCTGCCTGGCTGCTGATAAAGCTGATGCGACCCTTCCAGCGGCGGTCCGGGTAGGCGTCGATGGTGACTTTGGCAGCCTGGCCGAGCCTGATTCGACCCAGGTCGGTTTCATCGATGAAGGCGCGCAGCCAGACCCCTTGGATGTCGCCAACGGTCAGAACGGTCGTGCCGGGATTCAGGTAGGCGCCGGGTTCGGCCGACGTGCTGAGCACGACACCGTCAAAGGGGCAGAAGAGTTCCGTCTCTGCCAGTTGCTGACGGGCAATGGCCAAGCCGGCCTGGGCCGCAGCTTTTCTCGCCCGGGCCTGATCGATGGCCTCCTGCCGCGGACCGGCCTTGATCAAGGCATAGTCGGCCTCCGCCTGGTCCAGGGCCGCCCGGGCCTGACTGACCTGCTCCCGGCGGCTGCCCTCGCGCCGCAGGCTCAACCGCTCACCGGCAGCCTGCCGCCTTGATGCGGCAGCCGCTGCGGCATTCTGGGCAGCAACGCGTTGCGTCCGATAGGTGTCGAAGGCCTGTCTGCTGATGCCGCCATCTTTGAACACCGCCTCGTAACGGGCGAAATCGGTACGGACCAGTTCCAGCTGGCTCTGGGCTGTCCGTTCGTCAGCCACTGCCCGCTGAAGATCCGCTTCGGCCTCGGCGATTTCCTGCAACCGACTACCGCTTTGCTGTTCGTTGAGGGCAAAGCGGGCTTGGCTGACATGGGCCTGGGCGCGCTTGATCTCTTCGGGGCGGCTGCCGGCTGAAAGTTCCGCCAACACCGACGATGCATAGTCGACATCGGCGCTGGTCTTTTGCCATTGAAGCTGCTGATCCGTGTCATCCAGCACGGCCAGACGCTGGCCCTGTCCGACCCGATCCCCCTCGTCCACCAGCCGCAGGCTGAGACGGCCGGGAACCTTGAATGCCAGGTCCACCTGGGTCACGTCGATGTTGCCCGACAATCGGATCTGCCCGGTGCCGTCTTTTTCTTTAAAAAAGTGATTCC
>Ga0272441_10010019_pt1 | contig 14468 bp, 14 predicted proteins | sample SSMProp6N_FD_193582 | JGI IMG/M metagenome (GOLD analysis project Ga0272441, IMG submission 193582) | Marine sediment archaeal communities from Little Sippewissett salt marsh, Falmouth, MA, United States - SSM-Prop-6N | ecosystem: Environmental > Aquatic > Marine > Wetlands > Sediment ... | reverse complement strand
CTCAAACTTGCAATGAGCAAGGTGAATGGGGAGAATGCATTCAAAACAATCAACCTCAATCAGAAAACTGTGAAGATGGCCTAGATAATGATTGCGACGGATTAGTAGATGGCAATGATCCTGATTGTCAAAACTTAACCTGTAATTTTAAAGTGGATTTTATTAGATACAGTAATGCAGGAGAAGGAGATTTATCTAACAAAGTTTTTGTAGGAACAGATACTAATCCATATAATCCAGGAGAATGGATTTCTCTGTTAGAAACAGACAGTAACTTGAATGAAGATGTACCGGGATTGGCTGTCCAAAGATACTCAGACAAGATAAAAATATTCCTTTATGGTTCTCATGAGCCAGGCAGCGAAGAAGCTTTAGAAGGCTTGGTTACTATCGAAGGCGGAGAATTTACGGGAATTGAGAATGTTAGTGAGGATCCTTTTGAAGGATGGAATAATGGAATAGGTACTTTTGGAGCTGTTTCTGAAGATGAAGCCTATTTTAGCGAAGATAATCCAGCTACTTCTTCCTTTATTTCATCTGTTGATATAGCTAACGATGCTTACTATATTTACTATAATTGTTCAGCAGCAAGTGAAAACTGTACTAATGGCATAGATGATGATTCAGACGGACTAATAGATTGTAATGACCCAGATTGTACTTGCTACACCTGTAATGAAGACACTAGGATAGGTGACATAAGTGGCAATGGTGTAATTGACTTTCAAGACTCAGGCATTATCTATAGGATAAGTTTGGGACAATTGGGAATAACAGGAGATATCTGTTGTGCTGATGTAGACAATGATGGAGACATTGACGAAGATGACTCTACCCTTGTTTGGGAAAACAGAGATGGTGTTGAGGAAGCTTGCTTTCCTAGAGGATACACCTGTTCCATCAAAGAACACTGTTCCAACCAAAAAGATGATGACTGCGATGGACTAATAGATTGTGATGACCCAGACTGTATAGATAATTCTGATTGTACTCAGTAGAATTAATTGGTAGATAAGGAATACAGCCTGGCTTATTGCTTGGGCTGTTTTTTATTGAAGAAGTATTGGGTTTTTAGCTGTTCCTTATTATGGTAGAATAAAATAGGATTGACATTAGAGCTTCATTTTGATAATATTTAGGTGAAGCCCTAAGAGGCTTTTTTAGATAGAAAAATGTTAGATAAGATAAAAAACAAGTTCAAAAACATAATTCCTTTTTTGAAAGAGGTTAGGTTGGAAGTTAAAAAGATTAACTGGCCAAGCAGAAAAGAGACTTTAAGATACACTTTTATTGTTGTTGCAGTTTCAGCTTTAGCTGCAGCTTTTTTGGGTGGCTTGGATTATGTTTTTTCTCAGCTAGTAAATAAAGTTATTTTTTAAGATGCCAAGGCAAAAACTTCCTCAAGAAAAAAAGTGGTATGTTATTCACACTTATTCTGGATACGAAGATGCGGTTGCTAAAAACTTAAAGCAGCGTATTGAGAGTTTGGGAATGGAGGACAAAATATTTAATGTTTTGGTTCCTAAAGAAAAGAAAATAAAGATAAGAGACGGGAAAAGAAGAGTGGTGGAAGAAAAGATATACCCAGGATACATTTTGGTGGAAATGATAGTTACAGATGATTCTTGGTATATAGTTAGAAATACACCAAGAGTCACTGGTTTTATTGGAGCTGGTACTACTCCTGTTCCTGTGAAGTTGGGAGAAATAGACACTTTAAAGCAGAGGATGGGGGTTGAGGAACCAAAGTATAAGATTGAATTTGAAAAGGGAGATAGTGTAAGAATAACCGACGGACCCTTTAAAGAGTTTGATGGTAAAGTTGAGGAAGTTGATACAGAAAGGGGCAAGGTTAAAGTTTTAGTTAATATGTTTGGCCGGGATACTCCGGTAGAATTAGATTCATTACAAATTAAGAAAATATAGTATGGCAAAGAAAGTATTAACAGTAATTAAATTGCAAATACCAGCAGGTCAAGCTACGCCAGCGCCTCCTATTGGTCCTAGCTTGGCTCAACACGGCGTAAATATTTCAGAGTTTTGTCAGAAATTCAATGACGAATCAAAAGAGCAAAAAGGATGGATTCTTCCTGTAGAAATTACTGTTTTTGAAGATAGGAGCTACGATTTTAAAATTAAACAGCCTCCAGCTTCAGAATTGCTGAAAAAGGCTGCAGGAATTGAAAAAGGATCTGGTGAGCCTAATAAAAAAAAGGTAGCCAAAATTAGCGAGAAGCAGTTAAGGGAGATTGCAGAAAGGAAAATAGAAGATCTGAATGCCTATGACATTGAAACTGCAATGAAAATAATTAGAGGTACTGCAAAAAATATGGGAATCGAAATAACACCTTAATTTGAAAAAGGTGTTGTTTTAATTTACAATAACTTTGTATGATTTTATCTGATAGAGATATTAAAAATTATATTTCGGAAGGGAAAATTAAGGTTATTCCTGAGCCTGATTTTGAAAAGCAGCTAGGTCCTTGTTCTTTGGACTTACATTTGGATAGTCATTTCAAATTATTTAAGCATTCAGAGTACCCTTTCATTGATTTGAGTGATAAAAAAACTCCAATAGATGAAATGATGACAGAAATAGAGATTAGTGATGATAGACCTTTAATTTTAAGGCCTAGTGATTTTGTGATTGCTGCTACAAAAGAGGAAATAATTCTATCTTCAGATATCATGGGAAGATTAGATGGCAGGAGTTCTTTGGGCAGGTTGGGTTTAGTTGTTCATTCTACAGCAGCTAGATTTGATCCTGGCTGGAAAGGAAAAGCTATAATGGAAATAGGAAATTTAGGAGTAATTCCAATAGCCCTATATCCTGGGATTAGAATTTGTGCTATGACTTTTGAGACATTATCTTCTCCAGCTCAAACGCCTTATTTAAAGCAGAAAGATCACAAGTACGCTGGCCAAGATAAAGCAACCGCAAGTAAAGTGCATCAAGAACTTGGTTTAAAGAATAATACATAAATATGGAAAGAAAACATCCTGAATATCAATATTTGGATTTATTGAAAGAATTGATGGATAGAGGCGTTGAACAAGTCGATGCGGGTGCGGGAGTCAAAACGTATAGTTTATTTGGAAGACAGTTTCGTTTTGATCTTTCCGAAGGATTCCCTTTATTAACAACGAAAAAAGTTTATTGGAAAGGATTGCTTTATGAGCTTTTTTGGTTTATAAGCGGTCAGAAGAATATAAAGTATTTGGTTGATAATAATGTTCATATCTGGGACGATTACCCTTACAGAATTTATCGAGAGAAAATAGAGAAAGGGACGGAAAAAGAAATGAGCAAAGAAGAGTTTATAGAGAAGATAAAAAATGATTCGGATTTTGCCAAAAAACATGGGGATTTACCACATGTTTATGGAGATATGTGGCGTCATTGGCCGGCAAAAGATGGCAGGTCAATTGATCAGCTAAAATGGATAATAGAAACTATACGCAAAGATAAAAGCGCTCACAATGCGATAGTAGATTCGTGGAACCCAGAATATCTTTATGAAATGGCTTTGCCTGGAGAAGCTTGTCGTTTTCCGATTTGCCATAATTTATTCCAAATAAATGCCAATGGAGGAAAACTTTCACTTCAGCTTTATCAGCGTTCTTGTGATGTATTTCTTGGAATTCCTTTTAACATAGCTAGTTATGCTTTACTTACAATGATTTTAGCGCAGGTTACAGGAAATGAACCAGGAGAATTTATTCATACGCTTGGAGACGTTCATTATTACGAAGATCATCTAGAGGCCTTAAAAGAACAAGTTAGGCGAGAACCAAGACCTTTCCCAACAGTAAAAATAGATCCTAAAGTAAAAGAGATAGATGATTTCAAGCCAGAAAGCATAGAGCTTCTAGGTTATGATCCTCATCCTCGGATAAAAGCTGATTTGTCTCCCGTTGGAGGAATAGTTACAAAAGACTGGAAGGACTTTATGCAAAAAAATAAAAATAGCTAGAATGATTTCAATGATTTGCGCAGTCGGCAAGAATAAAGGAATTGGATTTAAAAATAAATTAATATGGCATTTACCTGGAGATTTGAAAAATTTTAAGAGAATAACTATGGGGCACTACGTGATTATGGGACAGAAGACCTTTGAATCAATTGGGAAAGCATTACCAGGCAGAAGAAATATTGTTCTTACTTTAGACCCTAATTACAAAGCAGAGAATTGCGAAGTTTCTAATAATCTCGAGGATATTGCAAATAGATATAAAGATTCCAAAGAGGAAGTTTTTATAATCGGAGGAGCTAGTATTTATAGGCAGTTTATGAAATATGCAAAGAAGCTATATCTAACTTTAGTTGATGATTCTCCTCAGGCCGATGCTTTTTTTCCGGATTATTCTGATTTCAGTCGGGTAGTTTCCGAAAGCGAATTACAAGAAGAGAACGGCGTTAAATATAAATTTATAGAGCTAACAAGATAAATATCTTTTTAAGAACTAAACATATATTGCTTATTTATATTTTTTAAATAAGCGTTAACATTTTAGAATATGGACTCAAAATTTGAAAAAGGAAATTTTAAAATTTATAGCTTGATTGAAGAAGAAATTTCTCGTCAACAAAAAGGATTAACTTTAATTCCTTCAGAAAACTATGCTTCAGCGGAAGTTCTTAAGGCAATGGGAACTCCTCTAAGTAATAAATATTCCGAAGGGTATCCTCAAAAAAGATATTATTCAGGGAATAAAATAATTGATGAAATTGAGAAAATTGCCATTAATGAAGCTAAGAAAATATTTAATGCCGATCATGCTAACGTCCAACCTCATTCTGGTTCTCAAGCTAACGAAGCTGCTTACTTAGCTGTTTTAAAACCCGGAGATAGGATTTTAGCTTTGGATTTATCAGCTGGAGGGCATTTAAGTCATGGAGCTAAGATTAATTTTTCTGGCAGGTTCTATAATTTCTTCCACTTTGGAGTAAATAAAGAAAGAGAAATGATTGATTTTAAGGAGGTGGAGGACTTAGCTCTAAAATGCGAACCCAAAATGATTATAGCTTCTACTACTTCTTATTCTAGGACTTTAGATTTTAATAAATTTAGGGAAATAGCAGACAAGGTTAAAGCTTATCTTTTAGCTGATATAGCTCATATTGCAGGTTTGGTTATTACTGGTGTTCATCCTCATCCTTTTCCTGCGGCTGATATTGTTACTACCACTACTCATAAAACACTAAGAGGGCCTAGAGGGGGACTAATATTGTCTAGAGCAAAAGACAGGATTGATGGAGGGAGCTTGGCAGAAAAAATAGACAGAGCTGTTTTTCCTGGTGTTCAAGGAGGGCCCCTAGAACATGTAATTGCGGCTAAAGCTATATGTTTTAGGGAAGCCAAAGAAAAGTCTTTTGTTGATTATCAAAAAAAGGTTGTTTCAAATTCAAAAGCTATGGTAAAGATTTTTAAAGATCAGGGTTTTAGAATAGTTTCTGGGGGTACTGACAATCATTTGTTCGTAGTTGATGTTTCCTCGTCAAATAACTCTTCTCTTGAAATCCAAGAAGGGCTAGAAAAGGTAGGAATTTTTGTCAACAGGAATAAGATTCCTTTTGACGAAAATCCAGCTTTTAATCCTTCTGGAATAAGAATGGGGACTCCAGCTGTTACTACTAGAGGCTTTGGAGAAAAGGAAGTTAAAGAATTAGCTGAAATGATTTGTCAATTAATAAAAAATATTAATTCTAGAGAAGTGAAAATTAGTATTAAAAAAAGAGTTAAAGAGCTCTGCCTGCGGTTTCCTATATATGGAGGTTTTTAGTGGTAAAAAAGAAGCTGATAGGATATTAAATTATCTTAGAGAAAATATTAAAAGGAAGCCTGTTTTAGCCATTATCTATGTTGGCAACAATCCAGAGTCTAAACTATATATTGCAAAAAAAAGAGAAGCAGCTAAGAAGGTTGGGGTGATAGTTTTCTGTTATCGGTTTGAGGAGTCAGACAAGGAAGATAAAATTTTAGATAAAATAGGGAAATTGAACAGATATCCGTCAGTAGATGGTATCATTGTTCAGCTGCCCCTACCAGATAGATTTGACACTGGCAAAATAATAAATGCCATAGACCCTAGAAAGGACGTTGATGGTTTTCATAAAAAGAACAGAGAGTTGTTAAAAAAGGGAAAGCCCTATTTTTGGCCAGTTTTACCTTTGGCTATTCTTTTTCCTTTGAAAAAATTTAAAGGTAAAAAGATAATTGCTTTAGTTAATTCAGATATATTTGGGGAAACTATTAAAGATTTTTTTACTCAAAAGAAAATTGACATAGATTATTTTACAAAAGGTAAAGAGCCTGACTTGAAGTTAGCAGATGTTATCATTTCTGTTCGCGGGGAACCTGAATTTATTAAAGGAGAAATGGTCAAAGAAGGAGTAGCTATAATTGATGCTGGCATCAAGCTTGTAGAAGGTCACTTAAAAGGGGATATAGATATTGGCAGTTTAGATAGTAAAGCTTCTTTTGTGACTCCAGTTCCCGGAGGAATAGGACCTTTAACTGTTGCATTACTTTTAAAAAATGTTTATCTTGCTTCTAAGAGTAAATAAAATCTTTAGGGACAAGTTTTTTACTTTGTCTTTTTTTATTTGAATCTATTAAATGATATAATAGTAGTAATGGAAAGAGCTTCCAAAAGAAGTAATATCATTTCTCAGTTTATTGAGTGGTATTTAATTGACCAGCCCAAAGCTATATTTATTGGCTGGAAGAATTTACTTTTGTTTAACTTAAACTACTTTTCAATACCTCTGCTTTTAAAAACATTGTTTTCTCCTTGGAGAAGATATGCTGTTTCTTACGGCAGAGGAGTTGATTTTAAAAGATACATTGAAGCTTTTTCTTCGAATGCTATTTCTAGAGGGATAGGGGCTTTTATTAGGTCCTTTCTAATAATATTAGGAGCTATAACTGAAATTATCTTATTCTTGTTAGGAATTGTAGTTTTGATTCTTTGGTTTTTATTTCCTTTAATTATATTTTTTATCTTTGCTTTAGGTTTTAAAGCAATATTTTAGGATGTTTAATTTCTTCTTAGAAAAGTCAGCTATTTATCAGGCAATTAAGTGGGGCTACTTATTTAGGTTAATTAGCAGGCTTAAACTATTAACTGCTGTGCTGTTTGTTATTCTTTTGTTGTTATTTGTTTTTGCTTTCCCTTTTGAATTGTTTTCTGACTTTTTATTAAGAATTATTTTAGGTTTCTCTTTTATTGCTTTTGGTTTCCTTTTGACTTTTTCTATTAAAGAAAAGTTTTTCAATGAAAAAGTTAAGAAGCCGAAATTAGTTGTTTCCTTGAAGGAAGCTGCTGATCATCCAGAAAGATTTAATTTAGCTGAGTTTTTAGACTTTGAAGTTGCAAGAGCTGTAGCTAAAGCTTTTAAATTTACAAAGTCTAGAGGATTTTCCAAGGTAAGCTCTTCTTCTTTGACTTATTTTTTATTAAAGGATAACCCAGAAATTTACTTTATATTTTCAAGATGCGGTATAGGTTTTAGAGAAGCTCAAGAAATATTTAAATCTCATTCTAGAGCTAATAAGGAGGGAGAATTTAAAGGAGAATATTCAAATGATTTTAAATCAGCCATTTTGGAATCTTTTAAAATAGCTAAAGAAAAAGGACACAAAAGAGTTAAAGTAGAGGATATGATTACGGCTTTGGCAGAGCATAACCCAGTTTTTACTAGTATTTTAATTAAGTTTAAATTAAGATCTGAAGATATACATCATATTGCTTGGTGGCTGGAATCAATTAAAAGAGACCGGTCTAAAATTAAAAAATTCTGGGAATGGCATAATCTTTTAAGAAGAGGAAGTTTGGCTAAAGACTGGGCTTCAGGGTACACTGTGAATTTGGATCAGTTTTCTTTTGATTTCTCGGAGGACATGAAGGCTAAAAGATTTCCTGAAATTGTAGGCTATAAGCAGGAAATTGCACAATTAGAGAGAATTTTATCTAGAAGAGAAATAAATAATGTATTGTTGGCGGGGAAGCCAGGGGTAGGGAGAGAGAGTATTATTCTTGGATTGACGAGAAAAAGTGTTTTAGGAGAATCTTTAGATCAGGTTAATTTTAAAAAGGTGGTTAAGCTGGATTTGTCTTCTATTTTAGCCCAGGCAAAAGATAATGATGAGGTAGAGGATATTTTAACTAAGATTTTCAATGAATCTATTTCAGCTGGTAATATTATCTTAGTTATTGAAGAAATTCATAATTATCTAGGGAATGTTCAACGGCCAGGTGCTATTAATATTTCTGGAGTTATTTCCAAATACCTTCATTTGCCAGAATTTCAGGTTATAGCTACCACTGATTACTCTGGTTTACATATTTCTATTGAACAAAATCCTACTATTTTATCTCTTTTTGAAAAAGTAGAAGTTGCTGAGATTTCTCCAAAAGAAACTTTAATGACATTAGAAACATTGATTCCTTATTTAGAGAAAAAATACAAAGTTTTTGTTTCCTATCCTGCCTTGAGGAATCTTATTGATTATTGCGATAAATATTTGCAGGATCAGCCTTTTCCTAAAAAAGCTTTGGATTTGCTAGATGAATTAATGATATATGTTTCCTTATCTAAAGATAATGAAGTAAAGCCAAAACATGTTGCTTCTCTTTTTTCTCAGAAGACTCAAATTCCTGTAGGAGAAATAGAAGGAAAAGAGAAAAAGATATTACTTAATTTGGAAAGTCTAATCCATAAGAGAATAATTAATCAAGAAGAAGCAGTAAAGGAAATTAGTTCAGCTTTAAGAAGAGCAAGGTCCGAAGTTAGTGCCAGAGAAGGGCCTATGGGGACGTTCCTTTTTTTAGGTCCTACTGGAGTTGGGAAAACAGAAACGGCAAAGGCTCTTTCTCAAATTTACTTTGGCTCTGAAAGGAGAATGATAAGGCTAGACATGTCAGAATTTCAGTCAGTAGGAGATATTAAGAGGCTTATAGGATCTGCTGGTCAAGAGGGATTACTCACTACAAGAATTAGAGAAGACCCCTTTTCCCTTGTTTTACTAGATGAATTTGAAAAAGCTCATCCAAATATATTGAATCTCTTTTTACAAGTTTTAGACGAAGGGCATATTACCGATGGCTTGGGAAGGAAAGTTAGTTTTCAAAATAGTATTTTAATTGCTACTTCCAACGCAGGATATCTCGTCATATTAGAAGCTTTAAAAAAGAAAACAGATTTTTCTAAGGTGAAAAAAGAGTTATTTGAGTATATTTTTCAGAACAAGATATTTAGGCCAGAACTAATTAATAGATTTGACGGGGTAATAATATTTAAATCTTTGAGCAAGAAAAATCTATTAGATATTTCGGAACTGCTTTTGATGAAAATTAAAAAAAGCTTAGAAAAGAAGAACGTTGATTTTGAAATAACTCTTCCCCTAAAAGAAAGAATTGTTGATTTAGGATATAATCCTACTTTTGGAGCTAGGGAAATGAAAAGAGTAATTCAAGATGAGGTAGAGAATGTTCTAGCTGAAGCTTTGTTAGCGGATAAAATAAAGGGAGGGGATAAGATAGAAATAGATCCTAAGAGGTCTAAAATTATTATTAAAGGTCGTTAATCTTTAAAAAAATGATATGAAAAAAGTATTAATTGTTATCCTAATTTTAGCTATAGCTTCAGGTGGGGTAGTTAGCGCCCTTTATACTAAGGTCTGGAATCCAGAATGGAATCCTTTTAAGCTTTCTCCTGAAGAAGTTTTATCTGAAATGACGGATAAAATGGAGGATTTAAATTCTTTTCATGCAGACGTGAATCTTGCTGTTGGCGGAGCTTCTTTTAATTTATCTGGAGTCCAGGGAAATTTAGATTTAGGCTTAGATCTATCTTTAGATGTAGATAAAGAAGATATTGAAAATATGAAGAGTAAAGGAAATGTAGATGTTTCCCTAAAAGCAGAGGGGATAAGTGTTACAGGCTCACTTGGATTAATAGGTATCGGGAATGAGCTTTACCTTAAACTGGACACAATTCCTAACATTGGAGCTTATTCCCTTATTTTCAATCAGCTAAAAGGGCAGTGGATAAAGATAGATCAAGAAACATTAGATGGCTTAAGTAATTCTTATATCTCAACGGAAGGATTATCTAATATGAACGAACAAAAGGAAATGGAAAAGGAGTTAATTGATTTGTTTACTGGAAGGAAATTCTATGAAGTTAAAGAAGAATTAAAGAGTGAAAGCATTTCAGGTGAAATGACTTACCATTATTTGGTCAGCTTAGACAAGGAAGAAATTAAAATGGTTATTCCTGAAATGATAGATATTATTGGTAAGTACTCTGAAGTTTCGGAAGGAGAGACAGAAAAAGCTAAAGAAGAGCTTCCTGACATGATTGATGAATTTTTTGAGAAGATGGGAGATTTTGATGCCGAAGTCTGGATAGGACAAAAAGATTACTATTTATATAAGATGGAGATAGATAAAGAAATAGATTTCAGCGAGTTTGGAAATAGTGCTCCTGATGGAACTTTGTCTTTTAGTCTTGGTATGGTTTTGTCTGAATTTGATAAGGATTTTGTAATTGAACCTCCGCAGGATTATAGAAATTTTCAGGAGATTATGTCTGAGATTATGATGAATCTTTTTATGCAGCCTGAAATGAATATGTAGGTTTATAAGCGAATTTACCTTGGAAATAGCCTTAATTTAGGGCTATTTTTAAGTTGGGGAAAATTTGTGGAGAAAAACACCTATTTTTGTGTTGACATTAGGACTAAAGTGGGATATCTATAATACATAGAGGATAAATGTGGATAAAAGTGGGAAAACCTCTATAATCTGTGGATAAAAAATGTTTATTGGCGAATACAATCATACAATAGATAGTAAAAAAAGAATGGCGATTCCTTCAAAATTTAGAAATGAGCTAGGAAAAAACGCCATTATTACCAGAGGCATAGATAACTGCTTGGTTGTTTATTCAAAAAAGGAATGGCAGAGAATAGCAGAGAAGTTAGGATCTTTGCCTACCTCTCAAGTTGATGCTAGAAAATTTGCCAGAATAATGCTAGCTGGAGCCATGGACGTCAACCTAGATAGATTAGGAAGGATTCTTATCCCAGATTATTTAAAAGAATATGCTTCTTTAAAAAAGAACGTAGTAGTAACTGGATTGTTTAATAGGTTAGAAATTTGGGATGAAAAGAAATGGAAAGAGTACAAGAAAAAAACAGAAATGGCAGTGGGGGATATAGCTGAAAGATTAAATGAGTTAGGAGTTTAGAAATGCACATACCAGTTCTTCAAAAAGAAGTATTAGAACATTTAAATCCAAAACCAGATGAAGATTATATAGATTGTACTACAGGAGAAGGAGGTCATGCTTTGGCTATTTTAGAAAAAACATTTCCTAGAGGTTTAGTGCTTGCAATAGATAGAGATGAGAAAATGATAGAAAGGTTGAAGCTAAGAGTTTCTGATAAAAGATTGATTCTTGTAGCTGATAACTTTTCTAATTTGGAGAAAATAGCTAAAGAGCATGACTTTAAAGCCGATGGCATATTGTTTGATCTAGGACTATCAAGCTGGCACCTGGAAGATAGCAAAAAAGGATTTTCCTTTTTAAAAAATGAAGATCTAGACATGAGATATGGTTCTTTGGAGCTAACAGCTAAAAGAGTTCTTAATGAGTATTCCCAGTCTGAGATTGAAAGAGTATTAAAGGATTATGGCCAGGAAAGGTTTTACAGAAAGATTGCAAAAGAAATTTTAAAACAAAGAAGGATATCTGCCATTGAAACCACTTCTCAGCTGGTAGAGGTGATAAAAAGAGCAACTCCTTCTTCTTACCATCATAAAAAAATACATCCAGCCACTCGTACCTTTCAAGCAATAAGAATTGAAGTCAATGATGAGCTAGGAAATTTAAAAAGATCTCTTCCCCAAACTTTAAAAGTTTTAAAGGACGGGGGAAGAATTGTAGTCATATCCTTTCATTCTTTAGAGGATAGAATAGTCAAAAGATTTTTTAAAGGTCAAGCTAAGGAGGGATTACTTGAAATAATTAATAAAAAGCCAGTAAGGCCCAAAGAGGAAGAAATAAGAGTGAACCCTCGATCTCGATCAGCTCTTTTAAGGGCAGCCAAGAAAAAATAAATATATGAGCAATAGAAAAGTTTCATCTATAGTTATGCCTAATCCCATAAGAATATATAGGAGATTTGGTCTTCCAAGATTATTTTTTTTGTCTTTGATATTTTTAATTGCCTCTCTTTTATTCTTTTATGTTTTTCAAGTCAATATGATGATTAGAGAAACATCTATTATTAATAATTACGAATTGAAATTGAGCAATCTTTCAAAGGAAAATAATAATTTAGAAGTTGCTTTTTCCAGAAGAAATTCTTTGAGAAATATGGAAGAGAAGCTAGAAGAGATGGAATTTGAGAAAGTAGTTAAAGTAGACTATATTAGGGTCTTAGAAACTTCAATGGCAGCAAGATAAAAATGAGAAGTTTAAGGGTTCATGTAGTTTTTTTCTTTTTATTATTATTTGGAGCGATCATTATTGGTCGCTTAGTTTTTGTCCAGATTATAGATCATGATTTCTACAAAGCCCTAGCTATTGGTCAGCAAAGACTGTCTGAGTTAATAAAGCCAGAAAGAGGAGAAATATTTGCAAAGGACAAAGATGGCTTATTATATGTCTTAGCTACCAGTAATAAATCCAAGTTTGTTTTTGTTTCTCCTAATAAAATAGATGGTGATAAAGAAGAGATAGCTGAGAAGCTATCTTTGATTTTAGATATTGAAAAAGAAGAAATATTTAGAAAACTGAATGTTGAAGATAGTTTTTTTGTTGTTTTGAAAAAAAGGCTTACAGAAAAAGAGGTGGAGGAGATTGAAAAGCTTGAAATAGAAGGAATCTTTTTAGAGGATGAATCTTTTAGATATTATCCAGAGGAAGATTTTATTTCCAGGGTTTTGGGTTTTGTCGGAGGAGAAAAATATGGCCAGTATGGCTTGGAGGCTTTTTATGAAGATCAGCTGAAAGGAATTGAAGGCATAGCTGAGGGTGAGAGAAGTTCTAGAGGATATATGGTTTTTTTTGATCCAGAAAAGTCGTTACCTGCTAGCCCAGGATCTGATTTAGTATTGGAAATAGATTACTATATTCAGTTTAAAGCAGAAGAGTTGTTAAAAGAGGCTAAAGAAAATTTAGATATTGAAGGAGGTCAAATTATAGTTTCTGATCCTAATTCTGGAAAGATTATAGCTTTGGCTTCTTTAGCTAATTTTAATCCTAATAACTATTCTGATTATGAATTGGAAGTATTTATGAATCCTGTTTCCCAGAAGTTGTTTGAACCAGGATCTGTTTTTAAACCGCTTACTATGGCAGTGGGGATAGAGGAAGATTTGATAACTCCCCAAACTACTTATTATGATGAGGGCTTTGTTAAGGTGGGGCCAGATACGATATATAATTATAATGAAAGGGTTTTTGGAGAAACTACAATGACCGAAGTTCTGGAAAAGTCAATTAATACTGGGGCTGTATTTGTTGAACAGCAAATACCTCACAATGTTTTTTTAGACTATATTGAAGAATTTGGAATATTTTCAAAGACAGGAATTGATTTGCAAGGAGAAGTTTTTTCTACTAACGAGGAACTTAAGAAAGGTTATGAGGTTAATTTTGCTACAGCAGCTTTCGGACAGGGAATAGAAATGACTCCTGTTCAGCTTATTAGATCTTTTTCTATTTTTGCTAATGGAGGAAATATATTGAAGCCGTATTTAGTAGGTGAGATAAGAGGTTCAGACGGAAGTATTATTAAAACAAAGACTGAAATTCAAAGAGAGTCAGTTATTTCTGAAGCAACAGCTTCCAAGATAACTGCTATGCTGGTCAGTGTTATTGAAGAAGGGTTTGGTAAGCAAGCTAAAATACCTGGCTACTATATTGCAGGGAAAACAGGCACAGCTCAAGTTCCTTGGTCAGCGTTAGGAATTGATAGATCTGGTTATTCCGAGAAAACAATCCAAACTTTTATTGGTTTTGCTCCAGCTTTTAATCCAAGGTTTTTAGTTTTGGTAAAGCTTGATAATCCAAAAACAAGAACAGCCGAGTATTCAGCGGTTCCTGTTTTTCGTGATTTGGCAAAATACATAGTTGATTATTATCAAATACCTCCAGATTACGAAGATTAGACAAAGATTAAAGTTTGTGCTATTTTTATCTTTAAGGCCCCATCGTCTAGTGGCTTAGGACGCCTCTCTCTCAAGGAGGTAACAGGGGTTCAAATCCCCTTGGGGCCGCCGAGCCCTTTCAGGGCGAAGCGGAAAGGTTAACGTTTTTCAACTGGCTGGATATTCTAAAATTAGCTCGAACTTATTTTGAAAAGAATTCTTGACTAAGTCTGCGCGCGCGGAGCACGCGTAAGAAAGAAGAGAATCTCTTCTCTTCCATTTAAACTTAGGTTGGTATAATT
>Ga0272441_10010018_pt1 | contig 14468 bp, 6 predicted proteins | sample SSMProp6N_FD_193582 | JGI IMG/M metagenome (GOLD analysis project Ga0272441, IMG submission 193582) | Marine sediment archaeal communities from Little Sippewissett salt marsh, Falmouth, MA, United States - SSM-Prop-6N | ecosystem: Environmental > Aquatic > Marine > Wetlands > Sediment ... | reverse complement strand
AGATTCGCGGCGGCGGTGCGGAAGAAGCCCTGATACAGGTCGATGGTGTTACGCTTCGGGATCCCAGGAACAACCAGCCTATTTCAGGTATCGCATTAAGCGCAATTCAGGAAATATCCGTTGAAAGGGGCGGTTTTAATGCTGAATATGGTCAGGTCCGATCAGGACTTGTGAACATCGTTGCAAAAGAAGGAAGCAGAAGCGGTTATCATGGCACAGCGACGGTTAAATACAGTCCGCCTCAGGCCAAACACTTCGGATTATCGCCGTATGATAAAAATTCCATGTGGAACCGCCCATATCTGGATGACGAAGTCTGCTGGACCGGCACCGATGACTGGGATGAATATACAAGAACCCAGTACCCGGAATTCCGCGGATGGGATCAGGTGGCTCTTGAATCCATGCTCGACACGGATCCCTCAAATGATATTTCGCCCGCGGGCGCTCAGCGATTATTTAAATGGCAGCATCGCAAGCAGCCGGTAACCGATCAGCCGGATTACAATATTGATGCCGGTTTGGGCGGACCTGTACCATTTGTCAGTGATATGCTGGGCAATTTACGGTTCTTTGCCAGTTATCGTCAGGAAAGAGAAATGATGCTGGTGCCCTTGACCAGGGACGACTATCTTGATTATGATTTTCAACTGAAAATTAATTCCGACATCTCTTCTTCCATGAAACTGTCATTAAGCGGCATGTCTGGAAAAGGATATAATGTAGCTATAAATGACGATGATGAAAGATTCTTCGGTATGAAATTCGGGCCGACGGATCCCAGAGACCTGGAAACCCTCTATTGGAATCCAACCATGTATATGGATACGCCGTTGAAAATTGCCAAAGTGATGGATGAGGCCCGTCCGGCCCGTATCTTCTCAAACTCTTTTTACAGTCAGGCGGAAATCAGCTACAACACACTTTCAGGCAAATTTTCGCATACGTTAAATCAAAAAACATTCTATGAAGTCAGTCTTGAATATCTCGAAAGAAATTATCAGACCGGACCGGTGGCTGACCGGAGTACGGAGCTGTATGAAATTATCGCTCCAACCGGTGCACTGCCCTATGCCGGGTGGATGCCGGATCAACCGGGAGCCTATTACGGCGGTTACTGGGCCGACGAGGCACCTTTCGGTTTTGATACGCAGGCCCAGAGCGGTATCGGCAGCACCATGGGTGTATTCGGAGCCCATACCGCTGAAGCAAGGGATTCAAGCAGAATTGCAGCAACAACATTCAAATTTGATCTGACCAGTCAGATCAATCACAGCAACCTGCTGAAAACCGGTATCGAATTTGCTTACTATGATCTGCATTTATTTTATGGTGTGGTCAACGAAGCGGTCGGACAGGTATTGTGGGTCAATTCACGCACTTTTCCGGTGCGCGGCGCTGTCTATGTTCAGGACAAACTGGAACCTGAAGGATTGGGATTCATAATCAATCTTGGTTTAAGAATGGACTTCAGCAATGCCAACACGGAATGGATTGCACCGGAAAGTCCTTTTGATATCGCATACTTCTCCGCAAAATATGAACCGGATCAGGACTACAATGCAGAGAAAACCAAGACAGATATTTCCTTGAGTCCCCGACTTGGCATTTCGCATCCCATCACGGAAAATTCAAAGCTGTTTTTCAATTACGGACATTTTAAACAGCTGCCCACATATGAAGAAATGCTTCGTATCGGACGCGATCCGGGCGGCGGTGCCATGCGAAATTATGGCAATCCCAATCTTGCCCTGGCCAAAACCATATCTTATGAACTGGGATATGATCATGCATTGTTTAATTCTTATCTTATCCAGGTAGCAGCCTTCTATCATGACATAACGGATCAGCAGTCAATTGTCAATTATGTAAACAAGGACGAAAGTGTTAATTACACTTTGGCTGCCAACAACAGTTATGAAGACATTCGCGGCTTCGAGATAAGCCTCCGAAAATCAACCGGAAGATGGTGGTCCGGCTTTGCGAACTATACCTATCAGGTCAACACATCCGGTTATTTTGACCGGAAGAATGTATTTGAGAAAGTATTCGAGCAAAGGCAGGAAGATCAGAGGACAAGAAATCTGTATCAGAAAAAACCGATTCCCCAGCCATATGCCAGGGTGAATCTGATGCTTCATACACCATCAGATTTCGGTCCTGAATGGGGCGGTTTGAATCCCCTCGGAGACTGGGCCGCCAATCTTATTTACAACTGGCAGGCCGGTGAATATATTACCTGGGCTACGGTCGTTGATCCGGATATCTATGATAATGTTCAGGTCAAGGACTACCATGACATGATTTTGAGAATCAACAAAACGTTCCACTTTTCCAAGGTGAGAATCACCTGCTTTGCCGAAATAAACAACCTGCTCAATATCAAACGGCTCTCAGGCGCCAGTTTTTATGATATCCTTTCTTCAACACTCGATTATATTCCCTATATGCAATCACTGCATTTCCCGGAAAGTGAAGATTATAACAATATCCCCGGTGATGACCGAGTCGGCGATTACAGAAAAGAAAGGGTTGATTATCAGCCTATTGAACAGGTTGGCAATATCAGCGATCTGGCAGCAGGGAACCCGGATGTAATTTACTACGACAGGAATGCCGGTGAATATATGTACTACACAGACGGGGAATGGGCGCCGGTGCCGTCCGACCGGATGGATCAGGTTCTTGAAGACAAAGCCTATATTGATATGCCGAATCAGAGTTCGTTCAATTTCCTGAATCCGCGGCAATGGTTCTTCGGCGTTCGTCTGTCGTTCGATTTGGAATAGTCCTTTATCTGTTCAGACAAAAAAAGAGGAAAATGATGATCAATACATTAAAAACCCGTTATCAAGCAATTGTGTATTTTCTGATTGCCGGTGTTGTGCTTGGTCTTTGCATGCCTGTTGCTGTAAAAGCCCAGGAGGTCACCGGAAATCAGGAATTCCGTTGGATGTCTATCGGTTCGCTCTGGAACTGGTATTCCAATGCCGGTGCAGAGGTTGAATATGGAAGACGCGGCCGGACCTGTTGTCAGGAAGAAGATCAGGCCGATCAATTATACTGGGAAGCCGAATACACCTATCCTGACCGCTGTGCCTCCAAGAGCATGTGGATCGGTACCACAAATTATGATGACCCGCTGGCAAAACAATTTTTTCCTTATAAAGTGGTTGCCGCCGGTCCGCGCTACGCCAACAACATTAAAAATTATATGCCCATCAGCATGGATCCGTATAACGAAGGGGCCGCTCATGACGGCATATACAGTGTTGGCCGTTTTACTCACCCAGCTGTGATCGTAGATGGCATACCGGCCACCAATCTGGATGATTTTGATTTAATCGATTATATCGATCCTTCATTACCGGCCGACCGGCTTATCGTCAACAAGCTGCATTCCAATATTGGTGTTGACGTGACACGAAAAATATATGCATTCAGCCATCAGGATCATGAAAACTACTTTATTTATGAATTCACGTTTAAAAATACAGGCATTTATGATCCGGACAATCCGGCCGCAACACCCCATCATAAAACACTGACCGGTTTTATCCCACTCTTCCACTACCGGTATGCCCCCGGACATGAAGGAGGCACAAAAGGATGGGGTATCGCCGCCACACGGTGGGGACAGAGTACTGTCAATCAGGTTGTTTTTGATGATCCCACCACACCTGAAGAAGATTTAATGCGTGCTACCTATGCCTGGTATCATCCCCATTCTGCCAGTATATGGGGACTGGAAGGTGACTGGGGACAGCCAAACGGCAACGCTCCCTCCGGACTCGGTTCCCCCTGCTTTTTGGGAACCGCTGTGATGCATGCAGATATGGGGCCGGATGATAAAACCGATGATCCCAATCAACCCTGTTCAGCACCATGGGTGGACAGTGATGCACTGATACTCAGCCTCATCAATATCGATGAAGCGGACGAAATGGCGCAAAAATATCAGCATATGAGTTCAGGCATTCCCAACCCGACCCATGCCGATCTGATCGGCATGAGCCGTTTCGGCGATGCTGAAAATTTAAATATCGGCGGCAACTCCACCTCTCTGGGATTCGGACCCTATACACTTGAACCGGGTGACAGTGTAAATATTGTGCTCGCCGAAGCTGTAGCCGGCCTGAAACGTAAAAAATCTCTTGAGGTTGGATACAACTGGTTTTATCAGAATGCACCCTATACCATGCCGGATGGAAGCACAACAGAGGATAGAGACGAATACAAGAAGGCATGGGTATGGACCGCTGAAGATTCCCTGTTCCTCGCATTCAGAAATGCTCTGGAACTCTGGAACAGCGGAATGTATGAAGGCATTCAGGAACCGCCCCGGCCGCCGGAAATATTTACAATCACATCCGGAGGGGACCGCATTTCGCTGGAATGGGTTATGTCTGCCGAAGCGCTGGATGCCTCTCCCAATCTGGAAGGTTTTCGTATTTCAAGAGCTGTCGGCCGCCCCGACACATTGTATGATGTGGTTTATACATGCGGATCCGATGTAAGAAGCTGGGATGATACAACCGCAGTCCGCGGTTTTGATTACTATTATTATATTCAGAGTTTCAATGACGGTTCAGACAACAACGGCGTCCCTTCCTATTCCAATAAATTCTGGACCATGACAAACAATGCCGCCACTTTACAAAAACCGGCAAAAGCCAGTTTGGATTCTGTACGCGTTGTTCCGAATCCATGGGATATCCGGGCCAGAAGCCTTCAGTTCGGCACTGCTTTCGGTCAGGAAGACCGAATCGCATTTTTCGGGCTGCCTGCTATCTGCACCATCAAAATCTTTACCGAGCGCGGCGATCTGGTAAAAACCATTGAGCACACCAATGGAAGCGCGGATGAATTCTGGCATCAGGAAACAGAGTCTCGTCAGATCGTCGTCAGCGGTCTTTATATCGCCTATTTTGAGACACCCGATGGGGAATCAACCTTCCGCAAATTTATTATTATCAGGTAAATGATAATATCAAGGAAGGTTTTACCCATGGATCAAAATAAAAGGATGGAAACAATGAAAAGAATTCGAATGTTTCAGATAATTTTGGTGTTTGTTCTGGCAGGCACCTCGCTATTTGCACAGGAAAGACAGAAAGTGGCACAAACCGGATTTCAATTTCTAAGCATTATTTCAGATGCAAGAGCAGCCGGTATGGCAGGCGCTGTCAATACAATACCTCTGGGTTCAAGCAGCCTGTTTTTCAATCCCGCTGTCTTGACGGAAATTTCCGGATTTATCGATATGTCAGCGAGTCAGAACCAGTGGATCTCCGATATCAAACACAATGCATTCAGCCTGGCAGTAAAACCGGAATCCGGGAAATACGGTGTTATCGGCATCAGCGTGCAAAGTGTGGATTATGGAGAAGTCCTTGGAACCGTTGTGGATGCAAGCAATCCGGAGGGCTACATGGACATTGGTGTCATTGAGCCTACGGCCCTTGCGGTTGGAATCGGATATGCAAAATCTTTGTCCGACCGGTTTTCCGTGGGAACCCAGATCCGCTGGGTAAAACAGGATTTGGGATCTTCTATTGTTCCGTCAGCAACCGATGACTCCACAACTCAGAAAGTATTAAATGAATTAACCCCTGTGGCTTTTGATTTCGGCACACTGTTCAAAACCGGGATAAAAAGCCTTGCATTCGGCATGTCCATCCGCAATTTCTCAAATGATATCAAATATGCGGACGAAGGATTTCAACTGCCGCTTGTGTTTACAATCGGCGCTTCTATGGATATGATGGATCTGTTTGAAATCAGCGGTCCTGAACAGTCGTTGTATTTATCTGTTGACGCAACGCATTACCGCTCTCATCCGGAACAGCTGATTATCGGGCTGGATTACACCTTTATGTCTCTGCTGTCAATCCGTACCGGATATGTAACAAGTAATGATGAAGACGGATTGAATTTTGGTATGGGCATATCCTACTTTGGATTAACATTTGACTATGCGTATACACCCTTTGGCTTATTTGATAAAGTACAGCGGATGACAATCCGTTTTGCCATGTAGAAAAACTCTTAACTGTTATTCAGGGAGAAGAGTATGAAATCAATAAAATCAGAAAGAATACTGTTCCTGTTCATCTTAAGTATAATCGTATGCTTTGTGGCATGTGAATATGATGGACCGGATGCTGTCTGGGAGCCGGAAGGAGAAGGAGCCCCCAAACCGGTCATCAGCAGCATTGAGCCCCCGGACAGCGCTGTAGCTGGAGATATCATGATAACAATTATTGGGGAAAATTTCTCCGAGGTGCTGTCTGAAAACATTGTAACATTCTCCGTCGTTCAAAACTTTTATGAAGTCGCCAACGGAACCGGCGGTACGATTTATAATGTCATCCAGGCAAATATCAAAGAAGCAACTGCAACGTCACTGACAATTAGCAGACCTGCTGTGATTGGCGATTCGCTGCTTATCAAATGTGCTGTCAGAGATGCCTACCAGATCGAAATATATCCATATCCGTACCGGCTCACCGAAGTCAGCAAGGAATACCTTCGATTGGGATCAACAGAATCCATTAATGCCATGGAAGTGGATAACCAGGAAAATCTGTATATATACCTGGCCGACAAAACCATTGATGTTGTTTCACCGGCTGGAGAGAGAACGCTGTACAGTGATGCGGGCATAGCCGCTGTTGTGGACATGAAAATGGGACCTGCAGGCAATCTGTATATAACCCGCAGAAGAAACACGGCATTGTATAATATATACCCTGACGGAACGAGTGAAAAGATTGATGACTTTCCAGAAAAAATCAGCTATTTCGATTTTGACGAGAACGGCAATATCATTGCGGCCGGAAGAGAATCCAATCTGATCATCAGAAGTCCGGAGGGTTTGTATAAAACCGTAGGCGACTATGAAGAGTTTGAAGTGACCTGTCTCCGTTATTTCAATGGCTATGTCTATGTGATTGCCGATTACCGCGGCGATCTGACAGATGTTCCCGTGCTGGCTATATGGAGAAGCAAAATGATACCTGCAGACGGAGATATCCCCCTTGATACAGAAGCTAAAGAACTTGTTCTCGACTGGTCCCGGGCTGGTGATGATTTTTCTGATGCACAGCTTTATAATTTTACATTCTCTTCACTTGATGCAGGCGGAGACATGTATATCGCCACCAATAACGGCGCCACTGAAGAGGACACCAGTATTGACCCGATCATGATTATACATCAGGACGGCAGTCGTGAAACACTCTATATAGGGGGCATGCTGGAACCGGATGTCTATAATCTGGTTTGGGGCAGCGCACAAAGCATGTATTATTATAACACGATCAATAACAATATTGTGATAATGGGTATGAAACGGGATGGGGCGCCGTATTATGGAAGGTCCCTGTAACAGATCCTGAAGATGATACATCGTGGAGAATGGTTCAATCATTCTCCAATAAAATTATAATGGACAAAAAGCCATCCTGTTAATATAGGATGGCTTTTTTATATGATTTTTAAATACCGGAAATAGCAGATCCGATTACTTTTTCCCCCGCTCAACCGGGACCAGTTCAAAATAATCATCTTTAAATCCCGGATCTGTTTCTATCTTTATCGATATCAAATGTTTCAGCATCAGCTGACGAATTCTGCTGCGAACACCGCTGTTCATAAAAGCAGCCACATCAGGATGGACCTTTAAAACAAGCCGTCTCTGATTGGTTTCTGTTTTGACTTGCCGTATCGCACGTTCAATTTTTGTGGCTATTGTGGCTTTTGCCGGAATACGGCCCAAACCCCCACAGCGGGGACAGTCTTCACTGTACCTGAAAAGCAAACTTGGACGAACCCGCTCCCTGGTAAGCGCGACCAGGCCAAAATCATTCATGGGAAGTATATCAAAAGCGGCCCGTGCTTTTTTCAATTCACGTTTAAATTCAGAAACCAATTTTTTCCTGTGCGCTTCCTGCGCCAGATCGATGAAGTCCACAACCACAATGCCGCCATAGTCCCTTAACCGGAGCTGACGGGCAATTTCCCGAGCGGCCTCCATGTTGGTTTTTAATGCGTTCAGCTCATGATCCTTCTGACCAACAGACCGGCCGCTGTTTACATCCACCACAACCATGGCCTCCACCTGGTCAAAAATGATATGTCCCCCGCTTTTCATCCATATCTGTCGCGAGAGGCTCCGTTCAATTTGCTCCTCAATTTTCATCACATCAAATACCGGAAGTTTGTCTTTGTAAAAATCCAGCCGCGATGGAAGATTCGAGGAAACATCTTTCAGGTACTTCTGAATTTCCCGGTACAATTTTCTGGAATCCACGACAACACGGTTTATATCAGGGGAAAAAAGATCCCGTATAACACTCGAAGCCATACCCATATCCTTGTGGATCAGTTTGTTCCCGCGTACCGATTTGGCTTTATTTTCTATTCGTTTCCATGTCCTCAGCAAATTTTCCAGATCGCCCTTCAGGGTTTTTGTATCTTTTCCCACTGCCACAGTACGGATAATCAGTCCAAATCCCTCCGGACGCATGCTTTTTGCCAGCATACGGAGTCGCCGTCTTTCTCTTACATCCTCAATTTTTCTTGAGACGCCGATTGAATGGTCATAGGGCACAAGCACAAGGAACCTGCCGGGAAGAGATATTTCGGTCGTCAGGCGTGCACCTTTGCTGCCGATAGGCTCCTTGGTTATCTGTACCAGTATTTCCTGCCCGGTCTTAATGACTTTACTGTGTCTGCCCCTGGACTTTTTTTTCTCTTTTTCTCTGACAACGGTTTCAGCAAGTGCGCTGTATTCCCGGAGCGAGCTTCCGATATCAGCAAAGGGAAGAAAACCGTTCTGTCCCATACCAATATCAACAAATGCGGCCTGAACCGCTTCAACCACATTTTCTACTTTACCTTTATAAATATCACCAACCATTCTCTCCTGTTCAGGCTGTTCAACGAACAATTCAACCAGAGACCGGTCTTCAAGAATGGCTATGCGTGTTTCAGTAGATGATGCATTGATGATAATTTCTTTTTTCATTTTCTGATTTTTCTTTTTATTCATAATTATTTTTCACTTTCAATATCGAGTGGATTCAATTGAACACCCTGTTTTTCAATATACAAACCCGTTCGTTTAACAGAAATGTTTTTGGGAAAAGATTCATAGGCAGGGATTAACACCTCAAAAATCTCTTCAATTTTGGCGGTCCCCTCGGAAGTTAAATGGAGCTTTACAGTGAGCCCTTTTTCCGAACAGTCCATATCCTGCACAAATGAACGGATATCCACTTCTTTAACATTATTTTTTCTCTTCCGTTTTATCCTGCATGTGTTTTGCTTTAAAAACGCCTCAATCTGCTTTTTAAAATAGACCGTATCCACGGAATCATCCCAGGCTACAAAATAATCAGCCAAAGAAATGGACTGATTCAGTGACGGTACTTTACCCCAGAGCTCCTTCATTCCGAATATCTCAAATCCATCCGGCAATTGCTCTTTGATGCTCCTTTCCAGGTGTTTGGAGAACTGTCCGCGAACCTCGAAATCCAAATACTCGGAGTCACTCAGATAACCCAACGGTAAAGGCGGACCTGAAGAAATTTTAGCGTGTGCATGATAACCTTTTGAAAAAGCCAGCGGAACATTGGCTCTTCTCAGGGTTCGTGTAAAAATGCGCATGGTATCAAGATGGGAGGTGAAACGAACCGGTTCACCTTTTCGGAACCCAACACGTACTTTCCGGCAGACCTCTTCAGACTGTACCTTTGTTATTTTTCTGCCATAAATGATGTTTTTCTGATGGGGGACCTGTCTCTCCGCTGATTTTCCGGGTTTTCGATTTTCCGGTCTGCATACTGTTTTCTTCATCAATCCGCATTGCTGACAATCGGAATATCGGCAATCCGGCGTGGTTTGGGTCTGAAAAGCCTTTTCTCGCTCACGAAGATAGAAGGTTTTGCTCACACCCTTTTCCAGATGATCCCAGGGCAGAAGATGCCCGGGCTCCAGCATGGAAAGATAATCTTCCATTGAAATTCCCTCAGAGCGGAAAGCCTCAAGCCATGTTGAATACCGGAATTGATCTGTCCAGGTATCCAGTTTCGCACCATTCTGCCAGGCTCTGAAAATGACATTGGTCAGCCGCCGGTCTCCCCTGCCCAGGGCAGCTTCCAGACGGGACAGCTGGGGATCCCGCCAATTTAATTTTACCTGTTTCCATCGGATATTTTTCTTGAGAAAATTAATCTTCTCATTCAGTTTTTCCGTGCTGTCCTGTGCTTCCCATTGAAACGGTGTGTGGGACTTTGGTGAAAACGGAGAGATGGAAACCCGTATTTCCTTGCAGTGATAGGGTTTGCTCTGCTGAACCACCTTATGAATCAGATCCACGATTGCCTGCATATCATCCATGGTTTCTGTCGGCAGCCCGATCATAAAGTACAATTTGATACGGTTCCAACCCCGCTTAAATGCTGTTTCAAGGGCGCAAAATAAATCCTCTTCACAGTTGTTCTTGTTGATAATATCACGAAGCCGCTGTGAACCGGCTTCCGGAGCCAGGGTTAATCCGGACCGCCTGAGGCCCTGGGCCAGATCAGCTATTTCCGGCGTAAATGTATCGGGTCTCAATGAAGGAAAAGATATACTCACGCCGCGATGCTGAAAACTTTTTTGAAGCGAAACCAGCAGTTCAATTAAATGTGAATAATCCGATGTTGATAAAGAAACCAGACTGATTTCATCATATCCGGTATTGGCGATCACATCTCTGCTTTGCTTCATGATTTCTTTGACCGAACGTTCGCGAACAGGACGATAGACCATACCGGCATGACAGAATCTGCATCCGCGTGTGCATCCCCGCATGATTTCTGCAGAGAAACGATCATGCGTGACCTCAATCAACGGCACAAGCGGACGAATCGGATAATTGTCGGGTGAAAGATTGTCCAGCGTTCGGGCGCCTATTGTTTTGGGTATGCCTTTACTTACAGGGGCAATGGATTGGAAACGTCCTTCCGCATCCTTTTGTACCTCATACAATGACGGGATATAAAAACCTTCCAGTTTGGCCAGATGGATCAGGGTTTGTGAACGGTCCCACCTTTCCAGTTTCGATTTTTTGACAGTCTCTGACAACTCGACAGCTCCCTCTTCACCATCTCCCAATATCACAACATCAATAAAATCAGCCATTGGCTCCGGATTAAAAGCGGAGGGGCCCCCTGCTACCACAATCGGATCCCGTTCATCCCGTTCTTTTGACTGCAAGGGAATGCCGGATAAATCAAGAAGATTTAAAACGCTCGCAAACTGCAGTTCACTCTGTAATGTAATACCCAGGATATCAAACCTCCGGACAGGACTCCTGGACTCAAGTGAAAAAAGCGGAATGCGGGCTTCACGCAATTTGGCTTCAAAATCAATCCACGGCAGATAAACCCGTTCAGCTGCAATCCAGTCATATCGGTTCAGAATATGATACAAAATACCCAACCCCTGATTGGACATACCAATTTCATAAATATCAGGAAAAGCCAGAGCAAATGTAATATCGACCTGATCCCAGTCCTTGCGAATGATGTTTAATTCATTGCCTACATACCGGCCCGGCCTTGACACAGAGGGAAGAATCGATTTGACCTGATTCCAGTCTATTTCTCTTACAGAGTGTTTCATATAGAATTACAATATACTGAAATAATAGCAATCCTGCAAGCTAATTAGATACCATAGAATCACCGGAATATTTCAATTGCTTTTCTTTTACAGGATAAAATGTTCTATGTTGAAATTTCAAATAAATACCAAATTCCAAAAATCCGGGCCGCGGGTGTTTGGGATTTGGACATTGTAATTTATTTATAAATGAAATTTGCAGATTGGAATTTTAAATCCATCATTATTTAACCCAAATATATTAGTTTTTTACATTGAAGATATCGGGATGGCTTCTACTGATAAAAAAAACCCGTCATAAAGACGGGTTTTTATGGTATATCGCGATAACTTATTATTCAATAACAACCATCTTTTTCATGTCCTGAAACTGATCGCCCATTTGAATTTTATAGAAATAAACGCCGGAACTCAAATCTTCACTGTTCAATCGGATCTGATAGAAACCGGGAGCCTGATTTTTCTCGACCAGAGACCGCACCTTCTGACCGTGAATATTATAAAGTGTCAGAGATACATGGCCTGGTTCATTTACCTTATAGGCAATAACGGTTTCCGAATTGAACGGATTGGGGTAATTCTGCTTTAACGCGAATCCATCAGGGATTAAACCTTCGTATCTGTTCGTAACTGAAGAGGATGGATCGATCCCATAAAACAGATGACCGTAGATATCACCCTGCTGCCCAAACGTATAAGCCACCAGAAAATCGTTGGTAGCAGTGCTGTGGGCAACACCGATAAAGCTTCCTTCATACTCAGTGGTTATATCAACCGGTATATTTTCTGTGGCCGCGACGGTATTCACACGGTCATCTGCCAGAAAGATCATTTTTTCCGTTTCATCTATATGCATACGCTGTACATACAAATCATAGTCCCCTTTGGGTTCATCACCCCATGCCACCAGATATTCATCATCCTGTTCACTGTAGGCCAGCTCAGTATGATTTGCCCACCCCTCATGAATACCGATGTCGAAATTGGATACATCCTGGGTTTCCTGGCCGTCTTTGTTAATATATTGTGATATCCAGAGCTGAGTAACCGGATCATATTCGAAACCGATTCTCTGACCGTAGACATCATTCGTGCCCTGCATGGAGTATCTGCCCTTCCAGACCACCTGAACCTCGGTATAGGTACTGGCGGCAGATTTCGCTATCATATGTCCCCATTCCGTTCTGGCAGTCACACGCGATTGAAAACAGTCCGGTCCATTGACATGTCTGAGAGAAATAAATTGAGCCGGATCAACAGCCTTAATACCATTTGCTTTGGCAAGCTGAGATACTGTTCCGTCCGGATTAATCAGCTGACCCATATAATCGACCCGCTGTCCAAGAACATAGCCCTGCTGACTGCCCTGTGAATCATCTCCCCAGTCAGTACCATAAACGACATAGAATTCATTGGTCAGTTCATTGTAGGTTACATCCGGCACACTTTCAAAATAATGATCACTGGCTGCTACCGCAAAATTATCCGCGGGATCTGCCGGTTCGGGTGGTGCAAGCAGGGTTCCATCCGCTGCTACAAGCTGACCGAAAACGTCGGCGCCAATATAGCTCTCACCCTGTGGATCATTTCGGAAATCCCCCCATACAACCAGATACACACCTTCTTGATAGTTATAAGCCACAGAACAGGTGTAAATATTGGCATCGTTCGTACAGATACCAAATGTGTGATCGGAACCGGAAGTGGGAGCATCCACAAAATTGCCGTCACCATCGACAAAAATACCGCTGATATCGCCTGATTCCCAGCCATTTCGATGATCCTGAAAAACAATTAAATAGCGGTTGTTTGCCGGATCGAAATCCAAACGCGGCCAGTACTGATCCCCTTCTGAGGCACAAATCGCAAAGTTTTCACCGATGAGGGTGCCGTCGCCATCAACAAACTGGCCATACAGATCGGTCCTTGAACCTGACCGCTGATCCTCCCAGACCACCAGGTATTGATCCGAATTGTAATCATAGCAGGCCTGAGGCCAGCCCTGCGTATCAGCTGCGTCGGATATCGCAAAAAAATCACTATGTCCCTGGGCAAACACCTGAAGGACCGAAAAAACAAGCAAAAAACCGAGAATAAAAAATGATTTGCTTTTCATAAACCACTCCCTTGATAAATTAAATTTTACAAACCCTTTGCTTTAAAGCACATTGACATAATCCCGGCTCCCACCCCCTTTCTGTCCAGGTTGCTTAAGCTGAAAAATCCATCTGAATATATGAAGCCATATCTTGTAAACCGGCATTGGAAATGAAAGTGCTTAAAATGATATATCTGGAACAAAGGATAGTGAAAATACCCTCGAATGACCCTTAAAATAAATGTGGCTATTTTTTCCAATATTGTCAAGATCAAATTCCTGTATGGAAATATTTCATAATTTAAACATCAACGAATATCTATATTCCCTTCATCTAAAATTGATTTAAGGCTCCGCAAACCGCTTGATTTCATCCCACTCAAAAGTATATTCAGGGGTGACCAATTCATTGCCTTCCTTCAATTTATACCACGGGCTTATTTCAGAACTTATTGGATTTTTCAAAACATGCATTTCCTGGGCCGGCATATAACTTTGCGCCAGAAGAAAAAGCCGTTCACCGCTCTCACCAATCGCCGTATCCACAATTATGCAGACATGGCCAGGGAATCCGCCCCGAATAAATACATCACCGGTTCTTAAATCGTCCGGGTTGATTGACTGAAGTTCTCTGGAGAGAGAATAGCTGCCCGCAAATTTAAAAACTGTTATCAAATATTGCCTGAAGCTGGTATAT
>Ga0272441_10010015_pt1 | contig 14470 bp, 7 predicted proteins | sample SSMProp6N_FD_193582 | JGI IMG/M metagenome (GOLD analysis project Ga0272441, IMG submission 193582) | Marine sediment archaeal communities from Little Sippewissett salt marsh, Falmouth, MA, United States - SSM-Prop-6N | ecosystem: Environmental > Aquatic > Marine > Wetlands > Sediment ... | reverse complement strand
TCACGCATCAGCGTGTACCCGGCGTCATCGTGCCCCCAGCTCAGCTCCACAGGCATCCCTTGGGTGAACTTGCTGATGACCTGCATGTGCTGAGCGAACACTTCCTTGTCTCCCTCCTCGTCCGCTCTGATCGCTCGGACCATGGATCCCCCAACAGCGGCAGCGTATCTCGCTGGCGGGGAGAGGTTGCGCAGCTGCTCTGGGTCTTTGAAGTCAACGGGGGAGACGTTCTCAGTGTGGGCTCTTCGTGCCTGCACCTCGATGATCGCCACGTAGTCCAGGGCATCTGTCAACTGGCGAGCGAGCATCTCCATCTCCTCGCGGATGCGCTTCTCCCAGGGGGTGATCTTCGCCATCTTCTACCTTCCGAGAGGAATCTGCCCTGGTCCCGATACCGAATCGGCTTCCTTGGACGGCTCCTTGCCTTGCGGTGCTTGGCGCTTCATCTGCACTGCCATCCACACAACGATCGCAAGCACGATGAGCGAGTAGATCCACAGCCCAGTGGCCTGACTTCGCTTCTCCCGTTGATGCTCAGTGCGCAGCTTTTCCAACTGTGCCTTGACGCCATCGGCGTGGCTCGCCCATTCGCGGTTCAGTTTGCGCAGGCGGTCGCGCTCCCTGGCGAGCTCAGCAAACCGCTGCCCGCTCGTGGTCAGCTCCTGACGAAGGTCGGCGATCGTCCGTAAGCTCGCCGCCGCCTGATGGCGCGATTGGCCGGCGCTTCGCTCCGCGGCGACCAGGCGGCTGGCGAGCTGTTTGCGCTCGGATGAGGCCTGCCGCAGCTGCTCGTCGTAGCCCGCCAGGTGCTGGCGCATGGCATCAAGCATCGACACTCCCTGCCGATCGGCGAGCCTCGCCAGTGTCTCATACAGGTCGTCGGGCACCTTGATCGGCCTGGCCATCTCCCCTCCTTTCACGGAGTACTCGGCGGTACCACTGCGTCGGACCGATGTACCTCAGAGTACCAGGGGGTACCGCTCTCTCCGTCCGGCGGTACCACGGAGTACTCTCGTGTTTCATCCTTCGCGGTGTGGCGATGTTCGAAGAACGTGCGCGCAAGAACCTAGCACGAATCGAGGGCGTTGTCAAGAGGATGTCTGCGCGACATCATCCTGCGCCTCGATATGGGACTCAGACTGCCTCGGCAAGAACACCGTTCAAGTGACTCTCTATCCAGGGGTGCCGATGACTCCCCAATTACGACCCTCCCCTCCCGGCTGGCTGGAACGTGTTTCTCGCGGCAATGCCATCAAGCGTGCTGGCGGCAGTGACCTCGCGATCTGGAATCAGCAGGTAGCTCCAAGGTTTCTCGTCGAACCCACTCGCGCGCGCACAGAAGAGAGCAGCCGCTCTTGCCTTGGCCTGTACGGCCGGGTCTTCCAGGTCCGACTCGCGCTTCACTTCGCAAAGGAGCTTCTCCTTCTCCGTCTCTACTACGAAGTCAGGCTCGTAGCGTTCATCGCCGTGATCGAGGTGAATGCGAATGTCCTGCGGCCCTGGCCGGAACCACAAGATGACGGCTGGTTCACTCTCAAGCACGCAGGCAAAACGTCTTTCGGGATCGGAGTCGAATTTCTGCTCTGGATAGAGGCATTTCTCGAACCCTCCGAAGCGCATGCCACGAATTCGCTGACGCTCCTCGACAGGAGCCCGGAAGTCTCGCAGGGTCTCCCCTGCTCTGAAGGACATGGTGCTTGGTTTCAGCGTCGCGAACCCGCGACTGACCACAACGTCATAGTCCGTCGGATCGGGCTGCGTGAAGTGCGCCTGCATCTGGCTGTGAATCAAGTTGACAAGTGAGCTCTGGTGGTACTGCAGGACGTTCTCCACTTCGTCGTCATCCTCAAGGTACGACCGAAGGTGAGCTACAACCTGTCCAGCTAGCCTGTAGAGCAGGTCCGCCTGCTGGTCGTAGTCGATGTCGTCGAAGTCAATCAGACCGCGCACCATGTAGTCCTCCAGGCGTTCCTCACGAAGCTCGCCGGTTGCGTCCTCCAACCGAAACCGGCCGTGATCGTGCAGGTGCTGGACGAGAATCGCCTGCTCAACTGGACGGGGATGCTGTCCGGCTAGATCGAGATCGAACTCCTCATACCCGCACACCACCTCACCCTTCGGGACGACGATGATGCGTGGGATGTCAATGGATCGTGCGACGTACGCCGCCGTGGTCTCACGAACAACACTTGAGATATCCGGGGGAGCCTCGGCAACGCCTTCTAGACCCGGTTGGACTGGTCCAAGTCGTTCTTGAACCCTGCGCGTGATCTCCTCTTGTGCCTCCGGTGCCTCTAGAGATGCAGCCCGTGGGAGCCGCTCATACTCCCGGATTACATCCAGCGTCACGCGTGCAGCTTCCTTCTCATCTTCTCGTCCGAATCTCTCTAGCGCGTTGATCTCTGCGACAGGCCGGACAGTGACGACTGCTGCGCGCTCATCGGGAATGTCTCGGCCAATGACGATGCCCCGCTTGATTACCGAATCGGGGTCGTTGGCCTCATCGACAATCTCCTGAAAGCGATCGTGGGAAACGATGGTGAGTCGATCAACCTCTCGAACCCCAACGCGCCGTCCGTACGGAAGGCGGAGTCCTCGCCCAATGGACTGCTCGACAAGCGTCCGCGAATTCGCTGCACGTAGAGGGATGATTGTATAGAGGTTGGTGACATCCCATCCCTCCTTGAGCATGTTGACGTGCACAACAATCTCTGTCGGATTGGCAGGATCCTCCACGGTCAGCAGCTGGCTGACCACGTCGTCTCTCTCCTCGCCGCGCTGCGCCGAGTGCACCGTGATGACCTTGTCCCGGTATTGCCCGTCGTAGAACTCTTCGCTCCCAATCAGCTCGATTAGAGCCTCAGCATGGTCGGTGTCCTTCGCGACCACTAGGACGAACGGCTTCACGGTTGACTGGCCTGAGTTGTTTGCATACACAGCCAATTCGGCCTTGGTGCGTTCATGGATTTGGATGCCATCCATGAGCTTCAATCGCTCAAGCCCAGCCTCGTCGTAGTTGTCGGCATCGAAGTTCTCTCGTGTGGCCACGGCGGGTTCCTTCACATAGCCGTCGTTCAGTGCTTCACTGAGCGGATAGCTGTAGATGACATTCTTGAAAGGGACGGCACTCTGTCCTCGTTCGATCTGGGGGGTGGCCGTGAACTCAAGCCCAAGGATTGGCTTTAGTTCGTTGATGGCGCGTACGCCGGCAGACGCCCTATACCGATGGGATTCGTCCATCAGCATCACAAGATCATCAAGCCCGGCCAGGTAGTCGAAGTAGCTCTTGCCGATGTACTCACTCAACCGCCTCATGCGCGGTGCATGGCCGCCGCGCACTTCGGAGTTGATCTTCGAGATGTTGAAGACGTTGATGTGAACCTCGCCAATATCGAACAGGTCAGAACGTGTTCCGCGCCCGTCCTCGTAGTCATCGCCCGTGATCACAAGGGGAGGCATGGTGGCGAACTCGCTGATGCCGCGAAGCACATACTTCGGCGTGTTGGGCGTGAAGTCGCGGATCAGCTTGTTGTAGATTGTGAGGTTCGGTGCAAGGACAAAGAAGTGGCGAATCCCTTTGAGCGCATGCAGGTATGCGATGAAGGCGCCCATGAGCCTTGTCTTCCCAACACCCGTTGCAAGAGCAAAGCATAGCGAGGGGAATTCGCGTTCGAAGTCTTCGACGGTGGGGAACTCTTCGCTGATGACGCGAAGCGCTTGCTCAGGATCTGTTACCTTATCGAAATCGACAAGCTGACAGACGCGCTCAAGGATCTCCACGGACTCACGCTGCGGGTCTCGTAGACTGAGCCGGTTACTGATGCTACCCACGAGCTGACTCATTCTGCGCTCCCTTCGTCAAACAAGGAAAGCATTGGACCCGGCTTCTCCCCATCCTCTGGCCTGGGCTCAGGTGGCGCCTGCGGCAGGTTCTCAATCTCCAGGCTGTAGTCGTCGTGGCCCCATTCGCACTTCTTCAGAACGGTCTTGGGGATCTTCTTGACCGTCAGGTTCGGGTAAGTGTTTGCTCGCGTGCGAAAGGCCGAGCAGTAGACGACCAGGCTCCGCTTGTCACCGACCTCTTCGCTCAGCTGTTCCAGCATCTCGCGAGTCATCGTCTGTGTGGTGACGTAGATGTAGTCCGTCTCTGTCGATTGCCCATGCTGCCAGTAGACCTCATCACTCGGCGCGTAGGTGAAGCCTTCCAGCTTGCAGACGGCCTCGGCAAGCATCGCCGAATTGAACTCCTTGCTGATCACCCAGTTGCCGTAGCGATCCTTCTCAAGAAGGGAAGGCCCCAGCCGGTAGTAGCGGAACCCGCCACCGCCCTTCCATTCGGTAGCCTCTGTGACGCCACCTGGATCTTCGCCGTCGATGACCTTCTTGAGGCGTGGGATGATGTGGGTATGGCACGTGTCCTCAAGCTCGACCATGATCCAGCGTCGTCCCATCTTGTGGGCAACGGCACCCGTGGTGCCTGATCCCGCGAATGAATCGAGGATCAGGTCGCCGGGTTTGGTCGCTAGCTGAAGGACCCGCTTGAGGAGGCGTTCCGGCTTCGGCGTGTCGAATGCGTTGTCTGCACCGAACAACGCATTGCTCTCTTTCTTAGCTTCCTGATTGTGGCCCACTTCGCCATTGGGCCACCATGTCCACGCATTCTGCCCAGACACGTCAGCCAAGTAAGTCTTCTTTCTGGGCACTCCTTTGCCATCCATCCCAAACCAGATTCGACCAGCACGAATCTCCTCTTCCATTCTTTCCTTCGTATATCGCCAGCATAGCCCAGTTGGAAGCTCGATTCTGCGCCCGGCCGGTGTAGTCAATACGTAGAACTGGCTGGGCGTTGCATGACCTGCCTGCGCCGTGCAGTCAGTTGATGCCCAGGGTCCTCGTGGGTCATTGTCTGGGTTCTTGAATGCTTTCCTGCGCTTCCCGCTGAGCGGCAGTTTGCTGAAACCCTGTAAGGCTGCCTTGGCTCCGTATACAAGGATCGAGTCGTGCGCAGGCCCCAGATTCAATCGGTTGTCTGGCGACGTTCTTTTCTGCCACGCTACGTTTGCGATGTAGCCCGATCGTCCAAACACCTCGTCACACAGGACCTTCAGGTAGTGGCTCTCGTTGTCGTCGATCGTGATCCAGAGAGAGCCCTCTTCACTTAGTAGGCGTCGAAGGAGTTCAAGCCGGTCCCGCATCAAACCCAGCCAGATCGAATGCTCAAGCCCATCATCGTAGTGCTCAAACGCTGACCCCGTGTTGTATGGCGGATCAATGAAGATGCACTTCACCTGTCCAGCGAACTCCTGCTCCAGCGCTTTCAGCGCTAGAAGGTTGTCACCGAAGACCAGGCGGTTGTCGAAGATGTCGTCTTCGCTGACGCGATGCGCCGCATGATAGGACCGCTCCGGATCCTCGATCAGTATCCGTGGCTCGAGCTTCGGCCGATTCTCTTTGCCAATCCACGTAAGCTCAAGCTTCGAACTCCGGCTCACGACATCCTCTCCTCTCCGATCTATCTACCTACTTGGTGAACTCCAGTGGTCTCATTCTCGTCTTTCCGCACACACAGGCGAAGTGGTCTCCCTTGTTGCGCGAAGGGATTTCGCCGCATTGCTGACACGAGACGGAACGCACGAGCTTTGCTGTCGCCTCTCCAAACGCGCGAACGTCGTCATCCGAGATCTCGTCGCCAGAGACATTGAAGTGACAGCCCACTTGGTTCCGCAGGAAGGCAAGCCGGCCCGCGTCCTTGTAGAACGGAGCGACTGCTTCGGTCACCGTCACCGGCGGCTCGGCCTCTTCGCCTGCTTCATCGGGGTCGCCGTTCTCTTCGTCTTGATCACGCTCGACCTCCAGGGCACCGAACAGCTTCCGGCAGGCCGAGAGGAGATCGCCGAGCGTCCACTCGTTGTCGTGGTTGCGGGGGAGCCGACGCCGGTAGATCAGCGAGAGATAGTCGAGCAAGGCTTCGAGGAGTATCCCTGCCTGTGAGGCGACTGCTTGTCGCTCCAGCGGATCGGTCGCACACTTCTCCTCAAGCTCCTCCACAGCGAGCTTCGTGCTTGAAAGGGAGATCCCCTTCGCTAGTGTCCAGCGATGCAGTTCGAGGAGCTGCGCCTTGAGTCCGGGTGCATGTGCTCTCCGATAACGGTCTCGCCAGTTTCGGTAATGCGTTGCCACGATCACCTGGCCGAACTCCTCTGCGATGTCTGAGACGAGGCCAACGATTCGCGAGATGTGCTGGGCATCGACTGATGTGAACACATCATCGATCACCAGTACCGTATCCTCGGGCTTGCCACGTCCTGCAATCGCCAGCCATATGCAGAACCCCAAAGTATCGAGATGTGATTCACTGTAGTAGCCCTGCGGTGGAATGTCATCCTGTGTCCCAAAGACTCCGGCAAGGTCTACCGACCCAGGCCGGTTCTCGTGCATTGCCAGTCGAGGAGCGCCAAGGGGTTCATCTGGGTGAATCCGATCGTAGTAGGCCTTACAGGCGCCTCCAATCGAGTTCAAGACGCTGTTCACATACGCCTTGCGAGCCTTCTCCACGGTTTCGTGCGCTTCTTTCAATCGCTTGCGGAGCCTCTCCTGATGCTGCGCATCCGATCGGGCTGAGATGAGACCCTCGTACTGAACCTTGATGGCATTGTGCTTCGCAAGATCTGCCGTGAGGTCAGTGAGCTTCCCGCGGAGTGGTGCACAGGCAAGAGCGAGACGTCTGCTGGTTCGAACTGCGCTCCGTTCGGCTTCAGTAGTGTCCTCGTCCAAGAGCGCTGCGAGTTCCTCGAGGAGAGGCATTCCTTCGTCGGGAAGCTCGCTTCCCGCGGCCTTGGCAGTGAGTGCGTACTTGCCTACTTCCGCCAACAGCCTCTCCCACGCGCTTTCTCGTGCGTCTTGTCGCGAATCTCTCATCCGCTCAGCCTGGTCGAGCCTCCTGCCCAGCTGCACGTAGTCGTTGAGTTCCTCAAGCCGCTCCTGTATCGAGGCCTGGAGCTCCTTTCCTGGCTTGGGCTGAAGGCAGAGCGGACACGTCTGGGACTCTGGCTCCTCAGTGACAAGTGGGGTCGCTTCCCTGAGCATCGAGACAAGCTGCACAGCGTCAACTCCTTCGAGCTTGGGGAGCTCCTTCAGCTCATCCTGTACTTCAGCGAAGGATGTATCCGCCTGGATTACCGCTGCCGCAGCTTTCCCGTATGTAATCATCGATGTCTGGAGAGCCTCAGCGGCCTTCTGCAGGCTCCTCAGAGTGGTCTCACGGACCTGAAGGTCATCAACCGATTCCTCACGTTTCGACTTCGCCCACGCGGATGCACTCTGCTGCGGTGATCCTTCGGCCTCCCACAGATCCTCAAGACTCTTGGCGGCTTGCTCTTGCCTGGCGACTGCTTGGTCGTAGGAGTTCTCCGACCGTCGAAGCGCTTCGCGCAGCGACGTTTCGCTCTTCTCGTAGGAACTCGCGTCAATGAATGGGCCTAGTGCCTTGTAGCGGTCTGCTGGCTTGGCTTCTACGATATCGAGGATTTCGGCTCTGCGAAGAACGCGGACGACAGGAAGCTCCCCCGCATCGCTTGTTCGCTCAACAGCTGCTTGCCTGCCCTCAAGCTTCGCATTCCACGTTCCGCCATCTCTCGCCTCGAGACTGATCTCAATGTCACCGGGATCCTGCCCCAATGCTGCTAAGAAGGGGTGTTTCTGTCCATCGACACTCCGATAGTTCAGGGATCCGAAGGAGCGATTCGCGATGAAATCGATCGCGTCGACCAAACTGGACTTCCCACATCCGTTTTCCCCGAAGATGACGACGAGAGGCTTCCCCTTCTCGAACTCGATTTCCGTGGGTTGCGTGGCTCCGCGAAACGATCGGACACTCAAGCGTGCTATCCGTCTAGTCATCGCCAGCGTCCTCTTCCTCTGCCAACGCCAGGTCGATCCAAGAGATCCACTGCTCTGCGGTTGCGGTGCCAATTCCCAAAGCGCTACGCAACACATCCACATCCTTCTCCCGAATGAGCTGGGCTTCAAGAAGCGAAGCCGCCGCTTGCTCCGCCAGCAGTTGACTTGGGGTCTTGTCGTTCTCTGTCTTGGTCATCGCAACCTCACATCGCTAGATGATGGACCAGCGAATCGTGAACACGGGCTCGATCCGGTACTCCATGTCTAGTTGATTCTCCATCCCTTGAATCACCTCATCTCTCTGCCGATCGATACGATCCTGCTCATCATACAGGGTTCTTCGCTTCTGCATCCGCTTGCGCTCCAGTTCCCTGACGTTCTTCTGTGCCTGAAGCTTCTCGGACAGCTGCAAGGCGAGACGAGCATTCCGTTGAGCCTCACGGATCTCCTTGTCCAGTTCCTTCAGCTCGCACTCAAGGCCCTGCTTGAGGTCGTCTGCCCATCGATCGAGCTTCACAACCTCCTCGTCGAAGTACAAGGCATTCCGATTCTCTGTCTCCCGAAGAACCTCTGAGCTGAGCGAGTCGCGGATCGCTTGGAGCTCGCTACTGGGCGGCTCCTGACTGGTATTCGAACCCGAAGCTGACACTTGAAGCAGCTGATGGCACACCTCTTCGGGGATTGTCTCTCCGCTGTCCGAACGCCCTGCTATGAGCAAGTGCTCCTCTGTGTCGAGTGACTGGACAGTGAGTTTCGAGACCTCCAGCCACCCTGATTGGCCGGACATCTCGTGGATCGAGGTCAATCGTCCTGGGTGCTGTGAGTAGCGAAACTCAACCTCCGCGACAGGTAGATCGCGGGCCTTTGCCTGCTGAAGAAGCTCTTCCGCAAGAGGGTCGTCAAGACGATAGAAGGTGAGATCCTTCTCCTCGGCCACCTTCCAGTTGAGGTGGAACCCCGCCCTCCCGTCCAGAACGAATGCGGGTTCTTCGTCACTGAAAGTTGCTCTACCATCGAGCTCATACCGTGTCAGCGAAAGGAGCCAGCGCTGCCTCTCATTGAGCCTCTCCAGCGTTCGGTCATGGCAGACCTGCAGGCGCTGGCTCACGAAGTCATCGAAGTTCTCCAGCAGCAAACGGCGTGTGTCTTCAAGCTTCGCTTCGATCTGTCCCTCCAGCTCCGACTGCAGTTCATCGAATGCGCGTTCGATCTCCTCTGTCGTTCGGCAAGACTGGTAGATAGCCGCGACGCGCCTCTCGAAATCAACGCCGGATTCGAGCGCTCCGAGCACGTCATCACTCGCGCCGAAGACTCCATCGAAAAGGTGGAACTTCTGCGACAGCAACTCGAAGACGCGCTTATCCGCTGCGTTCGCCTGGTTCACGAAGTTCAGCACAACCACGTCATGCTTCTGGCCGTACCGATGGCAGCGGCCGATGCGCTGCTCGACCCGCTGAGGGTTCCAGGGCAGATCGTAGTTGACGACAAGCGAGCAGAACTGGAGGTTGACGCCCTCCGCTGCCGCCTCGGTGCCGATCAGAATCGTGCCATCCGTCCTGAAGTGCTCGATGATGGCGGTCTTCGTGTCGACGGCACGCGATCCGGTTGCTGAGGAGCTTCCTTCGTGCTTGGCTAGCCAGGCCTTGTAGATGGCTTTTGACTTCTCATCGTTGTTGGTTCCGCTGATGGTGATGATCTCGCCCTCATAGCCATTGCGCGAGAGTAGGTCGAAGAGATAGCGCTGAGTTCTTCGAGACTCCGTGAAGATGAGGGCCTTGCGAGCTGCTCCAAGACTGGTGGCCTTGTCCAGAGCCGCCTCAAGAGCCGGGATCAGCGCTTGGCCCTTGGCATTCTCGGGGATGGATTCCGCCAGCGTCGCGTAGGATCGAAGCTCGTTGAGTTCCGCTACCAGGCCTTGCGGAGACGCGCTTGCTGGCTTCCTCTCAGCGACTTCAGTTGCGTCGCTGCTCTCCGAGATATCGTCCCCCCATTCGTCTTGCAGCTCTTCGAGCGCATCGAATTCCTCGTCCTCGATGATCTGCCCGGTTGCCGTTCCCTCCAGCCGGTTTGCCATCTTCCGCAACGTTCCTGCGATGGCGAATGTCGAAGATGCAAGGAGTTTTCGGAGTACCAGAGTGATGAGGGCGCGGTTAGCAGTCGGAATCGCGTAGAGCTCCTCACGCTGCATGTAGTCCGAGACCAAGTCGTAGAGCTTCTGCTCTTCGGGCGTCGGGGTGAAGTCCTGTGTGATCGCGAGTCTCTCCGTGAACGGTATGTACTCGATGACTTGCTTCCGGAGCGTGCGCGTGCAAATCGAGTTCAAGCGATCACGGAGGTGCTGATTCCGGGTGTCTTCCGTTGTCAGGATCCGGGTGAACTGCTCGCGGAAGCTGTCTACGCCGCCGAAGATGTGCTCATCGATCACACTTGTCAGCCCGTACAGCTCCATCAGTGAGTTCTGAAGGGGCGTCGCTGTGAGCAGCAGCTTCTGGGCAGACTCGGTGGCAGCTTTGATGCGCTTCGACATGATCGTCGAGGGCTTGCAGATGTTGCGCATTCGGTGGGCCTCATCGATCACGACAAGATCCCACGCGACCGCTTCGATCTCATCCGCCTTGGCAGAGGCGAAGTGATAGGAGCAGATGACGACCTTGCCATCCTGCTCGAAAGGCCTCTGATTTCCTTCTGACTTGAGGCTCTCGTAGGCCTTCGTCTCAAGAATCGCCGCTGGAGTGAAGAACTTGGACTCGAGCTCCTGAAGCCACTGCATGCGAAGGCTGGCCGGCACAATGAGCAGGACCTTTCGCCGGCGCTCCGCCCAGCGCTGAGCGATGACGAGCCCCGCTTCGATCGTCTTCCCAAGCCCAACTTCGTCGGCAAGTATTGCGCCTTTGGAGAGCGGAGAGCGAAGAGCGAAATGCGCAGCTTCGACTTGATGTGGATTGAGATCAAGCCTGGAGTTCGAGATCGAGCGCGCCATGAACCCTACATCATCACTTGGGCGATCTAGGGTGAGGAGTTCGGCCCAGTATCTGCTCTGGTATGGCGTTGTCATCACGCCATTCCGAGCCTTGGACCCGGTTCGTAGGCACATCTCTCGCTCGTCGCATACAGCCTCATCGCCAAAGTCACTTCCCTACAGAGATTGTCATGATAGCGCTCTTCGGAGGTTCGGCGCAATGTCGGCGGCACTACACCTTTCGGAGATACTTGCCGTACGTTGCTCGTGTGAGCTTGCAGTCTCCGCGCAGCGCTCCAGTCATCCGCATCATTTCGCAGGCGCCCTCCTCGGATGCAAGCCCAACCGGAGTGCAGGCTTCGAGATGTGGAAGTCCTGCACGGCTGGCCGCTACTTGGCTCCTGTTCTGGTGACTAGGCAAGCGTATTCACATATCACCGGTGGATTCTTCTGGACCTGCGTGTGTATAGTGGCGATACTCGGGGAAGGTGATTCCAGATGGCGCGATGGATCATGGCGCTCCGTGGCCGTCCCTTGATCCCACGTTGGGCCGCGATACTAGTGCTGATTGCCGTTCCATGGGTTGGCGTGAACGCTGACATCGTGAGCTTCCCGGATCCCAATCTTGAGGCAGTAATACGAGACGCCATTGGGAAGCCAACAGGCGATATCGAAGACACAGACCTGGCAGGACTGACACAACTGGATGCCAGAAATGAGGGCATCACGAATCTCGAAGGGATTGGGCATTGCCTTGACCTGAGCCGGCTGCAGCTTGGGTTGAACCAGATCAGTGACGTCAATCCTCTGGCTGGACTGACAAGCCTCACTAGTCTGTGGCTCGACTACAACCAGATCAGCGACATCAGTCCTCTGGCCAGGCTGACGAGCCTCACCCTCCTGGTGCTCAGTGAAAATCAGATCAGTGACATCGGTCCCATCGCTAGACTAGCAGCTCTCGAGCAGCTGTGCCTCGACCGCAATCAGATCACCGATATCACTCCCCTAGCTGGGCTCGGCGGGCTTGCGAGCCTGAGCCTTAGCTTGAATCGGATCAGCGACATCGCTCCCCTGACTGGACTTAGCGGGCTGACGTCGCTTAACCTTGAGTCGAATCGGATCAGCGATGTAGCTCCCCTCGGCGCACTGCCTCGCATCTTGAATCTGAGCCTCGACGGGAACCAAATCAGCGACATCGGTATCCTAGCAGGCATGACGTGCTTGCAATACCTGACCCTATGTGACAACCGTATCAGCAACATCAGTCCTCTTGCTGGGCTCGCGAACCTGACCACTCTCGTGCTCGATGACAACCGGATCCGAGACATCAGCTCAATCGCTGGACTGCGGGACCTGATTAGCCTGCACCTCCGGGGCAATCAGATCAGCGACATCACTTCCCTCGCTGGGCTGACAGACCTGTCTAATCTGGCGCTTGACGGTAATCAGATCATTGACATCAGCGCCCTAGCCGGGCTGACAGGCCTGTCCGATCTGGAACTCGACGGCAATCGGATCATTGACATCAGCGCCCTAGCCGAGCTGCCCTGGCTTCACACTCTGCACCTGGATCGGAATCAGATACGCGATGTCAGCCCGCTGGCTGGGCTAACGAGGGTGCACGTACTGCACATAAACGCCAATGAGATCCGGGACATAGGGCCGCTTGTCGCGATCTCAAGCAGTAGTCTCCACGTCCTTGACATCAGCTGGAACTACTTGTCTCTGGATCCCGCATCCGAGACTATGGCAGACCTTCAGACTCTTCTGGCACGAGGGATCGACGTCTGTTATGAACCTCAGAGAGACGCACCACCTTCGCACACCATCACCACCCCATCGGTGGTCAATGGTGCGACTTCTGGCGAGACCGGAGAACTGCTGCTCTTCGAAGCGTCTGGCGCGGAGTGCAGCCTTGGACACCATGTTGAGTACCGCTTTGATTGGGGGGACGGCAGCTTCTCGCAGTGGTCTTCTTCGGGGACCGCTGCCCACACGTACTGGAGTGAGCGCGTAGTCAAAGGGTACGTAGTGAAGGCTCAGGCTCGGTGTGCGGATGACCCGACAATCATCAGCGATTGGTCATCGGGCCTTAACATACAGATCCTGCGGGAAACCGGTGCTCCACCCGAAGGTGGGGTGGTTTGCGTTCTGCGGTTCTGGGACGGAAGCGGCCCCGTTTCTAGGGAGTGCATCTCTGACTTCGAGCAGTGCCAGGTCTATGTGGGTGACTCCTTGGGTGTCATTGAGAAGGTGCGCTTCCTCGCTGACGTGTGCCCGGATGGTGTCCCCACAGGCCAGTGGACTGGCTGGATCGATTGGGACAACGCATCCTATCCTCCAGCAGCGTCTTCCGGAACCTGGATCCCGACAGGCTGGGCTCCAACAGAGAAGACGATGTCCTGGAGCTTCGAAACGCCGGGAGAAAGGGAGCTCTGGGCTGAGGTGAAAGGCCATACGGGTGAGATGGACAGAGCTTGCCTAGTACTTAGTGTTCAGGTGCCGGAGTGGCGGCGGGATCTCACGGCGGGAGACATGCTCTATGATCCCTGTGGTGCGTTCTTGGGTATTGGACACATCGGCATCTACTTGGGGAATGGATTTACGGCTGATCCCGGCCTGGGAGAGATCAGACATCCTGTGACGTCATGGGATGATAGGAGGTGGGTCCTCATCCTACGCGTGGCATGTCCCGGCAGCGCGCCCGATTGCGGGCTCAGAGCAGCAGAATGGGCCCGGGAAGTGTCGGATCGGCTCTCGCAGCCCGGAAGACCATACTCTTATCAGTGGCCACTACCACTTCCACGCGTGCAGGGGCACAGCGAGTCCCTGACCGACTATCTAGGCGGTCCTAGTGGCGGAACCTTGGGAGTGTTGATGGAGGACCTTGCGTGGCACAAGGACGGAAGCGAAGTGCAGGATGAATGGTACTGCAGCGAGCTGGTGTGGGCAGCGTACTACAACCAGCAGATCAACATCGAGAACGATCTGGATGTAGACGACCCCGGGTTCTTCGCTGATCACTTTTCGGAGAGCAATGTCGTACGCCCCCACGAGATCTGTGCCAATAATGGGGAGATCCGGGTGGTAGGGGGTCATGGCCCCTCCGGCAGCCCCATACAGCTTCCTTGGACTGGAGGCTGTGGTTGTCCCGATCTTCGATGGCCTTGAGGCTGTTGCACTCCTGCTCCGTCTGTATTGAGTCACATCGCGAAGCTGACTGTCGAACGTGGCAGGCATGCAGAGCTGCCCGACAAAGGGGAGACGGCAGCAGCATCGGCCTTCCCGCGGCCATCCCCGTTCTCGCCGACTCGAGAGCCAGGAATCTGCCCTACCTGCCCGCCGTCGCGGGGCCGCATCCAGTGCTACGATCCGGACCGGGTGTATCCACCTCCGCGAGGTGTGGCGGGCGCTAGCCTGCGGGCTCCAGGCTATCGGAGCTGCACCGTGAATGCCATCCGGTGCGTTCTAGGTACGGTGACGTTAGGCGTACCAGTTTCCGGTTTCCGCTCCCAGAGCCACCAGGTCGAACGGCTTCCTGTAGCACGACCTTCTCGCCCCTTGAACTCACAGTTCGAAACCAGCACCTTGATGGCTTGCACCTGGTCGGAA
>Ga0272441_10010014_pt1 | contig 14473 bp, 15 predicted proteins | sample SSMProp6N_FD_193582 | JGI IMG/M metagenome (GOLD analysis project Ga0272441, IMG submission 193582) | Marine sediment archaeal communities from Little Sippewissett salt marsh, Falmouth, MA, United States - SSM-Prop-6N | ecosystem: Environmental > Aquatic > Marine > Wetlands > Sediment ... | reverse complement strand
ACCAGGGATGATGTCAGGATAACGCTGCTGGGAAATATAGAATTTACCGATGAAGCCGAACTGGTTCTGCAAAAAGGAGGCGACGGCATTGGCTTATATCGAACAGAGTTTTTGTATCTTAACAGACCGACAGAACCCACTGAACAGGAGCATTACCAGGCTTATTCACAGGTCGTTAGCGCTTTTAAAGAGCGACCCGTAATAATAAGAACAATGGACCTCGGAGCTGATAAATATACGCAAAGCAAGCGGTTTGCGCCTGAGCCCAATCCCTTTTTGGGTTTGAGGTCTATCAGGTTCTGTCTTCAGAACCTAACGATGTTCAAAACACAGCTTCGGGCGATCTTGAGGGCTTCGGTTCTTGGAGATGTCAAGATAATGTTTCCACTGATAACCAATATTCAGGAACTGATGCAGACAAAGATGATTGTACGCGATGTTATGGAAGACCTTGATGAGGAATCAATACCGTATAACAGGGAGGTTAAGCTTGGGATTATGATTGAAACGCCCTCGGCCGCTTTGACAGCCGCCACCCTCGCCAGGGATGTTGATTTTTTTAGTATCGGTACAAACGACCTTACCCAATATACACTGGCTGTTGACAGGGGCAACGAGTTGGTTTCAACACTGTATTCCTCCGTTGACCCGGCCGTACTGAGGCTTATGAGGACTGTTATTCAGGATGCACACAAAACACAGATTGAACTGAGCGTATGTGGTGAAATGGCTTCAGAACCGGAATATGTTATGCTTCTGCTGGGGATGGGCGTTAGGGTCTTTTCGCTTGCTCCGCCGATGATACCGGAGATAAAACAGATTATTCGCTCCGTTAAGCTCGAAGATTGCAACAGCGTTGCGAGAAAAGTCCTTACTATGAATTCCGAAAGACAGATTTCAAGCTATCTGCGCAACGCTACGAGGGAAATTCTACCGGCTGCTTTTTAGCGAGGTTAAAGTTACCCAGACCGGCTAAATGGGGGTGCTATATTAAAATCACCAGAACCTCGATTTCCGTCAAATCAAATCCGTGTAGTTTATAATTAATGGTTAAAAATTTAACCGCTCGCTTCCTTTTTTTCCCTTATAAACTAACAGCTGTCATAGTATAATTCACGAGGTCTGCGAAAAAAATGCCGGTTCGAATTGTAAGGAGCAAACAAATGAGAACAAAAAGAGCACACCTGTTTCTCGTATTAATGTTAATCCTGTTCGTAACTTCAGGAGGTTCCGCTGAACAGAAAAAATACAACGATCTTTACACAGGAGAAAATCTCAATCGCATAGCCTTTCCACTCGGTGGTATAGGTGCTGGCATGATTTGCATCGAAGGTAACGGCGCTTTATCGCATGTTTCTATTCGCAATAAACCGGAAATCTTCAACGAACCGATGATTTTTTCCGCTGTTTGTATCAAAGGCAAAAAAAATATCGCCAGGGTACTTGAAGGTCCGCTGCCCGAGTGGAAATATTTCGGTCAGCCGGAAAGCGGAAATGGCTCAGGCGGTAAAACTTACGGCCTGCCGCGTTTTGCCGATGCAGCATTCAGAGCACGCTTTCCCTTCGCAGAAATAAAACTCAAAGACTCTAATATCCCCCTGCAGGTTGTAATCACGGCTTGGAGTCCCTTTACACCAGGAGATGCTGACAACTCGAGTCTGCCCGTAGCAGCCCTGGAATATCGTTTTATAAATTCAACCAATAAGCCCCTTGAAGCTGTTTACTCTTTCAATGCCCCAAATCTTTTGGCTGTCAGAGACGCCAAAAATGAAGTCTTGAAAGCAAAAAACGGTTTTGTACTCTCACAGGCCGGCACGAACGAAAAACCTTGGCTCCAGGGCGCATTGACCGCTTGCGTTGACAGTCCGGATGCGAAAGTAAACTGTGTCTGGTTTCGAGGCGGATGGTGGGACCCGCTTACAATGGTGTGGAAGGATATCGAAAAGGGGGCTTGTTATGACAAAAAGCCGGTGACAGAAGGCAAACCGAGCCCCGGAGGGACTATCTTCGTACCGATTAATCTTCCGCCGGGCGAAGAAAAAACTGTTAAGCTTATGCTAACTTGGTACGTACCACTAACTGATATGCGCTTGGGTAAAGACCCGGAAGGTACAATATGCTGCACGAGCGAAGGAAGTTCAGTGCAAAAATGCTCTTTGACACACGTCCCTTGGTACGCCGGCAAATTCAAAAATATCGAGGAGGTTGCTGATTATTGGCGCAAAAATTATACGGCGTTACGTATCTCCAGTGAGCAATTCAGCCACTGTTTTTATGATTCGACCCTCCCGGGCGAAGTCATCGAGGCAATAGCCGCAAATTTGACAATACTCAAGTCTCCCACTGTTCTACGCCAGACTGATGGACGGCTTTGGTGCTTCGAGGGCTGTTGTGATGACCGCGGTTGCTGCCACGGCTCCTGTACTCACGTCTGGAATTATGCCCAGGCAATACCGCACCTGTTCCCCTCGCTGGAGAGAACATTAAGACAAACCGAATTTAATGAATCCCAAGATGAGAAAGGCCACCAGATGTTCAGGTCGGCTCTGCCTATCCGACCGATATTCCATCAATTCCACGCCGCTTCTGACGGCCAGTTAGGCGGTATAATGAAAGTTTACAGGGAATGGCGTATCAGCGGCGATACACAGTGGCTAAAGCGCATATGGCCAAAAGTAAAGATAAGTTTGAATTACTGCATCGATACCTGGGACCCCGACCACAGGGGTGTTCTCTTTGAGCCGCACCACAACACCTATGACATCGAATTCTGGGGACCGGATGGTATGTGCGGAAGTTTCTATTTAGGTGCGCTAAAAGCCGCCGACAAAATGGCCAAAGCCCTCGGCGATGATGTTCCCCTTTATGCCTCTTTATTTGAAAAAGGGCAGAAGTATATCAACCAACAACTCTTTAATGGCGAGTATTACTACCAGAAGATTCAATGGACGGGCCTTCGGACCGAAAATCCTCTTAAAGCAAAGGCAGCTCTTCAGGAGCGAATGAATTATTCGACTGAAGCTGTTGACCTGTTTCAAAAAGAAGGGCCGAAGTATCAGTATGGTACCGGCTGCCTCTCCGACGGAATTCTTGGGGCTTGGATAGCGAAGGTGTGCGGGGTGGGTGATATTCTGGACAATGAAAAGGTCGCAAGCCATTTGCGAAGCGTTCACAAATACAATCTCAAAAAAGACCTTTCCGGGCATGCAAATCCACAGCGCCCTGCCTTCGCCCTCGGCAAAGATGGCGGCCTGCTACTTTGCACCTGGCCAAGAGGCGGAAAACTAAGCCTCCCCTTTGTTTACAGCGACGAGGTCTGGACCGGAATTGAGTATCAGGTGGCCTCGCATCTGATGATGATGGGAATGGTTGACAGGGGCCTTGAAATCGTAAGGGTATGCAGGGACCGCTATGACGGCCGTATCCGCAATCCCTTCAATGAATACGAATGCGGTCACTGGTACGCAAGGGCGATGTCATCTTACGGCCTGTTACAGGGCCTGACAGGGGCAAGGTATGACGCTGTAGAAAAAGTCCTGTATTTGAAGCCGAGTATCAAAGGTGATTTTAGAAGTTTCCTCTGTACCGCTGCCGGCTATGGAACTGTAGGCTTGAAAAATGGAAAGCCTTTTATCGAGGTAAAGCAGGGCAGTATCCCCGTCAAAAAAATCGAATTCTCAGCTGATTGACCTGTCCTGAATAATTTTTTCAAACAGCTTAACGTCTTCTTCGAGCATTCCGGGAAATTCCTCCGTATAAAACCCTACGCAAACCGCATCATTCTCACGCATATGCTTGGCTGCATAGCCAAATGCATCAGCCGGCTTATTCCTTCCCGCCGCAAGTATCTTGTAATGAATTACCGGCTTTGAAAGTCCCTCTATAACCTCAACCATAACCTCCCGGTCCTCATCCCCGTAGTATTCTTCCAGCTCCGAAACATGCTCAGCCGTGTATTCCCGCGGTATCGGATTGTAATATGAACACATATAGTAATCGACATCAACATTTTCTTCTGCCCATTTGAAAACTTCAGGATGATGCCCGGCAATACCAGCCAGCATCCCCTCCTCACGAATTATTTTAACTCCATCTTTGGCCTCATCCAGTCTGTTATGCACCAGAAGATGGTCCATAACTCCACCGTGAATATGACAGGCCTTTGCTCCGCCTTTACTCGCCCGCTGCACGCATATTTCAGTCGAACCAATCTCCGGACAGGTCTGACCAAACCACGCTATTTTGCCCCCTTCCTCTCGGTATTCTTTCACAACACGAAGGATAAGCGAATCCGTCCGGGCGATTAAAGTGTCTATCCCGAGCTTTTCCGCATCGGCTAAGGTTTCTTTAATCTTTTCACAGCTATAGTAGCGTTTCATTTGCTCGTCCATCTTTACGCCCTGATGAGAAAAACCGCTGAAAGGATTGCTCCCGATGATGAAACGACTTAGCCGTACGTTACCGATTTCAATATAGTCCATTTATCTATGCCTTAAATAACCTTATACCCTTGTGTTCTGATGCCCTTAGTATTATAATGCACCGATTAAATTTTTTCAATAATTAAGGATATTATTATGGCCAAAATTACCCGGCTCGATGATATTGTGTCGCTTTGCAAGCGAAGGGGCTTTATTTTCCAGTCCAGCGAGATTTATGGTGGTCTGGCAAGCTGCTATGATTACGGCCCCCTCGGAGTCGAACTGAAAAACAACGTCAAAAAGGCATGGTGGAAATCCACCGTACAGATGCGGGACGACATTGTCGGCCTCGACTGCAGCATACTTATGCACCCCCTCGTATGGAAGGCTTCCGGACACATCGACAAATTCGCGGACCTCATCGTCGAATGTAAAAAGTGCAACACAAGAACAAGGGTCGACCACCTGAAAGAACACGCCGACGAGCACACAGAGCACATCTCAATCGACACCGCAATGGCCGCACCGCAGGACCTGAGCAATAAAGCATGCCCCTCCTGCGGAAAAGTCGGCCAGTTTACCGAGCCAATGGCATTCAAATTGATGTTCGAAACAAAAATGGGCGCCAACGTCGATGACTCGATGACAATGTACCTACGCCCCGAAACCGCACAGGGCATCTTTGCCAACTTCAAAAACGTCATCGACACCACTAGGGTCAGGATACCCTTCGGAATCGCGCAAATCGGAAAAAGCTTCAGAAACGAGGTAACCACAAAGGCCTTTATCTTCCGCACGCGGGAGTTTGAGCAGGCAGAAATCGAGTTCTTCTGCGAGCCGGGAACCGACGACCACTGGTACGAGCATTGGAAAGAAGCGAGGTTCAAATGGTACACCGATTTGGGCTTAAAGAAGGAAAACCTCCGCTTCCGCCTCCACGACCCTGACGAGCTTGCCCATTACGCAAAGGCCTGCGTCGATGTCGAATACAAATTCCCCTTCGGCTCGGGTGACTGGCAGGAACTTGAAGGAGTAGCAAACAGAACCGATTTCGATCTCCGCCAGCACCAGCGGGGAATACGCACCCTAAACAATTGGTTCGAAAGTGACGGCGACCTGGCAAAAATCTACCTGAAAGACGAATCCGAAGACTACCCGAAAGGCCCGCTGTCATATTTTGATGACGAGCAGAAAAAACGTTACATACCCTATGTAATTGAGCCAAGTGCCGGCATCGACAGAAGTACCCTTGCCTTTCTGGTCGATGCCTATGACGAAGAACAGGTCCGAGGCGAAACGCGCAATCTCCTCCGTTTCCACCCCGCACTTGCTCCGACAAAGGTTGCCGTTTTCCCATTGGTAAAAAAAGACGGCCTGCCCGAAATTGCACGAAATATTTGCAATGACCTGAAAAAATATTTCACCTGTTTCTACGACGAAAGGGGGGCTGTAGGCCGCCGTTATCGAAGGCAGGACGAAGCCGGAACTCCCTTCTGCATAACCGTTGACGGCCAGACTAAACAGGACACCACCGTTACAGTACGAGACCGAGACTCCATGGAACAGGAAAGGATTTCAACTGACCAACTGCTAAACCACCTCCGCCAAAAACTGGATTTGTAAAAAAATGGCCGAAGAAAAGCAGCAAAAAGAAAAGAAAAAACGCGGAATTTTCAGCAAAATCACCCTAACCCTTAAATGGATTGGCCTGACGTTGCTCGCGATTTTGTTAATAGCCGCACTTATTTTCCAGGCCCCCTGGAAAGTTACAACACTGCTGGCTATCATCCTCCTGGCCTGTACAATCCTGCCGCGCCCATATCGAAAATGGTTCTGGGCATCGGTCGGCCTTTTTCTAATAGTTTCGGTCATCTGGGTCTTTTTGCCCGACAACAATGAAGGTTGGCGGCCATACACTTTCGACGAAGAACTCGCCGCCATCGAAGCTAAACGCGCCGTACCAAATGAAAAAAACGCCGCCTTAATATACAACCAACTGCTTCAAAATTATGAACAGTCTGATTTCGATGCCAACCTAATCGACCCCAACATTTATTACAGAACCACATCCGGCCCGTGGTCGAGTGCTGATTATCCTCAGGTTGCTCAATGGCTCGAAAATCATCACGATACAATAGCCAAGCTGACACAGGCCTGTGAAAAAGAAAAGTGCCGTTTTCCAATGAACGCCTCTCCGGCTACTTTCAACCGGCGGATAGACCGAAATAGGGCAATGAGACTTTTTGCCTATTTATTGGTTTCAGCTGCGAATAAGAATATTGGTGAAGGAAAAATTGATGAAGGTCTGCAAAAATACATAACCACCCTCCAGATGGCACAACACATTTATCAGCAGCCCACTGCTATTGATTTAATGGTGGGTATTGCAATCGAAAAATTGGTCTCAGAACATCTTAACAGGTTTGTAATAGAAGCTGAGCCCACTGTAAAACAATTGCACCTAATCTCCGACTCCTTCAAAGACCTGAAAAACGACTTCAGCGCCAAACTGAACGGCGTCCTCGAATATGACAAGTTATACACAAAAATGTTTTACTGTATGTACTACGAAATAAACACAAAAGGCAAAACAAGACTAACCCGTGACCCAAAAGCAGTAATTCAGGCACAATACTTGCAAGAGATGCCTCCTATAACTTACTGGCAAAGAAAAGCTGTTAAAGTTGGGATTCTATTGGCCCGGTTTTTTATACCATCTACACCACAAAAATTTGCACAGATGATTGACGATGCTTATGCACAGTATTATGCTATGGCCGAACCCGACTTCGATTGGGCAAAAGGGCCTGTCGAATCCCGCCCCCCGCTAAGGCTTAACTACAGTTATGCTGTTGAACTGGTCGCTGGTTGGAATGGACAGTCTTATTACAGGTTATATGACTTATATTTGACAGGGCTTACATCGTACAGAGGCTCACGGCTTTTGGTCGCAATAAAACAGTACCACCTCGAAAACGGCTCCTGGCCCCAAAGCCTCGACCGCATTGAATCTTTTGTGCCGCCGGAAGCTCTAATAGACCCTGTTACAGGCGAGCACCTTCAGTACGAAAATCACGGTGAACGGTTTTCATTATATGGAGAAATGGCGAATATCTGGCCGAAATAGCTAAAAGTGTGAATATTATTTTTTTGAGCAGGCAATAAAAAGGAACATTAAACTATGAATGATGAGTATACAACAATCGATTGTTTATCTAATCACCAGGACAAAGAAGTCACCCTCGCCGGCTGGCTCTATCGCGGCCGGGCCAGCGGCAAGGTGCAGTTCTTAATCATCCGCGATGGCACCGGCCTGTGCCAGTGTGTCGTCGAAAAAGGCAAAGTCCCCGACGACCTCTTCGAGCAGCTAAAACGCCTCGGCACAGAGTCCTCTCTGACCGTTACCGGCCACGTCCGTGCCGACGATAGAAGCGTCGGCGGCTATGAACTGGCCGTAACCGATGCAAACATACTCTCACCAGCCGCCGACTATCCCATAACCCCAAAATCCCACGGCATCGATTTCCTCCTCAAACACCGCCACCTCCACCTCCGCTCGCACCGCCAGTGGTGCATCGGCAAAATCCGCCACACACTCATCGACGCCATCCGCAGATTTTTCAACGATAACGGCTTCACTCTCATCGACACCCCAATCTTCACAGCCGCTGCCGGCGAAGAAGAGCAGACCCTATTTGAAGTAGATTATTTCGGAAGTCCCCTCCAGTTGACCCAGACCGGCCAGTTGCACCTCGAATCGGCCGCAATGAGTTTCGGAAGGGTATATTGTTTCGGACCGACATTCAGGGCCGAAAAAAGCAAAACACGACGCCACCTCACGGAATTCTGGATGGTCGAGCCGGAAGTCGCATTCATTGACCTCGACGGCCTCCTCGAACTGGCCGAAAATTTCGTCTCTTACATTGCCGCCCGCGTCCTCCAGGATAACAAAAGCCAGCTTGAAACATTGGGAGCCGACATCCCCGCACTCGAACAAATAAAACCGCCTTTTTATAGACTCACCTACACCGAAGCCGCCGATATCCTCACCGGCGAAAAAACCCAGAAATTCCTCGCCGAGCAATTAGCGCAATTCAAAGACCGAAAACAACAGACCGAAGCCAGAATAGCCGAACTGGAGCAGCAGCAAAAAGGCAATCTCAAGCAGTTCCAGCAGGACAAAATCGCAGCCGAGCTAATCGAACTCCGCGCCGACCTCACCGAGACAAACACAAAAATTGAAAACAACCCAAAACACGCAAAACTCGCCGCTGATTTTCGATGGGGAAAGGACCTCGGCGGCTCCGACGAAACCATTATCTCCCAGATGCACGACAAACCCGTCTTTGTCACCCACTACCCCAAACAGGCCAAGGCCTTTTACATGAAGACCGACAGGGAAAATGACAAGGTCGTTTTGAACTTTGACATGCTCGCACCAGCCGGCTTCGGAGAAATCATCGGAGGCTCCGTCAGGGAGGACGATTACGACGTCCTAATGCAGCGTATCAAGGGCCAGGACTTAAATCCTGAAGATTATAAATGGTATCTGGACTTGCGAAAATACGGCTCCGTGCCCCACGGCGGTTTCGGCCTCGGCGTAGAACGTACCATCGCCTGGCTGACCGGCGAAAAGCACATCCGCCAGTGCATCGCTTTCCCCAGAATGATGGACAAGGTTTACATTTAAAACTTAAAGCTGAAAGGAGAATTATTATGGTTATCGCTACCCTTAAAACATTCTTCATGTGGTGCACGATTATAAATGGAGGACTGCTGATTGTCTCTGCCATTATGTGTACCTTCCTCGGCGATTTGGTCTATCCAATACACAGCAAATGGTTCTCAATCTCGAGAGAGGCCTTCAACGTGGCAATATACTCATTCATCGGCCTATACAAGATATTGATTATTATCTTCAATCTCGTCCCCTGGATTGCCCTGGTAATCATAGGATAAAGTTAAGAAATAAAAGTCATTTTAAGGAAAGGAAAAACAGATATGGGCGATAAGGGAAAAAAAGATAAAGGCAAAAGAGAAAATCAGAAAAAGGCCCAGCTTACTCCGAAGGAAAAACGAAAATTAAAAAAAGAAAAGAATAAATAATTACCCGGTGGTGCCTGTTTATGCCGCCGTGCAAGTGATTATTGTTTTTCTCCGTGTAAATGGAAAATTTCGGTTTCGATCAATTTTAACAGGCAACCGCAGCGATAAATGACTGAGCACAATGTCAATATATGGTCCCGGCCATACAAAATTCCGTGGCATGACCCTGATTTCAGCAGGCGAATGCTGGCAGAACACTTATCGCAGGACCATGACCTGGCCAGCCGCCGTACTGAATTCATAGACAGGCAGGTTGAATGGATTCATCACGACCTGCTTAAGGGCTGCCCTGCAGCCATACTGGACTTAGGCTGCGGGCCCGGCTTATACTCGCATCGTTTAACAATGCGGGGGCACTCCTGCCATGGCATCGATTTTGGACCGGCCTCAATCGACTATGCCAACCGGCACAATCCCGACCAGTCACGATGTGAGTTCGTTTTAGCTGACATCCGCCGGATAGCCTTCGGTGGCCCTTACGACCTGGCTATGGTTCTTTTTGGCGAAGTAAATGTATTCTCCCCAGCCGAGGTCCGGGCGATTCTTCGAAAGGTACACACGAGCCTCACACCGTCAGGAACCCTGATAATCGAAGCCCATACGCCGGAGGTGGTCGAAAGTATGGGACGTAGCGAACCATCAGAGCAGAGCTCTCAATCCGGCCTCTTTTCTGACCGGCCTCATCTCTGCCGCACCGAAAGCGAGTGGCTGCCAGAGCAGCAAGTGGCTATCCAGACATTCCATATCACCGAAGACGGCGGCGCACCGGCTAAAAAGTACCATAGCACGACCAAGGCCTGGACGAACAGTGAACTGATAGCCTTATTGACAGACGCCGGCTTCGACGAGATCGCCACCTGTGATAACTGGCCATGCAATACAACCGACTTGAAACTCTGGATAACCCGAAACCAAAAGCTTTAGCAAAGCAGAACCCAACCCCGAACTTACCGCCGTGCAATTGATTATTTTTTCCTTCGTGTAAATGGGAAATTTCCGATTTGTGTAGTTCAGGGCGGCAGCGTTTTGCAATCAATTTTTGCCCTTTTTTCGCTTTTGAAGTTTTTTTAGTTCCTCAGTTCCCTTTTGCCAGTATTCTAATTGTTGAGCAAGTGACTTTCCTTCAAGCTGTTTTTGTACTAATTCTGCTCCTCGCCGTTTCATTTCGACACAATCAAAAACTTTAGTCTTCATTTGCTATCACCTCTAACGGCGAATATATCGCTATTTCCCCAAATTTGTTTAAGGTATTAACGGCGTTATATAACGGTATCTTCTGGAAATTCACTATATGTTTGAAATTCCAGCTCACTATCAGGTCGGCATTTGAAACGGTTGCCAGTGCTACGTGCAGTGCATCGGTAGCGTATTTTTTTATAACTATCCCTGCATCAACGTAAGATTGTTGTAAGTGCAGGCTGCTTTCGGTAATCTCGGCAATTTCTGCAATGAAAAGGAATTCTTCAAAAAGAGCAAGGACCTTTTGGGGGCCGGCTTGTATCTCTTCACGCACCAGTTCAGAGGTAATCAGCTTGAATGTCCCTTTTTTGACGGCTTCAAAAAACTCTCTGCTGGCTGCTTCAAACTCCTCGTCAAAAACTCCTCCAAAAACGGATGTATCAGCATAAACCCGAATCAATTTGGACTTTGATATAGGAGTCATAATATAAGTATATACTAAAGCAATAGATACTGTCAAACAAAATCCGGTATTGTCTCAAAGCGGGATGATTTTGCTTCGCATTTTTTCCGAAATTCCCATCCGCGGGATGCCCCGCAACGGCATTATCGCCCCAGATTCCTTCTTCTTTACTTAAACAGTCTATATAGCGTCCAATTCTTCGCACCAATTTTCTTAGCCACTGTATTTAACGTCACCAAAAGCTAATATTGGGAAAAAGATAATCGGTAGAAAGGTAAGCCCTATTGCAAAGCCAGTGCCCTTGCCAAAATTGTTGGCAACCCCCACATTCGCAAGGATACAAATCACGATTTGTACCACCGGAATGAGCATAAGCAGCAGCCACCAGCCGGGTTTTCCCCCAATCTGCAGGAGAACATAGATATTGTAAAAGGGTATAATACTCGCCCAGCCCGGCTGGCCGGCCTTGGCAAAAACTTTCCACAATGCGGCTATTTGTAGAATAAGTATTGCTAAATAAATAATTGTAACAATTCCTTTCATTCTCGAATCCTTTCAATTAAAAACAATTTCGCTTCATCACTTCAACAATTGCCCTCAATTTCTTTGGAATTATTTTTTGCTTTCCTGCTTTTTACCAAACCTCTAATAAAAGATGCTGCAAATATTATTATAAGACTGGGAACCCATCCAGAGAAAAAAACCGGTATAAGACTTCTTGGGTCTGGTAGAAAATTGGCGGCAAGTTCTGGAGAAAGAAAATTATACACGAAAGCAAATATACCTACTGAAAGAATAAAGGTTGACAAAATCATCAGCCCCCAGGCCAGTAAAAATCCTCTTAACAGCTTGCCTGTCCGGAGAACATATACAAATGGAACAACAAACGCAACAAATATCCAACTGCCTTGGATCAAAATACGTATCATTATGTCCATATCACCAAACCTTTTTAATAATCGCCGATTTACTTATTGTTTTCCTCGTCTTTTGGCTTTTTGTCTTTGAAAGTGATAATCAGACCGACGGTTATTATACCGACTATGCTGCATTGTATAAGCAATTTACCAAAATCTACAAAACTACTGCTCTTACCCAATAACATAAAGATTTTGTATCTAAATCTATCCCCCATGATATTCATAGGCGGCAAGATTCCCATTAAAACAACAAATGATATCCCGACCCACATAACAATAAGCTGTTTCTTGTTCATAAGCCAAATCTCCTTATTAAGTTATCACCAAACCTTTTGAACAATTGCCGATTTACTTATTCCTTTTGCTCGTCTTTTGGTTTTTATTCTTATATTTGCTGCTTCTTATGAGATAAATTACACAGCATACCCAGGCAAGTAATATAACAATTGTTGTAATCCCAACAAAATTACCCTGTTTGATATTGATAATTATTGGGACAACGATACTGATAGCTAAACATACCAAAGCAGAACCACCGCCGAGTAATAACAATGCGATAATGTCGGTCTTGCTATTCCATCTCATAATTCCATACCCTTTTCAGAAAACCTCACCGCACCATTTTAACAATTGCTCCTCTTACTTGTACGTCCTGACTTTTCAGTAACAAATGCAAATAACTCACCCAAAGTGACCTTTTCTGACAGAAGGTAACTTGGAAGTTCCACCCTATACTCACTTTCGATACTCATCACAAGTGTCTCTGTTTCCAAAGCATCTATTGTCCGATTTTTGTTTATTGCCCTGTAGATATCCATTACTTTGTCTTCAGGCCTGAACTTCAGCCTATGTTTATTCTTAATGAGAAAAGAGTCGACAAATATCTGTAGGAACCTCCTTATTTCGTCCTTCTTAGCTTTTGGGAAACGCCGCCGCCAGTTCCTGCCGGAACATATTCTATGAGTGTATTTCTTCGGCAAAAAATCTATGAAAAAGAAGCAAACTGCAAATAAGACGAGCAACAGAATAAAAGCAAGCTTCATAATATCACCCAAACATCTAATATAGCCGCCCAAAACTCCAACTTGGAAGTTTTCGGCGTTTTACTTTGTGTATTGTTACCATTCACTTCGCCCATTTTTATCACTGACCCTATTCACGAATCACAAATCACGAACTCTCGCCGCAACATTTTAACAATTGCCTACCTGAGTTCAACTGTAAGTTCCGTCCATCTAAGTATTGGGAAGCTCCTCAATAGCAACTTTCTCTGCTCCGGAAAGACTATCAACAAGGCTTTTCCCCCATATCGGCTCCCAAAAAGGTTCGCATACTTCCACATAACCAGGAACAATTTCGTGCGTAAATTTAAAATACTCGACCTCGAAATTGCCATCATCTCGTTTACTAATGAGGGCTTTATGCTGCCCACTTGGTGATATAATCTCTTTTATGACTTCTCCCATATCCTGTTCCTTTTGGGAAAGTTCATTGTCACCTCAACATTTTATAAATTCTTTCTAAATCCCTCCCAACCGGATAAAATTTTTACCTTCGCTTTTTTTATTTCAACTTTCCGCATTCTCAATTAACAAACATCCCTCTCTTACTACGAACTAAACACAACCAACTGCAAACTCCCAACTGCCAACTTGCAAGCCATGCTTGCTTAAAAATTATAACTTCTTTCCAGACAAAAATACAATTCTTTTTTCCATACATCATTTGGTGCCTGCCCCTGTAGCGCCGTAGCCTGCCCTCGTATGTCGCAAGCAGGGGGCAGGGGGCAAACCATTTTAAATTAATTTTCCTCCACAAAACACAACCCTTTTACCTTTTACTTTTTCGACCCTTTATTTCCAATATATACCCTGTCCTGAGCGTGCCCATTTTGAGCGCGGAATTTTGTTCCAATGCAAGCCTGCCCCAGTATGCCTTAGACAGGGGGCTTGCAGTTCCGGCTGAGCGGAGTCCCCGATATAAGGCATCGGGGTAGTACTTCGAGCATCAGCCGGGGCTGTGTAACGCAGCAGTTGAGCGAAAGAACCGCTCAAAGCCTGCCCCTGCATGTCTGAGGCAGGGGTTACCTATTTTACCCATCTTACCCATTTTGACATTTTAACAAGTCTCATTTTGACAGCCCAATTTTGCCCCGCCCTAAAACTACCGATTTTTACATTGAATGAGGTTTTTGAATCGGGTGTGCAATTTTGCACGTTTTTTTGAGTCATTTTTTTCAATTTTTCTTCTTTTTTTTCTTTTTTTTAACTTTTTTTTCGTTTTTTCGTTTTTTTTTTTCAAAAATTCGTCTTTTTTTTCCACCACACCCTTGATTTTAGTCCAAAAACGAAGGTGCCCCAAATTCCCCCACCCAAAACCACCCC
>Ga0272441_10010013_pt1 | contig 14474 bp, 6 predicted proteins | sample SSMProp6N_FD_193582 | JGI IMG/M metagenome (GOLD analysis project Ga0272441, IMG submission 193582) | Marine sediment archaeal communities from Little Sippewissett salt marsh, Falmouth, MA, United States - SSM-Prop-6N | ecosystem: Environmental > Aquatic > Marine > Wetlands > Sediment ... | reverse complement strand
TGTCACATTACCCTCACATACTCCGTTACAGTGTTTGAGGAATACCAACAGTCCATCACTGCCGTCCTGCTTCACTATATCAGGCCAGATTTTTCTCCCTGAAAAAAACAGGCGGCGCCACCATCCCGGTTTCATTACAGAATAGCTGACGGGAAAAAATCATGCATATACAATGGAAAACCTTGTGCAAAACTTGTGCAGGTCTTATGCTGCTTGTTGTCATTCTCTGCTTCCCGATCCCTGTTCGCGCAGATACTTTCATCGTCAACACGCCCGATGATACCGACGACGGCATGTGCGATGACAATCACTGTTCGCTGCGGGAAGCTTTCCAGTATGCAAATGAGAACCCTGGACCGGATACGATCAGCTTTGCCGGGCTGGATGCCACCAATGGCGATATCACGATTACACTGAACAGCCATCTCGGTATGTTCTCTGATGACGGCACAACCATCGACGGCACTACTGTGCTGGGGTACCAGTCCGAGCCTTTGATCAACATTGTTGATGGACAAGGCTCATTGGAAGCAGCAATCAGCCTGGGCTCCGACAATAATGTTGTCCGCGGGCTTTCGATCGCCGGGTTCGGGCTCTTTCCACAGAACCCGAATCCTGATCCCTGGGATTACTACGGTGGTGCGGTCCTTGTGTATGGTGAAGGCAATGTGATTGAAAACAATGTCCTCGGCTGGGGCGCTTTGCCAAACAGTGTCGGTCTCCGTCTGGATGGACCGGGCAATATTGCATCGGGCAATGTGGTCTCCGGCAATGGTATAGGTATATACATCGACGAACCCAGCCAGACGATTACCAGTAACAAAATCGGTGTCGACGGCTCCGGCGGCAGCAGCAATCCCAATGCCTATGGGATCTACGTCCACGCAGGTTCCGGCGGCGGGCATATGATCGGTGGGCCTGGCGCTGGCAACGTAATCTCGGGCAACGATTACGGCCTCTATTTAAATTCCGGGAATACTACCGTCCAGGGAAACTATATCGGCACCGACGCTTCCGGCACCTATGCTGTGGGCAATGATATCGCCATTTATCTCGAAGGCACGAACAACCTGATTGGCGGTCCCGGTGCTGGTGAAGGAAATCTGATTTCCGGAAACGATGTTGGAATATGGTCGAGAACAGCCTGCACCGGAACCAGTATACAGGGCAACAAAATTGGCAGCGATGCCAGCGGCAACGCACCTTTAGGAAACAACGGTGCGGGAATCAGAATGTGGGGCTCAGGCATCCAGATCGGCGGGCTTGGCCCGGGTGAAGGGAACCTGATTATGGCAAACGGGGCCAGTATCGATCTGGAAGGCGGGAACGAATATCCGGTCCTCGGAAATACCATCACACAGAACGGTAAAGGTGTGGTGACCTTTGTCGGAAGTGAGTCTTCGAACCTCCTGATCAGCCAGAACAGTATCTTTGATAACGATGGATTGGGAATACAGACAAATTTCGCCGGTCCCAACGACTATCCGGAACCACCGGAGCTGCTTGAAGCTACTTCTACTTCCGTTCACGGAAATTCTTCCTGCGGGCATTTATGTTTGGTGGAAGTCTTCCTCGCAGATCCCGATCCCAGCGGAGCCGGCGAGGGCAAGACCTACCTCGCAAGTGCAACAACCCTCACTCAAATCGGTGATTTTACTGCTACGTTCACACCCCCGCAGCCTGAAATGTTCTGCCAAACCTTAACCGCAACAGTGACATATCCAGGAAGTATTACATCCGAGTTTTCACAAAACCTCCTAATTAACTGCAGGGTGATCGAACCGCCTTTCCTGTATCCACTGTGGACCTTCATTATCACTGTCTTCGGCGTTATTGGTATCCTGATCCGCAGGCATAATCCCTCTCTTCCTGGTCTTATGGTCCCGGGCGGGTTCCTTCTTGGCGGCCTGGTCGGCGGCCTTGTATTTGGGCTTCTAAATCTGCTGCCGGGTGTGATGGTCAACTTCACACCGGAAGAGACAGTCCTGTACAGCAGCTCTCTTCCAGATTGTTCTGACTATCTCAACCCGGATGGGTACTCGCCTGCAGATGGAGCAATCCTGGAGCCCTCCGATGAACTCAACCTTTCCTGGGCTTTCACAGGAAATCTGCCGGAAGGCGATATCCAGTGGCTGGTCAACCTGGACAGCAGCACAGCACCCGGAGGCATGGCTCCAGCAAGCGATTCCTCCATAGCCCTCAGCGCTTTCGGTATCTCCCCTCAGCGTGAAGGTACTTATTTATGGTCCATTTCCGGCCAGCAGCTCCTGCCGGACGGCGAAACCTGGCTGCCCTTCTGCAATCCGGGAGAACGCCTCACTTTCCAGATCCTGTCTGCGGAGGATGAAGCGGAAACCGAGGAAGAAGAGGAAGTCGAAGAACCAACAGCCACCCCAACTGAGGAACCGGCGCCCACGGAAAAACCGGAGGACTGCGATCCCACCGTCACTGCTCTGCTCGACCTCAACTGCCGGGTCGGGCCCGGCACCGGCTTCGAGAACGTCGGCACCCTGCTGGAAGGAGAGAGCGCCCTGGTCGATGGCCAGAACAGCGCCGGCACCTGGGTATGGATCCTCAACCCTGATGCGATGGGCCACTGCTGGGTGTGGCGTGAGGGCGTGGAAGAGGTCTGTATGCCCGAACGCCTGCAGATCATCGCCGACCCCACTGCTGAGCCGGAATCAGCGTGCCAGCCAGACCTGGAGCGTGCTGAATGCGGGGCTGCCGGCGGCGTCTATGATGTGACCGCTGACCCGCCCGAATGCAAGTGTCCGTAATTCCGTCTGGATACGATTTACCCTGGAATGTCTCAGGCATTCCGGGGCAGGCCGCACAGTTCTATTGCATCTGTATTTTTCGACGATTGTACGGGTGGGTTCAAAAGAGTGACAATATTTGAGGAACGTGTAAGCAGAAAATATTTCGGTCAAATTGTTATCATCTGAACCCACCCTGTTCCGAAGATTGATTTGGGCACATGATGTTTCAGGAGTGATATTTATGAAGCATCAGCTTCAATTATCATGGAAACATGGGAACTCATTCATACAAAACAGCAAAGCAGCATCGCGCCTGTAGAAAGGAATATGCCATGAGTGCTTTACACAAATTCCTTAAGCTATCTGGAGTAACCAGCATCCTCCTCTTGCTCCTCCTTTGTTTCCCCACTCCAGCCCGCGCCGACACGTTTGTTGTCAACACGCCCGACGATACCGACGACGGCCAGTGCGGCAACAACCACTGCTCCCTGCGGGAAGCGATCAATGCAGCTAACGCCAACACCGGGCCGGACACGATCAGCTTCTCCGCCCTCGACGGCACCAATGGCGATGTCACCATAACACTGGACAGCCTTCTACCTCCCCTCCTGGACGACGCGACGACAATTGACGGCTCGACTGTACAGGGATTCCTGAACGAACCGCTGATCAACATTGTCAAAGCAGCAGGGACACTCGATCATGCCTTTTCGATTCAGGGCAATTCCTGCGTCATCCGGGCATTCTCACTGCCGGGTTATGGCATCTATCCGAACGACGAATATCCAGACATCTGGAATTTTATTGGCGGCGCAATTGTGGTATCCGGCAGCGGCAATCATATCGAGGACAACGTCCTCGGCTGGGGCGCCTGGAACAACAGTGTCGGTGTTCATCTTGCTGGCGGAAATAATACTGTAAGCGGCAGTCTTATTGTGAGCAATGGGATTGGGATCAAGATCACCGGGCCCGGGCAAACAATCTTCGGCAACCGGATCGGCACCGACGGCAGCACAGCCATCGCGAACCGGACTGGTATCGCGGATGCGGAGACTTCCGGCGGCGGCCATGTCATCGGCGGCCCAGGCCCCGGCCAGCGCAATATCATCTCCGGCAATCAGTACGATGGAATCCAGCTCCGATCAGCCAATAACATCGTGCAGGGCAACTATATCGGAACTGATGCGACTGGAATGTTTGCCATAAAAAATCTTAATGGTGTAACACTGCGAGGCGCTCTAAATACACTAATCGGCGGTACTTCTTCCGGTGAAGGAAATCTTATCTCCGGAAACGGTCGTGCAGTGGCAGCTGTTGGCTCCGAACCTGATACTGGTTCTCGAGTGGTGGGAAATTTTATTGGCTCTGATAGCAACGGACTATCGCCAATACCTAATACCGTAGGGGTATACGCCATGAGCTCCGGGCTCACAACTGGTGGACTCAATCCCGGCGAAGGCAATCGGATTATTGGAAACATCGCCGGTGTAAGGCTGGAGAATGAAGGAAACGAAAATACGGTTATCGGAAATATTATCACCATGAATGAAGTTGGTGTGCTGCGGATTTCCCCTGTCCCGGGTGCTTATGGATTCACTATCAGTCAGAACAGTATCTTCGATAACAATGATCTTGGAATCAAAATCTATAACTGGCAGCCGGTGATTCCTTCCATCGCACCGCCACAGCTTCTGAATGCCACCGCCTCATCAATCTCCGGTCAGGCTTGCCCTTACTGCATTGTGGAAATCTTTGCAGCGGACCAGGATCCCAGTGGTTCCGGAGAAGGGGAAACATACCTCACTACTGTAACTGCCGATGCGCAGGGGTTTTTCAGTGCATCTTATACATCTCCTGGACTGTGCACACATCTGACCGCCACCAGCACAAACAACGCAAATAACACATCCGAGTTTTCACAGAACTTAGCCGGTAACTGTTACGTATTTGAACCGCCCTGGCTGTACCCGCTCTGGACATTCATCACAGGACTTTTCATCCTCGGAGTTTTCCTGCTCCTCCAGCTGACTCGGTTAAAGCCCGGCTTCAGGCTTCTGTTCGCTGCAGTGGTGGGCATCGCTGCCGGCGGTGTATTGCCGGCTCTCCTGAATCTCCATCCAGGCGTGATCGTCAATTTCACGCCGGAAGAACAGGTTCCCTACAGCAGCCCCCTGCCCGACTGCGATACCTGGCTCGATCCTGCAGGCTTCTCACCCGCGGATGGCGCTGTTTTAGAGACGGTAGAAGGCCAGGAGATTTCCTGGACACCTGTTGGTGATTTGCCGGATGGAGAGCTCCGCTGGATGGTTGAACTTTTCAGCTCTGAATCCGGGCCGTATCTGCAAGTAACCGAAAAGTCTTCCATCCCACTCTCAGCGTTCGCCCTTCCCTTCTCCCGAGGTGACCGTTTCAGCTGGGAGCTCTACGGTGAACAGCTCCAGCCGGACGGCGAAACCTGGCTGCCATTCTGTATGCCGGGTGACCGGTTCACCTTCGAGATCTCGCAGACGGAAGAAGAACAGAATCAGGAAGAAGAAGCAGAAGTCAAGCCTTCTCCGGCACCAACCGAAGAGCCCGCAGGCACGGAAGAGCTGGAAGACTGCGAACCCACCGTCACTGCCCTGCTTGATCTCAACTGCAGATCCGGGCCCGGCACTGGTTTCGAGAACGTCGGCACGCTGCTGGAAGGCGAGAGCGCCCTGGTCGACGGCCAGAACAGCGCCGGCACCTGGGTATGGATTCTGAACCCGGATGCCCAGGGCCACTGCTGGGTGTGGCGCGAGGGCGTGGAAGAAATCTGCATGCCCGAACGCCTGCAGATCATCGCCGACCCTACAGCTGAGCCGGAGGCAGCCTGCCAGCCAGACCTGGATCGCGAAGCCTGCAATGAAGCCGGCGGCGTCTATGATGTGACTGCTGACCCGCCCGAATGCAAGTGCCCGTAAACAAGTAAACAGAACACTCCAGCAGGATCGGGATAGACCGGGTCTTGCTGAGTCAGGTTGAGAAATGGGAATGTATCAATAATTGTTGAAGTAAACATATTCATCAATCCAGTCTCCTTGCTCCCGAAAACAGGATGCTATCATGATTACAAAAACAAGATTTCTACGATTAATAGGGGCAATACTATTACTTTTACTGGTGGTTCTATGCTTACCCAACCCTGTCCGCGCTGATACCTTCGTCGTTAACTCCCCTGATGATCTCGATGACAGCACCTGCGACAGCAACCACTGCTCGCTGAGGGAAGCCATTAATGCGGCCAACGCCAACACCGGGCCGGATACGATCAGCTTTTCCGCACTGGATGCCACCGGCGGAGATATCACCATTACACTCAATTCCCTGCTTCCTCCAGTGATGGATGATGCAACAACGATCGATGGTACTACTGTGCAGGGATACAGCGGTCAACCCCTGATCAATGTCGTCAAAGGGGTAAACACCCTGCTGCATGCTTTCGCACTGCAGTCGGATGGTAACATTGTGCGGGGCTTCTCCCTTCCCGGATATGGGATTTTTCCCCAGGGGCAAAATCCTGATCCCTGGACGTATCTCGGCGGGTCCATCGAAGTCACCGGCAGCGGCAACCTGATAGAGCACAACACCCTCGGATGGGGAGCCTGGCCGTGCGCTGTCGGAGTACGTATAGACGGCGGCGGCAATACCATCAGCAGTAATGTGATCTCTGGCAACGGCCTTGGTATTCTCCTGTTTGGGCCCGGCCAGGTGATCACCGGCAACTTCATCGGAACGGATGCTGCCGGAACAACTGCCATCCCTAACAGGTATGGTATCTACGACCACGCGGAATCCGGAGGTGGGCACGTTATCGGCGGGCCAGGCACGGGACAGAGGAATATTATTTCCGGAAATTCATATACAGCCGTGTACCTGAATTCTGACGGAAGTACCGTGCAAGGGAACTACATCGGCACCAATGCTGCCGGCAGTGCCGCCATTTACAACTGGACAGGTATATCTGACCAGGGCGAAAACAATGTTATCGGCGGATCGAACCCTGGAGAAGGGAATCTGATTTCCGGCAACGGCCGCGGCTATGCAGGAGGCAGTTCAACCACACAGTTATTTGGAAATGTCTTTGGAGCTGATGCCGGCGGGACTGTCCCGATTTCAAATATGCATGGCGTGAAACCTGGTCCCGGATTGGTCGTAGGAGGATTGAACCCAGGGGAAGGGAACCTGTTCCTTGGAAACGGCAATGGTATGGAAATCGATTACGGGGGGAGTGTTCTTGTTATCGGCAATACCTTCACACAGAACACCTACGGCATCGACAACGAAGTGGAATACACCAGCAGCGTCACCATCAGTCAAAACAGTTTCTTTGACAATGTAAATAAAGGTATTGACCTGTTCGGAATTAATTACAACTACCCGAACCCTCCCGACCTCGACCACTTCAATAACGGTATTCTTGATGGTACCACCTGCTCCAGCTGCGAGGTGGAAATCTTTCTGGCAGATCCTCATCCTTCAGGATTCGGGGAAGGAAAGACCTATGTAACAACCATTACGGCCCAGGGATCCGGATACTTCAGTGAACCTCTGGTGCTGCCGCAGACCAACATGGTATGTCAGCTGATCACCGCTACAGCCACCACTCCCGAAGGATACACGTCCGAATTCTCTGAAAATCTTCTGGCAAATTGTAAAGTTATCGAGCCCCCCTGGCTCTACCCGCTTTGGACATTTATCACAGGCCTTTTCGTTGCCATTGTGTTCCTCTTGCGCAAGGTTCTGCCGTGGAAACCGGGACTGCTTTTTACCTTTGGCATTGGGGCAGGGATCGCTGTGGGAGGTGGACTTCTACTGCTGCTTAACCAGCTGCCTGGCGTCGTGGTCAATTTCACACCGGAAGAACAGGTGCTGTACAGCAGCCCGCTGCCGGACTGCGGCGACTACCTCCTCTCCGATGGTTTTTCACCGGCAATTGGCTCTGTAATGCAGCCTGTGGAGGATCTCGAGCTTTCCTGGACAACTTCTGAAAACCTGCCTGAAGCTGAAATCCGCTGGATGGTTTCCCTTGGCACATTTGCCGGCGGCGATCCTGTTGAAATAGCCGCAGCCAACCATCATGCAGATCTGAGCAGCTTCGGATTCTCAGCCCTACGGCCGGAAAGCTACCAGTGGTATGTCACAGGCCAGCAGCTCCAGCCCGACGGCGAAACCTGGCTGCCCTTCTGCATGCCGGGAGAGCGGCTCACCTTCCAGATCATGCCTGTTGAGGAAGTTTTGGAAGAGATGGTAGAGGAAGAAGTGGAAGAACCGACCGCCGAGCCTGCAGGGGAATCGGCTCCCACGGAAGAGCCAGAAGACTGCGATCCCACCGTCACCGCCCTGCTCGACCTCAACTGTCGGTCCGGCCCTGGCACCGGCTTCGAGAACGTCGGTACGCTGCTGGAAGGTGAGAGCTCCCTGGTCGACGGCCAGAACACTGACGGCACCTGGGTGTGGATCCTTAATCCCGATGCCCAGGGACACTGCTGGGTATGGCGCGAGGGCGTGGAGGAAATCTGCATGCCGGACCGTTTGCAGATCATCGCCGACCCCACAGCTGAGCCTGAATCAGCCTGCCTGCCCGATCTGGACCGTACTGCCTGCGGCGATGCAGGCGGAACCTTTGATGTCACTGTGGATCCGCCTGTTTGTGTGTGCCCGTGAAAAAACTGTACGGGCGGGTTTGAAAGCGTAATACCATTCAAGAAGTATAAAAAAAATAATTAATCCGGTGTTTTTAAAAACACGTGAACCCGCCCGTGTAACAAAATATACCCCCGGCTGACCAAGTCCCAGCCGGGGGATTTTTAATCAATTTGACAAAAAAGCAGACCATCTGGTGTATATTGATATACAGCTATGGATTGATCCGATAGAACCCGTACTATCCCGGGCTTCCATCAATCCCTTCTTTCTGCTGTGGAAAAATGGATAATACCTTGATTACCAATACCAGAATACTGCAAATATCAGGATTGGCTCTTCTATTATTTCTACTTGTTCTGTGTTTCCCCTCTCCGGCATACGCTGACACCTTCGTTGTCAACACACCCGATGATACCGACGACGGCACCTGCAGCAGCCACTGCTCGCTTCGGGAAGCGATCAACGCAGCCAATGCGAACGCCGGCCCGGATACAATCCGCTTCTCAGCGCTGGATGCCGCCAGCAGCCGAATTACCATTACACTCAATTCCCTGCTCCCGGCGGTAATGGATGATGAAACAACGATTGACGGCACCACAGTACAGGGATACGACGGTGAGCCCCTGATCAATGTCGTCAAAGGATTGGAGACCCTCGAATATGCCTTCGCCCTGGATTCTGATGGGAACATCATACGGGGGTTTTCACTGCCGGGATTCGGCCTCTTTCCCCAGGGACCATCGCCGGATCCATGCACCTACCTGGGAGGATCGATCATAATTGAAGGCAGCGGCAGCCGGATTGAGAACAACGTCCTTGGCTGGGGCGCATGGCCGAGCAGCGTGGGAGTGCGTATCAACGGCAGCAGCAACCTCATTACCAATAATGTCATTTCAGGCAACGGTATCGGCATCTACCTCAATGGCCCCGGCCAGACAATATATGGAAACAAAATAGGCACTGACGCTGCGGGAGCCGTTGCCATCCCCAACAGCTACGGAATCTATGACCATATCTCATCAGGCGGCGGCCACGTTATCGGCGGACCGGATTTTGGGCAGGGAAACCTGATCTCTGGAAATCTCATACAAGGCATCAAACTATTCTCCTCGGGAAACACAGTCCAGGGTAACTACATCGGAACTAATGAAGCCGGCAGCTGTGCGATCTATAACTGGACTGGAATTTCCGACGAGGGCGAGAACAATCTTGTCGGCGGATCGAACCCGGGAGAAGGAAACCTCATCTCAGGCAATGGCCGGGGGTTTGCCGGCGGAAGTGCTGACACCCGACTCTTCGGGAATACCATCGGTGCAGATGCAAGCGGCATCGTGCCAATCCCCAATACGCACGGCATCAAGCCCGGTCCAGGCCTGGTCGTTGGAGGGTTGAATCCCGGGGAAGGCAACCTGATCCTTGGAAACGCCAACGGCATGGAAATCGATTATGGCGGAAACATCCTCATTTATGGCAACACTTTTACAAAAAACAGTGTGGGAATAGACAACGAAATCAATTTCACCAACCATGTCACAATCAGCCAGAACAGTTTTTATAACAACATCAGCAGCAGTATCAGCTTCGCAGGAGCAAGCTTTGCGTATCCAGAGGCTCCCATACTTGACGATATAAGCAACAGCACACTTGTTGGGACAACCTGTTCCAGCTGTGAGGTTGAAATCTTCCTGGCCGATCCTCATCCCTCAGGATCGGGTGAAGGAAAGACATATTTAACAACAGCCCGGGCGGATCAAGCTGGTCATTTTTCATCAGCCCTGTCCCTGCCTCAGAAAGGCATGACCTGCCAGCCAATAACGGCAACTGCCACAAACTGGCAGGAAAACACTTCTGAATTTTCCAAAAACCTGCTTTTTAATTGTGTCGTGATAGAACCACCATGGCTGTACCCACTCTGGGCATTTATCACCGGCCTTTTCATCCTGCTGGGGATTCGGCTGCTTCGGTTTGTCCCGGTCAAACCTGTGTACATCCTTCTTTTAAGCGCCATTGTCGGTATTACAGCAGGCGGCGGGCTATTCCTTTTTATCAACCAGCTGCCAGGTGCTGTGGTGAATTTCCAATCTGAAGAACAGGTTGTATACAGCAATCTGCTCCATGACTGCAGCAGCTACCTGTATCCTGCAGGTTTTTCGCCTGCCAATGGATCTTCAATTAACCCGACAGAAAGGTTGTTCCTGTCCTGGGCCCCGATAGAAAGCCTTCCTGCAGATAAAGTTCAATGGACTGTTTCCCTGGGAACATTTGCCGAAGAACCTGTCGAGATTGCCATTCAAGGCACACGAATTTCCATGGTCTCTTTCGGTTTTTCACCACTGGAGCCAGACACCTACCTCTGGTCTATTTCAGGACAGCAATTCCGGCCTGAAAGTGAAACCTGGCTGCCTTTCTGCATACCGAGCGAGCGTTACACTTTCCAGATCCTTCAGGCGGAGGAAGAATCAGATACAAATGAAGAAATACAGCCGGAGACCGGAGCACCGCCTACCGAAGAGCCTGCTTCGCCTGAACAACCCGAAGACTGCGAGCCCACTGTCACGGCACTGATGGACCTCGAATGCAGTCTTGGGCCCGGTACCAGCTACCAGAATGTCGGCCTCTTGCTTGAAAGCGAATCTGCTGCAGTGGGCGGCCAGAACAGCGACGGCAGCTGGCTGTGGATCCTCAACCCGGATGCCCAGGGGCACTGCTGGGTATGGCGCGAGGGTGTAGAAGAACTCTGCATACCCGGGCAATTTTCCATCCTTCCCGATCCGACTGTTGAACCTTAATCCATCTGCCATCCCGATCTCGACCGCACAGCATGTGGTGAAGATGGAGGTATTTACGCTGTCTCTGCAGACCAGCCGGTGCGCCTGTGCCCGTGATTGTATGGTGTGTCAAGTGTTTCCAGTAAAGCCGGTTTCCATTCCACTCAGATAGTGCCAGGACTGTATCGTCGCTTGAGCCATTCCGTACTGTTTCCCACTCCAAACACCCGTTTTTTCGATTGGATTGTGTAAAATGTCACAAATACAAGGATTTTTATAACTTCAACAAGCCAATCATATGGTTTATGCTACTGTGCGTAGTAATACGCATAGAATTCAGCAACAATGAGGTCAAGGAATGGCAAAAGTAGAAAAAATCATCCACAACAATCAGGACATCATCTATCTGGATGTTTCCGGGTTTGTAAGTACGGACGAGATCAACCCGGTACTCGAAGAAGCTCATGAGGCAGTAAGGCAGATGGGTTCGCACAATGCCAGGCTGCTTTCCAATGTTGAAGACACACGTTACAGCAAGGAAATCAGCGAGGTAGCTAAACACTTTGTCAGAAAGAATTCCCCCTATATGAAAGCTTCGGCTATCGTTGGAGTTAAGGGCGCTCAACTGGTTTTGTTAAAGTCCCTGCTTAAGATCGGTGGACGGGATATAAAAAGGTTTGATACTCAAACCGAAGCACTTGACTGGTTGGCAGCAAACTGATCCTGCCGTAGTATGACATTCTGACCAGTCATTCGATTCAACCCATTCGGACAATCCAACCATTTGAAATACGTGTTTTAATCTGGTTTGGATTAGTGGCACTGTCTTGCCTTTCCACAATCCCCGTCAAACACCAGCTCAGTCATTACCAGCGGCAGAATCTAAACAGCCTTGTGCCCGGCTGAGCCCTGCATAATACTGATCCACTGCCTTTTAAGATTTACCCGGGTTTTATTGTGTCTGATCGGTCCCCACGATAACATAGAGGGGTCTCTTTCCATAATAAGCATCCCTGATGCGGAGAAGTATATAAACCGCCCTTGTTTTTCTGTCAGGCAGTTCGCATCTGGAAAGCACACCATATCGGTATTAATATTCTGGAGGCCTATGTGAAATTCAACCGTACATGGATCGTCATTCTTGTCAGTCTGGTTTTAATCGCGTGCAACATGTCGGAAGCTGTGTCCTCAACAACTATGGAACCTGCTTCAACAGAAACCCCTACAGCAACCCGGGAAGAGGAAAACATTGAGAGCACATCTGAGTCAGCTTCACCGGCAGATCAAGATAACGATCAACCTGCCGCTGAAACATCTCCAACAACAGAACCTCCTGCCCCCGCTCCAACCGCTTCGAATCCCGGTTCCAACCCCGGCGGGTCAAGCTCGTCGTCTTCTGGACAGTCTCTTTCTATCAATAATGTAACTTCGCAGCCAAATACTTCTGTCTATTACGGCGCTTGCGATCCGGCCGATCCCACAGTCCTGCATGTCGAAGGAACTATCGACCCGCTGGACCAGATCCAGGAAGTACTGCTGTGGTATGACATTTCTGATGCCACAGGCATTGTTACATCCGGCTACGTGACCATGTGGCAGCTCGGCATCGGCGACTATGCCGGCGATGTCGACATCGACCAGATCGCGTCCGGACCCATGGGGACCAATGATGGCTCGGTGTCCTTCTGGATCGAAGCAGAGAATAAGGACGGTGACAGCTATTACAGCAGCACCTACTCCGTAAATATAATCTACCGCCCGACTTCGGTTGTTGGAAATCCTCCAGCCGCGCCGCCGGTGATCACCTCCTTCACGGATAATGGGCCGATCCAGGCTGGCGAATGGGTTGAGCTCGCCTGGCAGACAACAGATGCTGACTGCGGTGTTACGCTCGATGGAGGCAGTGTCGACGCAAACGGCTATTTCAGCTACCAGACTTCCGCAGGCGATGCCGGCAGCACATTCACTCACACACTGGTTGCATCCGGTGCTCCCTGCAGTAATCCAGCCCAAACAAGCGAAACTGTTTCCATTGCCATCACGGCTGCTTCAACTACCGCAAAAGGCAGCGGAACGCTGTATGACGGGCAGAGCCTGGATCTGGGTGACGGCGGCAGCGTCGACATCATGTTCAACATCAACGGCTCCGATATCCGACTATTGAGTATGACCGGGTCCAACCTGATGCCCGGATTACAGCCCGATGCAGCCATGTGCGCCTCCCAGCTCAGCGGAGGAGGGTACGGCGTTGTCACCATCGACGTAAACGACCTTGTTTGCTACAAGACTGATTCCGGTTACTATGGCTATCTCACAATTACCGGTATGTACATTGATCTGGATAACATTCAGAATACCTACATTGATCTTTCCTATTCGACAGAGATTACACCCTGATTTGTATTAGCAGGATTAATTGTTCAGTAAATCCAAATGCCAGAGCGGCCCGTGTACAAAAATGATGCATGGGCCGTTCCCTATTCTGCAGATGCCTGTTCAGAACCGAAAACACCAGATGAGTTGATGTATGAAATTCTCTTAATACATCAGATCATTCAGCAGGATATAATCTTCTGCTGTTTGTCATATCGATCAAAACGACTGCCTGAGCGATACATAGGCAGTGGTCGCTATACAGTTATATCCTGACCTGGGAGCATGCCTTTTGGATAACGCATCTAAAAATCTCAAAAGAGAATTACAACCTCTGCCTTTCTGGCCGTCACTTGTCTATTTCGGCATCCCTGCTTTGCTTTTCGTCGCTGGTTTCTGGCTGTTCATGCCGTGGTTGATATCACATGGGTTGCTGCCGTATTATGCTTACCTTTTCGGCCTCGGCATACCTCTTCTTGTACTTCTCATGATTTCTTTCGTTTGGCTAAGGCTCGAAGGATGGGCAATCTCTCCAGCCTCGCTGCGAGACCGTTTTCGTTTGCAGCGAATGGACGGGAAAGCCTGGCTCTGGTCTATTGGAGCACTGGTGATTGGAAGTGCTATTGGATATGGAGCAATCTCACAACTCAGCCGGTTACTTATCACACGGGGAATAATTCCAGTACCAGCCTCAATTCCTGGATTCATGGATCCTGCCTCGATGACCGATCCCTTGCTGGCTTATAACAAAGCCGTAGGCGGCCTCAAGGGAAACTGGCTTCCATTCATCGGTATGAGCCTTGTTTTCCTATTCAACATCCTTGGTGAGGAGTTCTGGTGGCGTGGTGTTGTTTTGCCGCGCCAGGAATTAGCCTTCGGAAAGTGGACCTGGGTTGTTCACGGC
>Ga0272441_10010012_pt1 | contig 14475 bp, 11 predicted proteins | sample SSMProp6N_FD_193582 | JGI IMG/M metagenome (GOLD analysis project Ga0272441, IMG submission 193582) | Marine sediment archaeal communities from Little Sippewissett salt marsh, Falmouth, MA, United States - SSM-Prop-6N | ecosystem: Environmental > Aquatic > Marine > Wetlands > Sediment ... | reverse complement strand
TGGACATTGGTTCGAATTCTCAAAGATGACAATGCAGCGATTGACACTGAGTGCGGTCTTCATTCTGGGTGCAACACGCGGAACGCTGGCTCTCCCCCCTGCGTATCGGTTCATCGACCTGGGGCCCGGGCTGCCCCATGACATCAACAATGCCGGACAGATCGTCGGGACGATGCAGTACGGAACCCACTGGTACGATTGGCAGGCAACGCTGTGGGAAAATGGTGGATCTACCCGTATCGCCTCGTCGGGGAACGGTTCCGTAGCATACGGCATCAATTCGCACGGCTATGCTGTGGGCTCAATGGAGCTTGGCGGAGGAGTGGTCCGATCATTTCTGTGGGACACCAACACCACAGTCGACTTGAACATCGGGAGCGGAAATGCTGACTCCCATGCGTATGCCATCAACGACGACGGCGCCATCGTCGGAGACCGAGAAGGCATCTACGCCTATGTGCTGCATGGCGCGACATACACCGAACTTCCTTGCGTCGGCTGGAGTAGAGCCCACGATATCAATGAGTCTGGCCAGATCGTCGGATATGATTCCACTCCGAGCACTTACATTGCCAGAGCAGCACTGTGGGAAGGCGGCAACGAGATCCCCCTCCCGGGGCTGACAAATGGGCACACCATGGCCTACGCAGTCAACAACCGTTCGCAGGCGGTTGGGTATAGCGTAGGCTCTGACGGGTACCCCCACGCCGTGCTGTGGGAGTCAGGGGTCCTTACAGATCTCGGGGTTTTTGGCGGCGATTCGTGTCATGGCGCTGATATCAACGGGATGGACCAAGTGGTCGGTACCTACCGGACAACCAGCCGCGATTGGCGCGCGTTCGTTTGGGAAGCGGGTCAGATGCACGACCTGGCCTCAATGACTGTCGGGGCCGAGGGATTCGCGATCGAAGGCGCTTTCGCCATCAATGATCTCGGCCAGATTGTCTGCCGGGCCGACAACATTTCGTCCGGCGTGCCCCACGTCGGGCTCCTGGACCCCATACCTGAGCCGGTTGTTACGGGCCTGCTCGGGGCCGGAGTGTGGATGGTGTTGAGGCGCCGCAAAGGACAACCGGGGCTTTGTCAGGCGTTGGGCAGGTAGGCGCCCATCGCGAGGAGGCGTTTCTGGAGTTGGGCGACGCTGACGTCGCGGGGCGTCTTGTCGGCGTCGGCGGCCATGGCCGCGGCGACGCCGGCGGCCTGGCCCGTGATGTAGCAGCCCGGCATGACGCGAATCGAGCCCTGAAGGTATCGGTCGGTGCTGACGCATCGCCCGGCCACGAGGACGTTGGCGAGTTTCCGCGGCAGCAGGACGCGGTACGGTATGCCGTAACTTTCTCCCGGCCCGTAGCGCAGACTCGTCCACTCCTCGTGGAACTGCTCGAACGCGGCCTTGTCCGGGCGCATGGGGTGGATGTCCACGGGGTAACTGTACCGCCCGATCTCGTCGTCGAAGGTCGCCCGGGCCTTGAAGTCGTCCAGGCACAGGACGTAATCGCCCATGATCCGGCGCGTCTCGCGCAGGCCCAGCAGCGAGCCGGTCCCGACCAGTTCCATCCGCTCGAAGCCCTTGAGGTACTGCTTGTAGTAGCGCTCGTACTGGGGCACGAGTTTCCGCCCATTAACCAAAGCCTCGGTCAGACTACGCTCGTCGGTGCCGTCGACGCCGAAGGTGTGGCCGATGTTGCCGCCGCCGGTGGTCTCGGACACCTGCCACATGCCCGGCAGGTGGAGGTCGTACTGGCCGATGACGCCGGCGTCGAGGGCCTCTCTCAGACGCGCGTCCCCGGCGCCGAGCCCGGACGCGTGCACTCCCTGCCAATCCACGCCCGCCCACAGGCTGCACAGCGTGCCGGGCATCATCTCGCCGTTGGCGTCGCCCTTCTCGACCGGAGCGCCCGCCCAGGCGGCCAGGTCCCCGTCGCCCGTGCCGTCCACGTACACCTTGGCGCGGACGGCGAACAGCCCGCTCTTGGCGGCGCAGACGGCTGCGGTCACGCGCCGCCCGCGCGTCGTCACGGCAATCAGGGCGGTGTGGAAGGCAAAGTTCACACCGGCGCTGGCGACGAGATCGTCGTACACCCGCTTGAGGACCTCGGCCTTGATGTCCACGCCGCCGCGGTTCTTGCCGGCCGGGTCATACCGCGGGCTCGTGCCGCCGGCGGCGTGGAGCGAATCGAGTATCTCCTCGCCGATCCCGGCGGCCAGGAAGTGCTCCCCGTCGCCGAAGGTCATGAACGCCGGCACGAGTCCGGCGGTGCCCATCCCGCCGAAGCAACTGTGCCCCTCGGCCAGGAACACGCTGGCGCCCTGCCGCGCCGCCGCGACGGCCGCCGCCACGCCGGCCGGGCCCCCGCCCGCGACAAACACGTCCACGTTGTGGCGCACGGGGAGGTCCCGTTGGAAACGCATCGGGTCAGCCATAGAGGTTCTCCTTGGCGCTGCCGGGCCGCGACAGCAAGCGATCCGTCCGCGCGGGGGTTTCACCGGCGGCGTTTCTTCTTTCGCTTGGACTTGGCGCGGTCTTTCTTGGTGAGGCGTTTGGAGCGTTGCTTGGTGCGGAGGCGCGGGCCCGCCCCGAACATGTCCATCTGGCCCATCTGCTTGGCGAACGCCATGCGGTCGCGCATGCCCATGCCGGCCATTTGCTTCATCATGTCGGAGGCCATGGTGAAACTCTTGATCAGCCCGGAGACGTCCTGGGGCTCGGTCCCCGAGCCGCGGGCGATCCGCCGCCGGCGCGAGCCGTCCACGACATCCGGGCGTGCCCGCTCGGCCGGGGTCATGGAGTTGATGATCGCCTCCATGTGGCCGATCTCCCCGTCGTCCATCTGCATGTCCTGCATCTGGCTGCCCATGCCGGGGATGAGTTTCATCATCTCGCGCAGTGGGCCCATCTTCCGCATCTGCTTCATCTGGCCGAGGAAGTCGTCGAGGGTCAGGGCGCCCTTGGCCATCTTGGTCTGGAGTTGGGCGGCCTGGTCGGCGTCGAACTGCTGCTGGGCCTTTTCGACGAGGGTCACCACGTCGCCCATGCCGAGGATGCGTCCGGCCATGCGGTCGGCGTGAAAGGCCTCGAGGGCGTCGAGTTTCTCGCCGACGCCGATGAACTTGATGGGCTTTCCGGTCACGGCTTTGACCGACAGCGCCGCCCCGCCGCGGGCGTCGGAGTCGAACTTGGTCAGGATCACCCCGTCCAGTTCGAGGCGGTCATTGAATTCCTTGGCGCTGTTGACGGCGTCCTGGCCGGTCATGGCGTCGCAGACGAGGTAGATCTGGTGGGGCTCGACGGCCTGGGCGATGTCCTCGGCCTGCTTCATCATCTCTTCGTCGATGTGGAGCCGCCCGGCCGTGTCGATGATCACCACGTCGCGCTCGTTGTCGCCGGCCCAGGGGACGGCGGCGCGGGCGACGCGGACGGGATTGGTCTGCCCTTCGATCTTGAAGCACGGCACGCCAACCTGCTCGGCGACGACGCCCAGTTGCGCCACCGCCGCCGGTCGCTGAAGGTCGCACGCCACGACCATCGGGTGCTTGCCCTGGGCCAGCATGTGCCGGGCGAGTTTCCCGCACGTGGTCGTCTTGCCCGACCCCTGGAGGCCCGCCATCATCACGATCGTCGGCGGCGGGGAGACGTAGTAGATCCGCGTGTCCACCGGGCCCATCAGGCCGACCAGTTCATCGTGGACAATCTTGATCATTACCTGCCCGGGGTGGAGGCTCTGGATGACCTGCTCGCCCCGGGCCTTGACGACCACCGCCTCGCAGAACTCGCGGGCGACCTTGAAGTGGACGTCGGCCTCCAGCAGGGCCTGGCGGACCTGGCGCATGGCGTCCTTGACGTTCTGCTCGGTGATCCGCCCGCGCCCGGAGATCCGGCGGAAGACGTCGGAGAACTTGTCGGTCAGGGCTTCGAACATAGCGCAATCAGGATACCATCGCCCCGCCAGCGAGGGAAGCGCCGCTCGGGCGGACGTTGAACCGCCCCGCCCGAGCCGGTACCCTGTGCGCCCGGAAGACGAGCGCGGCAGGAACGGCCATGGACCCCGAGCAACTGGACACCCAGATCGCGCCGACGGATTTCGCCACGGCGGCTCGGCGGCACGGGCGGCACTTCGCCCGCTACGTCTACGCTCGCCCGCATGCCCGCGGGCGGCGCGTCCTGGATGCCGCCTGCGGGACGGGCTTCGGGTCGGCGTACCTGGCCCGCACCGCCGAGAACGTCCTCGGGCTGGACCTGGACGAGAAGGTCATCGCCTTTGCCCGCAAGCACTTCGCCGCCGACAACTGCCGCTTCGCCATCCATGACCTGCACGAACCGATCCGGGGCGAGGCCCCCTTCGGCCTGATCAGCAGTTTCGAAACGCTCGAGCACGTCACCGACCCGGACCGCTGCGTGGGAAACCTGTCCGGGGCCCTGGCCGACGACGGGGTGGCGCTGATCTCGGTGCCCAACGGGACGAAGGAGCGCCTCGGCGGCGGGAAGCACTACCACCCCAATCAGTTCTCCGCCGCGAAGTTTCACGACCTGCTGGCCCGGCACTTCGGTTGCGTCCAGCCCTTCAGCCAGGTGTACCGCAAGGACCTGGCCCACTACCTGCGCCGGATCATCGGCCGGGGAGGCCGGCCGGCGCAAAACTACCGCTTCAGGCCGGGGTTCGACGAACACGCCAAAACCTTCCTGGCGGTCGCGACCCAGCCCAGGCGGTAGCCGAGCCGGCGCAAGCGATTCCTACAGGTACTTGGCCACGAGGGCGCCGAGTTTGTCCTTCGCGGCGGCGGGAATCATGTCGCGATTGGACCAGATCGCCAGTTCCAGCGCCGAGTGGGCCGGGGACGGCATCTCGGCGATCTCGCCGAAGCGATCAACGGCGGCGGTGATCAGACGCGTGGCGTTGTCCGTCGCTTCGCGGAGGTTGCCGATGATCTCCTTGAGCAGTTCGTGCTTCTCGACGCTGTCGGGGGCGGGGCGCCAGCAGTCGTAGTCGCTGGGCAGGGCGACCAGGGCGTAGGCCAGTTCGGCCTCGCGGGCGAGTTTGGCCTCGGGCATGCAGGTCATGCCGATCAGGTCGCCGCCCCAGGCGCGGTGCATTTCGCTCTCGGCCCGAGTGGAAAAGGCCGGGCCCTCCATGCAGACGTACGTGCCGCCATCGTGCACGGTCGTCGCCACCGCGCCGGCGCAGGCCAGCAGGTGCTTGCGCAACACCGGGCAGAACGGGCCGGCGAACTCCACGTGGGCGGCGAGGAACTCGTCGAAGAACGTCGGCACGCGCCGGTAGGTCTTGTCGATGACCTGGTCGGGGATGACCAGGTCCTTCGGGCGGATGTCCTCGCGGAGGCTCCCGACGGCGCCGGAGGCGATCACGTGCGTGCAGCCGATGGCCTTGAGGGCATAGATGTTGGCGCGGTAGTTGACCTGCGACGGGCCGATCAGGTGCCCGGGCCCGTGGCGGTTGAGGATGGCGACCGGCGTGCCGTTCCAGGCGCTCTCGACGATGGTGTTGGACGGCGGGCCGAACGGCGTCGCCACGCTGACGGGCTTGCCCTTGACCGCGGCGCCCAGGGCGTCGCCCAGCCCGCTGCCGCCGATGATGCCGACTTTCGCACTGGCCATGAAGCATTCTCCTGAACTGAAGCGATTGACGTGGAGATCGTAACCGCGGACGGCGGCGGAGGCAACGGCGCTACTTGCCTTCGGGGTTGGTCAGTTCGCGCAGCGTCGCGTCGAGGTTGCGCAGCGGGACGGTCCGGGTCTGCGGGCGCGCGATCGTGCCGGTCACCCGCACCGTCATCAGTTGCCCCATGACGCCGCGGAGGACCTCCTTCAGCGTCGCCGACATGCCGGGCAGTTTCCGCGGCGGGCCGGTGATGAAAGTCAGACTCAACTTCTTCGACTTCAGGTCCATCGTGCCGGCGCCGAGCATCGACAGGGCCGAACCGCGAAGGTGCATCTCGCGGAACACCAGGGTGTTGGCGCGGAGGTAGTAGTCCACGTCGGCGCTGTGGAACGCGTTGTCGGACGGCAGCGTCAGGTGGACGACGTGGAGAAAGCCCAGCAGGACAGGCAATTTGTACATCTTGGCGCGGGCGATCTTGAGGCGTCCCTTGGCCCGCCGGGAGGCGGCCTGCCCGACGGTGCCGGTCATTTCCAAGGTTCCGGACAACAGCCCCTGGACTCGTGGGGCACGGGCCGGGCCGTCGCCGATCTGAAGCAGCGACGCCAGGGAGGCGTTCTCGACCGACAGGTTCAGGGCGTAGTGGTCCGGCCCGGCCAGGCGCACCCGCACGCTGCCGGCGACGCGCCCCCCGAAGGCGGCGCCGACGATGTCGTCGATCCTCAGGACCGTCGAGCGGGCGTCCTTGGCGAGGCGCGCGGTCAGGCCGGTCAGGCGCCGCTGCCCGACCAGGAGGCGCCCGACGGTCAGATCCGCCGCCGCCGTCAGCGACTTGGGCGGCCCCGCGCACGCCATCGTGCCCTTGATCCGCCCGGTCACCTGCTTGCTGCCCAGGCCGAGGTCCATCGCCGCGTCGGTCAGCCCGATCGTTCCGGCCAGACGCCAGCCCAGCGGCGCCGGCGCCGGGGCCGAGGCCGGAGCGGACGCCGTCGACGGTGCCGGCCCGGACGCCGGCGCCGGCAGGCGGTAGATCTCCAGGCGATCCAGGTCCAACGACGCGGTCCCGCCCGCCCGCAGGCCCAAGACCTCGACGAGGCCGCCGGGTAAGGCCTTCAGCAGCGCTTTGTCGATGGGGACCTTGTCGGTCCGGACGCTCAGGACGGCGTGCGGCTTGGCTTCGTCGGTAACGACCTCGCCGTCAAGGACGACGTTCCCGGCGCCGGCCCGGCCGGTCAACTTCTTCAGGACCATCCGGTCCGGTTTAAGGATCGCCTCGCCACCGACGCAGCGAAGGGGATAGGGGAAATGGCGATACGTGACGCGGAGGTCCTTCGGGCGGATGTTCAGGCGGTAGGCGATCCGCTTCCATCGGCTTGGGGCGGACGCGGTCGCCGGCTGGGTGGCCGTCCCCACGCGGGCTCGGGCGGCCCGATACGCCACCGTCACGTCGGCAACGCCCGACGGCGCCAGCAGGTCCCAGGCTCGGCGGGCGTCGGCGGACAGCGCCTTTCGAAGTTCGGCGTCCATCGTCAGCGCCGCCGCGTCGATCGCCAGGCGCAATTCCTCATCCGCGTCGATCGGCGCCTGGCCGCTGATCGTCAGACGCGACCGCCCGTGATACCCGATGAGCCGTTCGAGTACGATCCGCGGACGAGTGATCGTGGCCTTGCCGTTGACCCGGTCGATCGGCAGCGGGAACTCCGCGTGCCGCAGCCGGGCGTTCCGCAGGGCGACGGGCAGTTTGAACTGCGAGTCCTTGCCGGTCCGGCACCAGATCTTCCCGCCGGTGATGTCCACGCGCCCGCTGAGCCCGCACGCCCGGTACGCCACCCGGGCTTGGATTGGCAGCGCCCGCTCGACGCGCGCGTCCAGCGGCAGGTCGGTGATGTCAACGGCGATGTCAAAGTCGTCCCGGCCTTCGGCGACGGAGATCCAGCCGTCGAGCGTGCACCGCATCGGCCCGGACCCGCCCCGGACCGAGCGCAGGACCGTGCGTTCCGGCCCGATCACGACTTGCCCCTCGAGCCCGTCCAGGCGGTATGGGAATCCCTCGTACTCCATCGACGCCTTGCCGGTCAGGTCGATGGTGACGCTCCGGGTGCGCTGGCCGGCGCGGGGGCGGCGGTCGAGGACGGTGACGTTGGCCTGGCCACGCGGGGCGAATGTGTCCCACGCCCGCCGCAGAGGCCCCGGCAGCGCCCCGTGAACCTTCGCCGAAAAGGGCATGTCTCGAAGGACAATTCTGAGGTCATGCGCCGGGTGACTCGCCGCCAGCAGGTCGATCCACCCGCCGATCGCCACCGCCGCCCGATCGTGCCGGCCCTGGAGGTTTTCCAGCGTCAGGCGCCCGCCGCCCATGCGGATGCGCCCTTTCAGCCCGGTCACCTGCAAGGGCACATAGGGCAGGCGGATGGCGACGTCCGACAACTCCGCCTCGCCGTCCACATACAGTTTGCCGTCCTGGCCCCGATGGACGGTCGCCTTGACGGCGGCATCCCCGGCCGGGGTGATCTCTTCGAGCACCTCGCGAATGGCGGGGTCCCACCCGGCCACGAGGTCGGCACCCAGGGGCAACTGCAGGTCCTTCACCGTCAGCGACACGCGAAACGGGCTGTCGGGCTCGTACCCGTCGTATCGGCCCGCCAGGGCGAACGTCGCGCCGGGCATCTGGGGAATCGCGCCGACCAGCCGACGAATCTGTATCCCGTCGCGCTGGAAGACCATCGTCCCTCGCACGCCCGAGAGTTTGAGCCCGCCCTCCGCCGCCGGCAGGACCATCGAAACGTTCGCGAGATTGAACGTCAGGCGGTCCAGTTGTCGCCAGCCCTTCGCCTGACCGCCCGAGGCCAGATACGTGTCCCCCGTCCAGTTCATCTCACCGGCCAACTGATAGCGCTTCTTCCACTGGCGGTATTTTCGGGGTAGCGCCTTGTCGAGCCCCTTCAGCCCGACCCATCCGCTGACGTGGGTCTGCCCGGTGACCGCATCGATGGTGCCGCTGCCGCGGATCGTCGCGGGTTGTGCGGCCTGCTCCTCGAAGTCGAACCGATACATCCGGTCCCCATCGTCGCCCTGAAGGGCCATGTTCAGGAACATCCGCCCCACCGGCAGGGCTTGCCCGTCGTCCAGGTCCACCACTTCCAGTTCGGTGTCGCGCAGGCGGATCGGCAGCAGGGCGAGCGCCTCGCCCTGCCCGGATTCGGAACCGGCGATCGGGAAGATCCGCTCGGTGTTCCATCGCCCGGTGTGGACGTCTTGGACCAGCCGGACTCGCGAGTGGACGCAGACGATCTGCGTCGGCTCCAGGCGCCCCCGCCCGAACAGGCTCCAAGGCCGGTGGCTCAGCACCACCGACGCCGACTGGAAGAACGGCGTCTCCGCGTCCCCGTCGAGGTGCAGGCGCAGGTTCCGCAGGCGGATGCCCCCGAAGAGGCTGAACCGCGCCGAATCGACCTGGACGCGGGCGCCCGTCAGGCGCTGGAGGTACTGCCTGGCTTGGCGCTGGATGCGTGCGTCGTTGGTCAGGTACCAATACCCGCCGGCGAGCAGGGCCAGCAGGACGAACAGGACCAGCCCGAAACGTCGCCGGCGTCCACTGACGAATCGCCATTCCCGCCGCCGCCGGCCGGGCAGACGCCGCCGCAATGTCGCCAGGGTATTGCCCATTCCGCAGGGACCATTATACCCGCCCGGCGAGACGATCACCTCCCGCGGGAACGGCCCGTCTGCCCACGGCCGGCGTCGGCGCCCTTGGACGCACGCCCGGGACGGAGGCCCAGCCGGTCGGCGCCGGCGGCGATCTGCTCGGCGAGGGCCTCCCCGGTCAGGTCGCCCCCGGCCCGGACGATCAGCCCACGCCGCTCGGCCGAGACGTACAGGTAGTGCGCCACCAGGCCCATGCGACGCCGCTGAAGCACCCCGACGCGCCGCGGCCCGGAGGCCGGCGTCCGCATCCTGCCGGCCAGGCGCTCGGCGTGCTTCGGCGACACCGGATACGCCAAGTCCGGCCCCGCCCGGATCGCGCCCCGGTCGGCGAGGAACGTCCGGGCGGTCTGCCGGTTGGGCCCGGGCTGAATGAGGACGAACCGGAAGTCCTCGGCGTCGGCGACGTGGCGGTAGGCGTCCTTGTCCAGTTCGCCCAGCCGCTCGAGGCGCGACCTGAACGCCGCTGCCCGCTCGTAGCGCCGCGACTCGGCGCAGCGGCGCATCTCGACCTGAAGGCGCCCGCGGATCGTCCGGCGGTCCCCGGCGGCGCAGCGGCACGCCTGGGCCACGCGCGCGCGGTACGCCGCCATCGGCTCGCTGCCGTCGCACGGGGCGCCGCACCGGCCCATCTGGGCGTACACGCACGCACGCCCCCGCGGGGCGCGGCGAAGGATCGACTCGTGCCGGCAGAGGTCGAAGACCTCCTGGAGGGCCTCGACGAACCGCTGGGCGCTCCGGCCGTCGGGGAACGGCCCGAGGTAGCGCCCCGGATCGCCGAACACCTCCCGCGTCCTGCCGACCGACGGGCAGGCGGCGTCCGGATCGGCATGGACGAACCACGCCGGCTGGATGCTCAGCAAGTCGGGGTACGTCTTCGGGTAGATCCGGCGGGCCAGTTCCAGGAACTGCCAGTCGGTCTCGAAGTGGCTGAAGGTCCGTTTCCAGCGGATCCGCCGGGCGACCTCGCGGAGGTCGGCGGTCCGTCGCCGCGGCGCGTCGTCGGGCGGCGCCAGTCGCCCGCGCATCCGGGCGCGGATGTCGGCGGCGGTGGTCAGAAGGACGGGCGCGCCGCCATCGGCTTCGAGCAGCAGCACGCCGCGCTGGGCGGGGATGGCCGCCAGATCGTCGGCCGACAAGGGGGCGCGGACCGGCGCTTCCCCGTCGAACCCTCTCGCCCACGCCCGCGTCGATCCCGAAACGCTCATGGCCTCCGCCGCTCGGTCCGATCCGACGCGCCGCTCGGCCCGCCGGGTTCTAGATGATCATCCCGGTGATCCGTCCCTCGAAGACCATCTGCTCGTTCACGAAGCCCTGCACGTACCCGACGTTCCGCCGCCGGCCGCGCATCTCGATCATCTTGCCGACCAGGATCAGGCGGTCGCCCGGGACGACCTGCCCGCGGAACTTCACCTCGTCCACCCCGCCGAAGCCCAGGAAGCCCTCGATGCCCGCCTGCGACATCACGTAGTAACTGACCAACTGGGCGGCGCACTCGATGATGAGGACGCCGGGGAACACCGGCCGGCCCGGGATGTGCCCACGGACCCAGAACTCGTCGTCGCGGACGTCGCGGTAGCCCGCCAGGATACCCGCCGACTCGTCGATGAAGAACACCCCGCCGAGTTGCTGGAACTCGAACCGGTGCGGGTTGACCTCGTAGATGGCGTCGCGCGGCACGGCGACGCGGCTCTGGTCGATGTCCTTGGGGTTGAAGATTCGCGCGGGCGGCATGGGTTTGTCCTTGAGACGGTCGCGGGACCTCAGATCTTCAGTTCGGCCAGGTCCATGCCGTGGGCTTCAGCCACGGCGGCGCAGGTCACCTCGCCGCCGACCATGCTGATCCCGGCGGCCAGATGCGGATCGGCCTTGGCGGCGGCCTGCCAGCCCGACGCGGCCAGTTGCCGGACGTACCGCAGCGTCGCGTTGGTCAGCGCCTGCGTGCTCGTCCGAGGGACCGCCCCGGGCATGTTGGCGACGCAGTAATGGATGACCCCGTCCACCTCGTAGGTCGGATCGTGGTGCGTCGTCGGATGCGTGGTCTGAACGCACCCGCCCTGATCCACGCCGACGTCCACGATGACCGAACGAGGCTTCATCGTCTTCAGGTCCGCCCGGCGGATGAGCACCGGCGTCCGCCCGCCGGGGATCAGCACCGCCCCGATGACCAGGTCGGCGGCGGCGATGGCGTCGCGGATGCTCGCCGGCTCGGACTTGACGGTCCGGACGTTGGGAGCCATCACGTCGGCCATGTACCGCAGGCGCTCCAGGCGGATGTCGAACAGTTGCACGTCGGCGCCCATGCCCGCGGCGATCCGGGCGGCGTTGGCGCCGACCACCCCGGCGCCGAGAACCACCACGCGCGCGGGCATCACGCCCGGCACGCCCCCCAGCAGCACGCCGCGCCCCCCGGCGTGGCGCTCCAGCGTCCAGGCGCCGACTTGCACCGCCATGCGCCCCGCCACCTCGCTCATCGGCGTCAGCAGCGGCAGGTTGCCCGCCGCGTCGGTGATCGTCTCGTAGGCGATCGCCACGCATCCGGTCCCGGCGACGCCCTCGGTCAGTTCCCGGCTGGCGGCGAAATGGAAGTACGTGAACACCACCTGCTGCGAGCGGATCGACGCCCACTCCGACGCCAGGGGCTCCTTGACCTTGACCACCATCTCGGCCTGGCCCCACACGTCGGAGGCGGACGGGACCACCTTCGCGCCATGGGCGGCGTACTGGGCGTCCTCAAAGCCGCTGCCGGCGCCCGCGCCGGATTCGACCAGGACGGTGTGCCCCGCCTGCACCAACACCTCGGCCCCGCCGGGCGTCAGCCCGATCCGGTACTCGTCGTCCTTGATCTCACGCACCGTGCCGATAATCATCCCGCTCTCCTGCCAACCGCCGGTTGAACCAGAGCCCCAAACACTGCATCATACATACTGCCGAGGTCGTGCCATGACAAGGGTCCATATCCGACAGGACGATCTGACCGCATGTGACGCCGACGCCATCGTCAACGCCGCCAACAACGATCTTCTGCTCGGCGGCGGGCTGGCCGGGGCGATCCGCCGGCGCGGGGGCCCGACGATCCAGGCCGAGTGCGACGCCCACGGGCCCGTCGCCGTCGGTGGTGCCGCCCTGACCGGCGCCGGCAACCTGCCCGCCCGCTATGTCATCCACCAAGCGTCCATGGCCTTGGGCGGACAGGCCACGGCCGATAGCCTCCGGCGGTCCACCCGCGCGGTGTTGGCCATCGCCGAGAAAACCCCCGACATCCGCACGCTGGCGTTCCCGGCCGTGGGCACCGGCATCGCCGGGTTCGACCTGGGCCGGTGCGCCGAGATCATGCTCGCCGAGGTCCGCGACCACGCCGCCGCCGGAAGCAGCCTGACCGACGTGACGTTCGTCCTGTTCGACGCGGAGGCGGCCGACGTCTTCGGCAAGACCTGGGACTGCATCTCGGCTGGGGACGGGTGAGGCGATGAGGAACGTTCCGATACGACTGTTGGCCCTGGCCTTGGCGGCGGCGCTGGTCGCGGCGACGCGTGCCGCCGGTCCGGCGACCGCGCCGGCGTCGGGCGCGAGCGCCCGAACACAGGCCGTCCCGGACGCCGCCGGCGTGACCCTGCCGGGGGTCAACCCCTTCGGCCGACGGGACCGATTTCGCCGCCCCGACGCCCTGCCGGGCGTGGTGATCCTGTCCGACGGCACGATCCTGCCCGGCAGCGTTTACACCACGCTCGGGAAGAACTGGGAAGTCTGGTCGGCGGCCGAGAAACGCTGGCGGCACATCCCTCCTATCCTCGTCCTGAGCATCCGGGCCGTCGTCGTCGAGGCCGGCATGGAGAAGGAGTGGCGCTGGAAGGAGATGGGCTCGGACGAGAAGGTCTTCACCGGCAGGACCAAGCCGATCCGGCGGTTCCGGTGGCGGTTCCACCTGATCGACGACTCGGTGATCACCGGGGCGGTGAAGGGCCAGCCCGCCTGGGTCCGATCGCGCGAGAAGCGTCACGGGCCGTTCGTCCTGCACGAGCGGTCGGCCGGCAAGTACGGGCAGACGCTTAAGGACCTCGTGCACGTCCAGCGGATCGTGATCTCCCGGCGAGCGATGAACGAGGTGATCCGCGCCGCGCCGACGGCCTCGACGCCCGCCTCCAACCCCGCCGGCGACTGACCGGCGCCGGCGCCTAGCCCATCAGCAGGCGCATGCCCTCGGCCCGGGTGGACGGGTTGGTCTTGAACAGCCCGCGCAGCGCCGACGTGATCATCGTCGAGCCGGGCTTCTTGACCCCGCGGATAATCATGCACGTGTGCTGGGCGTCCAGGACCACGCCTACCCCCTTGGCGTCCAGGCGATCCATGATGAGGTCGGCAATCTGTTTGGTCAGGCGTTCCTGGACCTGCGGCCGGCGGGCGAAGGCGTCCACCACGCGCGCCAGTTTGCTGATGCCCACCACGCGCCCCCGCGGCAGGTAGGCCACGTGCGCGACGCCCATGAACGGCAGGAGGTGATGCTCGCAGACGCTGTGGAACGGGATGTTGCGCAGGACGACCATCTCGTCGTACTTCTCCTCGAACACGGCCTGGAGATGGCGTCCCGGCTCGTCGGCGAGCCCGGCGAACAGTTCGCGATACATCCGCGCGACGCGTGTGGGGGTGCCGGCGAGGCCGTCGCGTTCCGGGTCCTCGCCCACGGCCAGGAGGACCTCGCGTACGGCGGCGGCGATTCGCTCCAGGTCGATCTCGGGTTTGGGTTGGGCGTCTGTCATGGCGACTCTCCAGGGGCGCGCCGGTTATACGCCGCGCGCCGGGGCGCGTCAAACGTCTTGCCCGCCCCGGCGAACGCGCGCCAGCGCCCAGCGGGCGGCCTCGGCCGCCAGCGGCGGGCCGGACCCGGCCAGATGCTCAAGCGAGCCACGAAGGGCCCGATCGCGCGTGTTGCCCGCCGCGATCGCCGCGTTGCGGAGCAGCATCTCGCGCGTCGCCCGCCGAGCCGCCGAGCCCCGGGTCAGCCGGTCCCAGTCGGCGTCCGTAAACTTGAGGATCTCCGCCAACGGCGTCCGCGCCAGGTCCGACGGACACCGCAGCACCTCGTCCCCTGCCGGCGCGCCGCGGTTGAACGGGCAGACCGCCTGGCAGACGTCGCACCCGAAGACATTGTGTCCCAAAG
>Ga0272441_10010011_pt1 | contig 14476 bp, 13 predicted proteins | sample SSMProp6N_FD_193582 | JGI IMG/M metagenome (GOLD analysis project Ga0272441, IMG submission 193582) | Marine sediment archaeal communities from Little Sippewissett salt marsh, Falmouth, MA, United States - SSM-Prop-6N | ecosystem: Environmental > Aquatic > Marine > Wetlands > Sediment ... | reverse complement strand
CACGTGTCCGGGCTCGACGGGCACGTGGTCCAGCAGCGTCTTGGCGACCATGTGGTAGTTGCTCTCCACGTGGTCGTGGGGCACGTCGCGCTCGTCGCCGAAGAATACCTGCACCTGCCCCCAGGGCACCTCGCCGCTGGCGCACGAGCGGGCGAGTTGCTGGTAGAGCAAGTGCGGCGTCGTCCCACCGGCCAGGGCGATGTGGCAGGCGTTGCGCGCGCTGACGGCGTCGCAGATGACGGTCTTGATCAGGTTGGCTGCCAGGGCGGTCGCCTGGCCGGGCGTCTCTTCGACCAGAACCTTGAGGGATGTGTTGGAGTGGTCCATGGTTGCGTTTTATTATAGCGAGACTCACACGGGAGTCCAGCCTCCGTAGGGATCGTCGAAGAGGCGATTGGCCTGTTCCGGACCCCACGAGCCCGGCTCGTAGCTCCGCAGCGGGGGCCGGCCGGACACCTGCCACGCCGAGCGGATCGAATCGACGAACCGCCAGGCGGCCTCCACCTCGTCGTCGCGGATGAAGAGCGTCTGCTCGCCCTGCATCGCGTCCAGCAGCAGGTGCTCGTAGGCCTCCGGCGAGGCCGACTCGAACGCCGCACCGTACTGGAAGTCCATCTTCACCGGGCGCAACAGATCGCGGGCGCCGGGGACCTTCGCGTCGATGACCAGGTTGATCCCCTCGTTGGGCGTGATGCGAATCGCCAGGCGGTTGGCGCGGCGCACGTCGCAGCCGAAGTCCATGAACAGGCTGATCGGCTCGCGCTTGAACACCACCAGGATCTGGCTGGCCTTGCTCGCCAGGCGCTTGCCTGTCCGCAGGTAGAACGGCACGCCCGCCCAGCGCCAGTTGTCCAGGTGGAGCTTGACGGCCGCGTAGGTCTCCACCTGCGAATCCTCGGCCACGCCCTCCTCGCTACGGTAAGCGGGGCTCTCGCCGTCGCCGGCGTACTGCCCGCGCACAGTGCAGCCGACGACTTGCTCGGGCGTCATGGGCTCGATGGTCCGCAGGACCTTGACCTTCTCGCCGCGGATGTCGCGGGCGTCCAGCGTGGTCGGGGCGTCCATCGCCGTCAGCGCCAGCAGTTGCAGCATGTGGTTCTGCACCATGTCCCTCAGCGCGCCGGTGCTTTCATAGTACGGGCCGCGGCGGCCTTCCATGCCCACCGTTTCCGCCGTGGTGATCTGCACGTGGTCGACGTACTGGCGGTTCAGCAGCGGCTCGATGATCGCGTTGGCAAAGCGGAAGACCAGGATGTTCTGCACCGTCTCCTTGCCGAGGTAGTGATCGATGCGGCATATCTGCCGCTCGCCGAAGTGGCGGCGCAGGACCTCGTTGAGCCGCTTCGCCGACAGCAGGTCGTGTCCGAAAGGCTTTTCCACCACCACGCGGGAGAAGCCCCGTTCACCCGGCGGGCGCGCCAGGCCGTGCTCGCCGAGGCGTTCGACGATCGGTCCGAAATGCTCTGGCGCCATCGCCAGGTAGAACAGGCGCCCGCCGCCGGTGTGGTGCTCGATGTCGAGCTCGTCGAGGCGCGTGCGGAGCGTTTTATAGCCGGCCGGGTCGTCGGCGTAGGCGACGTGGTAGAACCACCGCTGCGCGAAGGTGCGCCAGAGGTCTTCGTCGATCGGCTGGCTGCGGGAATGCTCACGAATGGCGGCGAGCATTTCGTCGCGATACTGCTCGTCGCTTCGCGGACGGCGGGCCACGCCGAGGACCACCGTGTGCTCGTCGAGCAGACCGTCGCGGCGAAGGTTGTACAGGGCGGGGGCGATCTTGCGGGCGGCCAGGTCGCCGGTGGCCCCCAGCAGCACGAAGATGCACGGCGGAGCGGGCTGCGGTTCGCCGCCGGCCTGGCCCATCATCAGCTCGTTCGAGTCCATCGGCCCCTTCCCCGGCAGCGGTAAGCCACCGTTATCGCAGCGTTTCAGAGACGCGTTCGCGTCATTCTAGCCGCGCGAAGACCCGTCCGCCGCCTCAGTTCCGCAAAGACTGAATGGGCGCGGGGATGCGCCCGCCGAAGTCCACGAATGCCTTGGACGCACCCGGGTTGCGGATGCCCATCACTACGGCCGTGCCGAACAGCCCGCCGAATTCCACGCGGTCGCCTGCTTTCGCCCCGGGAATGGGGATCGCGCGAACCGCGGTGGTCTTGGAGTTCTGCACGCCGATGGCCATCTCGTCGGCGATCAGCGCGGCGATAGTCTCAGCCGGCGTGTCGCCGGGGATAGCGATCATGTCCAGCCCGACCGAGCAGACGCTGGTCATCGCTTCGAGCTTCTCGATGACCAGGTCGCCGGCGGCCACCGCTTCCCACAGGGCTGCGTCCTCGGAGACGGGGATGAACGCCCCGCTGAGCCCGCCGACGCTGCTGGAGGCGAAGGCGCCGCCTTTCTTGACGGCGTCGTTGAGCATGGCGACGGCCGCCGTCGAGCCCGGCGCGCCGATGCGTGCGACGCCCAGGGTCTGGAGTATCTCGCCGATGCTGTCGCCCACCTGCGGGGTGGGCGCGAGTGAGAGGTCCACGATCCCGAACGCCACGCCCAGCTCCGCGGCTACCTCGCGCCCGATCAACTCGCCCACGCGCGTCACGCGGAAGCTGGTGATCTTGATCTCCTCGGCCAGGTCGCCCAGCGTCAGGCGCTGCTCCATCTGGATGCGGCGCTTCAAAGCGCTGCCGATGACCCCCGGGCCCGAGACGCCGATGTTGACTGTCGCTTCCGGCTCGCCGGAGCCCATGTATGCCCCGGCCATGAACGGGTTGTCCTCCGGGATGTTGGCGAACACCACCAGCTTGGCGCAGCCGAAGCCGTGCTGGTCGGCCGTCGCCTCGGCGATGCGGCGAATGACGTGTCCCATCCGCCCGACGGCGTCCATGTTGATCCCGGCTTTGCCGGTTGCCACGTTTACCGACGCGCAGACGCGCTTCGTCTGCGAGAGCACGTCGGGCAGGGAGTTCATCACCACCTCGTCTCCGGCGGAGATGCCCTTCTGCACCAGGGCGGTAAACCCGCCGACAAGGTCCACGCGGCAGGCTTCGGCGGCGGCGTCCAGCGTGCGTGCGACGTGCACTGCCGCTGCCTGCCCGTGCCCGGCCAGCAGGTTCGCCGCCGGCGAGATCGCCAGGCGCTTGTTGGTTACCGGGATGCCGTACTTGGCCCCGATACGGTCGCAGACCTCCACCAGGCGAGAAGCGCGGGCGACGATCTTCTCGTGCAGCTTGCGGCAGAGCAGGTCCATGCTCGGCGCGGCGCAGTCGTCCACGTTCAGCGCCAGCGTCACGGTGCGCACGTCCAGGTACTCACTGTGGAGCATCTGTATGGTGGAGAGGATTTCCTCGGTCCTGAGCATGCGGGTTACTCCGAATCTTTCGCGGGCGACGTCAACCGAAGCTGGTTGGTCGCCACGAAGATGTTCTCGTGTTGCAGCCGGACGGTGAAGCCCGTCTCGCGTCCCATCTGTTCCAGGTCCGCCTGGAGCTGGCGGATGTCCCACTGACGGGGGATTTCCACCTGGCTGATGAGCACGAACTCGCCGCCGGTGCGGTCGCCGTAGAGGTCCACGATGTTGATGTCCTTTCCGGCAAGGTACTGGCTGAAGTGCAGCAGCATGCCGGGCTTGTCCGGGCCGGAAGCGGTGATGACGAACCGTTCGACGGGCGCGGCCGTCGCCGGGGCAGTCGGCGTGAACGGGCGGGCCAGCACCTGCAGGTCCGAGCCGCCCGGATGGGCCACGTGGATCTGCTCGCTCAACTCGCCCGGATCGACCGGCTCGGGAAAACTGGCGATCATGATCAGCGTGAAGTACCCGCGGACGACGGTCTGGCTGCACGAGTCGATGTTTCCGCCCAGCGCGTCGATGGCGTTGCCGACGGCGGCGACGATCCCCGGGTGGTCGTCGCTCAGCACGTCAATGACGTAGGCGTTTTCAAAGTGGGTGCTCATGCCCGACGATCATACACCCGCCGCCGCCCGCCTGCCAAGGGCGGGGCGTGCAGGTCCGCCTGCCTGCGGAAGTCGGCCCGGTGGGGGGCGGGACCTTCCACGCCCCACTTTTCGCGTGTGCGAGACGGTTGCCACTGGGGTAGAATGCCCTGAGCATGAGTTACGAGATTTCCATACGCCGGGCGCACATCGCGGACGTGCCCGGAATCTGCGACTTGGTCAACGATTACGCCGAGCGCGGGCTGATGCTCCATCGTAGCCACGAGAGCATCTACGATGCGCTGCGCGAGTTCCAGGTGGCTGTCAACGAAGAGAGCGCGATCGTCGGTTGCGTGGCGGTGGACGTGTTCTGGTCGGACCTAGCCGAGGTCAAGTCGCTGGCGGTGTCGCCGCAGATCCGCCGCCGCGGGCTGGGGCGCAAGCTGGTGGCCGCCGCCGTCGCCGACGCCCGCAGCCTGGGCGTGCGCAAGCTCTTCGCGCTGACCTACGAGCGGGAGTTCTTCCAGCGGATGGGCTTCGAGCTCATCGACCGCGAGTCGCTGCCCGAGAAGGTCTGGCGAGAGTGCATCGCCTGCCCGAAGGTGGACGCCTGCGACGAGACCGCCATGATGCTTCGCATATGAAAAACGGCGAGCCCATAATTCGGCTGGAGCGGGTCTCCAAGTCGTTCGGCCCCCAGCGGGTCCTGGATGACGTGAGCCTGGACATCCGGGCCGGACAGTCCACGGTCATCATTGGTCCGTCGGGCTGCGGCAAGACGGTGCTGCTCAAGCACATCATCGGCCTGCTGCGCCCGGACAAGGGGAAGGTGTTCTTCCACGAGTACGAGGTCTCCGCCATGGGCGAGCGGGCGCTGGTTCCGGTTCGCCGGCGGATGGGTTTCCTCTTCCAGGGCGGGGCGCTGTTCGATTCGATGACGGTGGCCGAGAACGTCTGCTTCCCGCTGGAGGAGCACGGGCTGGCGGATGAGGCCGACCAGTGTGCGCGCTGCGGCGACGCCCTGGCGCTGGTGGGCCTGGAGGGCTACGAACATCGCCTGCCGGAGGAGCTCTCCGGCGGGCAGAAGAAGCGCGTCGCCCTGGCCAGGGCGATCGTGCTGAATCCCGAGGTGATCCTCTACGACGAGCCCACCACCGGACTGGACCCGATCCGGGCCGACCTGATCAACGAGTTGATCCTGCGCCTGCAGGAGGCGCTGGGCGCCACGTCGGTGGTGGTCACGCACGACATGGCCTCGGCCCGAAAGATCGCCGACCGCGTGGTGATGCTCAACGACGCGCGGTTCGTGGTGGATACCACGCCGGACAAGCTGGACAAGATCGACAACGACCTGGTGGCGCGGTTCGTGGAGGGGCGCGTCAGCGACGAGGACCTGGCCGAGATAGAGCGCGGCGGAGAGCGGATGAAGCACCTGGCCGACGCCGAGCGGATAGAGGAAAGCGGATGAAGGAATACACGCGGAACGTGGCGGTGGGGCTGACGGTGATCGTGGCGCTGGCGATGCTGGCGGGAATGATCCTGCTGTTCACCGGCCTGCCGCAGTTCTTCCAGCGCGGTTATCCGATCGTGGTGGCGGCCGAGGCCACCCACGACGCCCACGTCGGCGACGTGATCTACGTTTCCGGGCTGCGCGTCGGACGCGTCACGGAGATCACCTTTACCGATCCGTCCCAGCCGATGAGGGGCGTTCGCCTGCACGCGAAGATCGACGAGGACGTCATGCTTCCGCCCAACGCCAGGCTGTTCTTTCATACGCCGGCGTTCGTCGGCGCGACGTACCTGGAGATCGTCGCCGAGGGCCCGCCGATGGTCGATCCCAAGACCCACCGCCCGCTGGCGCATTTCCCGACCGACGGATCGGTCGTTATGGAAGGCGTCCACGCCGGTAGCGCTGTGATTCCCAAGGAGCTGTCCGACTCGCTCAAGGGCCTGGGTAAGCTGGCCGACAGCCTCCAGGCGTTTCTCGGCCCGCAGACCGCACCGGCAACCGGCGCCGCTACCGGACCGACCACCCAGCCGGCAGGACTGCAGGGGACGCTGGCCCGGCTCAACCGGGCGCTGGAGGGCATCTCCGGTGTCGTCGGCGATGAGCAGAATCGGGAGAACATCCGTATCTCGCTGGCGAATCTTGCCGAGGCGACGGCCGCGGCGAGCGACGCGATGACCGAGCTCCAGCAGTTTGCCCGCCATGCGTCGCAGACCACCTCCGGTGTCGACGAGTTGACCGACAAGCTGATCGACGACGCCCAGCGCATCGGCGAGCTCGTCGAGACGATCAACCGCGTGGCGATGAAGATGGACCAGGGCGAAGGCACGGCCGGGCGCCTCGTGAACGATCCCGACCTGTACCACAACCTCGTCGACGCCAGTCGGCAGCTCTCGCTGCTGCTGGAGGACCTTCGGCGCCTCGTCGAGCAGTGGAAGGCCGACGGCGTGAACATCAACATCAAGTAACGCCCGAGACGTGGCGTCCATTGACCCGCCGGCCGCCGGCCGGTAGGCTATTGCATGTCCGGTTCGGATCGTTCTGACCCCCAGACTCAAGCAGATTGGATAGCCGCATGCGCAGTGTAGAATCGATGCTTTGGATCGCGCTGGTCGCAGCCGCTCTGTCCGGCGGATGTAGCGCCACCCCGTCATGGATGGCGAAGGCGGAGGCGCCGTCGGTCGCGCCGTCGGCGGAAGAGTCCCCGGCCGCCCCCGCGGGCGACACGCCCGCACCCACCACGGGCAAGCCCGTCATGGCCTATGTCAACGGGCGCGCCATCCTCATGGCGCCGCTGGAAGAGATGCTCGTCGAGGCGCACGGGATGGAGATGTCCCAGCAGCTCATCGCCAGCGAACTGGTCAACCAGGCGGCCGCGGAGAAGGGGCTGACCGTCTCGCCGGACGAGATCCAGGCCGAACACGTCGTGACGCTGGAGGAAATGCTCCCCGGTGTCACCGACCCCACCCAGCGCCAGGAACTCTGGGAGCAGATGCTCATCCGCCGCAATGTTTCGCGCCGCCAGTGGGACATGACCATGACCCGCAACGCCCTGCTGGGCAAGCTGGCCGGCGAGGTGCAGATCACGCCGGACGACGTGGAGGGCGAATACCAGGAACTCTACGGGCGCAAGGTGGTGGTGCGGCACATTCAGTTGGCGACGCTGGAGGAGGCCCAGGAGGTTCTGGACCGCCTGGACGCCGGCGAAAGCTTCGCCCTGCTGGCGCAGGAGCTTTCGAAGAACCCCACGGCCGCCAACGGCGGGCTGCTCGACCCGATCGGCGCGCGGGCGCAAGGTTTGCCGCCCGTCTTTCGCGACGCGGCGCTGGCGATGGATCGCGTGGGCCAGATCGCCGGGCCCGTCCAGGTCGGCACGACCTATCACTTGCTGCTGCTGGAGCGCATCATCGAGCCCGCGGACGTGGCGATGGACGATGTCCGCGACAAGCTGACCGCCTCGCTTCGCGCCCGGCGGATGCGCTCGCTGAAGCAGCAGGCTCTTGCCGATATGATCCGGGCGGCGAAAATCGAGTACGTTCACCCGGTGCTCGCCGAACAGGCTGCCGAGGCCGAGAAAGACGCCGCCCAAGCCGCCCAACCATAAGCGATGCACGCGGCGTTTGCCGCGACCACCGGGCTGCTGAGCGCAAGAGACTCTCAACCAAGGAACCCAACCGTGACGGACGACTGGAACATAAACGTATCGCAGCGTATTCGTCGCCTGCCGCCTTACCTCTTCGCGCGGATCAACGCCCTGCGCGATCAGAAGCGCCGCGAGGGCGTGGACATCATCGACCTGGGCATGGGCAGCCCGCACGATATGCCCTCCACCAAGATCATCGACAAGCTCTGCGAGAAGGCCCACGATCCGCGGGTGCATGGCTATTCCCAGCCGCCCGGCGGCATGCCCAACCTCCGCCTGGAGGTGGCCAAGCTTTACGAGAAGCTCTACAACGTCACCCTCGACCCGCAGAAGGAAGTCATCGCCACCATCGGCTCGAAGGAAGGTTTCTCGCACATGTGCCTGGCGCTGATGGGCCCGGGCGACACGGCCGTGGTGGGCGATCCGTATTTCCCGATCCACGCCGAGGCGGTCGCCCTGGCGGGCGCCAGCGTCATCCAGGTGCCGCTGGGCAACGACGAGGGGTTCCTGCGCCGCGTGGCGTACGTGGTGGAGCACCTGTATCCCAAGCCGAAGCTGCTGATCCTCAACTACCCGCACAACCCCACCGCCATGACGGTGGACAGCCCGGACTTCTTCGCCGAGGTCGTCGCCCTGGCCAAGAAGGAAGGGATCATGGTGATCCACGACTTCGCCTACGGGCGGACGTGCTTCGACGGATACGTCGCGCCTTCGTTCCTCCAAGCCCGCGGGGCCAAGGACGTGGGCGTGGAACTCATCACCATGTCCAAGCCGTACAACATGGCCGGTTGGCGCATCGGCTTCTGCGTGGGCAACGCCGAGATGGTCCGCGCCCTGGCGACGATCAAGGGCTACTACGATTACGGGATCTTCACGCCGATCCAGATCGCCAGCATCATCGCCATGCGCGAGTGCGACCGCGACGTCCGTAGTCAGTCCACCGAGTACCAGGCCCGCCGCGACGTGGTGGTCCAGGGGCTCACCAAGGCCGGGTGGGAGGTCGAAAGCCCCCGCGCGAGCATGTTTGTCTGGGCGAAGGTGGCCGAGAGGCACCTGGCCGGGCAGGGGACCATCGATTTCGCCCTGCGCCTGCTGGACGAGGCGGAGGTTTCGCTGGCGCCCGGGCGGGCGTTCGGCGAGAACGGCGAAGGCTACGTCCGCGTCGCCCTGGTGGAGAACGAGCAGCGCCTTCGCCAGGCCGTCCGGCAGATCGACCGGGCGCTGAACAAGGGCGTCAAGGCCCCCTCCGCGACCAAGCTCAGAAAGACCGGACGCAAGACGAAGTAGTATCCGGGAATCCGGGACCGCGAAGCGAACGGTCGCCGGAATGTCGGCGCTCGCCTCTGGCTCCCCAGTTCCGGGTTCCCGGTTCCGTGCTGCCGCGGCGCTGGATTGCGCCCCTGTCCCTCGGCTATCATTCCTGCATGCTCCTTCGTCGCTACGGGATGTTTACCGGCGGGATCGATCTGCCGGACGAGAAGCAGGACACGCTCGACGCGGCGGTTCAGCCCTGTACGCCCGCCGGCGTGCTGCGCGTTGCGCTGCACGTCTCGGCCGCGGCGCTGACGGGCAAGTCCGCGCCGCGCGACGAGGTGTTTGTCGAACCGGGCCAGGACGTGACGGCGGGACAACTGCTGGCCCGCTGCGGGGCGGATTCGCTGGAGGTCCTCAGCCCCACCTCCGGGCGCGTCGTGGGGATGACCACCGCCGAAGTTGCCGCGGGCGATGAGTTTCTCCCCTCGCCGGCCGTGGAAATCGCCGCCGACGGCGGGGCGTTTGAGATGCCTTCGCCCACGGCCGATTTCGACTGGCGGGCAGGCTCTGGGGCAAGCCTGCGACAGCGGATCGCCTCCGGCTCGCTCACCACGCACCGCCGCCCGGTGCTGTCCCTTTCCGTCTGGATCGACCGCGCGCGGGCGCGCCGCTGCCGCACCGTGGTCGCCAACGTCATGCAGAGCCAGCCCATGGTCACCGCCGGACACCGCCTGCTGGTCGACTGCGGCCAGGAGGTTATCCGTGGCCTGGCCATTCTCCGCTCGGCGCTGGAGGCCGAGGAGGCGATTATTGCCGTGGACCACCGGCGGACGGGCGACTACCAGCACGTCGTAGCCGCGGCCAACTCCTACCGCATCAGCCGCGTCGCCCTGCCGCACAAGTACCCGATGGGCACCGACGAGATGCTGCTCAAGGTGCTCGCCCGCCGCGAGGCCCCGCCGGGGCACTCCACGCTGAGCGTCGGCTTCGCCATGATCGACGCGTCGACCTGCCAGGCCGTCTACCGCTGGGTGGCCTGCGGGTTGCGCCCGCTTGGGCGCGTGGTGACGGTTGCCGGCCCGCGGGCCGCGGCGCCCGGCAACTACTGGGTGCCGTTTGGCACGAACTGCCTGGCCCTGGCCGGGCAGGACGAGCAGCCCGTCATCCAGAACGGGCCCATGGTGGGCGTGCGCTGCACACCGCGGGCGGTGGTGTCTCCGGCAACCGACGCGGTGTTGGCGCTGGCGGCGGCCGTGCCCGCGCCGCCCGGCCCGTGCATCCGCTGCTGCTGGTGCACCGACCACTGCCCCGCCCGGCTGAACGTGGCCGCCCTGAACGACGCCTACGAGTTGGGGCGCCTCGACCGCGCCCGCCAGTTGGTGGCCGCGGCGTGCGTGGAGTGTGGCGTGTGCACCTACGTTTGCCCGGCCCGGCTGCCGTTGAGCCAGCGCGTCAAGCAACTCAAACGTGCCTTGCAGGGCGGGCGCGGACTTTCCGCCCCGGCGCGAGAATGAGACCCGGATGAGCCAGCCGAATCACATCCCGGCCGCCGCACCTGAGCCGACGGGGTATTTCCCTGCCTTCGAGTCGCCCTTCCTGCACGCCCCGGAAGGCGCGCGGACGGTCTTCCTGGTCACCGCCGCGGCGGCGTGCGGGCCGCTGGCGGCAGGGCTGGTGCTGTTTGGCTGGCGGGCCGGGGTGGTCACGGCGCTGTGCGTGGCCGCCTGCGTGCTGACCGAGCGGCTGTACTTCTTCGTCACTCGCACCCCGGCGCTGCTGGGGCGGTCTCACGGGTATCTCACCGCGCTGCTGCTGGCGCTGACGCTTCCTGCCTACGTTCCGTGGTACGTCCCGGTGGTGGCGGGCGTGTTCGCCATCATCGTCGGCAAGGGGATCTTCGGCGGCGTGGGGCATTTCCTCTGGCAGCCCGCGCTGGTGGGGCGCCTGGCGGTGGCGGTGATGTTCCCGGTGGTCCTGGCCGGACCCGACGCCCGCCTGAGCGGCACGGGGGCGATCTTGGCCCAGGAGAACCTCGTCGTCGGCGACATCCGCGACGCCCGCTACGTGAGCGATTTCCGCCAGTGGCGCAACCACCCCGCTCCCGAAGGCGCCGACGCGCTGCTGGTCGATCAGCCCGTCAGCCTGCTGCGCGGGCTCACCCAAGCGCCCCAGCCGCCCTACAGTGCCCTGGCTGAGGTGCCCACCGACCTGCCCCGTGCCAAGCCCGCCGCCCTGCGCAGCCTGCCGCGGATCAACGCCCTGCTGCTTGGCGCCCGCCCCGGAGGCATCGGCGAAACCTGCGCGCTGATCATCGTCGTGGCGGGGCTGTACCTGGTCTACCGCAACTACGTGAAGATCGAGCTGCCCCTGGCGTTCCTGCTGGCGGCGGCAGCGGTGGCCGCCGTCGCGCCCGTGCGCTTGGCCGGCCCGCAGGATACTGTTGTCACCATGTGGTTTCCCATCCTTGGCGACCGCTTCAGCGAAGGGCAGACGCAGCTCGACGTGGGCTTCGTCTACGTCTGGTACCAACTGCTCAGCGGGGCGATGTTCCTAGCGGCGTTCTTCCTGGCCACCGAGATGACTTCGCGCCCCGTCACCTCCGGCGGGCAGGTGATCTTCGGCGTCGGGGCCGGGGCGCTGGCGATGCTGCTGAAGCTGTACTTCGACACGCCGATCCCGTCCTACATGGCCGTGCTGGCGATGAACACGCTGACGCCCACGATCGACGCGATCTGGCGTCCCCGCGTGTTGGGGCAGAGGCACTTTTCGATGTTCCGCCCGCGCGGCCGCCGCGTCAGGAAGCCTTCGCCGCCCGCCGGCGCTTGAGGGCCCGGTCGCTCCAGATGAGCCCCGCGGCGGCAGCGGCGCTCAGCAACGGCTCGACCGGAACGCGATAGCGCGGAATCGCCCCCGGTCCGCCGACCAGCGCGAACGCCAGTACCGTCAGCAGGATCAGCCAGCCCGCCCCCGACATGCGCCACCGCACGCGCCGCACCGCGCAGACGGCGGCCATCGCGTATTTGAACGCCAGCAGCAGCCCGGCCGGGATCAGCATCGCCACCAGCCGCCAGTTGCTGCCGAGGTAATGCCTCGCGGCCGCCAGCGGGCCCCGCGTGTGCAGCACCTCCAGCGTGCCGCGCTGCCCGGTGGAGATGTCCATGATCTCGGCTACGCCATACACGGCCGGCATCCAGAAGGCGGTGCAGCCTACCAGGTGAATCCGCGCGTAGATCAGCGGGTGGGCGAGGAGCGTCTGCCGGGCCATTGCGGCGCGGCACTGCACCAGTGCCGGCGAGTGGTCCTGGGATGGTGCGAGGCGGACGCCCGCGCGGATCGGCCGGTCGTGCAGTTCTGCGTCCAGGCGCTCGTGGGCGGCGTCGAGGGAAGCCTTCTCGGCCGCAGCGAGCGTCTTGGGGGCCGAGTAGTAGTAAATGCTGTCGGATGCGAAGGACGAGAAACCCCAGTAGCTCGCCGCCACGCCGTTGCGGACTACCCACGGGCCGACGAGGGCGACGGCGATGCCCACAAACGCGGCCGCCCGGCCAACGCGCCGCTGACGCACCAGCAGCACGCCGACGGCGATCACGACGAACGCCAGGCCGACCGGGCGGACGTAGCACGCCGCCCCGGCCAGCACGGCAGCCAGCAGCAGCGGCCACCACCGGCCGGTGTCGAAATGGCGGATCAGCAGCAGCACCGCTCCGATGAGCAGAATGGCGAACGGCGTGTCGGAGAGTATCCGCACGCTGGAGACGACCGCCACCGGCGCGACGGCCTGGAACGCGGCCGCCATGAGCCCGGCCGTCTGCCCCGCGAAGCGCCGCCCCAGCAGGAACGCGAAATACACCAGCAGCACGTCCAGAAGAATCTGAACGACCGTGGCGATGCGAACCTGGTGCGACCACGCAGACATGCTGGACGTGTCTTCGCTTTCCTTGAATAAGGGTCCAACTGGCCACCTGGCCGCGCAGGCCTTGCCCGCTTGCCGCGCCGCCGCCAGCATGAGTGGATATCCGGGCGTCCGGTACAGCTCGGGATATCGGCCGGGCGGGGGTCCTCCGTTGTCGATCAGGTGTGGCGTGAGGGAGAGGCACTTCTTGGGGTAGTCCCGCGCGAACTCGCCATCGTCCGCCAGATGCCTCGCGAGGCCCAGGTATTCCATCGAGTCCGGCATGACCAGTTGCCAGGGCTTGTCCCACACGGCCGCCAGCAGGGCGACGCGAAGCGTCAGTGCCACGACCAGGATGATCCATAGCCATCGGCTTCTCATGAGACCTATGCTATCTGCGACCGCCAGCGGTTACAATTCGCTGATGCCTTCGACGCTCAACGTCAGCGAGGTCTTCCGCAGCATCCAGGGCGAGGCGTCCCGCGCGGGGCTGCCGTGCGCGTTCGTCCGCTTGGCGGGGTGCAACCTGCGCTGCCGGTGGTGCGATACGCGATACGCCTGGGAAGGCGGGCGGGATATGACGCTGGCTGCCGTCCTTGAGCAGGTCAGAGAATTCGCCCCGCGGCGCGTGGAGGTCACCGGCGGCGAGCCGCTGATTCAGCCGGGCGCCGCGGAACTGCTGACGGCACTGTGCGACGAAGGCTACGAGACGCTGCTGGAGACCAACGGTTCGCAGGATATCTCGGTGGTCGATCCGCGCGTGGTGCGGATCGTGGACTTCAAGTGTCCCTCCAGCGGCGAGGCCGACGCCAACCTCTGGTCCAACGTCGAGCAGCTCACCCCGCGTGACGAGGTGAAGTTCGTCCTGGCCGACCGGGCGGACTACACCTTCTCCCGCGCCGCCATCGCGCAGTACGCGGTGGAACAGCGCTGCGCCGTGTTGCTTTCGCCCGTGGCCGACCGCTTGGCGGCGGCGGACCTGGCCCGCTGGATCCTCGACGACAATTTGGACGTGCGGCTGTCGCTGCAGCTCCATAGAATCATCTGGCCGGACGTGGAAAGAGGCGTGTGAACGTCACATCATCATGCAAGCTGAGCTGATACGCACATTCCGGTTCGAGGCCGCCCATCACCTGCCCAACATTCCCGAGGGGCACAAGTGCCGGCGCGTCCACGGGCACAGCTATCGCGTGGACGTGCACGTGACGGGCGAGGTCGATCCGCGCACCGGGTGGGTGATGGACTTCGGGCAGATCAAGCGCGTCGTCGGGCCGGTGCTCGACGGGCTCGACCACCGTTACCTCAACGACCTGACCGACCTGGGCAACTGCACGTCCGAACTGATCGCCAAGTACTTCTGGGACCACATCGTCGCCGACCTGCCCTCCCTGACGGCCGTAACGGTGTGGGAATCCGACAACGCCCGCTGCATCTATCGCGGAACGTGACACGGTATCCCGCCGCCGTGGGTGCCACGCCCGCTCCGCGGGCGTGCGCGTCGCAGACTACTCCGCGATGCTGCCACCCCCGTCGCCAGAGGGCTTCTTCTTGCGCCTGCGGCGGCGCTTCTTGCGATTGGAGGGCGCGGCGGGCCCTTCGCCGCCCGAGTTGCCGCTATCGGGGGCAGCCTGCGAGGGCGCGGAGCCCTCGCCTGCCTGCGGCTGGGGTTGTCCGTTGCCCGACGAGCGTCCCTTGCTCCGGCGCCGCCCTCGACGGCGTTTTTTCTTCGGGGCCTGTCCCTCGTCGGCCGACGAGTGGGCAG
>Ga0272441_10010010_pt1 | contig 14476 bp, 5 predicted proteins | sample SSMProp6N_FD_193582 | JGI IMG/M metagenome (GOLD analysis project Ga0272441, IMG submission 193582) | Marine sediment archaeal communities from Little Sippewissett salt marsh, Falmouth, MA, United States - SSM-Prop-6N | ecosystem: Environmental > Aquatic > Marine > Wetlands > Sediment ... | reverse complement strand
TCCAGTTCCGCGACGGAGGTGTATGACCGGTCCTGGACTTCGCTGCGGGCGACGAGTTTGATGAACCGGGCCTCTGTCCGTTTGCCGAAGCGTATCGTCCTCAGGGAGCCATCGTTGGCCCACAAGCCGCTCGCCAGAGGCCGGCCCCACTGGCGGCCGTCGAGGCTCGTGTAGACCTGGAATCGCGCGATGCGGCCGTTGGTCATGTCCTGCCTCGGCAGGTACGTCAGCCCACGCACGATCACCGGCTTCTTCAAGTCCAGCACCAACTCGTGCGGCAATGGCGCGAGCGGCTGCCAATCCGTGTGCCAGATCGTGCCGGGATCGCCATCGATGGCCAGTTCCGGACGATGGTTGGCGTGATGGCTGTCCGCCGTGATGGTCGCGCCGAGCTTCTGTAGAGTACTCGGCTCCTTCAGGAGGCCGCGCACCTGCTGAATCGTCATGGCAGGCGCGGGGCGGAAGCGCTCGCCGGCCATGTACGCCAGCAAGCTACGCCGCATCTGTCGGGCTACAGGACGCTTGTCCAGATCGCTCGACAAGTCGCAACTGCATGCGAGTAGTCTACCTTTGCCGACGCGGACCTCGAAGACGAGGGCGAGCTTGCGAGCCGTCACCCAGTCATCCACGACCTGGACGACGGGCTTCAAGTCGCGGTGGGCCGTCAGGATGAACGGGGCGGCGTTGTGAACCAGCTCCCACCACTGCCAGTTCGAATGGTATTCGGTGGGAAAGCGTTCGAGGGCCGGATGCTTCGGATCGCACAGGATGCCGAGCGTGTGCGGCGGCTGCCAGTTGGTCCAGACCGTGTTCCAGAAGATGCTGGAGAAACCCATCCGGATGGGACGCTTCTCGTCGTTCCGGATCGTTTGAGCCGCAGCCAGAAGGAACACGTCGCCGCCTTCTTCCAGATGATTCACCGTCTCGTCGCTCAACTCCCGTGCGATCAGGATGTCTGCGACCGGCTTGGCAGGCGGGGCCTTCGGGAACACCCAGAGGTCCCAGTCGTTGGCCGCCTCCGTGCCGGGAATGGTGACTCCAAGGCTCAGTTTCTGGGCCCGCTCACCATCGAGTCTGGCATGTACCTCTCCGAGCGCGGTCAGGGTCCCGGCTGCCACCGTCTGCCGCGGAAGAGTTCCTTTGGCAACAACACCGCCAGACGAATGGCGGAGGGTCCACGCCGGTGTGACGTTCTCCAGGTCCGCCGGGCCGAAATGGGCCAGATCGATGCGTGCGTGCAGGTCGTCGCCCGCCTCGAAGATGCGTCGCTCCAGCCGGGCTAACGGGACGACCGGCCCGGAGAACCGGCGGTACTCCTGCGGCGAGATGTACGGCTTGGAGTCCCAGAAGGGATCGACCACGCCGACCAGTGCCGTGCCCTGACCGGGGAAATCGTGCAGGTCCAGCAGTTCGAAGCCGCCGAAACCCGGCGTGCGCAGGGCCGATTCGATGTCCTCCTTGTACAGCAGGGCCTGGAGCTTGCCGGAGGCCATGAGAAAATCGCGGGCCTGGTGGAGCATGCCGTTGCGTTCGAGCTGCTCGCGGAAGATCTCGAAGTTCCTCGCCTTGAGCAGGCCGGTGTACTTCTTCATCTCGCCCAGATTCGGGTAGACGCACCACTGGCCGATCTCGTGGCTGACCACCGGCGTATCCTTGTGCCGCTCGACGAAATCGCGATAGTCGGTCATCGTCTCGGGCGGTCTGGCGTTGACGCGTGAGCCGAGCCCCTGGCCCCACGCCTGGATGCGCGGCGTCGGCGTGCTGTGGAAGTCGTTCTCGGGAATCAGCGGCCAGCCGGCCCCGCTGGTGTACAGGCGACGGCGGTCCTGAGACCGGAAGTGGTTGATGAAGTCGCCCAGCCAGCGATTCTGGTTCTTGCCCGCCGGCTCGTTGCCGTAGGACATCGCGAGCAGCGACGGGTGATTGCCATACCGGCGGATCATACGCTCGCCTTCCTCGTAGAGCCACTTGTCCACCGGACGACCATCGCCGATGCTGTTGCCCTGGTTGGCCCAGCTCGAACATTCGGCGTAGAGGTAGAAGCCCAGCTCATCGGCCGCGACGAACGCCGCCTCGGGCGGACACCAGGAGTGGAAGCGGATGTGGTTCAGGCCGTGCGCCTTGCAGACGCGGACGATCCGCCTCCAGGAGTCCACGTCGGTTGGCGGGTGGCCCGTCAGGGGGAAGATGCAGCATTCGAGCGTGCCCCGCAGAAAGATCGGCCTGCCGTTCAGAGTGATCCGGGTGCCCTGCGTGCCGACTTCGCGCATGCCGAAGGAAACGCTCGCCTGATCCTGCACCGAACGGCCGGATGAATCTCCCTTCAACTCGACCGTCATCTCATACACGGCGGGATGGAACTCGTCCCACAGTTGGCAGTCGTCGCCCATCGGATAAGTGCACTCAACCCGACCCCCATCCGCCGTCCACGAGACCGGGACAGACGGCGGCTCGCGGCTCGAATCCGCAGTCCGCAACCGGCAATCCGCAACCGTGAACGTGCCGTTGCCGGACTGGCCCGTGACGTTGCCGATGCTCGCGGTCACCCTGACCGTCCTGTCGTCGATGTTGGGATAGAGACGCACGTCGTCGATCCAGACGGGATCGGTCGCCCGCAGTCCGATGCGGCCGGCGATACCGTTCCAGTTGCCTTGTGTATGGTCGGAGACGCTGTGCGAGTTGGGGCCGACGCCCACGATCATCCGGTTGTCGACACGAATCGTCAAACGGTGCTTGCCCGGTGCGACGTCGCAGCCCATCTCGTGCACGTGAGCGGTGCCGAGGCTATCCTTCGAGCCGAGACACTCACCATCGAGCCAGACGGTCGTCTGCCAGTGCGGCCGCTCCAGCCACAGGACGAGGCGCTTGCCCCGCCAGTTCCGGGGGACTTCGATCTGGCGCTGGTACCAGGCGGGGCCGACGTAGTGCCGGTCCGGCTGGAGCCAGAACGGCATCTTGAAGTTGTCCGCCGTCTGATACTGCCTGTAGTACGGGTCCTCCTGCCAGATCTTGTTGATGTTGCCCGTCCACGGCGTGTCCATCGACGGCGGATCCCCGAATCCCTGCGCCGTCAGAACGCCCGGCAGCGTCAGCCGGTCGGAAAGCTCTCGCTGGAACCACCGCTGCGACTCGCCCTGATCCTCCCGATCCAGTTGAAACGACCACGTGCCCGCCAGGTCGATCTCGTCCGCACGCGCCGTCGGCAACGTGAACAGAACCCCCAGCAACGCCAACCCGATTACCACATCCCTGACCATTCACAACTCCTTAGTTTACTCGGCCATACCTACAGATCGTCTCAAGACCACGCTTTGGCATGTCATTGCGAGCGGAGCGAAGCAATCTCCCACCCATAGGATTGAGATAATCTCTTGTTCAGGATGCGACCCCAAGGTTCATCCATGGCTCCTTGATGTGCAGCCCCCTTGCGCTTGTCAGAAATCCCGCAGCGGTCTGATCCAGTCGGGCCAGTCGCCCGCCTGTACGCCGCCTGCTATCGTCCACGGGCCCCTCGTATTGAAGGACTTGTGCCATTTCAGCGTCCACAGTTCCTTCAAGGCCACCTTCCGACACGAGGCATCCGCGAAGGCACACCCGACGAAACCCGCGTGCCGATTGATGCAGCAGCGGGCCATGTCCTGGTTCGTCCAGGCGGCGTACTCGTTTTCCGCGGGTGCCGTCGTCGCCTGCGGCCACAGGTCGAACCGCAGCGAATCGAGGAACATCGGCACGTTGTTCGAGTTCGTCACGTTCGTGAGCGTGCCCCAGAAGCTGTTGCGCCGCTCGGCGGTCATCGGCCGGCTCAGCAGAAAGCCGTTCAGTCCGTAGCTGCCCGATACCCCGACGTGGCCTGCGTCATAACCCTGAAAGCCGCTTCGATAGACGCCCCAGGCGTTGAAGACGTTCAGCGTCGCCGCCGCGACCCCGTTTTCATCCACGATCGGCTTGGTCGCCGTGGGACAGAACCAGGTCGGGTTCTCCTTCCAGCATTTCAACTCCTCCGGCAGTTGAAAGAGCCACCACCAGCCGTTGTCGCCGATTCCGCTCCAGAGCTTGCCGCTGTTGGCCTCCGCGTACATCGTGCAGACGACGCCCCACTGACGCAGGTTGCCCAGGCAGCCGACCGTCCGCGCCTGCTCCCGGACCTTCGCCAGCGCCGGCATCAGAATCGACATGAGCAGCGCGATGATCGAGATGACCACCAGAAGCTCGATCAGCGTAAAGCCCTTCCTCGCACCCATGGCTCATCTCCTTCCAGAATGCCCCATACTACAGGAAGCGAACCTCGTGGAGCGCAGCAGCTTCGGATACCCACGCTCCACACCCCCATCAGCCTACCAAATCAGCCGCAAGAAGTCCACCCGCTTCAGAATCGATTCCCCTTCGCCGGCGAACGGATTGCCACCGTCGCACACGGTGCAGACTTCTTATCAGCAGGCCGGATGCTTCACTCCGTTCAGCATGAGACGTGTTGCAGAAGCTACTAAGCCCCCGGCATTTGAAGCTTTGGGCCAATAGCATGAAGAAGAGGTGCTCGACGACTCTTGCCCGAAATCAACGCCACGAGTACTCTATACGTGCTGCTGCGGAGGGCAAGGCTCTGCTGGCAAGCACCTCGCCCCCGGGCGTGAGCCCGCGTGGCGGGAGAGTAGCAGTCCAGTGGCATACGCGATGCTGTCGTTGGCGGCGGCATCGCCTTGCTTGCACTATGCTGCTGGCGGGAGGCGCAAAATGCCAGGGGTCCGGGGACAGCGTCCCCGGTTTCTGCTTGCTGTCCATCCGAAAGTACGCAAAAACCGGATGAGCCTTCTTTGTGGAATACGTCATGTATGCCCAGATCATTCCCAAGGCGGCCAGAATACATCATCACCGTCGAAGAGATGATCCTCCCGCTCGTTCCTGGCTCCATCATCATCGTCGAAATCCGCACCAAGGCTATAGAGCAGAAAATCATCGGCAGTCTTCTTATACACGAAAGGCATGCCGCTAAATGGATCGGAAGGCAACGTATCAAGGTATCCCCCCTCGACAAGTTGCGTCAGCTCATCCGGCAACCGCCTTTGTTTCAGCTGGAAATCCACAACAGCACCTGCCACTACCCACGCCCGTTCCATAGCCACGCACCGATACGCGCGGCAATACTCGCGTTCCCATCCGTCCGTCCGCACCAGCAGCAGTGCATTGCCCGCCGCAGCATGCCGGACCGTGGTCTGCACCATCTCTTGGGCTTGGTATAGATCCAACGGAGTACGCTGACTGACAGACTCCAGATAAGCGAAGATCTTGTCCGCCAGTTGTAGCGTGCTCTTCTTCTCGAGATTCAACCAAGCACGTACACCATACCTTTGATAGGATGGCACCTTCCTCAACAAGTAGTTGACCGTATTGAGTGGCATACGTCCTCCTCCATCCCCGTCATCGAGAAACAGTCCCTCTACCATGGCCGAAAACACCAGCCGCTGGCCGGAGAAATCGAGGGGTGATGACTTCTCGCCGGACATTGCATGGAATTCGCTCTGTAGCGCTGCCAGCCAGACGGTATTTGTCCTCCCTCTTTCCAGAGCCGTGAATGCCCTTCGCAACACCCGTTCTCGAACGGCCAAGCCCAACGACTGCTCACTCAAAGGTCTGGGGCCCGTGAGATGAGAGCCAAACCGATAGCACACGCCAATGTCATGCGCAGATCGATGATAATCATCATCTACCATCATGCCCGTCCATGCTCGTGCCAGCAGCAGGGAAGTCATCGTCAGCGACTGTCTGAAGAATGGTGTGGCTATGATCTGATCGAAAGGGGTACTGCTGTATTCTCTGACGAAGTACGGTTTTCGTGCCCCGGTTTCAAACTCGACGATGGCTTGCTCATTGGAGGAAATCCATTCACGAAGGTGGGTGATTGTCTCGGCAGGCAGATCGTCCGGCCATTTCTCAAGCAGGTTGAGATTGAGGCCTTGCGGTGGATCCGTGAGAAGATCGAATGCGTGTGCATAGTGAGGGTCGGCATTCTCAACGCGTTCGTATCCTGGAGGTTGGCACAGTTCCTGGAGCCGTGCAGCGTGCATCTGAATACGGACGCTTTGATAGGAATCGCTCTTGGGCATGGAATTCACGAAGAGGGCGAGCCAAATGCCGTTCCAGACCATGTGGGCCACGATCACCGGTACGAGCGTCCCGCGAAGAGCACGCCAACCACCAAGTATGAGGCCCAGAAGCATCAATGACAGGGTGTCCGTCCAGCCGCTCAAGTGCAGGAAAGCGAACAGACACGCCTGGGTCAGAAGTGCTGCCGGACGATTGAACGTTCTCTGCAGGACGTCCTGAACATATCCTCGCCAAAACACTTCTTCAACAAAGGGGCACAGCACCACGAGTCGCAATGCATATCCCATCAAGAACGCTGCTCCGGGGGACGCAGGGAAGAAGACTCTCCTACTCGGAAGAACCTGCAGACTCTGCATCGTGAGGGTAACTACTACTTGTGTCATAACCATAACAGCCGACAGAAGCACGGAGGCCAGAATGTCAACCCGCCTGTTTGTACCCACCCAGTGGATAGTACAGGACAAGTGGCTACGAGGGATTCTCTGCGAGATCAGGATGCTACCACCCATGAGCAGCAGGGAAAGGAGGGGCAACAAGAGGAAGAACCCCGTGTCATTCGTGCAGACCATGCCTTCAACGAATGCCAGACGTGCATAGAACAATGGCACATAACTCACAAGGATGGTCACCGTCAGCGCCGCCAGCATCCACACCCTTGGTTTTCCAGCCGTAGACTCCGTCATCTCTTCTATGGCCTCGCTGAAACTATATTGAGACAGTGTCTGCTTCCAGGACTCACATACATTTGTGAGGGGCCATCCCAAGTCCTTTGCAACTGGCCATTATTGCCGGCCTTTCCCTGTCAGACAAAGGGAAATCCGGCAAAAGAGACAGGGGCGGATGACAGAAGTCATCATGTATCTACGTTCGTCACCAACTGGCCTGAGGCGGAAGAACACATGAATCCACTCAGACTGCACAGTCACACTACGTGGATGGTTGCGGATTGGGTGACACGTCTACAACGTGGAACGGGAGTTGCCCAAGCGCGTGAAAACGCCGAGGCCCGCGCCTGGTGGGCACGGGCCTCGGATTTGTATCACTGTACGGCTCATGGGAAGACCGTGGAGCCGCAGTCTTGGCAATTACGACGCTGGCGCTACGGCCTGGCTACGTAGATGTCGTCTACATAGATGCGGCCGCTGCCGCCTGCGGTCGGGTTGTCCCGATCGCCCATGCCGATGTAGAGCTTCGAGACGCTGGCCAGATCGACGCCGGCCAACTCGCTGAACGGGATCTTCCACTCCGTCCAGCGTGTAGCCCACACCGCCTGGGGATCGGGGTGAACCGCCACAGCGGCCTTGCCGGCGCTGTCCTCGACGACCACGTACAACTGGTCCTGGCCGTTGCTCATTCGGCCCCGGTAGTGGACTGTCAGGACGCCGAGATCGCTGATCGTCCAGTCCTGGGCGGGGTCGAATTCCCGCTCCGCCTCGCTATAGAAGGGCGAATTGACGTTGTTGTAGTCGAGCGGCATAGACTGGATGGGGCTGCGAACGACCGTTTGCTCGGCGAAGGGGGCTTCGAGATTGCCTGCCGTCGAACCCGTCCCATTGGTCCAGCCGTCGATCCACGTCTCGTAGATCCGACTGCCTTCGTCGTCCGTGTAGGCTTCGAAGTCGTCCACGGGCAGGTGGGTTGTGAAGCTCCAGACCGGACCGGCCTGAACCGTGTTGTCGGCCACGGTTTCATCCACGCGCCAGTAGTAGGTCTTCACGGTTTCGAGCGGTTCCGGCGTGAAGGCCGCTTCCTCGACCGTGCCTTGATCCGCCTCGGCGGCTCCCTGCGTGACGGCATCGACGTCGTCGCTGAAGAAGACGTTATGCGCGACGGTCAGCTTGCCGGGCTGCCACGTCAAAGTCGGGGCGGGCGAAACGTCGACGGCGCCGTCCACCGGTTGCGGGTAGTAGGCGGTCACATCCTGAGCGATGAAGCTCCAGACGTCACCGGTGTATACGGTCGTTCCATCCGCTTCGATCTCATCGACACGCCACCAATAGGTGGCACCCGGCTCGAAACCTGCCGTGGAGAAGAACATCGTAAAGGGAATGCGCGATCCGACGAGGTCGGCCTCCGTCAGGTCCGGGCTGGTGCCGACGTAGACGTCATGGAACATGGCGGTCGTCCCGGCGCTCCACCGCAGCAGGGACAGGCCGACATCCAGCGCCCCATTGGCCGGGTCCGGCGTGTGGGCCTTCGGGCGGAAGGAGAGCATCGCCACGTCCTCAGGCGTGATCGGCCGGTTGTAGATGCGAACGTCGTCGATGGCGCCGAGCCACATTCGTTGAAGCTCCCTCTCGTTATCGAGCGTGCCGACCGCCACGCCGAAAGAATCCGTGGGATTGAAGACGCTATTGTCGGGGGCCCTTCCGATCTCCTGCCCATCAACGTACAGGACGATCTCCGTTTCAGACTTCGTCAATACTACATTGTGCCAGGCGCCGTCGTCGTAGGCGTCGGTGGAGTAAACGTTGGTCCCTCCCCCGGTGCCCAGCGGAAACCGGTGCAGAAACCGCAGCGTGCCGCCCGCCTGCTGCTCCAGGAGGATGCCGTGCTGCACGCCCACCTCATAAGCCGAGAGGATGTCTCTCTGGCCCGAGGCATCGGCCCGGAACCACACGGACATCGTGTAGACGGGCAGTCGGAAATGGCCGTCGATGAACATGTAGTCATCCGTTCCGTCGAATAACAGACTGCCGCCGTGGACACCGTCCGTCAGCCAGACCGGGTCGCCGACCAACGACGCATCGACGCTCGTGCCGGTGGATTCGGAGGCGAGGGGGCCGGAACCGTCATCCAGCGTCCACCAGCCGACGAGATTTGGATCTTCGGCGGCAACCGTGCTGCTCGCCGCCACGCCCAACACAAAGATCATCAGAATCGGGGCTACACACTTCTTGCACATGATCGTCCTCCTTCAGGGGCACAAATTGGGTATGCAGAACGAAACCATTCACCAAGCCTCCGGAAAGCCACGGTACTCCGGGCCGGGGAATCCCGAATTCCCCATATCTTACAGGAAAATGTACCATACGAACCGTAGCCGTGTCAAGAGCGCAGTCCGGATTTGCCGAGGCAATTGTCGATGGGAAGGTTGGCGAAGGCGGAGAGGAGAAGGTCGGTCCCTCATTCGGTGGGCAAGCGCATGAGAACGCATCGATTGGCAAGCTCTACCACATTTCTGGCGCCAAGCTTGTGCATGACGTGGTACCGATGCACTTCGACCGTTCGCTCGGATCGCGTCAGGACGCCGGCGATGTTGCGGTTGCTGTACCCCTGCAGAATGAGACCAAGCACTCGCTTCTCCATCGGCGACAACCGCACGTCCGGCGTCTCTTCCTGCCTCGCCGATGCATTGAGGGCACGATGGATTGCCGCGAGCAGTTTCGGCGCTTGGGTGGGTCGCTCCAGGCAATCCAGCGCGCCGGCCTTGATGGCTCTCACTGCGGTCCCAATGTCGCCGGGATCCACCAGCATGACAACAGGCAGGCCGAAAATGATCCCTCTGGACCGGACCAGCAGTTGTATTCCTTCCACCTTGGGCCGCCTCACATTACTGATGAGCAGGTCACAGCGACAGGATGCGAGGGAGCGCAGGCAGTCCTGGATGCCACGGAAACACATCACCTTCAGACCCACCCGTCGGATCGCCGCCGGGATGTGGCCCTCGCTGCGTCGGTCGCCATCGGCGTAGAAAACCTGTTTGTGCGTCGCCTTGCCCATATCGTTCCGTGTTCCCCAGAGAGAACCTCAGGCCATCCGGTTTGCGGGCGGCATATGAATGACCTGAGGTCCCATACCTGTATATACCGGCCCCAGAGCCGAATCTTGCGCGCCGGGACGAAAAAACTTTGAAGAAACCGCCGGCACATGGCGCTACGGATGTGCACGGCGGCTCGCTGCCGCGTGGCGGAAACAAGCCAACCGCGACAGGATGCTCGTACTCAAGGTCTCACAACCCGGTTGCAGATGCCAACGTAGCCGATCAGGCCGGATCAGTCGGTGACCGTGTTGTCTTCGCAAACCGCCCCGACAAGCGCAAACTGGGCTGCCGGCGGCTCGGCCGCGAAGTCAATCGTCCCGTTCGCTTCGAGGCGACCCGTAACGCCCTCGTAGAGACCCGTCCCGGAGGCAATCTCCATCATGGCCGTGATGCTATACAGACCTTCCGTCTCCGTCGGCGTGGCGACCTCGTGATCCGACGTGGTCAGGCTGCTGCCGTCGGTAAACGTGAACTCGTGCATCGCCGTCACGTACTGCACGCCATTGGCGTCCACGACCGGCGGCTCCAGCACGGTCACCAGCAGATCCGCCGATTTCTCCTGCCCGTGGATCGTCAGCGTCGCCGTTCCGGCGAACTGATAATCGCTGATCGCCATCGTGGCCCCTGCGCCGGTGGTATCCTCGCAAACGGACCCGACAAGCTCGAATCGCGCTGCCGGCGGCTCGGCTGCGAAGTCAATCGTCCCGTTCGCTTCGAGGCAGCCCGTGGCGCCCTCGTAGAGGCCTGTCCCGGAGGCAATCTCCATCATGGCCGTGATGCTATAGAGGCCCTCCGTCTCCGTAGGTGTGGCGACCTCCTGATCCGACGTGACCAGGCTGCTGCCGTCGGTAAACGTGAACTCGTGCATGGCTGTCACGTACTGCACGCCATTGGCGTCCACGACCGGCGGCTCCAGCACGGTCACCAGCAGATCCGCCGATTTCTCCTGCCCGTGGATCGTCAGAGTCGCCGTCCCGGCGAACTGGTTCTCGCTGATCGCCATCGTGGCGCCCGTCCCGGTGGTATCCTCGCAAACGGACCCGACAAGCTCGAATCGCGCTGCCGGCGGCTCGGCTGCGAAATCAATCGTCCCGTTCGCTTCGAGACAGCCCGTGGCGCCCTCGTAGAGACCGGTCCCGGACGCGATCTCCATCATGGCCGTGATGCTATACAGACCTTCCGTCTCCGTCGGCGTGGCGACCTCCTGATCCGACGTAACCAGGCTGCTGCCGTCGGCGAACGTGAACTCGTGCATGGCTGTCACGTACTGTACACCATTGGCGTCCACGACCGGCGGCTCCAGCACGGTCACCAGCAGATCCGCCGATTTCTCCTGCCCGTGGATCGTCAGCGTCGCCGTTCCGGCGAACTGGTTCTCGCTGATGGCGAAGGTGGCCCCGGAACCGGTCGTGTTGTCGGCTGCCACACCCATCCCCTGCACGCTGACCGCAAGCACCGCAACCACCATTATGTAGAGTCCTCTTCCAACAACATAATCTGACGCTCTCATACCACACCATCCTTTCGTTCTTTGCGATGCGCGCGCACCTTGGGCGCTGAACACATCTAAATCTGTTTTTCACTGTTCTCTATTGCCGGCCTACTCAGCCGGTGGTGCCTTCAATTGTCCTGCTCGTCCTGCTGCGCTCGGCCCATGTCATTGGCCATCTCGTTCGCCGGCGTCTCAATCGAACTTTCTCGGAGGCCCCAGGTACTTATCCAGCCATTCAAGGACATCGGGCTCGAACTCGGGCGAATGGATTACCCCGTGGCCCGTCGGATAGGTCTTATGCACTTTATGCTCGGCAGGTGTGCCCAGCCGCTCAAACGTAGGTTTCTGTGACGTATCATACGGACTGATTGCATCGCACATCCCATTGAGCATAATGGTGGGCACCTTTATGTGGCCGGCGAACCTGGCCGGATCGGCGCCCGGATGAAATGCGTCGTTCCATACCCAGCATCCTCCACAGACAAAGACCGCCAGCTTGATGCGGTCCTCCAGGGCTACGAACAAGGGGCCGTCAATCGCTCCCCAACTCAGAGACAGATAGGTGAGCGTGTCCAGGTCCATATCCCCCCGGCTTTCCAGATAGTCGATCGATCGGGCGAGGTCCTGATACATTTGCACAAACCAATCTCGGTGTGCGCTGGATCCGGTGCGCCGACCCTGCTCGAATCTGCGTTCGTAGGTACCCTTGTATATGGGCCACAATAGAGCACGCCCACTCTCTATCACGAAGCCAAAGGGCTTGAGAAACCACGGGTCCTCGCTGGAAGACAGATTCCTTGCGCCGCCTGATGGGAAATACACAATCGGCTGGTACGGAGGTCTGGATTCTTTCGGGACAAACACATAGGCAATCACACGCTCGTTCCCATAGGCGGCGTTGAAGGTGACCTTCTCCCTGCGCCAGGACGCCGGGCTTTCGTCGATGGACTCCACTGTGGGCTCAAGCGCAGTCCGGTCGTACGAGTAGAATGCCTTGTAGGAGCGAAACTCCTCCTCGGTATGTACTGCCACCTGGCTCAGGTCCCTTGCCACGCTTCTTTCTATCGGTTCAAACAGAGACTCGGAAAGCGACTCACCCTCCGCCAAATAGCTTGCGCATCGGAATCCGTTTCTGGGTGACCTGTCCCACGGTGTTTCCATGTTGCGCGTCGTGAACATATACTCAGCGTCGCTCCATGCGCCGCCCAGGATGTAGCGATGACTGCCCGCATCATCGACGGCATTGAAACACCATTCTCTGACGTTGCCGGCCATGTCATGAAGGCCTTGCAGCCCAACACCGTGGTGGCTGCCTGTCGGGGCAGGCCCGTCGCCGAAATTGCTATAAGGAATAATCACACCGGCATGTCCGAAGCGAGCCGCCTCCGACCAATGAGACACCGTAGGCAGACTCTTGCCGGCGAATTGAGCATAAGCAGCCGCCTCATACCAGCTTATGCCTGAGACCGGGAAGCCGGCCTGTCCTTCCGGATAGGTCCCTCCTTCCCACGTTGCCGGTCCGGCCTGACCCGTCTTGTCGACAAACTCCCCTACAGCCCGCTGCCAGGAAAGCTCCCGTCCATCCATAACGAACGGATGCTCCCAATACCCCCTTCTGTCATACCCACCGCCATCCACAAACTCCTTGTATTGCGCATTCGTTACCTCGCATTTGTCCATCAGATAGTCACCATGACGGCTGGAGGATACGTAGACCATTTCCGGATGACTGTCTTGCGGCTGCAATGTAAGAATTATCAGGTCTCGTATTCCGCCAATCCCACATTCCCTGGTTTCGAATCCCTCCTTGACCAGCGTCCAGCGGTACGTGCCACGGGGGAATCGGATACTCTCCAGAGGAGACCGGCCTAAATACAGCCACTCGCCTTCAATATCGCCGTATTCCTTGTAGTACACATCCGCTCCATTGGGCTCCGTCCGGACGATGTAGGGTCTCGATATCTCGGGCCATAGCTTGAGCAGGACCGGATCTTCAGGAATGTACCGCTCGACCTGCTCTGCCAGAAAGAACGCCGCCAGGTAGTCCTTCTGCTCCGCGAGCTTCGTGACCATTGGCAGCGCTTCCTGCCGTGCCCATTTCACCTTGAGACCATGAAGGTAGGCGGATACGCCAACCGCGGACCCGATCAGAAGCGCCAACCCTACTGCAGCGACGAGAAGATGTGAGCGGCGCCTGCGACAGAACTTGCCCAACAGATAGACCGCGCCCGGCGAGGCGGCTGCAACGGGCTCGTGCTTCAAGTGTCGCCCGATGTCCTCTGCCAGGGCGTGAACCGTCTCGTACCGATGCGCCCTGCTCTTCTCAAGACACTTGGCCACGATCCAGTCGAGATCCCCCTTGACCAGCTTCCGCAACAGGTCAGGACTGGTGCCGCGGCTCCGCGCGATGTCCGTCAATCGTCCGCCCAGCGAGCGCAGTTTTGTCGACGGCATCAAGGGATCGGTCTCTCGAATGATTCGCTGCATCTCGCTGTAGCCCGCCTCGTGGAGCTGCTCGGCGTCAAACGGCGTAGACCCCGTCAACAGCTCGTAGAGCAACACGCCCAGCGAGTAGACATCCGTACGCGTATCCACATCCGTAGCACTCATCTGGGCCTGTTCCGGACTCATGTAGGCCGGCGTGCCGATCATCTGAGAATACCGGGTGAAAAGCGTTTTTTCCGTCAGCACGGGCGAACGATCATTCGCCCCTACAGTGGCCTTGGCAATCCCGAAGTCGATCACTTTCGGTACCGGCTCGCCGTCCTGCAGGGTCACCATCACGTTGGAGGGCTTGAGGTCCCGGTGAATGATGCCCTTCTGATGCGCGTGTTGAACGGCCTGGCACACCTGGACGAACAGCCCCAGACGCTCGTTCGTCGGGATATTGTTCGCGTCGCAATACTTGGTGATCGACACGCCGCGTACCAGTTCCATGACGAAGTACGGCCGGCCGGTCTCCGTCGCGCCGGCGTCGAAGACCTTGGCGATGCCGGGATGATCCATCATGGCCAGGGCCTGGCGCTCCGCCTCAAAACGAGCGATGACCTGCCGGGTGTCCATGCCGAGCTTGATGATCTTCAGTGCCACTTTCCGCCGGATCGGCTCCTCCTGCTCGG
>Ga0272441_10010009_pt1 | contig 14476 bp, 11 predicted proteins | sample SSMProp6N_FD_193582 | JGI IMG/M metagenome (GOLD analysis project Ga0272441, IMG submission 193582) | Marine sediment archaeal communities from Little Sippewissett salt marsh, Falmouth, MA, United States - SSM-Prop-6N | ecosystem: Environmental > Aquatic > Marine > Wetlands > Sediment ... | reverse complement strand
GTCCACGTTTCGTTTCGGACCCCGGCCGACGGCTCGCGAAACAGAGAGCGCCGCGGGGAGCAAGCGAGTCGCCCTAAGTCTTTGCGGACAACGGGTTACGAGAACGCCCGAAGCCAGAGGCCCTCGGGCGTTTCCGTTAACTCAGACTTGCCGATTATTCCGCAAGATTGAAAGTGGCTCCCCGGGTAGGACTTGAACCTACAACCTAGCGGTTAACAGCCGCCCGCTCTACCAATTGAGCTACCGGGGATCTCGATTGTATTGCGCCTGCCGACACGCCCTGTCTCAACGTATCGGCACGCTCGGCGTGGAGGCTTAACGCAACCGCTGCCGAGACGGGGAAGTATAGCCGCGGGCGCCGGCCGCGTCAAGCCAACTTGGGTCGCCCATTTCCCGGGATGCGTCAGCGTTTCGTGGCGGGTGGCCGTGCGAGATATCGCGCGGTGCTCGGGCTTAGCACCGCCCGGCGGGTACCCCAGCCCCGCCGCGCCACCGCCCGGGGACAAACCGCGCTAATCGAGCGGATTCATCACGAGCCCCGACAGCGCCTTCGGGTAGAAGTAGGTGGACTTGGGCGGCATGCGTTCGCCCGTTTGGGCGACCTGTTCCAGGCTCTCGACGGGCAGCGGATTGAGGAGGACGGCGGCGTCGGCCCCGTCTTCGTGGACCGCGTCGAAGGCCTGCTGCGCCAGGTGGACGTACTGTCGCCGGAGGCCGCTCGTATCGGCGACGGCCTCGGTCAGGGCCTCGTCGAGCAGGGCCCGTTCGAGGATGGCCACGTCCAGCCGCCGCCACGCCTTCGACTTCTCCGGCGCCAGCCGCTTCATCACGTCCAGCCGCTTCAGGGTGAGGAGGAACGCCTTGGACGTGCCGCGCGTCCAGAGCCCCATGGAATGGGCGGGGGCGTGGGCGAGCCGCTCGCGCAGGCGGGGGCTGGTGGCCTCGGCGCCTTCGAGTTCCTGCCACTCGAAGTGCCGGTCGCTGGCCTCGCGGAGGCGGTCGGCCTCCAGGTCCGGCAGGCCGTGGAGGACGCGGTGCGTGGGCAGCACCGCCAGACCCGGATGGTGCATCGAGACGCACAGCATCAGGACCGAGCCGGCCGGATGGTCCGGCCCGACGTCCTCGCCCTTCTCCTGCATCTGACGGCGGTAGGCCTGGGCCACCTCGTAGCGATGATGGCCGTCCGCGATGTAGAGCGGCGCATCGGCCATGACCTCGGCCACGCGTTCCGCGAGGCCCGGGTCCGCCGAGCCGAACAGCCGGTGCACCACGCCGTCGGAGTCCACCGTCTGGGCCAGCGGGTCGCCGCGGACCACCTCGTGGAAGAGGTCGGGCACGAGGTTCTCGGGGTCCGGGTACAGCGAGAAGATGGGGGAGAGGTTCGCCCGGACGGTGCGGAGCAGGCGGAGCCGGTCGCGGAACGGTGCGTCCATGGTCTCCTCGTGTGGGAAGACCTTGCCCGTGCCGAACTCCTCCAGCCCGATGCGGGCCAGGACGCCCTCACGCAGGTACGAGCGGCCCTCGATATGGAACTCCTGCTGGTACAGGTAGAGCGAGGGGTCGGCGTCGCGCGTGAGGATGCCGGCCCGTTTCCATTTCTCGATGAAGTCGGCGGCCCGGGTGTAGCGGTTGTGGGTGTCGTCGTCGCCGGGCTGGTCCTGGCCGAGGATGAGCCGGACCACGTTGTGCGGATGGGTGCGGTGGAGTTCGTCCTGCTGCTCTGCGTCGATGCAGTCGTACGGCGGGGCGGTCACCAGCGCCAGGCTGAGCGGGTCGTGGGTGTTGTATCGGAGTGCGCGGAACGGTCGGACGTCGGCCATGGGCGAGGTGTCCTTTTGTGCTCGCGGTTCCCCCCTTTGCGCGGTCGTACGGTTGCCGCGCGGTGTATCTTCGGATGCACCGCGCCGGAAACGCGTATCGCAGCCTTGCGCGACGGGCCGGGAGGCCCGCCGCGCGGAAAGTGCACGCCTCTCGCTGACGCGCCGGGCAAGACCGGCGGCTAACGGTGGCGATTGCTTTCAATCCGACATCGGAAATCCGCAATCCGCAATCGTTTGCCTTACGTCCCCGATTCGCTCGACCGCAGGTACGCTTCCTGCTCGGGCGTCAGGGTGTCGATGGCGATGCCCATTGTCTGGAGTTTGATGCCGGCCACCCACTCGTCCACCTCGTGCGGCACGTTGTGGACGCGGATGTCGAGGGTGCCCTTGTTCTCCACGACCCACTCGCTCGTCAGGGCCTGGACGGCGAAACTCATGTCCATGACGGCGGCGGGATGGCCCTCGGCGGCGGCCAGGTTGACGAGCCGGCCCTCGGCCAGCAGGTAGATGGTTCGTCCGTCGGGCAGGTCGTAGGCGTCGACCGAGCCGCGCACGTCCTTCCGGATGCCGTCGGCCATCTGCTCGAGGCCCGGGATGTCGATCTCGACGTTGAAGTGGCCCGAGTTGCAGACCACCGCCCCGTCCTTCATCACCCCGAAATGTTCCGGCCGCAGAACGTGCTTGTCGCCGGTCGTGGTGATGAAGAGGTCGCCGACCTTTGCGGCCTCGGCCATCGGCATGACCGAATAGCCGTCCATGGTGGCCTCGATGGCCCGGAGCGGATCGACCTCCGTCACGATGACGATCGCGCCCATGCCGGCGGCCCGCATGGCGCAGCCCCGGCCGCACCAGCCGTAGCCCGAAACGACGACGCGTTTGCCGGCCATCAGCATGTCGGTGGCGCGGATGACGCCGTCGATCGTCGACTGCCCCGTGCCGTAGCGGTTATCGAAGAGGTGCTTGCAGTCGGCGTCGTTGACGGCGATGACGGGGAACTTGAGTTGGCCCTTGGCCTCCATCGCCCGCAGGCGGATGACGCCGGTCGTCGTCTCCTCCATGGACCCGATGACGTCGGCGGCATCGTCCGGCCGCTCGCTCGTCAGGGTGAAGACCAGGTCGCACCCGTCGTCCATGGTGATGTTCGGCTTGTGGTCGCAGGCGGCGATGATGTGCTTGTAATAGGTGTCCTTGTCCTCGCCGTGGATGGCGTAGGTGGGGATGCCGTACTCGGCCACCAGGGCCGCCGCCACGTCGTCCTGCGTGGAGAGCGGGTTCGAGGCGCAGAGCACGAGGTCGGCGCCGCCGGCCTTGAGGGTCCGGCACAGGTTGGCCGTTTCGGTCGTGACGTGGAGGCAGGCGCTCATGCGGAGCCCGTCGAGGGGTTTCTCCTTCTCGAACCGCTCGCGGATGCTCGCCAGGACCGGCATGTTGTTGTCGGCCCACTCGATGCGTTTCCTGCCGCCCTCGGTCAGGCCGAAGTCCTTCACGTCGTGCGCCACTTGAGCCATTCGCTGCTCCTTCGTTGGCGCGCCGCGCTGGGGCGGCGCTGTGCGATTGACGGATTGGTGGTTGGATGCCGCCCGGCGTTGCGCGAGGCCTTACGCCGTCGCCTCGGCCTCGCGGACGGCCCGGACGAACGCCCGGATTTTCTCGGGCGACTTCGCGCCCGGCGCCGTCTCCGTCCCGCTGGAGGAATCCACGCCCCAGGGTCGGACGGCCCGGACGGCGTCGGCGACGTTCTCGGGTCCCAGGCCGCCGGCCAGGATGAGCGGCGCCAGGCCGTCCTCCTGCAACCGGGCGGCCAGGGTCCAGTCGGCCGTCTGCCCGGTTCCCCCTTTCGGGCCGCCGGGCACGCGGGCGTCCACGAGCCAGGCGTCGGGGAGCCGGCCGGCCGCCTCCGCCGCGTCCCGCCATCGGCGGGCGGCATCGGCGTCGGCTTCGGACCCCACGCCCAGCGCCCGGATCACCTTCACGGGCCCGAGGGCGGCCGGTGTCTCGGGCGGCTCGTCGCCGTGCAACTGGACGGCCGCCAGCCGGAGCCGGTCCGCCAGGTCCTGCATCTCGGCGGGCGGGGTATCGACAAAGACCCCCACGGGGGCCACCCAGGGGGGAAGGGCGTCGATGATCCCGGCCGCTGCCTCCGGCCCGATCCGGCGGGGGCTTTCGGCAAAGATAAGGCCGACGGCATCCGCCCCGGCCTCTGCCGCCGCTCGCGCCCACTCGGGCCGCGTCATGCCGCAGATCTTTACCCGAGTCCGCACGTGGGAGCCCCCATCCGAGACGTACAGGGTACGGTCTGGGCGGCGGCCAGTCAACGCTTTTCGCAGGCGAGCCGCCGCGCGGAGGAGTGGTCGAGCCCGTAGCGCCGGGTGCCACGGTCGGTCTTGTCCGGCCGTGCGGTCGGTTCCCGGCCATTGGCTCCGCTCATGGCCGGGCGTTGCTTGCTTCCCCCGCGTCTTTTTGGCGCGCACCGGTGGGCGTCGGCGCGCGCAATTTGGCTTGCAGGGGCCGCCCCGGGGTGGTAGTTTCAAGGTGATGGGTTTCACGACGAAAGGGGCAGTGCGATGAGGCAGACACGGCAGGTGCAGACGCCACGCGTGATGGGGGTTCTGGCGATCGTGGGGCTGGCGGTGCTTGCGGCCGGTGCGGTCCGCGGCTTGGCCGCCGAGGCCGACTCGGCCGACGCGCTGTACGCCAAGGCCAGGCAGGCCTATCAGGAGGGTCGGCGGGCCCAGGCCCTGACCGACGCCCTCGCCGCTCACAAGAAGGCGCCCGAGGACGTCCGCGTCAAGTACCTTGTTTACCTGCTCCGCGAGGAAGCCGGGCCCACCGGCACCGGAACCTCCGGCACTGGAACCGGCGGCACCAGCGGCACCGGCACGAACACGGGCGGGGGCACCGTGGCGCTGCCCGCCGCCACGGGGCCCAAGGCCGTCACCATCACGACCGAAGAGATGAACACCCTCGTCAAGGAGGAGGGCCAGAAGGCCATCCGACAGTTTCGCGCCATCCAACAGATTCTTCAGCGGCGGTGCGCCGACGGCAAGTGTCACGGCGTCCAGGGCACCGGCGCCAAGTGGGTGCTGGCCCTGAAGGGGACCACGAACCAGCAGATGCTGGCCGAGAACTTCCGCATCGTCAGCCAGTTCGTGAACCGCGACAACCCGCCCGAGAGCCCGCTGCTCCTCAAGCCGCTGGGCGGCAAGGAGGCGGGGCATCCCGAGAAAACCATCCGAGGCAAGACCGATCCCATCTACCAGCAACTTCTGAAGTATATCGGCACGCTTCGGAAGGCGACGCAGAAGGGTGGGTTCTGGGAGGGCGGCGCTCCGCCCGAAATCCCGTAACCCGACCCGCGGTTGGCGCCCTGGGGCTGGCGAGCCCACCGCGCCGCCACTCGGGGTTGAAGCGCACTGACCGCATTCCGCGAGAGCGAGGGGAGACACGGGCCGGCGGCCGAGACCGCCGGCCCGCGTTGTATCGGACGGATCGCTTGGCCGTGGGCGGCAGGCGTCACTTGGTCGGCGGGGTGGCCTCGAGGTGCGTCTCGATCGCCTCCTGGAGGCCGCCCATCGGATGGCCTTCCCACACGACCTCGCCCGCCGGGCTGATGATGAACGCATGCGGGATGCCCCGGACGGCGTACGCCCGCCCGCTCGGGCTGCCCCCGCCGATGGGGTAGGGCATCCCCATCTTCTCGACGAACGGCTCGACCTTTTCGCGCGGCTCGTTCGTCAGGCTGACGAAGACCACCCCCTCGTTTTTGTGCTCATTATACATCTTGATGAGGTGAGGGATGGTGGTCCGGCACGGCGGGCACCAGGTGGCCCAGAACTCCAGGACGACGAGGTTGCCCCGCAGGTCCGCCAGGCTCAGCGGGTCGGTGTTGATCCAGTAGGCGGCCTGGATTTCCGGGGCGGCGTTCACCGGGGCGGCGGGCGCCGGCTTGGCGGGCGGATCGACCTTCTCGGGCGGATCGCCGGCCGCCGGCGCCTCCGCCACGGCGTTCTCCTGCTCCGGGGCCGGGGCCGTCTCGGTGCAGCCCGCCGCCATCGCCGCCATCAACGCGCCTGCCAGAAGCACACACCCTCGATGCATGGTCTCGCTCCTATCGGGATCGGTTCAGGGCGCCGGCGGCGCCGGCCCCGCCTTAGAGCCTATCCGGATAGCCCCTCGTCGGCCCGAGCCCGAGCGAGGCGGCCGCGGGCAGGAAGGGCGAAGCAGGCAACCCGTCTTTGGGTTGGCGATGCAGCCCGACGCCGCTTGCGGCCGCCGCAGCCGGCCGAAGCCAAAGGGTTATCCGGATAGGCTCTTACTTCTCGATCGTCTCGAGCATCGCCTTCGCCTTCTTGGCGAAGTCCGTATCGGGATACGTCTCGATGACTTTCTTCAGGTACGGTGCGGCCTTGGCGGGCATGCCGGCCTTCACGAAGTTGCGGGCCATCGAGAGCCAGCCCTTGCAGTCTCGCTCGGCGGCGCGGTTGGCGATGCCGGTCATCAGGGCCTTGTCGCTGCGCATGGCTTCGGCCTTGGCTGCGGCGTCGGCGCCGGCCTTCGTGCCCGCATGTTTCTTGGCCAGGGCCTCGTAGGCGGTCAGACAAGCCGCAGGCGCCATGTCGTTCGCCTTCACGAGGAGGTCGGCCAGGGCCTCGGCGGCCTCGTGTTCCTTTCGGCCCTGTTCGATGGCGGCCCGAGCGGTCTCGTCCTTGTGCAACTTGGCCCGTTGCGCGCGGGCGGTTTCGGCCAGGTCCGACTCGCCGGCCAGGGCCGCGACCTCGCCCAGCGCCACGTCCGCCTCGTAGTAGGCTTTCTTCTTGAGATGCGCCTCGGCCTCCGCGGCCCGGGCCTTGGCTTGGGCGGCCAGTTTCTCGCGGAGGCCCGCCACGCGTTTCGCGACCTCGGGGTCCCGGTCCGGTTCCTTGAGACGTTCGAGCATGCCGGCAACCTGGAGATACGCCTTCTCGGCGAGCGCCTTCTCGATCTTGTCCAGGAGGGCCGCGATCTCGGCCTTCTCCTTCGGCGAAAGGAGCGTGGGCGGCTGCGTCCGGAGTTGTTCCTGGATGGCCGGCTCGAAGCCGTCGGACGCCGGGTGCCCGCGCCAGGCGACCTTGCCGGCCACGTCGACGACGAACGCATGCGGGATCCCCCGCACGCCGTACGTGCTGCCCGACCGGCTGCCACAGCCCAGCGGGTAGATCATGCCCATCTGCTGGGCAAACGGTTCGACCTTGGTCTTCGACTCGTCGGTCAGGCTGACGAACACCACCCCTTTGTCCTTGTATTTTTTATACAGTTCGATCAGGTGGGGGATGGTGGCCCGGCAGGGCGGGCACCAGGTGGCCCAGAACTCCACGACCACGATCTTGCCGCGCAGTTTCTCCAGTGACAGCGGCGGCGTGTTGAGCCAGTCGGTTGCCGAGATCGCCGGCGCCGGCTGTCCCACACTCACGTTAGCCGCGGCGGGGGCGGCGAGCCCTCCCGCCAGCAGGACGGCCGATACCAGCAGAGTCCATCGCGAGGATGCCATGACGGCTTTCCTTTCGTTTTGCGCATGCGTCTACGGACGCAATGCGTGCGTGTGCATTATACACACGGACTCCCGCGGGCCCAACCGGTTCCCTATTTCGCGTCGGGCGCGCCGGTGCCACGGGGTTCGGCCGCGAAGACCGATGGCGCCAACGTGTACGCCGGGCCGGGCGGGCGTATTCACGGGTCGGCACGAAGGACGGGAGTAAGCACAAGGCGACTGAATTGGCCCGGCGCCACCTTGACGCCGCACGGTCCGGCTGGCATAATGCCGTGTCCGGACGGTCCCTTCGCGTGGTGAGCGTAGCTCAGTTGGTTAGAGCACCTGGTTGTGGTCCAGGGGGTCGGGGGTTCGAATCCCCTCGCTCACCCCACTTCTTTTGGCGTGGCATGAGCCGTGCGACGTCGGGTCTGCCGCGGCTCCGCCGCGTTTCCTCACGTCCGCAGCGACGGCGGCTTGGGTTTCGGTTCGGCGGGGGGAGGGGGCGGCTGGTCGAGGCGTTCCCGGAGCCGGTCGACCTCGTTCTTCAGGTCCGCCACCTCGCGGGCCACGTCCTCCCGGCGGCGGGCCTCCCGCGTCATCGCCGACGAGGCGCACAGCAGAATCGCCACCAGGAACACCACCGCCACGGTCAGCAGGAGGACCGCGGGATCCAGGTTCACCCATCCCCCCACGGTCGTCGAGACGGTCGGCACGACGGTCAGCACGAGCAGGACGATGGCGGCGATGACCCAGAGGGCGGCGAACGCCTCGCGCAGCCGGCGCTTCCGGATCAGCGCGAACGTCACCGCCAGCAACGCCAGTTCCAGGACGAGCAGCAGGATGCGTTCCGGCCACGTCATGAGGCCACCTCCCCTTCCGACCGGAGCGGCGTCGCCTCCCCGCCGGTGGACCCGACGTCGGGCGACGTTTCCACGGAGCATGATAGCCGCAGGCGCCCCCGGCCTCAAGAAAACATCCGGCGACAGGGCCCGGCGAGTGGGCGTTGGTCGCCCGCCCCGCGCCGGGCGGTTCATACGTTTGTCCGCGCCTGGAACGGCGTTCACCTGCGTCCGAGACGCCGGAGCCGGTTTCGTGCACCCCGGACCACTTGGTGTAGCCAGCCGTCCTGCCGCTCGAACGCATCCCGCATCTTTCGGAGGTCGGCCACGGTCCAATCCGCGGTCTCGATCATGCCGCCTTCGGCGAACGACCGGGCCACGGTCTCGGGGGTCATCTCCTGCCTGAGGTAACCCTCCCGCTCGCAGATTTCGTACAGGCGTGTACCGTAGAGGGGCGTGGCCATGGACACGTGGCCGCGGATACCGTAGCGACGTTTCAGGTGCCGGGCCATGTCCACGGTCATTTGCATGTCTTCGAGTGTTTCGCCCGGGAGGCCCATGATGAAGCCTGCCCGCGCCTTGATGCCGAGCCGTTTGCAGGAGTCGGCGGCCTGGAGGACCTTTTCGAGTCTTAGCCCTTTCTGGATCACATGATCGAGCACGCGCTGCGACCCCGATTCCACGGTTAGATACATCGACCGGCAGCCGGCCTCTCTGGCTTTGGCCAGGATGTCGTACGTCAGCCGGTCCGTGCGCATGCCGATGGGTGTGTCCCAGACCATCGGAAGGCCTTCCCGTTTCATCGCGATCAGGCCGTCGAGAATCGCGAGGAATCGCTCCTGATCCTGCCCGAGGTTGTCATCTATGAAATGAATGTGCCGGAGGCCTAGGTCGGTTGCAATGAACCGCAAGTGGGCCAGCACGCGCTCGGGCGACTGCACGCGGTACTTTCGGCCCATGTGCAAGCGGACCGCACAGTAGGTGCACCGGAATGGACAGCCCCGGCTGGTCTGCACCGTCATGATGCGATGGGGTTTCCATCTCCATCGGCCAGCCGGGTCCTGGCTGAGGGCCCGTGTGTACCGCGACAGGTCGACCAAGTGGTACGCGGGCCCGCCCAGGGTATCCAGATCCTCCACAAAGGGGGTGATTGGATTGCGCTGGATGCGCCCATCGGCGCGGTAGACGAGGTTCGGCACGCCCCGGAGATCCTCACCGCGTGCAAGGGTCTCGAGGAGGAGCGGCAGGGCTGCATCGCCTTCCCCTACCAGGGCCATGCTGACGGCCGGCTCGTCCAGGTAATCCCCCGGCCGCACCGTTACCGGCGCGCCTCCCATCACGATGGGCACCTCGGGGCACACGCGGCGGGCGATACGGGCCGTCTCCAACGCCTGCGGCATCTGCGTATAGAACAGGCTGGTGATGCCGATCACGTCCGGCGCCGCCGCCTCGATCGCGCGGGCCACCTCGTCCCAGGGTTCGCCCACGTACAGCCGGCCTTTCTCATCGAACTGCAGGGGTCCCGGCTCTGCCTGCGTGGCTGCATCGTACACCACCACTTCATGTCCGGCCCGTTCGGCGGCTGCGCCCAGGTACATCAGGGCCAGCGGGACGTCCGTGTGGACGGCCACGTGACCGCCGCGGGCGAATACTTGAGGCGATCGTATCAGGAGTACCTTCACGTCATTCACCTTTCCTGCTTCGCCGGAGCACACCTCCGCGCCGCAGTCATCTGGCCGTCAGTCTTCGCCGGGTCGTTCCGACTCGGGCCGTCTGGCCTCGAAAAGGACCTCGTCGGTTCTGCCGAGCAGCCGTGCCAGATGGCTCAGGACTCGCGAAAGCATGCGCGACATGGCCAGCCACCGGTACCGCGCTTTGCCCGTATCCTCGGCCCGGTGCAGAAGGCTGCGCCGCATGAACGTCGGACGGCGGATGGGTAGGGTCCGCACGACCTCGAACCCGGCGGCCTCCAGGTGGCGCCGGAGCGTTTTCTGCGAAAAATGCGTCAGGTGTCTCGGCAGTTCCCGCATGCCGAACCACGACGCGCCGAACCAGGAGGCGGCGAGGCTGTCCATCATGGGGCACACCACGACCAGCCGCCCGTCGCGGCGCAGAAGATCGCGGGCGGCTTTCAGCGTCGCCATCGGACCCGGCACGTGTTCGAGTACGTGCCACATGGTAATCACATCATAATGCGCTGTCGGCAACGGCGCACCCGGCAGCGTTCCCTCGTGAATGGTGAGCCCGGCCTCGCGGCCTGTGGCCACCGCCTGGGGCACTAGGTCGATCCCTTCCGCATGCCATCCGGCGGCGGTCATCCGGGCCACGTACTGACCCGTGCCGCAGCCGAAGTCCAGCAGCCGCCCGTCGCCGCGGTACGGCACGTAATCGATGACCTTCCGCCCTCGAAGTCTGAGGGCGGCCCAAGCGCTCATCAACAGCCGGACCACGCCGGGCGCCTTGGAACCCAGGGGGTAATCCCGGTAATTTACGAGGGCCCATCGCAACAGGCCGGTCGGACGGTCAGGAATCGTCACAGAGGCGGCATGGACATCGTAAGAGGGCAGATAGGCCTTAGGCAAGTCCTCGGGCACCGGCTGCGGGTTCGTCCGCAGCAGGCCGCACTCGCGGCAGCGGACGACGTGGAACTCGCCCTCCAGACCGCACACACGGTCCCGGCCGGTGAGGTACGGCTCGGTCGCCTCCGAGCCGCAGTAGTCGCACGGCACGGACCGGAGGCGAAGGCGCGTCTCGCTGGGTTGGGATTCGGTCATGGCTGCTGTTCCGTTCCGTCGACAGAGGGCCGCGCCGATTCCCGCGCGGTGGTCCTCCTGGGCCACCGCGCCATCGAACCCAGCGGCCGCTTCGTGCGCGGCGGGGCGGGAGCCCCGCCGCGCGGCATATGTGGCATGCACCCCCTCACCCTGACCCTCTCCCACCGGGGGAGAGGGCGCCGTCACACGAACAACGTCCGCCAGGCGTCCCAGCAGAGGTACCGGGCGGCCTGGGCGGCGCGGCGGCCGCGGCGGCGGGCCCGGTCGCGACGCCCGACGAGCAGGAGGGCCAGGGCGGCCAGGGCCTCGACCGGCAGTTGCAGGGCCTCTCGCAGCCACAGTCCCACCCGCAGGGCGGCGACCATCGCGCCGCCCTTCAGACGGCCGCGATGCTTGTAGAGAAATCGATACAGGTTCCTGAGGTACAGCACGCCCGCGGCGGCGTGGGCCGAGGACACCCCGCCCACGTGCGTGACCCGGGCCGCCGGCTCGAACCGCACGCGGTACCCCGCCTGCCGGATCCGCAGGCACAGGTCCGCCTCCTCGTGGTACACGAAGAAGCGCTCGTCCATCGGGCCGACCTCGTCGAGGACGCGGCGGGGGACGCACAGGGCCGCCCCCATCAGCGTATCGACGTCGGCCGCCGAGGTGAAGTCCATATCCCGCCGCTTGTACCGATGGTACGCCGGCGCCAGCACCCGCAGCAGCCGCAGCGGCGTGTACTGGTGCAGCAGGGCGGCGAAGGTCGGGTCCGTCCGGACGGACGGCTGGATCGCGCCGTCCTCGCCCCGCAGTTGCGGGCCGGCGGCGCCCAGCCCCTCGTCGGCGTCGAGCGTTCGGACGAGGACCGCCAGCGACCCCGCCTCGGGCCGCGTGTCGGGATTCAGATACAGCACGTGTCGGCCCGTCGCGACGGCCAGGGCCTGGTTGTTGGCGGCGGCGAAGCCGCGGTTCTCGCCGTTGGCGATGAGGCGGACTTCGGGGAACCGCTCCCGGACCATCCGGGCGGTCCCGTCGCCGCTGGCATTGTCGACGACGAGGGTCTCGTGCGCGACGCCTGCGGCGGCGGCCGGCAGGCTCTCCAGGCATCGGGCGAGGTCGTCGCGGCAGCGCCAGGCCACGATGAGAATGGACAGGTCGGGGCTCACCGTTCCTCCGTCCCGCCGCTGCCGGGGCCGACGCTCACAGGTACCCCAGGTCCTCGAGCCGGCGGGCCACCTCGGCTTCGTCTTCGGCCGAGTAGCCGGCGCGGTCCGACTCGGCAGGGGCGGTGTACGTGACGGTCGTGCGGGGGCGGGGACAGTCAACGACCTCGTCGAGGACCCGGCCGTCCGGCGCCTCGGCCGGGGCCAGGTCCACGAGGGCCAGGACCGTGGCGGCCACGTCGGCGATGCCGGCCCGCTCGAAGGCGGCGCCGTCGCGGACGGCGGACCCGGCCACCAGCAGAATCCCGTCCGGATGATGGATGCCCATGACGCCCTCGGACCGGCGCAGGGGCGTTTTGCCGCGACGCCGCGACGCCAGTTTCCGCCGAAGGTGCCAGCCGGTTTCCATTTCGAGGAGCAGGTCGGGGGCCCGGTCCACGTACGGGCCGTGGTAGACCTCTTCCCGCCGCCGGGCGGCCCGGACCGGCCGCTCGCCCGTCTCGGGGTCGCGGACGGCCAGGACGGCCTCGCGGGCCCGCTCCAGGACGTCGTCGGCCTCCTCGGCCGCGACGGTGCCGGAGGGCCCGGCACCGGCCCGATTCACGAAAAGCCCGCGCTCGTGGTCGTGGGCCGGGAAGACCTTCGTCTTCCGCCAGTCGATGGACGGGTCCACCCAGGGATCGTCGGCGAGGAGGTTCTCGCAGGCGTCGTCGACCCGGCCGCTCCGGTTGGTGAGGCGGCTCAGGAGGTATCGCAGGCCGGCGGGCCTCAGGAGGCCCGCTTGGCGGAGGCACTCGCCCACGTAGAACGCGCCGCGTTTGCGGCAGAATCCGTGGTCGCTGACGACGAGGACCGTGGCGGGTTCGCCGAACCGCTCGAGCAGTTGGCGGATGGCGTCGTCGATGCGGGTGAAGCCGGCGTCGATGCCCGCCCGCAGGGCGAGGTGCTCCGGCGGGGCGTCGTCGCCCTCCGTGACCACGCACCCGTAATAGGGGTGGAAAACGCGGTCGGGGAAACTGAAGACGACCATGGCCACATCGAGCGGCTCTCGGGCGGCGAGGTCGAAGGCGGCCGTGACGCGGCGGGCCTCGGCGTCGGCGTGTTCGCGCACCTGCCGCAGGCCCGCCTCCTCCGGCGACTCGTCCGCCCGGGGCCGGACCTGCATGTGGACGTTGGTTTCCTGGAGGTCCGGGATCGCCTCCCGCAGCGCCGCCTCGGCCTGGGGCGGGTAGACCGCCCCGACGCCCGGCCGGTCGGGCGCCGGGAAGCCGCTGACGAACAGCGGCTCCACATGGTCGGCCGGGTACATGGTCGGCACGTAGAGGACGGCGGTCCGCCGGCCGGCCTCGGCCGCCAACTGCCAGAACCGCGGGGCGGCCAGGTCCGTCGAGGCCGCAATCCGGGCGGCCTTGCGCCCGCCCTCCCACTCCCGGTGGATGAACGAGAAGATGCCGTGCCGGCCCGGTCCCACGCCCGTGCACATGGTCGGCCAGGCGGGGCAGGTGAACGGCGGGACGGTCGATTCCAACACGCCGCCCGCGCTGCGGTCCCGGAGCGAGGCCAACGTCGGCATGGCGCCGCGGGCCGTCACCATCGCCAGGGCCTCCGGCGACATGCCGTCCAGGCCGATGATCAGGACACGGTGGGGGTCAGGCATCGGGAATCCTTGCGTCGAGTCGGAGCCACATGATACAGGGCCCCATCGCGGTCGCAACGCAAAAAGCGCCTATGGCCGCTGGGGCGGCGTCTCCAGTGGCGGGTGGGGGTGGCATGGCCACCCGACGTCGGGTGGCCATGACCTGACGGAAAGCGCGGTGGGTCTCCGTGCCCGCCGCGCGAATGCTGAACCCCATGGCCACGCGGGGCGTGGCCATGCCACCCGGCAGAACGCCCTCTGTAGAGCGCCCTTGTACTAGAGGGGAGCCTCCGGACTTGCCGATAGGAAGACCGGGGTGGACACGGGACCGGCAACCGCCATAATGGCGGGAGGCGGTCCCGGGGCCGCGGCGGTTTCCTGCGGGACGACTCCCTCCGATCGGAGCAGGCAGCGGGGCCGGACGCACGTCCCGACGGCCGTGCGTGGAGCATGGCGAAAGGCGCAGCATGGCGACACCCATCTTCGTGTTGGGCAAACAGCGGTCGGGCACCACGTGGCTGGCCAACCAGTTGTGCGAGCACCCCCAGATCGCCGGCGTCCAGCACGAGCAGCATCACGGCATTCACGAGAGCAAGTTCTTCGCCAACGTCTACGGGCGGTACGGCGACCTGTCCCAGAAGCGGAACTATATGGAGTTCGTCGAGGTCGTCAGCGCCAGCGACTACTTCCGCCTGGTCGACGCCACCAAGGAGTACCTGTATTCGCTGTACCCGGCGACGTACGAGGAGGTGT
>Ga0272441_10010008_pt1 | contig 14477 bp, 12 predicted proteins | sample SSMProp6N_FD_193582 | JGI IMG/M metagenome (GOLD analysis project Ga0272441, IMG submission 193582) | Marine sediment archaeal communities from Little Sippewissett salt marsh, Falmouth, MA, United States - SSM-Prop-6N | ecosystem: Environmental > Aquatic > Marine > Wetlands > Sediment ... | reverse complement strand
CACAAGAGCTTCAACACTACTGCCGCGCGAATGATATAGTAACAATCTATGATGAAGTTCAGTCTGGTTTTGGCAGGACAGGCAAAATATTTGCTTTTCAACACTATGGTGTAGAGCCAGATATAATCGTTTGTGGTAAAGGCCTCTCCTCCTCTCTTCCAATATCAGCCGTGATAGGTCGCAAAGAAATAATGAATCTCTATGGACCAGGATCAATGACATCTACACACTCAGCCAGCCCGTTACCCGTAGTAGCAGCGATCGAAAACTTAAAAATCATTCTAAATGAAAGATTAGCTGAACGTTCCGCAAAACTAGGTTTAGAGCTTAAATCCGGTCTGTCTGAAATCCAAAAGCGACACAGAAACCGACTTGGATGCCTTCACGCCCTGGGCATGGTAGCTGGGATACAAGTCGTGAAACCGGGAACAAACAATCCAGACAGCGCTACAGCTCTTCGTATAAACGAACGGTGTTTCCAAAAAGGACTACTTATGTTTGCACCTGTCGGGATTACAGGAGAATGTATTAAAATTGCACCTCCGCTTGTTATCAACGAAGAAGCTCTCCAAGAATCTATTGCTGTCTTTGCAGACACATGTGACAAGATACTCTAAATAAACGGTTGAGCTGCTAAATATAAGGAAATCTCAATATGCCGGATGATCTATTTGATTTTTCCCTTGCCGATACACAGGGCACCAATGTTGACCCAATAAGCCCAAAAGACTTCAATATCACAAAGTATACAGATTTTGAAGCCGCACTATTGGAAAGGAATCGAAAGTTCTGGTCGGCACAAGAAGGAGTACAAGTATTCCGTAGGTTCAGAGTACCAGAGGTATTCGCATACGGATGTAGAGATATGAAGCTTTCTTTGTCGCTGCAGCTAGCAGGTTTGCAGAGAAGTATGGCTTTCAAACAGGATATAGCGAATTTCCTAGAACCGTGGTATGGCATAGGAGTAGTGGCTAGTGCTTTTGGCCTGGATTATATCTGGAATGAAGGTCAGGCTCCCGGAACACGACCACGTTTCTCTAGCGTTAAGGAAGCTCTGGACTACGATACAACAAGTATTTCAGAGACACAAATCGGGATTAGGGTTTTGTCGTTTATTGAGTACTTCCTAGAAATGACAAAGGGAAAGATACCAATATCACTAACCGACACTCAGTCCCCATGGAACGTAGCAAGCTATCTAATAGATCCGAATAGTTACTTTATTGCGATGTTTGACTGCCCGGACGCCCTGTCATGCCTACTCGATCGAATTGTGGAGGTAAGTATACGTTTTACTAAAATTCAAATCGATTTGATCGGAGATGCACTAGTAATGCCTGGACACGGTTTCGCATCGAGTCGCAATTTTTCAGGAATCGGGATGAGCGATGATAACATGATGGTTATCAGCGCAAAGGACTATATTAACATCGAAGTGCCAGCCAATTCAAAATTCGGAATTCCTTTTGGCGGGATAGCCTTTCACTCATGTGGAAACTGGTCGAACAAGATCCATGCTGTGCAGGAAATCAAGAATCTTCGTATGGTTGACGGTGCATTTTCCGGAGAGACGGATCCAAGTCCGAATCCGCCAGAACCGTTTGTAGAAAAGCTTGCAAACAGTGGTGTTATTATCAACAGCCGTGTTGTAGGTAGCAGCGATAAAGTAGTAGAAGTGGCTAGACGTTTGGTCAGAAAAGGGATGAAAGTAATCGTAGTAACATACTGTGATTCTCCTCAAGAACAAAAGATCGCGTATGATCAAATCCACGAAATCCGTGACATCAATAAAACATAATCAATAAGGAATATACAATCGTCAGCGTCGAATGCATGGTATTCACTCCGGGGCCAGCTCGCAGAGAAGGCCGACGTGATCGCTGGCCCACAAAAAACCCTCCTCCACGGCGAAGGGCCGGTTCAGAAAGCGGGTACAACGCCGCACCGTCAAGGGATTCTCCGCCCCGGTGGAGTAGAGAAACAGATAGTCGATGCGGGCTTTGGGCCCGTCGCCGGGATCGGTGATATCCTCGAACCAGGAGGTGGCCCCGTCCGCCGGCGGATCGGCTGCCAACGCGATGTCCACCAGGCCCTGTTCCCGCAGAAAGCGCATGGGAGCCGATTCGGGAAAGGCGTTGATATCCCCGCCCACCACGGCCGGCAGCTCCCGCAGCCGGTAGCTGTCCCGCAGGAAGCGGACCAGCGCCTCGGCCTGCTTCAGGCGCAGAGGATCCCGGTTCACGCGGTGGGAGAAGTGGGTGTTGTACACCTCCAGCGCCCCGAGCGGCGTGTCGAGAACCGCCCGCAGCACGATGCGGTTCTCGAACAGGCCCGGCTTGGGAAGCAGCACATGCCGGCGGATCTCCCGGATCGGGTAGCGGCTGAGCACCGCCTCCCCCTCCTCGAATCCGATCCAGGCGGCCCGGCCGTTTGCGCGGGCATAGGCCATGGTGTAGCCCAGGCTCTCCGCCAGCCACGGACCGATCTGCCGGTCGCGTGCGCGAAACACCGGCACCTCCTGCAGAAGAATCACATCGGGGGACAGGCGCTCAAGCTCCGCCAGGATCAGATGTTTTCGCCTTTCCAGGTGCACGAAGCGCGGCAGTCCGTGGAGCATGTTGAGGGTGGCGACGGTGATGCTCCGGGCGGCCGCGGCGGCTGGGAGCTCGCCGGCGGCTGGGGGCTCGCCGGCGGCGGACGGGGCTTCGAGGCGCTTCACCGCAGCGGCGGATTCCAGCTCGGGCTGGGTGTACAGCGCGGGGTAGCTCCCGGCGCAGGCGGATAGCAGACCCACCAAACCGAGCAGCAGAATCGCATGCAAACCGCAGCTGCAGCCTGACCGGCCTCGGAGCCGGTGATGGTTCGTGGTCATATCCCCCTCTCCCCTCAATAGTACTCCTCCCGAACCGCAAACGGCCACACGCAGATCCCTCATTGAGCGAAGCAACTGAATCGTTGTAGAATTCATGAACGCTCGCCAACTCGAGGCGGCACAACCATCGATCGCCATCGCGGGGTTCTCGCTTGTCGCGGATCATCGAGACGAAATACGGGGAGGCGGAACATGAACAGGAACGGCCGGGGATTCTCCCTGGATGGTTTTTACCGATACTACGATTTGGTCACGCCGGCGGAGCGGAGCCGGTTCCGGCGCAGGCAGATCGAGCACAGCTGTGTTCGTCGCGGTGAGAGCGTGCTGGAAGTGGGCTGCGGAACCGGATCGCTTTCCATCCTCACCCGCATCGCAGTGGGAGAAGACGGCGACGCGGCGGGCATCGACATCGCTCCACAGATGATCGCCGGAGCCCGGCGCAAAGCCGAGGCAGCCGGATTGGACATCGATTTCCGCATCGCTTCGGTGGCTCGGCTGCCGTACCCGGACGGCTGCTTCGACCTGGTGACCAGCAGCATGATGTTTCACCACCTGCCGGTGGCGGTCAAGAGAGCCGGCCTGCTGGAGATCCACAGGGTGCTCAAAGCGGAGGGTCGTTTCTTCCTGTGCGATTTTCTTACCCCCCGCCCGCTCGTCGCTCCGCTGATGTTCCTGCTGTTCCTCTGGACCCCTTCGCTGCGCTACCAGCTGTTCGGAAAACTACCGGCGCTGATCCGGGAGTGCGGTTTCGCGCCGCCCGAACCGGTAGCCCGCGGGGTGTTCCTGCGTTCTTACCTCATCGCCAAAACGCCCTCCCCGTAGACGAGCAGCGGACCAGCTCTTGCCCAGGCGGGGCAGGATAAGGCAAACTAACGGCAACACGGAGGGTAAGGATGAAGATCAGAGTTCTTGTGCCCGTGCTCATCCTGTTGTACAGCTCCCTGTCCGGATACGCCCTGGAAGTTCCGCCGCTGAGCGCGCCGGTGAACGACCGGGCCGGAGTATTGAGCGACGAACAGGCGCGTCAGCTGAACCAGTTGCTGATGGACTACGAACAGGAGACGAGCAATCAGTTCGCCGTACTGATCGTTCCCGGCCTGGATGGCGAGAATCTGGAGTCCTACTCGATCCGCGTGGCCGAATCGTGGGCCTTGGGACAGGCGGACAAGGACAACGGCCTTCTGCTGCTGGTCGCCCTGGAGGAGCGCAGGCTGCGCATCGAGGTAGGCTACGGATTGGAGGGAGTGCTCACCGACGCCTTCTGCGGGCGCGTCATCGACCAGACCATCGTCCCCTACTTCAAAGGCGGACGCTATTTCGACGGCATCAGCGCGGGGCTGCTCGAGCTGATCCGGCAGACCGGAGACGAGTTCAGCCCCGACCCCTCTCTGCAGCCGGCGGCGGCGGGCGCAGACAACATGGTGGGGGCCTACCTGTTCATGGTCCTGCCGTTTCTCATGATCGTGGTGGTGTCGATCTTCCTGGGCCGCAACCGCGCCTTCGCCCGTCTGTTTAAACGGGAATTCGACCGCCTGGAGGCCGAGCAGATCCGGGCGGCCGGGATGGAGCCTCGGCTGTACCACGTGTGGAGCAAGCGGGCCCGCTTGCAGCTGAAAGCCCGCGTGGTGGGACTGGCCGTGGCCGGCGCCATTCCCATCCTTCCCTCCTTGGTCATGGCCGGGATCGCACCCGGAGCCCTGCTGGTTCCTGCAGTGTACCTGTTCGCCCTGTTCATCGTGCCGCTGATCTGGAAACCGAAACAGCTGCCCTACACTCTTTCGTACAAACGGATCGAGGATGACTATCGCAAGCTCAAACAGCTGATGAAGGAGGTCTCCTCGGAGGAGGAGCGCCAGGAGATGCTCAAACTCTTTCTGGCCGGGTATGTAAGCATCGCGCTGATGCGCATGGTGATCCGGCAGAAGGGGCACTTCGACAGCCAGTACTACATGAAAAGCTTCCGCTCCTCATCCTCCGGATCCGGATCCAGCTCCGGATCGTCCTTCAGTGGCGGGGGCGGTTCGTTCGGAGGCGGGGGCGCTTCGGGCAGCTGGTAGGCCGCCGCGTGGAGCTCCCTACCAGCCGGAGAGGAACAGACGCCACACCAGATACAGCAGGCCGGCGACGAGCACCACGCCCGCTGCGACCAGCCACGGCAGGGCGCGGTTGCCGGAAGGCTCGAAGGAGATCTCATCGGGAAGCTCATCCACATCACCGGCCTGGTAGGGGAAGTGCTCAATCAGAACCTGCTCCACCCGCTCGAGAATCTGAAGCAGCCCCTCGCAGTATCCGCCGGCGGCGAAGCGTTCGGCCAGGATATCTCGCAGAGATTTCCAATAATCCTCGGATGTCACCCGATCGATGCCTTCATCCCCCACGATGGCAAAGCTTCGGGAGGGAAGCGAGAGGAACACCAGCACGCCGTTTCGTGCGGCAGTCTCGCTCATGCCGAGATCGGTAAAGGCTTTGCGCGCCGCGACCAGAGGATCCTTGACGCGACGATTACTCACGTGGATGCGGACCTCCCCGCAGCTGCGCTTCTCGATCATCGCAATGCGCTCCAGGAGTCGTTTCTGCTCCTCCTGGCTGATCAGCCTGTCCAGAGTTCCTTTCATGCAAAAAAGCTATCCTTTGTGGCCGCGGCCTGTCAACGGTACCGGGGCGCGGCAGGGTTGCAGATCGCGACGGCGGCTGTGCGGCTACGGTGAGATGAACAGCGGAGGGATATGGGATCGGCGCCGGCGCGGCTACGAGGATGCGGACAGCGACCGGCGGATCTACCCGCTCGATTTCAGCGTGCGGATCAGAAACGGCAGGTTCATGAACAGCATGAAGATGGAGGTTGCGAACACGCCCACTACCACGTACCAGGGATGTCCGCCGATGGACAGGTGGGCGAACAGCGGAATATCCACGACGGCACGGGACAACAGAACCGCGAAGGGAGTCAGTACCACCGACATCACCGGAGTCCAGCGACCGATCTTGTAGGAGAAGTTTTTCATCAAGGTGAGAACGATCACCCCTCCGGCGATCAGGGACACGATGTACTCCACCGGCACGAAGAACACGAACAAACCCAGCACCGCGGCCAGCCCTCCGCCTCCCTTAAAGCGGTAGAACACCGGCTTCATGTGGCCCAGCACCGCGGCCATGCCGGCTGCGAACAACGCCCAGTAATCGGCGTAAGTCTCGCCGGGAAACAACAGCAGCCGCCCCAGGACCAGAGGGGCCAGGCTCTTCAGCGCGTCCAGCACGCCGACCAGCACGCCCCACGCCGCCCCGACATTGCGGAATACGTTGGCCGTGCCCGGATTGCGGCTGTCCAGCTCCCGGATATCCCGGCCCCTCACCGCCCGGGTGATGAGAATGGCGTAGTTGAGCGAACCGCTGAGATAAGCGGCGACCAGCAGGATGAACAGGTACAGGTAATACATGCTCCCTCTACTCCACCGCCACGATCAACAGGCCGCTGCTCTGCCCGCCATGGTGAAACTCTACGGACAGGGAATCGCGCAGGGCGAGAATGCTCCGTTCGATCTCCGGGACCAAACCGGTATCGAAGTCGTCGCTGTAGTACAGCGAGACGCATCCTGCCGCGCCCAGATCGAGGCCGGCCAGCCCCCGCTCCAGCAGGGGAGGCAGGGCGGCATCCACGGCCAGCACCTCCTCGCCGCGCAGCAGGAAGTAGTCCCCGCAGCGTATGGTCACCTCCCCATAGCGGGAATCCCGCGTGCTGCGGTAGACCTTCAGACAGAGGGCCAGATCGATGTTTTCGGTCATGCCGCGGAGATTCTGCTGCGCGGAATCCTCCCCGGTGAAGCCGTACAGGGCCGTGATACCCTGCACCACGTTTTCGGTGGGCAGCAGAAAGACGTTTTTGGCCGATGCTTCCTGGGCCAGTTTTGCCACCGGGATGATGTTTTTCTCGTTCGGCAGAACAATGATATTTGCGCCCTGCATCCGCTCCAAGACCTCGAGGATCTCCCCGCAGGAGGGAAGCCGGTCTCCGTAGCACAAACAGCACGCCGCCTCCAGATCCCGGAAGATGCCCTCGAAACCGGAACCGGGGATGACGGCCAACACGCTCAAGGTTTCATGATCTTGAAGCGTCTTGGCGCCCGCATTGATCTGCTCGGCCATATCCTCGACCTTCGAGCGTACGATGGTCCCCAGCTCGCCCATACGCTCCGAGATCCGCTCGGGGGTGTCGGTGTGGATATGCAGTTTCAGGTAGCACTCCTCCTGCACCAGGGCGATGCTGTCCCCCAGCTGCTGCAGAAAACCTTTCAGCTCCTGCCAGGGCAGCTCTCCGCGTTTTTCCACGGTCAACTCGGTACAGTAGCGATAGCGTAGCGATTCCTGCGCCGGCTGCTGGATACTCAGATCCGGCTCGAAACGGTACTGCAGTTCCTCCTCGCTGTCCAGCTCCGCGCCCACCAGACCCCGCCGCATCCCCTCCACCACGAAGATGAACCCTAAAGCCCCGGCATCGACCACCCCGGCCCGGGCCAGTACCGGCAACAGCTTCGGGGTTTCGAACAGCGCCTCTCTGGCCCGCGCCACGGCGGTGCGCAGCAGCTCCGGTATGTCGGCTGTTTCACTTTCCGCCATGGCCTCGGCCATGGCGGAAATGATGGTAATCATGGTGCCCTCCACCGGGGAGAGCAGAGAGGCGCGTGCCGCGTAGGAACCGCTGCCGAATCCCCGGCGTACCAGCTCCGGGGTGATACGCCCGCTATCATCCAGCCGCCGGGCGAATCCCCGCAGGAAGCAGGCCAGGATGAAGCCGGAGTTGCCGCGGCTGTGCCGGTTGGCCTGTTCGCTCAACAACTCCCAGGCGCCGGCGCAGCCGCCCCGGCCGTCCTCCAGCAGGGCCTGCACCGCCGGTTCCAGGGTGGAAAGCATGTTCACACCCGTGTCGCCGTCCGGCACCGGAAAAACGTTCAGGTTGTCCAGGATGGCGGTGTTCAGCGACAGGTAGTCGGCCGAGGCTTTGAGCGATCGCTTGAGCTCCGGGACCCCGATGGATTCAATCTTCATGCACCGTGTATCCCAGGTCGTAGAAATCCGGCCCTGCGTGCGGCATGTTGATGGGATTGGTGTACAGCACCTGGACCTCCGCCTGCCAGTCCTGCTGTTCGATCAGATCCTTCAGGTGGGCGGTTTCCCGGTCGTAGGGACCGATCTGACTGATCAGCGCGGTGACCCGTTTTGCTTTTCTGGCGGCCATATCATCGGCCATCATGCCGACGAATTTCTGATTGGCTTGCTGGTAGGTCTTGGCCTTGCCGATGTTTCGCAGCACACCGGCTTCTTCGGAGGAACCGAGCAGGGGGATAATTCTCATGGCCGTCCCCAGGATTGCCTTGGCCCGGCCGATGCGTCCCGTGCGCTGGAGAAAAAACAGGTCGTACACCGAACCCACGTGCCGGGTGTTCGCCCGGTTGCGCTGCAGCATCTCCATCAGTTGCGGGTGCGGCATTCCGCCCTGAAGCGCACGGGCGGCTTGCAGGACCTGCACCGTGTAGGCGGCCACCATGTGATGGGTGTCGAACAGTTCGATATCCAGCTGCGAGAGCTCGGATTTGACCTTCTGCAGGATCGAGGCGGTGATCGAGGACATGCGCGCCGACTGATGCATCACGAGGATCTTTCGATCCTTGAAGCGCTCGAATACCCGGCGCAGATCCTCTTCCCTGAGACCGGATGTGCTCACGTTGTTCTTCTTGTCCTTGATCAGCTCTCGGAGTACGTCCTTGTCCGCGCGGCTCATGGTGACTGCGGCCGGGTGGAGCTCACCGTTTACGAACAGGGGATACTCCACCACCTGGATCTTCAGCTGCTCGATGGTCTGGGCTGAAAGCTGAAGCGAAGAATCCGCTACGATAACCATTGGCCTTTCCTCCTTTATTTTTTTGTCGGCCCACCGGCAGGCCGTGATGACGGGGCTTGAGCGGAAGGCGGAACTTCCGTGGAAGGTGAGGCGCCCGTCGACCGCAACGCTTCCTCGGGTGAGCCCTCCGCAGCCTCGGGCTCCGGGAGCGGCGGCAGGGGATTGACCGGTACACATATCTCCAGATCTGAAAGCGCGTAGGAGGAGCAGGGATGGAAATATCCGAACTTCCGGTCCGCCTGCCGTCGTCCGTCCGTTTCGGGCCGCACGTACACGCGGCCGGCCAACAGCTGGGAGCGGCAGTACCCGCACTGTCCGCTGCGGCACTGCGCGGGCGGGGCCAGTCCCGCCCTCTCCAGGGCGACGAGCACGGTTTCCGACCCCCTGGCGGCAATCGTCCGGGTCGACTCCCCCTGGTGTACCAGCAGAGTGTAGGAGAGGTCCCTGGCGGCTGCGGGATAATCGAGGCTCAGAAACACCTCCTCGCTCTCCCCGCACGGTTCCTTTCTCAACGACCCGGCCGGCAGGTCGAGAGCCGCAAGTTCCCGCTCGACGAAGCGGTGCATACCGGGCGGGCCGCAGAGCATGTAGGTCTTGTCTCCGGGTTCTCCGGCCAGCTCACGGATGCGCTTGCCGGTGATCAATCCCCTCAGGCCGTGCCACTGCGGGTCCGCCTCCTCCGCGATCAGGTGGACTTGGAAGCGAGCGGGCATCTCGGCGGCCAGCTGCTCGAGCTCTTCACGGAAGATGAACTCGGCCGGGCTCGCCGCTCCGTAGAGGATGGTGCAGCGAAGCGAAGGTTCGCCCGTTCGTATCTGCCTCCATAGGCTGCGGAAGGGCGTGATGCCGCAGCCTCCTGCCAGGAAAACCAGATGATCGTGGTCTCGCAGCGGCTCGTAACCGAACTGTCCCAGCGGCCCGGAGCTGTACACGCGGCTGCCCGGCCGCCACTGCTCCCAGATGTGGGGCGCCACGAATCCGTTTTCGCAGCCGGCAACCGTGATCTCATAGTAGTTGCCCTGCGCCGACTCACCCGGAGAGCAGCAGATCGAGTACGGGCGGCTCACGCGCACCCCCCGGATGCGAAACTCCAGGCTTAGGTACTGCCCGGAGCGAAAGGGCGGCAGGCTCTGCCCGGCTTGGTTCGAGGCTTGGCCCGTGATTTGTCCCGCCGGCACCAGCCGGTAGGTTCGGGCCAGCGGCGTTTCGCTGCGCACCTGCTGCACGGTGAGCTCCAGCCGCCGGGGGTGCAGCGCCGTGGTCAGGGTCTGAAGTCGGTCCGGCGGCAGAAAATCGGCGCTGGCCCTGCGGATGCGCCGGGCTCTGTCCAGAGGCTGGCGGATGAAGGCCCACAGGTCCCGGTACTTGCCTCGTATGTGAACAGCCATCAACGCCTCCCCTGCAGCGTGCGCCCGGCCGCGGCCCGGCCGGTCAGGATCGAGCCGCCGTAGCCGTGGCAGCGGGAGGAGAAACCGCCGCAGAACTGCAGCCCCTCGAAGAAGCTCTCCTTGTCCAGGGCCAGGGCGCGGGGAATCAACGAATCCCACGGCTCCGGCTCGTATCCGTAGACCACGCCCCGGTAGGCGCCGGTGTAGCGTTGAAAGCTCACCGGAGTGGCGATCTCGATCTCCTCGATGCTGTCGGCAAGGCGAACTCCGGTCGCCTGCTCGAACTGCTCGATCATGGCACCGGCGATCGCACCCTTGGTGCGGAAGTAGTCGCGGGGCCGGACCTGTTCCCAAACCTGCGGCTGGTAACAACAGGTCATGGACACGATGGTGGTTCCGGGAGGCGAGCAGTCGGGAACGGCCCCGTTCAAACAGACCGCGGCCTGCATCAGCGGCGGCTCCAGCCGCCCCGTGGCCTCGTAGATGCGCTCGGTATCCATATGGGGAGAGATGAAGTAGCTGTATTCGTTCAGCCCCAGCTGTTCCCGGGAACGATTCAGTCCCAGGTAGACCACGAAGGTGCTGACCCCGTGCAGGCGGGCGTTGACCAGCCGTCGGGCCCGGCGCGGCACGGCGCCGCGGGGCTCGATCAGGTGGTTGAACACACGCGAACGGGACACATTACAGACCACGTTCTCCGTGCGAACGCTCTGTCCGTCCTCGGTTCGCACTTCCCGCACCGTTCCGCGTCCGACGACGATGCCGCTCACCCGCCGATTGTACTCCACCCGGCCTCCCAGCTGCTCGATTCGTCGCACCATGGCCGAGGCCAGGCCGTGCGACCGCATCCGGGGGATGAAGGCTCCGGAGGCCAGATAGGTGTACAGCATGGCTCCCCAGATGGTGAACGACAGGCGGCCGGCCGGCACGCCCAGGAAGCACCAGTATGCGTAGAGGATATCCCGCGCTTTCGGGGGTACGCCCACCGCCTCGGTGACCTGCTGCACCGTGTAGCCTCCGGTGTTGAGGAAATCACGGTGCTCGGAAATCAACCGCCTCCGGTCCAGATCCTCGCGGTGGCGGTCCAGGTAGCCGAGGGTCTCCAGAACTTCGCGGCACAGCCGGAAATAGCGACTCACCGCCTCGCGGCTTCCCGGCACCTGCGCCTCCACCAGATCCACCACCGCGGGAATTCCGAAGGGAATGCGCACATCCACGCCGCCGTCGGTGAGCAGCAGACGGTAGGCCTCCGGAACCTCGGCCACCTCCAGCTCCAATCCCGCCTCTTCGAGCAGATAGTTCTTGACGCTTACCGAGTTGGAGCCGGGCAGGGGCGCCGGCATCTGGTGCAGGGAGGGCTCGAATTCGAAGCGGCCGCGTACGAAACTGGAGGCGAAGCCCCCGGGAAGGTTGTGCTGCTCCAGCACCAGCACCTTCACCCCCTCGCGGGCCAGCTCCAAGGCGGCGCCCAGTCCGCCCATTCCGGCGCCGACCACCACCGCCTCCGCGCTCCCGGGGAGAGTTCGCTCGCCCGGGCCGATCGCCGCTTCCGTGCTCACTGGATGCGCTCCTTGGTTGGAATGAAACGATTGTAGCCCAAGCCGTATCCGCCTGTACAGGGTTTTCTTTCCGGTAGATCGAACCGGCCTGCCGTGCGCCTACGCCCCGCAGGCTTCTCCGATACACGGCTCGCCGTCCCGCACCACCAGGAAATCCACTTCGGCACTTTTCTGAGGCTGCGGCTTACATTCCGATACCACGGTCTGACCGTGAAACCGAAAAACAGGGAACGAAGAGTGCTGATCCAGCTTCGAATCGTATTCTCACTGACCCATATTTTCCGGGCAAGTGCGCTGTACACGAGTTGTTCCCCGGACCGCCGCTCCAACAAGCGCCCCAGCACGCGCAGCTGATCGATCTCTTGAATACGAGTAAGATCGCGCACATCTTCCCGCAACAGCTGGTCGCTGCGCATCTCCCGCCACCGGAAAGAGAATCGAGAGTATCCGTGCGCAGCAACTCCCCTACTCCGAATGGGTGCATGCGGAACAGAAAATACCTGCCCATGAGGCTGTCTCCGCCACGGCGATAAACGTCGAGACGTGAGGACCCGGTCACGATGATCCGTGATTGTTTCGAGACCCGCATATTGCGCCACTCGACCGGGACCGGCGAGAATGAGCTGCCGGTGATCGTCGTTGTCCCAATACAGATACACATCGGCCCACTTCCTGCCCAGAGTCGTTTTGCCCACCTGTCGCGGACCCATGAGGAAAGCCATTTGACGATAGGATCGTAGATGCTCGGAAAGAGTTGAATCATACAGGCGAGCGAGTTTCTTCACATGACCATTCCGCAGTATCGTTTGTTTTGGTCGGAACTCCCGTCCGTCCGTCCGTATCCGGGAAATTCCGACGCCATCCGCGGCATCGCTCGCTTCGGTGGGGGAGCTCAGCGCGAATCGAAAGTATCGAGGCGGGAGAGAATCTCGAGAATCCGGGGAATCCCCCGGCGCCACTGGGGAGCCACCTCTTCACTGATCAGCAGGCAGTAGCGTCGCGGCCCCAGATCATGCAACGCGGCGGCGATACGCTGCTCGAGCTGCGCTTCGGGCAGAGCGTACCAGCCGAGATTCGGGTGGAACCACAGAAACAGATCGGGCCAAAGCTCCCGCGCCTCGGCGGGGCTCAGATCGCCTTCCGGGGGACCGGTGAAGGAATCCAGTCCGTCGAAGGGCAAACCCGAAATCTCCCCGGCGATCGCCTGCAGCTTTCCGTCGTAGTGCACCTGGAGCCTCTTGCCCGATCCGTCGAGAAGGGCGAAGATCTTGCGGTAGACCGGAACGAGGCGCTCGCAAAAGTGCTTCGGGCCCATGGTTTCGATGCTCAGGTTCTCCCACAGCTTGATGTGGGTCGCTTCGGCCGGCAGCACGCAGCGAAACTTTTCCACGGTCCGGTCATCCATCAACTCCAGCAGCTCCAGCAACTCCGGCTGCTGCAGGGCGAGATCGACGGAGAAACGCTCCAGCCCGGCCGCGTCGATCTGAACCGCCTGCATGGCGTTGCGGTTCTCCAGCGCCCTGGTCCCGAGCTGTCCGATCGTGATCCCCCCCTCGCCCACCATCTGCTCGGAGTGCAGGAAGTCGTTTTGATTCAGCGTGAAGCGGGTGTCGCTCAGCGCTCGGGTCAGAATGCCATAATCCTCCGCTGTTTTGATCAGGTACTCCTGGCGCCACTCGCCCAGATACCACTCGTGCAACTCCCCCCGGTCGGTGATCCAGCGTACATCCCGGCGGATCTGGCCGTCCTGCTCGCGGGTACTCTCCACGATCTCGGCGTTTTTGTACTCGTAGTCCAGCAGGCAGGCGTGGTTGATCTGTCCCAGTCCCTGTTCGAACAGCCAGGGCCAGTCAATCGGCCGGTTGCGTATGAACCAATCGTAGACGGCCAGAACCGGGTGCTCGATCGGGTTGCCGGCCACCGCCGCTTCCAATCGTTTCCGTACGGTCATATTCATCTCCAATTGCCCGGCGGCCGAATCCGCTCCAGCAGCCGGATGTTTATATCCACTTCACTTGCTATAATTGTCCGGAAGTCATCACCCGCGAAAGGATTCCGGCATTATGTTGATACGCAACGCCACAGTAGTACATCACGACCGTCTACTCAAGAACTGCGATCTGAGGATCGAAAACGGAAAAATCACACAGATCGGCGGAGCACTCGGGGGGAAATCCGATCCGCTTCAAATCGAGGCCCACGAGATGCTGCTGCTGCCCGGCCTGATCGATCTGCACACGCACGGACTGGGGGATTTTTCGGTACAGGAGAACGGGCTGAGAGAGTACGCCGCTCTGCAACTCGAGCAGGGAGTCACCGGCTGCGTCGGCACAATAGCCGGAACTCCCGAAGAGAATATCCGGTGCATCAAACGCTGCCTCGCAGAAACGAACAATCTCGCCGACACCCCGAACGTCTATGGATTTCGGCCGGAAATCATGTACGTGAGCAAAAGCGGCGCAGGTTCCCCCGGATCCCTGCGCCCGATCGAAGCGAGCATCACCCAATCGATCTACGAAGCGGCCGGGGGTAGGATCGCGATCTGGGACGTGTCTCCGGAGCTCGAGGGCGCCACTGCATTCATCCGCTGGGCCGTAAAGCGGGGAATCGTCGTGAGCATGGCGCATACGCGGGCCGGAATCGAGGAGGCGCGTACCGCGGTAGACGCGGGCCTGAGCCTGGTCACCCATCTGTACGACACCTTCGATCCTCCGGACCAGAAAGACGGAGGCGTGTATCCGGCGGGCATTACCGACTACATC
>Ga0272441_10010007_pt1 | contig 14477 bp, 16 predicted proteins | sample SSMProp6N_FD_193582 | JGI IMG/M metagenome (GOLD analysis project Ga0272441, IMG submission 193582) | Marine sediment archaeal communities from Little Sippewissett salt marsh, Falmouth, MA, United States - SSM-Prop-6N | ecosystem: Environmental > Aquatic > Marine > Wetlands > Sediment ... | reverse complement strand
TATCGCTGCACGTTCCTAACGGCCGGTTCATTACGGATATACTCGGCCATGCGATACGAACCATTCAGGTCCATGTCCGTTTTCGGTTGGGAGTTTGACGTTAAAGAATCCTGACAGCCCCATAGACAAACAGTTGCGATGAGCAGGATTGAGATTCTCACATATTTCAATTTCATTGCCCTCTCTAATTATTCAATGTCCTGCCAATGAGCCCCGAAGACTTCCGCGGTAAACAGATAGACCTCCACGTTCGGGTCGGTCTTCCATGCGTCCGGTTTCAGGCCCGCTTTATGGGCGCAGCAGTAACTCAGGAAGTCCACTTCGTCCCAGCCGGTTTCCATCGCCACCTGCGGCAGAAAGCAGCCCGAGCGTCCGCCTTTGACAATGTAAATCCCGTCAATGCCCAATCGCAGTGAAAGCGGATCGTCCGTTTTCACCATCGGCGATAAAACTGAAATCTCGATATCCAACTCCGGCAGTTCATTTACTGTAATCCGATCACCGCCGAACCGTGGGTCGTACAGGCAGGACGAAACCGCCATCTGTGCCGCCATTTCGATCAGGGGCTTATCGGCGGTAAACTGGCCGATGCACCCGCGAAGTTCCTCGCCGTTTTTCAGCGTTACAAAACATCCCACTTCAGCGAGAAGCTCCGGATCGTCCGTTTCCGGTTCATACACCGGCTTACCCGCCACTGCCACAACGACCGTGTCTTTGGCAACTTTTAATAACGTTTTTTTCTGTTCTTCGTTCATATTTTTTAGCCACAGATTAACACAGATCTTCACTGATTAATATATAAAGCGTTTATGTTGGAGTCCTTGAGGTCCAAAATTTAATAGCAAGCCAACCTTTATGTCCGTCGCTTTCAAGTAATTTAACACCTGCGCAAAGTGGCGTTCAATAAGTGAATCCACGGCCTTAAGCTCAATGATTATCTTGTTTTCAATCAGGATGTCTGCAAAATATTCACCAACGATCTCTCCGGAAAATTGAACTGATACACCCTGTTGCTGCTTTGCCTCAATTCCTTCCTTTCTCAATTGCACCATCATCGCGTTTTCGTAAACTTTCTCCAGAAACCCATAACCAAGTTCACGATGCACCACCATCGCACAGCCAATGACTTTATACGTCAACTCTTTATGGATAAAAGTTCCTTCCTGTTCCATAAGCTTCTTCTTTTCGTTATTCATGTTTTTAGCCACAGATTAACACAGATTTTCACAAATAATAATATACTATTCTTCATCTTCTTTCCACCATCGAACATCTCTAATATCCGGATCAGAAGTCAAGATTCGATTGATAGCGTCGATGACACGCCCTACTTTTTCCCTTGTATCTATCTTTTTAAACCACTTTCTGACATATGTTTTTTTGGGCTCTACAAAACATAAAAAGCCATCCGGCCACTCTAAATAATTCCCACAACCAATCCACAACGAAAATTCGTCATTTACCACAGGTAGAACCCACCCCCAGTCTTCAGTATGCATTTCACTTGTTTGGATGCCTTCTGCATTCAGTTTCTGTTCTAAATACTCCGTTAAACGTTTACCCCAACGATCAGGATTAATGTCTTCTTTCTCTCCTTCATAAGGAGGGAATTTATCAGTGCGGAATTCCACACAAGTTTTCATTTCATGTCCCCATGCTTAAAATAATATATTTGTGAAAATCTGTGTTAATCTGTGGCTAAAAATCACGTTAAATCAATGATGCAGTAGTTTCAGTACTGCGAAGCCGCCGATTAGTAATATTACGAAAGCCAACGATAACCAGTTAAAATATTTCTCGATAAACGGACGGATCGCTTCGCCTTTCCAGCCGAACAGACCTGCGACAATGAAAAATCGTGCCGAGCGGCTCAGGGCAGATGCAATCAGGAAGCCCGGAAAAAAAATTCCTGCAATACCGGCTGTAATCGTACATACTTTATATGGCAGGGGAGTAAAACCGCAAGTAAATACAATCCAGAAACCATATTTGTTATAACCGTCCTGAAACGCAGTAAAGTTTTCCTCGGTAAAACCGATTCCTCCCATGTGTGCAAACACCCAGCCGCCGATTTGTTCCCAGAGAAACATACCGATCAAATAGCCGAGTATGCCTCCCAGCACAGAAGCAATCGAACAGGACAGGGCGAACCGAAACCACTTTTTCGGCGCGCCTAAGGTTAATGGCGCCAGCAGCACGTCCGGCGGCACGGGAAAGAAACTGGATTCGGCGAAACTCAACAGAAACAAGGCACGCTCGCCGTGCGGGGTTTCCGCAAAATGAATGACCCAGTTATAAAGTCGCCGGTGCCAGTGCCACCAGGTAACCTGCTGAGTGGGCGGTGATGTCATATAGATCCTTTACAAAAAAGTAGTTGATTCGATGGACAAACAAATGATATAGTGGTTTTGCGTTAAAGTCAAGGATTCCAAAATAGCTCTTATGAAGCAGGCAAAGACACCGAATCAATTTGAGATCACCTCCGCCGGACTTTTGGTCAGGGCACCGGCCAAGATTAACCTGTCGCTGCTGATTACCGGTAAGCGTCCGGACGGCTTTCACGGCATCGAGACACTTATGGCCAAGATCAACTGGTACGATGAGTTGATGTTCGAACCGGCGCAACAGGATGGCATCGAATTAATCTGTACCGGCCCAAATTGGGCTCCAAACGGCGAGGAAAATCTGGTCTATCGTGCTTGTCAAAAACTGTATGAAAGGGCGGGTGTTACCCCGAAAATCCGTGTGACGCTGACCAAGAACATCCCTGCGGGAACGGGTCTGGGCAGTGCCAGTTCCGATGCCGCCGCCGCGGTGATGGGCTTGAACTGGTTTGCACAACTGGGTCAGTCAGACGCTGTTCTCCATGAAATCTGTGCCTTGCTCGGCAGCGATATTAACTTTTTCCTCGGCGGACCGCTGGGGTACTGCACCGGTCGCGGCGAAAAAATTGAGGAAATTGAAGAAAAAATTGACTTTTGTGCCCTGCTGATCCTGTCTGGCGTAAGCACTTCAACCAAAAGAGTTTACGGGAATTACAAGCATGAACAGGACGAATACGAGCGGCTTTCCGGAGAAGTTAATCCACTTTTAAGGAAAAAGAGTGTTGATTCTGTAGCCAAAATATGCGCAAATATGCTGGCGAAAAGTTGTTTTGAGCTGCATCCGGAACTGAAGCGGCTCAAACAGGATTGCCAACGACTTTGTGGCTTAGATGTGTGCCTCAGCGGTAGCGGGTCGGCGATGTATGTGCTGGTCCCGGGACCGTTTGAAAAGTTCCTGCGACTGCAGGACTGCGTGAAGAAAGAATACAACTGCGAGAGCAGATTTATCTACAACAATAGATGGTAACTTTTTCATGAGGCAGTCAAAATGGAGATCAGCGAAGTCAGAGTCAAGATGGTGGCCAATCAGGATGATCGGCTCAAAGCATTCTGTTCGATGACCCTGGACAATGAGTTTGTCATCCGGGACGTCAAAATCATCGATGGCGCCAGCGGATTGTTTGTTGCCATGCCGTCCCGAAAAATGAGCGATCATTGCGGCAAATGCGGCGGCAAAAATCATCTGCGGGCAAAATTCTGCACCAACTGCGGAGCAAAGTTGCAGGAAAATCGTATCAAGCCTGATGCACACGGGCGAATGAAGCTTCATGCCGATATTGCTCACCCGATCAACGCGTCGTGCCGCAGGAAGATTCAGGAAACGGTCATTAAGGCGTTCAATGAGGAATTGGAGCGATCCAAGCAGCCGGGGTATAAACCGGTTACTCTTGACACCGACGACGATTATTCCGCGCATGACGATTGATACAGATGCCGGAGGTTGATACGACAAGCCCTCCCTCCTGATCTTCGGAACGCCGAAGCCGGATTGAGTGAACCGGCGTTATCATTCGGATTATTCTTCGATAATCAGTTCTTCGAGAACCCTGTCCAGGGCCATATCCATTTTCGTATCCCAGCATTCTTCCGGCTGGTTGATTTGCCGGCGGGCACGTTCTACTTTTTCAACCCGCACTTCAGGAAGGGTGGAGATGACTGTAAGCAGTCTGCTCAGCGGGCTGGACTGCATACTGTCCAACAGTTTTTCGGCCAGCATGTCGGTATCTTCTTCGAGAAAAGAAAGATCTATCCGGTCCGAACCGTTCAATAATTCATGGCATCTGTTTATGTTATTTGTTTTGTCGGATGCTTGCATATTACTCACCTTTGAGCATAGCCAGTCAAGTTGCCGCGTCCTGCAACATCCTGCCGCCCGGCAACCGGGACGTTTCCGCCACGACTACCTCTTGTTGATGTTTCCCCGAATCCATTTTGAGGAATTGATTATGTTCCAAAGCCATTTTTGCATCTCAGGCACAACATATAGTATGTGCCTTTTTTGGCTTTCGGGCTGATTTGCCCTTTACACTACTGGTATCGACAGGGATGTTAGCATTTCTTCAATCTTTTTTCGAATTCTTATAACCGAAACAAAAATAACGACTTAAGCGGTTTTGGGCCGAAAAAACCGTTTATAGGGCTATAAATGCGTTCCCCGAAGTGCCTAAACATCACAATCTTACCACATAAAATGTAAATCTGGAAAAGATGGAGAATACACAAGATGTGGGTTTTGAAAGATTTTTTTAAAAATATCTTTCTGTTCCGATTCCCGAAAATTTATCGGTCGTTATGGTCCCAAACGCCGCCGTCTCAGGTCCGGATTTCGTCAACTCGCTGGAGGCAGTAGCGGTCGGTCATGCCGGCGATGTAGTCGCAGACGGTACGTTTCAGGCCGGCGGTTTCGGTCAGTTTCTGGTAATAATGGGGCATTTTGTCCGGTTGGGCGCACAGATGCGCAAACAGGGTGCTCAGCCAGTGCCGGACCTTATCGGCGGTGTCTTTGAGGTGTTCGTGGAGGTACATATTCTGCATCAGAAACGCCTCCAGTTCCCGCAGGGCGGCTTCGCTGGTGCCGCTGATGCCGATCAGGGCTGTTGGATGTGTGTAAACCTGTTCGAGGGTGCGGATGTCCGCCGCGGCGAGATTGGCTTGGCTGGTTTCGATGGCGTCCCGCGCGAGGATATCCAGTATCGATTTCGTCAGCCGGGTTCGTCGGATGACATAATCGCGGACATTGTCAATTCCGGCCTGTCGGCAGGCGGTCTTGTAAATCGCCAGTTTGGTAAGCTGCTGTTCGTCGATCAGCCGGGACCGCAGTCCGTCTTCCAGATCATGGCAGTTGTACGCGATGCGGTCGGCGATATCGGCGATCTGCCCCTCCAGCGAAGGCCGTTTCGACCAGTCGTCCGCTGCTTCGGGCATGTCATACGGGCTGGTGTGCTTCATCAGACCCAGCCGGGTCTCGAACATCAGGTTCAGCCCCGCGAAGTCCGGGTAGGGCTGTTCGATAAAATCCACGATCCGCAGTGACTGGCGGTTGTGCTCGAAGCCGCCGTGATCGCGCATCAGTTCATCAAGGATGTGCTCTCCGTTATGGCCGAACGGCGGATGCCCCAGGTCATGGGCCAGGCAGACCGCCTCGGTCAGGGCTTCATTCAGGTTCAGCACCCGCGCAATCGTCCGTCCGATCTGGGCGACCTCGATGGTATGTGTCATTCTCGTGCGGTACTGGTCATTGACGCCTGTGGTAAAGACCTGCGTCTTGCCCTCCAGCCGTCGAAACGCCGCACAGTGAATCACCCGGTCTCGGTCGCGCTCAAAAGCGGTGCGATAAGGATGCGGCGGCTCAGGATGGCTCCGTCCCCGGCTGGTTTGTTCGGTAACAGCGTATTGTGCGAGCGGTAAAGTAATTTTTTTAGACAGGATTAACGGGATTTACAGGATATATTAACCACGGATTACACGGATTTTCACGGAAATAATTTACTTACGATGAATTAATGGTATTATAAATCTCGAAAGAAGGCTTAAAACAAGAACCAAAGTTAGAAATATAGCAGTTCCAAACCTCTTTATCCCGTCAATCTTCCAATAACGATAAACGACAACCCATAGATAGGCAATAAACAAACAGCCAAGAATAATATTGAATAAAGCTTCTCGATCACTGCCCGGCTCGAGAAAATGAGGTGCATCGGGTGCTAAAGTTAATTTAAAGCAAATAATTACGATCCAATAAAGGATGCAGAGAGCCACTGTTGGCCAACCCCAAACTCGGATATTAAGTTGTTCAATAATTTTCTTTATCAAAAAAGTTCCCCTTCAACAAATACTGATGGAATAAGAGATTTACTATTCTACCGCACCCCGGAGGGGTGTTAAGTTAGTTAGCCGGAGGCGTAAGCCTCCGGTATGGAATCATCTATAAATCGAAGCCCTGCAAGGGCGAAAGTAATATAAGCTCTCTTGCTTTCGCCCCGTTGGGGCTTTTTGTGTTTTGTTTCTGTTTCCGGGGGCTTACGCCCCCGGCTAATTTACTTTTGGGCCTTCGGCCCTATCTTCTTGTAAATCCCGTTAATCCTGTCTTAATCATCCTTTCGGCAGGTTTTCTTTTTGGCTTTCTTCGACGAGTTGGTCGTAGAGTTCGTGTAAGCTCTGGCTGATGACGTCGGTGTCGCTGCAGACGTGCATGTAGTTGGTGTCGCCGTTCCAGCGGGGCACGACGTGGATATGTACATGCTCCGGCAACCCCGCCCCGGCGCAGCGTCCGAAGTTCATGCCGACGTTAAACCCGTGCGGGCTGATAGTCTTTGACAGGGCGGCTTGACAGTCCCGGACCAGCTTCATCAGACATAGCAGTTCGTCATTGCTTGCGTCGTCGAGCGAGGCGATGTGCCGGTTGGGGGCGATCAGCAGGTGGCCGTTATTGTAGGGAAACTTATTGAACACCACAAAGGCGTGTTCGGTTCGCCACAGGATGAGATTGTCGGTATCTTTGTCGGGTGTGGACAGGTAATCACACAGGAAGCAGTCGCTTTTTTGAGACAATCCCTGAATGTACTTAACCCGCCACGGCGCCCATAGATTATTACGCTTCAAGGGATTCGGTCTCCATCCATTCAGGGGATTTCGATTCGTTCGATGTCGATTGTCTGATTCACCGTCAGCACCGGCACTGAGCCGCCCAACGGCAGCATAAACGTCGCATTGACATTCAACAGGTACTCCTGGTGATCCGACTCCACGAGTCCATCGTCCAGGTTAAAGATTTGTTTGCCGGACCCTTCCAGGTGTTTGAATTGGAAATTTCGCAGAAAACCAAACATCCCCCGCATCTGGAACCGGCCCTCTTCATAGGGCTTGATGTAATCGTCCAGAGGGGTTTCGCTGAGTGCATAAGTGCTGCTGATGACGGCGTTGCGCGGCTGACCCTCTTCGGCGACAATCGAGTCGAGCGTGTAGGTTGCGGTCCGTGCCGGCGGCGGATACATCGGCATCGGCCACGGGATTGACTGATTGGCCTGCCAGGTATCGCCGATCTTCAGGTCCAATTGATTCGAGATGGTGGAACTGGCGGCCCAGAGGTATTGCTGCAGAGCGAGAAAATCCCCGATCATATCGGGATTTTTGATGCGGGTTCCGCTGTCCCCGCCGGAAAAGGAGGCCTTGCCGAGTTCAGCGGCGATCCGTTCCAGGCCGTTTGGATCGACAATGTTGCCTGTTGGAGAGACTTCCAGGGTGAAGCTCTTACCGGCTAAACTCTCAATCGCGTCCCGGGTATTTTGCCTTCCGGAGGTTTGGCTGCGGGAGGCCTTGGCCGATTTGCATTTGGCTTGTATTGTTGACAGTCCGAATGGATCGACTTCGACGGGGGTATAGACCATCACCAGTTCCAGTTTCTCGGAGATGATCGTCGGCCGGGATTTTTTGGCGGGGTCGTTGGTGGTGACGTCAAACTCCGTGTTGCGCTCCGAGACCATTTTATAGGTGATCGGGACATCTTTTTCAAAGGACACCAGAAGCCAGTTATCCTGAGACGTTCCGACAGGGCGCTGACATCCGACAACACACAATATCACGCTGATCATCAACAACCGGAAACCGAACAATTTCACAATATGCATCCTCATAAATAAATCCAAAGACGGACCTAATTGAGCTTCTCAAGTTTGACGTGGTTGGTAAACCGCATGGTCAGGGTATCGGGCCCCTTCTCCGGATCACCGTTTTCCGGCATTTCCTGCATGAGAGAGCTGCTGATCAGTGTTTCTTCAAAGGTCATTACCTGTCCGGTCTTCATATTTATCTGCATCGAACCAGTGTAGTCATCCTTGTTGTCAAACATCTTGGCTAACGGGTTCATGGCGTTAGATTGAACGCCTTCTGCGGGCTTGGCGCTTTCGCCGCCGGTCATCTGGATCGTGGCAATCGCCTCGTCAATGTCTGTCAGCGTGTATGTTTTTTCAAAAGACTTTGGCGCGAACATATCCGGTAAAGGCGGGACGATCTGGCTCCAGGCGCTGTTTGCCGACAGTTTCATGGCCGGATCGTTCGGCATTGCGGAAATCTCATGACGGGTAATAATGTTTTTCGGGTCCAGAATGTTTTGGGCGGCCTTCCTTTCATAGGGGCCGGTGACGGCAGTCAAAGCTCCTTTGGTATCCACGACTTCGACTTTACCCAGCGGCGTCATTCGGATGGTGTAGCTTTGTCCGATCAGTTTCATTAAGGGCGAGTTTTTGTCGGATTCGTTTTGGCTGTCAAAGGACAGTTGAGGATCGTTTTTATTGATGAGATCGACCTTGAGTTGGTCAATTGTGATTTTGAGGGTGGCGTTGCCGCTTTCATCGACACTCTGAACGTCCTGGGAATACTGTATGACCACGCTGTTTTTGGTTTGCTGTTCGGTGAGTTTTCCCATCGTGGGCTGTTCAAAGCGGAAGTCCTTGATGACTGTCGTTGTTGATTTGTACGCGGAGGTCGTTCCCGGAGAGAACTTCAGAGCCAGATTGTAAGTGGGGGCCGTTTCCGAAGGAGGTTTCGGAGTTGAAGTTTCGGATGAACCGCATCCTAAAAAAAACAGGGTGGCAATCAAACAGATTGCTATCAAACTTACAGATGCTTTGTGCAACATGACATTTCTCCAATTATAAGGGTTCCGTTTTTTTCAAAGCTCATTTTTGAAAGGTCATTATAGCGGTTGCTAACTTCTCTGACAACAGGAAATTATGCTTTAATTCCGGAGAAATTTCAAAAAAACGACCTTATGACAGGGTTTTTCGGGATTGACAGTGGCGTTCGGCACGCCGCAGCGGTATAATTCCACGCTGTTATAAACCAGCCGTATGTTTGATTCAAGAGGAGACCATTATGAATAGTGATACCGTCAAAAAGGGATTTCAGCGTGCTCCGCATCGCGGCCTGCTTCGGGCCTGCGGGGTCAAATCCGAGGATATGGACAAGCCGTTTATTGCGGTGTGCAACAGCTATTCGGGCGTTGTGCCCGGACATTGCCACTTGCAGCAGGTCGGCAAAGTCATCCGCGAGGCGATCTATGCCGCCGGCGGGGTGCCGTTTGAGTTTAATACGATTGCCCTGTGCGATGGCGTGGCGATGGGCCATACCGGGATGAAATACTCGCTGCCGAGCCGCGAACTGATTGCCGATTCGGTGGAAACCATGGTTCGTGGGCATTGCTTCGACGGGATGATCTGCATCCCCAACTGCGACAAGATCGTGCCGGGGATGCTGATGGCGGCGATGCGTCTGAACATCCCGACGATATTCGCCTCCGGCGGCCCCATGGCCGCGGGCAAACCCAAGGACGGAAAGGCCACCGATTTAATCAGCATTTTCGAAGGTGTGGCCAAGCTCAATGCCGGCAAGATCGACGAAAGCGATCTGGACGAACTGGAATGCATGGGCTGTCCGACGCCGGGCTGCTGTTCGGGCATGTTCACCGCCAACAGCATGAACTGCCTGACCGAGGCCATCGGGATGTCGCTGCCGGGCAGCGGGACCATTTTGGCCGTGGACCCGCGGCGACAGGAGTTGTACAAGCAGGCCGCGACGCGCATCGTCGCCATGGCCGCCGCCGAAGGTCCCAAGCCGCTGGACATCGTCACCCAGAAGACCATTGACAACGCCTTTATTCTCGACATGGCGATGGGCGGCTCGACCAATACCGTCCTGCACACGCTGGCGATTGCAAGCGAGGCCGGGGTCGAATACGATTTGGAACGCATTAACCAGATCAGCGCCAAATGCCCGAACATCTGCAAAGTGTCGCCGTCGAGCCATTGGCATCTTGAAGATGTGGACGCCGCCGGCGGTATCAGCGCGATTCTCAATGAAATCAGTAAAACGGGCCTGCTGAATACTGACTGCATGACCGTATCCGGCGTGACGCTCAGCGAACGCATTGCCGGCGCGGCCATACAGAACACCGAGGTCATCCATCCGCTGGACAACGCCTACTCCAAGACCGGCGGCCTGAGCATCCTGTACGGCAACATTGCCCCCAAGGGATCGGTGGTCAAGACCGCCGGCGTCGATAAATCCATGCTGGTCCATTACGGCCCGGCCGTCATCTTCGAGAGCCAGGAAGCCGCCTGCGAGGGCATCCTCGACGGCAAGGTCAAGGCCGGCGACGTGGTCATCATCCGCTATGAAGGCCCCAAGGGCGGCCCTGGGATGCAGGAAATGCTGTCGCCGACCAGCTATATCATGGGTGCCGGGTTGGGCGAGTCGGTGGCGCTGATTACCGACGGACGCTTTTCCGGCGGCACCCGCGGCGCGTGCATTGGGCATGTCAGCCCCGAAGCTGCCGTCGGCGGGCCGATTGCGCTGCTGAAGGAAGGCGATATCATCGAGATCGATATTCCCAAGAACAAGATCAAGGTCCAGCTTAGCGACGAGGAACTGGCCGAACGCAAGAAACAGTGGAAGGCCCATCCGCCGCGGATCACCACCGGATGGCTCGGCCGCTACGCCACCATGGCCACCAGCGCCGACACCGGCGCCGTCCTGAAATGGGATTAACAACAGCGAGGCGGCGTACTTGTCCTGCGTAGCTTTAGCGAAGCGGGAAGCCGCCCGATTGCGTCGGCGATGTGCGTTACATTTTTAGACAGAGCTTGCCCTGAGCGAAGCCGAATGGGATTAACAGGATAAAAGCCCGCGAGGGCTTACAGGAACACTTGCCGCGACTTGTCATGCCGGGCTTGCCTATCCCGCCGTAGCTCATAGAGCGAAGGGGGAATCCGGCAGCAAGTGCGATTTTAGAGAGGAATAAAAAATGAGGATAATCATGAAAACAGCACTCAATGCTATCATTATCACGGGCCTTTTGTGTGCGTCATGCACACGGTCTCATAAGGATGCCGCGGTTGATCCCTGGAGCAAGGTTGAATTTCGTCTGGATCATCTCGATACCGATGGTCTTCGCGGCCCGGCGGATGGAAAGGTGGATATGTCGTATGAATTTGCGATTCCAAAAACTGATGTCTGTATCGCCGAGGTCAAGGCAATCGATCCGACGGTTCAGATTTCGTGCGGCTCGCGCGGCCGCATCGGCGCCGGCAAAGACGAGTGTCTCTGCATCGGCTCAACCCACCAGCCGCAGTACCGCCATGTCATCGAAAATCTGGCAAAACTGCCCTATATAAAACGAATGATCGAATGTCATTTTGAATAAGCACCCCAGCAGAACCGTTTGAGGATTTAGCCATGAAGCTTCAATTATTACTGACATTACTTGGCATTTCGTTGCTGCCCGGATGCGGCGGGAAAACACCGCCATCACAATCACATTATGCAGAGTATAACGGGCATAAGGTTCATTACCGGGTCGAAGGCAGCGGCAGTACAACGATTGTATTCATTCACGGCTGGTCCTGCGATACGGAATTCTGGAAGTTTCAGACGCCCGCTTTTAGGGATGATTACCGTGTTATTCTTATCGATCTTCCCGGCCATGGAAAAAGCGATGCACCGGAGATCGACTATACGCTGGATATTTTTGCGGATTCGGTCAAAGCGGTTTTGGTCGACAGCGGTACGGAGAAAGCTGTTGTCGTCGGCCACAGTATGGGATTCGCCGTCGCGTGGCGGTTTGCGATTAAGTATCCGGCCAATACAGCGGGCGTTTGCAGTGTGGACGGTTTCTTCCTGCGCATCCCGGACGATCCGGAAGAACTTGCGACATTGAATCAGAACATAGCGATGGTAAAAGGCGGTCTGAAAATGCCGGACCGACAGGCGTTTTTAGCCGCGTTTCTGGAAAGCATGTACACAGAAAAAACGCCGCCGCAAATACGAGAGTTTATCCTGAACAAAATGTCTGCAACTGGCAAACATGTCGGCGACAGTGCCATGGAAGACCTTCTTGATCTCGACAACTGGCGCGATTTACCGGTCCTGGACATCCCGACACTGGCGGTGTATGTCAAAAGCCCGGAGTATAAAGAGGCGGACAAGGCATTTATCCATGAAAAATTTACCAACCTGGACTACCATGAGATTGCCGACTACAGCCACTTTTTCATGCTGGAAAACCCGGACACTTTCAACAAAACCCTGAAAGCATTTTTAGATGCGAAATTGTAATCTGCAATATCATCCAATGGATTCGCAAAAAGAAATAAAAATCTTGTAAATCCTGCCTGTTCGCCGTAACTTTAATGAAGCCGGATTAAAACCCGTCTAAATATATTAGTGGAAATTAGTGTTAATTCGTGGCTAAGAATTTATGTCCAATCGTGATGCGGCGTACAACGTGGTTCGGCGGCTGCGTAAAGAGGGTTATCAGGCCCTGTTTGCGGGGGGGTGTGTGCGCGACCGGTTGCTGGGGCGTGCCGCGGCCGATTATGATGTTGTGACCGATGCTGTGCCGGAGCAGGTCACCCGGTGTTTTCGGCGTACATTGCAGATTGGCGCCCAGTTCGGCGTGGTCATGGTCCTCACCGACGGCAAGCAGGTCGAAGTCGCCACGTTCCGCACCGAAGGCGGCTACCAGGACGGCCGCCATCCCGGCCATGTCGAGTTTGCCTCTGCTCTCGAAGACGCATCCCGGCGGGATTTTACCGTCAACGGCATGTTCTACGACCCCATCGAAAAAACCGTGCTGGATTTTGTCGAAGGGCAGCGGGACCTCGAAAAAGGCATCCTGCGGACTATCGGCAACCCCGATGAGCGTTTCAGCGAAGATTATCTGCGAATGCTGCGAGCGGTGCGGTTTGCGGTCAAGCTGGAATTTGAGATTGAACCGGCCACATGGGCGGCCATCCAAACATACGCTTCGAAGATCACAGGCGTTAGCGCCGAACGCATCGCCGCTGAACTGGAACGCATACTCACTCATCCAAATCGCGCTCTGGGAGCTATGCTGCTGAACGATTCGGGTCTGGCTCCGGCGATCTTTGATATATTCAAAGGTGATTCTGCGGACTTCAGCAAATCTGTCTCAGGGCATCTGCCCAAAGCTGTGGATTTTCCGTTGGCGATAGCAGCATTCTGGGCGGGCTTTGAAGCCAAGGCCGCATTAGCCGAATGCAAAAAACTCAAGCTCAGCAACGACCATCTAAAGCACCTGCGTTTTCTGCTCCAAAAACGGGACGTGCTGTTGGATGCGGAAATGGCGATCTCAAAGCTCAAACTGCTGATGCATGAACCCTATTTTTGGGATCTGCTGACGTTGCAAAAAGCGATACAGGCCGCCAAAGGCCAATCAGATCAGCCGCTTCGGCAAATCCGCAAACGTGCCCTTGATATCGACGAAAAAGACATCCGGCCCAAGCCGTTGCTTGACGGCCACGAGTTGATGGCACTGGGTGCCACACCCGGCCCCATGGTCGGCCAGCTTTCACAGGAAATGTACATTGCCCAACTGGAAGGGCAGCTAAAGACCCCAAAACAGGCCGAACAATGGTGTCAGGATTGGCTAAAGCGACATAAAACGACCTGATGTTATTTCAGATCACGAAGATGTTTCCTCGCCAACAAACGAATAACAGTAAAAACAATCGAGAAAAACAGAACGCTGGTGATGAGCCGATCACCCGGACCTCCGATCGCGGCACCCAATGCCGTTCCCGCGGCGGGCGGATGCTCAGTATCAATAGCAACCATAATAAACATCGCCAATCCGACAGCAAAAGAATGGATTCCGGCTTCGGCAATAAATTGATCAGGATTAGGCAGCAGGTTCAGCAGCCAGTAACCCACAAAACCGCATGCCAGACCCACAAGATGTCCGCCGATGACATTTCGTGGTTGAGCAGTAAAACTGTTTGGCAGGGCAAACACGATAAAGGCCGTCGCTCCCAGCGAAGCGACGATAACCTTTTCCCCCTGTTCCAGAAAAATCAAAACACAAAATAGTGATGCCGTGGCCAGCAGACTCTGAAAGACATAATTCCTCCAGTATGCTTTTACTTCGAGAAGTTCTTCTCGTATTTTACGGACCATTTTGACCTCCGTTTATCAAAAAGAAAAGCGTTCTGTAAAATAGACAACTGTATATAAAACAATGAGTTACACTCACTGTTTTCTTGCAATTTCCTCCGTTCTGGCTATACTGTAAGTTGTTCA
>Ga0272441_10010006_pt1 | contig 14481 bp, 15 predicted proteins | sample SSMProp6N_FD_193582 | JGI IMG/M metagenome (GOLD analysis project Ga0272441, IMG submission 193582) | Marine sediment archaeal communities from Little Sippewissett salt marsh, Falmouth, MA, United States - SSM-Prop-6N | ecosystem: Environmental > Aquatic > Marine > Wetlands > Sediment ... | reverse complement strand
CCCGAATATTTTACCGGGCCGGCAACGAAAGAAACATTACGGCTGCGAAGGGATTTTATCGCCCGGCTGGCGAACTTTATTAAAAGATTTCACGAGACGGATTATCGTCATCGAGACCTTTACTTTTCACATATATTCTATAATGATGTCGGTCGGTTTTTTCTGATCGACTTAGCGCGAGCGTTCAAGCCCGCCCTTTTGAATCGGCGTTATCGAATGAAAGACCTTGCACAAGTGTATTTCTCGGCGCCGGGTCGATATTTCTCGAGAGCAGACCGATTGCGTTTTTACATCGGCTATATCGGCCGACACAAACTCACCGCAAAAGACAAATCGATGATTCACCGCATCATCAAAAAGGCGGAACAAATGGCCCGGCACGATATTCGACATGGGCGGAGCGTTCCTTTTACAAGTTGAGACAATCAAGGTATAGTGTCCGGAATGATAGAGAAAGTCGCCATTATAGTCGAACGGGCTAATATCGCCCTTGGGGGCGCGGAACGGTCCGTTTTTGAGTTGGCGGCGGCTCTGTCCGGACAGGGAACGAAGGTGACGATTCTCGCCGCAACGGGACAGCCGAATACAAAGAACGTGAACGTGGTATGCCGGGACAAGCCGGGCAGCCGGGTTAAATTCTCGGTTTTCGCCGAGGCCCTGCGGGAGCATTTATCGAAGAATGATTACGACATCATTCATAGCGTCTTGCCGTTTGATTTCGCCGATGTCTATCAGCCGCGTGGAGGCACGTACGCCGAGTCCATCCAGCGTCATATCGCCAGTTTCCAGAATCCGTTCGTCGAATCTTATAAGAAAATCACGGCCTGGACGAATCTCCGCCGATCCACTCTTTTGCAAACGGAGCGTCAGTTAGCTCACCGAGCCGATGGGCCGGTGATTGCCGCCCTTTCGGAATACGTCGCCGAACAATTCAAACGACACTATAGCACTGACGCCCAGCGTATCATCGTGATACCCAACGGTGTCAAAACGGAACGGCGCGTCGATAAAGACCGAGCCGACCGGCTCCGAACGCAAATACTCACCAAAGTGCGCGTTCGGGAATCGGACCATCCAATTCTCTTTTTGTTCGTCGCCCATAATTTCAGATTGAAAGGACTGGGCGTTTTGCTCAAGGCGATGTCCCTCATCGCACATCAAAATACGAAACGAAAATGTTGCCTTGTCGTCGTGGGTAGCGACAAAACACGTAAATACCACCGATTTGCGAAACGGCTCAATGCAAACTCGTCCGGCCCAAGAGTAGTCTTCCTCGGTCATTTCAGCCACATTCAGAGTATTCTGTCCATAGCGGACGTCGCGGTTCTCCCGACCTTCTACGATCCGTCCAGCCGGTTCATTCTCGAAGCTTTGGGAGCCGGCAAACCGGTCATCACCACGAAGTTCAACGGAGCCGCTGATCTATTCGTGGACCAACGGCATGGGAGAGTGATCGATCGACCTGAAAATATCGACGCCCTGGCGGAAGCGATGAGCTGGTTCACCCATTCGGACAATATCCAAAAGACGTCACAGGCCATCGTCGAGGATAATCTCAAAGAGACCGTCTCCGTTGGCCGGGTCGCTCGGCAATTGATGGGCGTTTACGAATCGATATTGAAGAGAAGGGGTGAGAAATGAGTTACGGTATTTTCGCTCTCGCTGTCGTGGCGTCCTATCTGCTCGGCTCTATCCCCTTCGGCGTACTCATCGCCAAAGCGCATGGCAAGGATTTGCGCTCCATCGGCTCGGGCAACATCGGAGCCACGAACGTCGCTCGTGCTTTGGGTCGAAAATGGGCTTATATATGTTTCGCCCTGGATGTGCTCAAGGGCGCGATCCCAATGCTTGCCACACTGCCTTTGACCAGGATATCACAGGATGACAAAGCCGTAATACTTTGGCTTTGGTTAGCTGTAGGTTGTGCGGCGATTTTAGGTCATATTTTCCCAATCTATCTTAAATTCAAAGGAGGCAAAGGCGTTTCCACCAGTTTTGGCGTAGCTCTGGGGCTCTGGCCCTACTTCACGATCTGCGGTTTGTTCGCCATCATGATTTGGGTCATCGTCGTTTTGATAGGACGCTATGTCTCGTTAGCATCGATTACGGCTTCGATCGCGTTTCCACTCGCTTTGATCGTAAGTATCCTCATTATACCCGGCTGGGAATTCATCAGCCTTTGGCCCTTATTGATTGCCGCCTGTGTGATCCCGCTAATGGTCATCATCCGCCATCGAGAAAACATCAAACGACTCCTCGCCGGGACGGAAAGCAGAATCTCAAGCCGCAGAAAAAAGTGAATTCAACCATTATGGTTGGTACTTGGGATTCAGCTTTGTGGGGACCGGCGCATTTGTGGCTTTGCGCCAGGCGAGCATTAATTCATGTAATGCCCTGGTTTTTTCCGGCATCACGTTGGCGAGGTTCTTCTTTTCGCCAATATCTTCTTTGAGGTTGTATAGCTCCAGGGCGCCATCCTCGAAGTATTCGATGAGTTTCCAATCATCCGCTCGTACTGCCCCGGCGGGACGTGTTCTGAAATACGGATCTCGCGCCCCTTCAGCTCGCCCCTGGAGGTAGGCGGGAAAATGCCAGAAGAGGGCTTCGCGGTTGAGAGTATGGCCGCCTTTGAGCAGCGGTGTAATGCTTTTACCGTCCAGCACTTTTCCTTTGGGTTTGCGAACGCCGGCAATTTCGAGAAGGCTTGGGAAAAAGTCGATTCCGATAATCGGCGTATCGCAACGTGTGCCGGGTTTGACGTGGGCCGGCCAGCGAACGCACATCGGCTCGCGAATCCCACCCTCATAGAGCATCCCTTTGCCGCCACGGAGCGGTGCATTCGACGTGATCGTCCGAACGCCGCCGTTATCGGAGAAAAAGAAAACGACGGTATTGTCCGTCAAGTTTAACTCGTCGAGCTTGTCCATGATGTGCCCGACGCCCTGATCGGTGCTTTCAATCATCGCGGCGTACGTTGGATTGTTCTGACCGCCTGAGCCTCGTTTCTTCTTATATTTTTCGATGAGTTCCGCTCTGGCTTGCAAAGGCGTATGGACGGCATAATGCGGCAGATAGAGAAAGAACGGATTGTTCTTATTCGCTTCGATGAATTTCAATGCCTCATCCGTGAGCCGGTCCGTGAGATACTCGCCCGGGGGACCGTCGGGAAGTTCCGGATTGCCGTAAGGCACAAAGTACCCTTTGGCCGGGTGGCCGGCACTAAAACCGCCGACGTTGACGTCGAATCCCTGGCCTATAGGACCGGCCTTGGGATCGGTGCCGAGATGCCACTTGCCCATACTGGCGCTGACGTATCCGGCGGGCTTAAGGGCTTCGGCAATCGTCACAATGTCTGAACGGAGATCGGTGGTATTTTCTATCGGGATCAGCTTCCTTTGCTTTGAGGGTCCTCGGTCTGAGTTGCTAACGGTATAAATGCCATGCCGGGGGCTGTACTGACCGGACATCAGGCAGGCGCGGGCCGGGGCGCAGTTGGGCGCGTTGGAGTAGGCGTTTGTGAAGATCATCCCCTGACGGGCGAGTTGGTCGATATGAGGCGTCTCGTAATAGCGACTGCCCATAAAACCGACGTCGCGCCAACCCATGTCGTCGATAAAAATAAAGACGATGTTGGGAGGTTTATGTCCGGATCGAGCGTGTAGTGCTTGATCGAACAGTAAGTCACCGGCTGCCGTTAATACGCTGCCCGATAGGGCCATGCTCTGCATTGTAGAAACGCAACGTTTTAAAAAATTACGTCGATTCATAGAAAATCCTCAAAGACGGTTCGTGCCCCTTTTGTCGAGTATGAATGATAAAAAACGACTTTGCATTAAAACATCTCATCGGACAATCTCCGTACCCTTTGGTCCTTAATGAGATTTCTTGTGGTTTTATCCCATTTTCGCGTGCGGTACTTCAGACGATGCTGGCCGTGACAATCGGTGCAGGACTCGGTCGAAGGATTTAACTCGGAGGCTGCGGCTTGATGGGCCGGGACGATAGTCATCGCGTCCTCGGTGTGACAGCTCGTGCAGAACGACCTGATCTTCTCCACGGGGAACATGATATCCGGCGGTGTGATTGTATCTTCATCCAGGCGGTGGGCCTCCGAAGCGCCGTGGCACTGAGTACAACCTATATTGGCCTGAGCGTGGACCGTCGTCAGTGTCTCTTTTTTCAAGTTCACATGACACGCAAAGCAAAGGCGGTTATCGGCAACGAGGCCGGGGGAGGACTCGAGTTCCACTGCGGCAATCAATTTCTCGCTTTGAGAGTTGGGCTCGGCGGGAGCCGTTTTTTCAACGAGAGCGGATTCCTCAACCGGGCGATTCTCCAGCGTTTGATTGACAGGTTTCGGATCAGTTTTGACGGTCTCCTCACAGCCGGTTAGGACCATCCATGTACCCGTCAATACGACAACGGCGATACAATCCTTCAAATGCCTCACAGACAGCTCCTTCCATTACACGCCTCGGATCAGATTAGAGGCTCACTGATGAGGTAGGATAGTCCATTCCTTCTGCGATGTCAATGCCGCTCGGACCGGTTTTACTCGTTGATCATTCCTGTCATGGTTTCAGGATTGGAAGAGAATATGAATAGGACGATGTGTAAAGAAAGGAGAACAGCCCCCCCGTGGAACTACATGTCATAAGATGGTTAACAGAGCATGCAAATATCGAGGTAGCACCGCAACTGTTATCGACTGTTTCTGTTCTCCATCCTTACTTCCCTCGGCGAGTTGGGCTTCCCAAATTACCAGCTTTACCTCATCCAAACATTGTTTTTAGGCTCCTTTTTTGCCAACTCAATGTTAATGGCGATAGAAAAAAGGGGATCGACCGATAACACATTCCAAGGATGCGCCACCAAGTTGTAACTATATGCGATATGGCCGACCCACCCCTTTGTTCTATATATCTACGTTCGAAAGAGCCATCACTCCACATTCAAAATGCAAAGATCCATCGAATGACTTATTCTTGTCATTGCTGAGTCTTATCGGCGAAATCGCTTACAAAAGCACGAAGGATAATCCTGATTATCCACACCGTGATGCCTCTTTTTGAATGAGCAAAAGGCTATCGTACCCCGTAGGCACGGAAATACCTTTGGCCCACTATGACTTCGCGTGGAATTGTCCGATATTCTATCCGGCTTGCCTTCCAAGAACATTAAATCGGAATGATGCAGAGCATTCTCAGAAGCGAATCGCCTGTATTCATGAATCGATGCTCTTGGTTGGGAGGGACAAAGATGGTATGCTCCGCGTCGAAGTCGTATTCCTGACCTTCATAGACCAGAGTCCCCCGTCCTTCGATGATAAATACTTCGTGTTCCTGGGGGTGCGTATGCAAGGGAGTGTGCCCGCCGGGCTGGACCTCGAACATCCGCAAAGCGAAATTTTCCGCGCCGTCCTCTTTGGAGATGAGCCACCGGATATCCACATCCTTGGCCCCTTCAATCTCGACCGGATTTTTTTTGATATTGCTGCTTTTTTCGATTTTCATTTTTTGCCCCTCTTTATACGTGTCGAACATCAACCGAGTTTCTTGGCGAGGATTTCCGAAACCACTTTAGGATTGGCCTGGCCGTTTGTTTTCTGCATGACTTGCCCGAGGAGAAAACCTCGGGCTTTTTTGCTTTTCTTGCCGCCGCCGGTGACGTCTCCAACGGCATTCGGATTCTCAGCCAGCACGGCTTCAACAACGGCTTCCAGTTCGCCGGCGTCGCTTTTTTGCACAAGATTCAACTTCTCCGCCAAAATCTCCGGCTCGGTGCCCGTTTCGACCATCGCCCCAAAGATCGTGGCCGCCGAGCCGGCGCTGATCGTACCGGCTTCCACCATCCTACCCAGTCGCGCAACATTTCGGGCGGTGATGCCCAAATCGTTAACACCGCATCCTTTTTCATTGGCTATTTTAAGACCGGTTTGGGTCAGGATGTTACAAACCCGTTTCGGCTCTCCGCCGGCCTGCACGGCTTCATCAAAAAAATCCGCCGTCGAGCGTTCCGCCGTCAAAACGCCGGCGTCATAGTCGCTGAGTTGATATTCCCGAACGTAACGCAACTGTCTTTTGAGCGGCAACTCGCACAGCCCTGATCGGATATTCTCCAGCCAGTCCGGCGTCAATTCCACCGGAACCAGGTCCGGATCGGGAAAATAGCGGTAATCATGAGCTTCTTCCTTCTCCCGCTGCAGAACAGTGACCTCTCGCTCATCGTTCCATCCGCGCGTTGTTTTATTGCCCATATCGAAAGCAACCCCGGTCTCAAGGAACTCATCAAGCTGCCGGTGCTCTTCGTAGTTGACGCTTCGTTCGAGTGCACGAAAGCTGTTGAGATTCTTAACTTCGACGATGGGTGTGCGGTATTCCTTCCCATCTTTTATAATGGCCAGATTAATATTCGGCTCGAAGCGCATATGGCCCTTCTGCATATCCCCTTCGGAAACGCCCAGGAAGCGAACCATACGCTGTAATTCCACAGCGAGCGCCCGCACCTCCTCGCCGCTGTTCATATCCGGCTCGGTGACAATCTCCAGCAGCGGCGTGCCGGTCCGGTTCAAATCCACCTGCGAAAAGCGGCCCGCCGTATGCACGTTCTTGCCGGCGTCCTCCTCGAGGTGCGCCCGTATGATGCCGATTTTCTTCGTTTGGCCGGACGGAAGCGGTATGTCGATAGAACCCTGCTCGCCGAGCGGCAGGTCGTACTGGCTGATCTGGTAGTTCTTGGGTAGATCAGGGTAATAATAACTCTTTCGATCCCATTTTGTGAACATAGGGATAGTGCAATTCAAGGCCAGCGCCGTCAAAACCGCGTATTCGTAAGCCTGTTTATTCATCACCGGCAGCACACCCGGCATCCCAAGGCACACGGGACACACCCGACTATTGGGCTCAGCGCCGAATTCCACCGCACAGCCGCAGAACATCTTGCTCTGCGTACAAAGCTGTACGTGAATCTCTAATCCGACGATCACTTTATCATCAATCGCAACCATTTGCCTAACCACGAATTAACACGAATTAACACGAATAAACACAAGTTATTAACTTACAAGACCATCCTTTTGTATTCCAAACTTGGTTTGGCGAAATTCAGAATGAGCCTGAGCTTCATTCCTGTAGCTCTAAGGTAATTCAATACCTGGGCTGCATGAACATTTGCAATGGTATCCACTGTTTTCAATTCGAGTATTATTTTATTGTCAACCAATATATCTGCATAGTACTGGCCTACAACTTTGTTTTGGAAATAAACATCTGCCGGAGCTTGTTGTTTGGCGGGTATATGTTCTCTTTCAAATAATACCATGAGTGCATTTTCATATACTTTTTTTAGAAAACCGCATCCGAGTTCATTATGTACTTCAAGTGCCAGTTCAATGATTTTATACGAAAGTTCTTTATGAATTATCTTCTTGTTCTCATCCATAGAATAGTGACACAAAAAAAGAAGAATTAGTGTTAATTCGTGTTCATTCGTGGTTCACATTCGGTTTCCTTTTGTGCCATTCGGTTTCTTTTTCGTACATTTGTGCGATGCGCAACAAATTAGCTTCGGTGAAGGTTGGAGCCAGAATCTGCAAGCCAATCGGCAGATTGTCTTCATCGAAGCCGCAGGGGATGCTGATGCCCGGAATGCCGGCCAGGTTCGCGGAGATCGTGTAAATATCCGACAAGTACATTTGGAGCGGATCATCCACCTTCTCGCCAATCTTGAAAGCGGTGGTCGGCGCCACGGGCATCATAATACAATCGCATGTCTCGAACGCACGGGTGAAATCACCCCGGATCAAGTTCCGGACCTTCAGGGCTTTTAGATAATAGGCGTCATAGTAGCCGCTTGATAGAGCATAGGTGCCGAGCATGATGCGTCTCTTAACTTCTTCGCCGAACGCCTCGGCGCGGGATTTGGAATAGACCTCGATATAATCTTTCGGATCTTCCGTCCGATGACCATAATGCACGCCGTCATACCGGGCCAGATTGCTGGACGCCTCGGCCGTGGCGATGACGTAATAAGCCGCAATCGCGTAATCCAGATGGGGCATCTCCACTTCGACGATGTCCGCTCCGAGTTTCTTGTACACGTCAACCGCCTCATGGATCGCTTTTTGGACTTGTTCGTCGGCCCCGGCGGCAAACTGGGGGACGATAGCGATTTTAAGGCCTTTCACCGGCTCGTCGAGTTTCCCAAGATAATCACAAACCGAGGCCATCGTTTCGTCAACACTCGTGCTGTCGGCGGGATCGTGCCCGGCGATCACATTCAACATCAAGGCGGCATCCTCAACCGTTCGCGTAATCGGTCCGATTTGGTCGAGGCTGGAACCGTAGGCGACCAGGCCGTATCGCGAGACCCTCCCGTATGTTGGCTTCAATCCGACGACACCGCAAAAGCTGGCGGGCTGGCGAATGGAGCCGCCCGTATCCGAACCCAATGCGGCATAACACAAGCGGGCCGTCACCGCCGCGGTCGCTCCCCCGCTGCTTCCACCGGGCACCCGACTGGTATCCCATGGATTAACCGTTCGCCTGAGACCTGAGTTTTCCGTACTCGATCCCATTGCAAACTCATCCATATTCGCCTTGGCAACGATGACGGCATCGGCGGCGAGTAGTTTCTCTACTGCTGTGGCATTATAAGGGGCGTGGAAATTCTCCAGTATCTTTGACGCGCAGGTCGTTGCCCCAAAAGTGGTACACATATTGTCTTTGACCGCTACCGGTACGCCGGCTAATGGTCCGACCGGCTCGCCGGCCGCTACGCGGCGATCGACATCCGATGCAGCTTTCTGAGCCTCGTTCTCATAGGTGCTGATATAAGCGCCAATTGTCGGTTCAAGCTTTCTTATGCGCTCAAATACGGCTTTCGTCGTCTCAAGGCTGCTTATTTGTCCTGCGGCGATCTGATCTCGCAGTTGTTTGGCAGTCAGGTTATCCATTACGACAAATCACCTGTCATTGCGTTTTTTTGACTTTTCGATGTTTTAAAAGCCATTTGTAAAATTCCGGATTATTGTACGTTTCGGTCCAGGAATCGTGGTTGGCGTTGGGATAGACGGTCAGCCTGGCGTTTCCGCCTCGAGCTTTAACGGCAGCGACCATTTCCTTGGATTCTTCGACGGGAACGACACTGTCTTTAGCGCCGTGGAAGGCCCAGATGGGAACATCTTTGAGTCCGTAAGCCATAATCCGCATTCCGCCCCCGCAAATGGGAGCCGCCGCGGCGAACCGATCCGGATACTTCGAGGCCAAGGCCCACGTTCCGTAGCCGCCCATGCTCAAACCTGTGAGATAGACTCTTTCAGTGTCCACATCGTACTGAGCCTCGATCTCGTCGAGCAGATTAATCAGGACATCGAGCTTGTCGTTCCACCAAACGTTCGCCGGACACTGGGGGGAAACGACAATAAACGGAAAATCCTTTTTCTTTTCGACGATCTTGGGCGGGCCGTGTACCTTGACCTTATTCAAATCGTCGCCCCGCTCGCCGGCGCCGTGCAGAAAGAGCATCAGAGGCCAGCGCTTATCTTTTTCACCATAACCTTCCGGCAGGAATAATAAATACTTACAAGACAGGTTTTTCGTGATTGTCTTATTGAATGCTTTCGATTGTTGGCCGCTGCCCTTCGGTGAATCAGACCCCATCGCTTTGCTCTCCATTTGTATCATCCCCGTCAAAAGCACGACCGCACTCATTACACATAATAGGCAAACCCTTTTCATTTCTGGATACCTCCATTGAGGGTTAAAACGTTAGGCGCCGGAGCTATCATCGAGGATCTTCGGCACTTTGAAGAAATTCTCATCCCGCTGTGGAGCATTGGCCAATGCCTTCTCGGCTCCAAGAGATTCTTTCGCATGATCTTCACGAAGCACGTTGCTGATCGGCAGGCAATGCGCCAGGGGATCGACATTCTCGGTGTCCAGCTCGTTCATCTTTTCCACATAATCGAGAATCGCGCTGAGCTGGCTCGCAAATTCCTCAACCTCCGCATCGCTGAGTTCCAACCGGGATAATTTGGCGACCTTTCGGACTTGAGCATCATCGATTTTCTTGGTCATGGTGCATTTGCCCACCTAAACAAAAAGCGAGGCAGAACCCGCCCCGCTTCAAAGAGATTCTCGTTTGGAAAAACCGTCGTATCAGCCGGTTGCTTTGTCGGCGGGTTTGTAATCGCGCTTGGGCGGTTTCTGAACCAGTCCCATGCGTATGGCCTTGGCGGAAACTTTGATCCGGCAGACTTTGCCGTCCACAACGGCCCGGACTTTCTGAATATTGGGCTTAAACTTTCGTTTGCTGATACCGGTGACCTTCCGGCCGACACCACCAAGATATTTCGCCTTACCGCGCCGCGCAATGCTCCGGCCCGCTTTCGTTCGCTTACCTGTAAAGTAACATACTCTTGACATCAAATACGCTCCTATTGAACTTCAATAGGCCGGGTCCTTACCCTGCCAAAACTCCCAAATATAGGATTTTATCTCAATATTGCAAGCGCCAATCGCAATTTTTATGACTTTTTATCCGAATCCTGGGTTGCTTTCTTCAGGTAGGCGACTTCGGCCTCGCTTAGCGGTCTGAATCGGCCCACGCCGAGGCCGCGGGCGGTGAGTTTGCCGATCCGCGTGCGTGCAAGCGATTTGACGCGCAGACCGACTCTCGCCAAGGTTCTACGGACCTGGCGGTTCAGACCCTGCCGGATAGTGACCTCGATCGAGGATTCCTTATATCCGCGTTTGAGGATTTTTACCGACGCCCTGCCGGTTTTGCCTTCGGCCAGCCAAATCCCCTTTTTGATCTTTTCGACTTGCTCGGCGGCGATCTGACCTTTGATACCGACAACGTACGTTTTCGACAGCTCATACCTTGGATGTGCAAGCCTGTTAGCCAACTCGCTGTCATTCGTAAGGATGATGATACCTGTCGTCCCGGCATCAAGTCTGCCGACACAGAAAATCCGCTCATGGGTTTGAACGAGGTCTATCGCCTTTTTTCTGCCCTGAGGATCTCGATTCGTGCAAATCACGCCTTTGGGCTTGTTGAGCAGGAAATAAACCTTCCGTGCCGCCTGAATTTTTCTGCCGTGCACGGTGATGACGTCCTTCTCCGGATCGACAAAGGCCGGTAACGTATCGACGACCTTGCGGTTGACCCGCACGACGCCGCTGAGGATCAATTCTTCGCAATTTCGACGCGAATCGATACCCGCGGCGGCCAAAACCTTCTGTAATCTCTGTTCGGCCATGGAATTCTGCTCTCAATAAACTCGGTCTATCTGTCGATAATCGTAGTATTATATTCTGATTAGGGCTATCGTACACAAGATTTCGGTTATATTTTGAGTGTATCAAGTCGTGAGGTCAGCGCATGGTGACGACCGTTATTTTTGATTTAGACGACACCCTTTACGATGAAATCGACTACTGCAAGAGCGGTTTTACCGCCGTTTCTGAATTTCTTGCCGAGTTATCCGGAACCCCATCTGCCGGGCTTATTGATGCCGCTCTCCGGGATCAGTTCACGGCCGGAAATCGAACGAATACATTCAATTGTGCCCTTGATGCGCTTAGAATTGACTATAATGAAGAGCGAATTCAAGAACTGGTCGGCGTCTATCGCAATCATATCCCGAAAATCACACTGCCCACCGACAGCCGGGAAGTTCTTAATGAACTAAAGGCAAACTATACGCTGGCCCTGCTCACCGATGGATTCCTCCCGGCTCAGCAACTTAAAGTGCAAGCCCTTGGAATCGAGACGTTCTTCCGGATCATCGTCTATACCGAACAGCTTGGTCGGGAGTGCTGGAAACCGTGTCCCGTCGGTTTTGAGAAAATCATCCAAAGTCTAAATGAGATACCGGCTCGTATGGTTTATGTCGGCGATAATGAAAAAAAGGATTTTATCGCGCCGAACAGGCTGGAATTTTCGAGCGTTCAATTGATCCGCCCCGCCCGCTTACACAAATCGGTCGCAACTGAATCCGTCGCTGCGGCCACCTATGTAATCCACGATATCAGGCAGCTACCAGCCCTTTTAGAAACCCTTTGAGGCCGGTTTTCATCGGGCGCGACAGCCAAAATCCATATCGACGTGCATTCAAATGTCTAATATAATGCAAAAACGCTTCATCCCCGGTTTTTTTGTTGACTTTAATGTCTATTCCGGCGATAATATACTATCTAAACAAGCTTTGAAGGGTGATTTTTCAATAGTTCTTAGGAGTTGTTATTATGCCAGCACGCCGGAGAAAGCAAAGCAATGCTATGCTCTACACTCTAATAACCTTTGTCGGGCTTTTCATCGCCTCAACGACCGTGGCCGTGATCTATTACGTCAAGGCCGAAGAGCACAGGACATCACTGGAGGATGCGGAACGGACCATCGGTGATTTTGCCAGCGAACGGGAACAGCAGGCCACCGGCGCCATTGTCGGCGCCAAATCGGGACGGGATACCTGGCTTGGAACGATGGTCGGCCATCTCAATCATACGGTCTCCCTGGTTCTCGGCGGAGTCCCTGAAGAATCTATCTCGGCGGAAGTGAAAGTCGCCAATGCCGACACGGAAGTTCTCAGCACGCTGAACGTGGCGAAAGGATATCTCGACATTCCGGAGCCCAATCTAACCGACCCCAACATCATCGGACTCGTCCCGGTCGTCAAGCAATTGGCCGCCCGGTTGAAGAATGTCATCGATGCCAATAATGTGACGAGCGATAATCTCGCAAAACTCCAGGGTGATTTTGACAATGCGAACAAGGCCCATGTGGATGCCGTGCAAAAATTGACAGCGGAAAAAGACGCCTTACGGCAGAGCATAGAAGAGACAAAACAGAAATACGCCGATCTTGAAACCCTCCTGCGACAGACGACGGACGAACAAGTCCAAACTCTGAGAGACGGCTTACAGCAGATGGAGAATGAGCGCGATGCGTTGAATGAAGCGGTGCTGAAAACCCAGGCGGAATTAGCTATGGCCCGGGGTCGGTTGCAAATGATCCAGGAAGAGATCAATAAAATCATGCCCGGACCGGATCCGAACGTGCTGGCGCTCGAATCCGACGGTAAGATCATTTCAATTGACGATCAAACCCAGGTCGTCCATCTGGACAAGGGCAGCGAGGATCGGATCTATCAGGGATTGACATTCACGGTTTACGACCGAGGCTCCGCCATTCCCAAGGACGGCCAGGGAAAGGCTGAAGTCGAAGTCTTCGATGTCGGGGAGAACCTCTCGGCGGCGAGGATCATCACGTCCGCCCTTAACAGGCCCATTCTGCAGGGTGACATCGTGGCCAATCTGATCTGGGACAGCGATCGTACAAATCAGTTTGTGATCGCCGGCCAATTCGACCTCGATAAAGACGAAGAGATCGATACGAACGGTGTCGACCGGGTCAAAATTTTGATCGAAAAATGGGGGGGGCAGGTTGCCGATAGCGTCACGATTGACACGGACTTCGTTGTGCTGGGCCAGGCGCCGCAAACTCTCCAAAGACCGACGCTGGAAGAAACAGACATCGATCCGCGAGCGATGCAACGGTATAACGACTCTGTCCAGGCACTCAACCGTTACGACGGGATCAAGAATCAAGCCCAGGGCCTGTGGATTCCCGTGTTGACGTATGAAAAGTTTCTTTACTTCATCGGGTACGAAGGGCAGATCGACCGTGCCGGAGCGTTTTAACGGGGATTGATACCGATCGAGGCCACGAAGACTTCGCCCGTATAGGGCAATGCGCTCGTGGAGGTAAAGCCTTTTTTGACCGCGACGAACGTCACCGTCCAGGTCGCCCGAACCGCCGCACCGTGAGGCTCCCCGGAATCACAATCCAGCCCGGAAGGAATATCCACCGCGAGGACGGGGCAAGGACAGGCGTTCATGCCTTCAATCAGATGTTTATACTCGTTGCTTAGCTGCCCTTTCAATCCTGTCCCGAACAATGCGTCAACGAGCATATCCGAATCAGCCGTGAATTGAATGATCCGTTCGGAGACATTATCCTCCGCCGGATTCAGTTGTTCGATGGACTGATCCATTCGCTTTAAGATGTCCAGGTTGATTTTGGCATCGCCTTTGATTTTAGCCGGGTCGCCGCAAATGATTACCGTGACTCGAATGTCATTGTTCACGAGATGCCTGGCAATGACATAACCGTCGCCACCGTTGTTGCCGGTGCCACAGAAGATACATACCTTCGGCTCGGCAATATCTCGCAGATTGTCCTGAATTAACTCGGCGCAACTGCGTCCGGCGTTTTCCATCAGGACCACGCCCGGCACGCCCAGCGTGTTGATTGCCCAGCGATCGATTGTGCGAACCTCATCTCTTGTCATTACAAGACAATGCTTATCTGCTGAATATTTTTCCATGGGCGAAATTATACCACATGTCGCATGAGTGTCAATTGACACAACCTCGGTGGGCCATTAGAATTTGGGAATATCGTTTTAACAACAGTCTT
>Ga0272441_10010005_pt1 | contig 14482 bp, 15 predicted proteins | sample SSMProp6N_FD_193582 | JGI IMG/M metagenome (GOLD analysis project Ga0272441, IMG submission 193582) | Marine sediment archaeal communities from Little Sippewissett salt marsh, Falmouth, MA, United States - SSM-Prop-6N | ecosystem: Environmental > Aquatic > Marine > Wetlands > Sediment ... | reverse complement strand
TAGGTGACCACCCATTTAAAAGGTCGGCCTCGCTGCCAGACGTCAAGTATTACCTGATTGAGATTGATGATGAGCGTACTAAACACGAGAATGGGGATTCCCAAGCGGATGAAGCGGTCCTTGATGAAAGTCGCTGCGCCTTTACGCTCCAGCGACCGCGGCGTGAAGTAGCCTGCTATGAGAAAGAAAGCTGACATGAAATAAGATTGATTTACCGCGACAAGGAATGTCAGCAAAATCGGGGTTATCTCATCAACAGGCGGGTCCCTCACCGCCCAATCACCTGAGCCGCCGTACGCGATGGCAGTATGGTGCAGGATGACCAGAATAGTGAGATAAATCCTTAAATTGTCCAGGAAGAAATGCCTCTTTCTGGATTTGTGGTTGGTTTTTATCTCCATTACTCCGCCCTTTGAATTCAAATCGGTATGCCCCTGAAATTCCAATTCACGCCGACACTTATTCTACGGGATTTAATACACGAAGGTCGCGATCGTTTGCAAGGTGATAAACTCCGGATCGAAACCGCGGATGTAAATAACAATCCACCGCCGTACGTTGGCGGTGGAAGTAATAGTGGGCGCGAATGGACTCGAACCATCGACCTCACGGATGTGAACCGTGCGCTCTAACCAGCTGAGCTACGCGCCCGGGTGTACCAGGAGTTTAATGGAAACCCGGGCAGACTGCAAGATTTTCGTATTCCTTATAAAGCGCTCCCCAACACGATTTGCACCAGCGCATCGAGCTGCGCGGAGGTGATTCCAGGATTTTCTTCTTCGAGGTAGCACCGTATCTCCTGCTTCTGGCTTTCACTCACATCACCGACTTCCGCCACCTGGGCGCATATCTTACGCATATCCTGCGTGTGGTTGGGGAGCGAGCTATCATGCTTCTGGCTGTACTCCTGAGGGTCGATATCGTAGTTACCCTCGCCGATCCCCAGGCGTGCCTTCCATAAATCCGTCTCCCGCTGACCACTTGCGATGCTGTCCGAGAGATGGACGCAATTGACGCCGGCGTAAATCCCAAAGCGGCCCCGGATTGTTTCGGACGCTGCCTCGTGTGCTTTGGTTTTCCCCAGAAATGCGCGCAAACGTTCAACAGCGGCATCATCCGCGACCTCGAGAAGCATCACAATCACGGGACAAGCCGTCACGTAGTGCGCCAGCCAGGGGTAAAAAGGTCGATCCGCCACGTGCGCGTAATGCTCGGCAGAGAGCGCTGCATCCACCTGGCGTGATTCCAATGAGATGATTTCCAGATCTTCGTTCGCCAGGAATTCCTTCACAATCGCCGCGCCGACGTTTTTGCGAAGTACGGCATCCGCCTTGAGAAAAGTTAACAATTGTGCCACGTTTTCACCTTCTTCGATGAGTCTCGTTGATTTCACGAACGATGGCGTGACCGTTCGCCGGCGTCATTCTAGCATAAAAGCAGTCGGGTTGGATTTTCAGCCCGTCCACACAGTGCTATAATGCTGACGGTGCATGGCGATTTATAGGCGCACGCCAGCGAATCCACGTGCACCTGCCGAGGGAGGCATGATCGAACTTATCATTCCCGGAAGGGGGCAGATCCAGATCGAGCACCTGGTCTCCGATGTAAACGGTACCCTGGCCCTGGATGGGCGTTTACTCGAAGGTGTTGCCAGGGTCTTGACGACTCTGATGAAGCGGCTGAAAATTCATTTGCTCACCGCTGACACACACGGTCAACAGGACAAAATCGATCGTCAACTGGGTTTGAATGCGATTCGAATTCCGCCCGGTGGGGAAGCGGAGGCAAAAGCGAAATACGTACGTCAATTGGGGCCTTCAAGTGTTGTTGCTTTGGGGCAAGGCGCGAACGACAGCGGCATGCTGCAGGAAGCGGCGATCGGGATATGTGTGCTCTCCACAGAAGGTCTTGCCGTTGAAGCCCTGCAGGCCGCAGAAATTGTGGCCCCCGATGTGTTATCCGCACTCGCCTTACTCAACAATCCGATGCGCATGGTTGCCAGCTTACGCCGATGACGATACAACCAACAGAACCACTCAACGATCCTGAAGATTTGTCTCCCGCAAGACGCCGGCGTGCCCGCCGGATGCTCACGCAACTGCGCGCGGACGAGCGTGAGGTTTTCCTCGAAGAATTGGCACATTCCGTATCCCCGAGTGTCGATCTTTTTCTGTATGCGATCCTCGCCGGTGTATTGATTGGCCTGGGATTCAGCCTCGACCAAAACGCGTTCTTAATCGCCGGCGCATTGGCGACCCCGCGCATGGCGCCTATCGCCGGACTGGCCTTGGCCGCCGTCTCCGGGTCACCCCGCTTTTTCATCCGCATGCTTGCCGCATTGATCGTTGCACTTGTTCTCCTGGGGCTGGTTGCGGGTTTGAGTGGATTAATCACATCCTCGCTTTCATCGGGGGTTTTACTGGCCCTCGAACACGCCTCATTAAATCTGGTTGATTTCGGATTGCTTCTGGTCGGTGCGGTATTGATGTCGCTTTCCGTTGCGCGCGCACAGCAGGTGTCCTTGTTGGCCAGCACGGCAGTGGCGTATGAATTGGTTTTGCCATTAGGGGCCGTCGCGATCGGCGCGGTACAGGGGAACCCTGAGCTGTCACAGGGGGCATTACTCATGTTCGGCCTGCATCTCACCTGGGCGGTTGTCGCCAGCGCCGGGACGTTCGTAGCGCTGGGCTTTCGACCACTGACGGGCTACAGTCATTCCATCGCCACAGCCGTTGTGCTCATGGGATTGATCACACTGGTCAGCGCCCTGGGATTGGGCTTCTCGGTAAAGGCCACCATGCCAACACCGACAATAACACCAACTTTCACACCCACGCCTTCGGGAACACCCACAATTACAGCCACCTTCACTGCCAGCGCCACGCCAACGATATCCACGACCCCAACCGTGACTCCCACCTTTACGCCCACAGCAACCCCCCTGCCGCCGCTCGCTATCGTGATCCATACCGACGATCAGGGAGGTTTCATGCGGGATGCCCCTAGTTTTGACGGTGCCATCTCGGGATTCCTTGAAGAAGGCGATGAGGTGCGTATTGTCGGCGATCCGGTTGAAGATAATGGTACGCTCTGGTGGCCCGTCCGCACCGCGGATGGAGTAGTAGGCTGGTTGCACGAGAACTTGCTGGCAACGGCAACGCCAACGCTTTCCATAAGACCGACAACGACACCATCCCCTACGCCGTAATATCATTTCTGGACTCGGCAATTCACGAACCAGAAAATCAAACGGCGGTTTACGATGCCAGGCATGCACGATTGAATATGATTTTGGAAAGCAATCAACGAAAAAAAGGGGACCTGGGAAGTATTCAGGAATAATCCGTTTCTAGGTAGAATCGGGAATTGTGAGAACAGGCAGGGTCGCCAGGTTTTTTAGGAGTTCGCAATGAGCTTTATCTCGGCCATACAAGATTTTCGCCGGGCGCGGCGGAGCGCTTCAATGGAACAGATCATGGCCCGATTCACCGGTCGATCGGCTGATCTTCTCTCCTATGATGAGGTGCGCAAGAAACTGCGTGCCGTGGAAGAAGCGCGGGAAGAACTGCGATCCATTCCCCTGGACGCCATTGTCGGCAGCGTTGACCGCTATTCGGATTTCACGCGCAGTTTTTTGCCGCGCCGCGACAGTGACGAGCATCGTTGGGCTCGGGTTAAACTTGCAGTTACAGAACCGACAGGCGTACCGCCGATTGAGGTATATCAAATCGGTGATGTCTATTTCGTACGCGATGGCAATCACCGCGTCTCCGTGGCGCGCCAGCTGGGAGCTTCCCACATCCAGGCCTACGTCACCGAAGTCCATACCAGAGTGCCATTCTCTCCGGAAGATCAGCCTGATGACCTCATTCTCAAGGCCGAATACGCCCGTTTCCTGGGACGCACCAGAATCGAAAGCACCCTTCCAGAGGTTGACTTAATCCTCACCGTTCCCGGTCAATATCGCCGTCTCGAAGAGCATATCGAAGTCCACCATTATTTCATGGGCCTCGACCAGCAACGTGACGTCCCTTTTGTCGAAGCCGTTGTCCACTGGTATGAAGAGTATTACCTGCCAATTATCGAGATTATTCGCAAGCGGGGCGTATTGCGAGGGTTTCCCGGGCGCACGGAGACCGACTTATACCTCTGGATTTCTGAGCACCAGGCCATATTGGCCGAAAATATCGGGCAGGAAATTCGCCCGGATATCGCCGCAGAAGATCTTGCAGAAAACGTGAGCTCACACACGAAGAATGCTATCACCAGATTAATGGAGAAAATTCGTAACGTAATCACGTCCAGCAAACCGCGCTTCAGCCTGCGTCCGGAGTGGCGTCGCGACCAGCTCCTGGCCAACAAGGATGAAGGCGCCTTATTCGCGGATATCCTGGTGGGCGTTGGCGGAGACGATGATCAATGGAACGCTCTGGGCCTGGCACTGCAGATTGCAAAAAGGGAAGGCGCGCGCCTGAATGGTTTACATGTGCTTCCTTCCGAAGATGCGCTGGAAAGTGACAGCGCACAACAGGTTCGTCAAGAATTTGAACAACGCTGTGCACAAGCGGGCATCGAAGGAACCATCAATTTCAGCGTCGGTGAAGCCTCCGATAACCTGTGTGAGAGATCTCGTTTCAACGATCTCGTGGTCGTCAATTTGGCTTACCCGCCCGCGCCCTCACCAACGGGGAGGTTGAGTTCCGGTTTCAGTAAACTCGTCCGCAACTGCCCGAGACCGATTCTGGCCGCACCCAAAGTCGTCACCCCGCTGAAGCGGGGTCTCCTGGCGTATGACGGAAGTTCAAAAGCAGAGGAAGCTTTATTTGTCACCGCATATCTGGCGTTACGATGGAAAATCCCTTTTACGGTGATCATCGTCGATGATGAGAAAATCGAGAGCGGCAAGATGATGCACCGTGCGCAAACCTATTTAAAACAACAGAAAGTCCATGCCCACTACGTGATGGAGGTGGGCGACGTTTCAGCTGCGATCCTGCGTACCGCCGAAGAGGAACAAAGCGAACTGATCATCATGGGGGGATACGGTGCGTCACCCGTCAGGGAAGTTGTTTTGGGCAGCGTCGTCGATCAGGTTCTCCGTGAGTGCCGGACTCCGATATTAATCTGTCAGTGATCAGTTGATTCGAGCAAGTCGCTGAGAATACCGGTCCAATTCAACCGACTCCAGCACATCCGGGCGGCACGTGTCTCGAAAAGAGGTTCATTTATCATGTCACGTTGGAAACGCAAGTCACTTTTCTTCTTGATGCTGATTGTCTACGGATTCGTATTGGCAGGTTGCTCCCATGCAGCAGCCAACCAGTCGGGAACTGTCGAAAGTTTGGTCACAGGGATTGACGACTTATCTCCCCTCGATCTCCGTGATGAGCCTTTACGCATTGTGGTTACAACCAACATTGTGGCTGATGTGGTTGAAAATGTAGGCGGAGCTGCGATCGAAATTACCACACTTATCCCTCCCGGCGCGGATCCACATACTTTTCAACCATCCCCGGGAGATCTGCGCGCCATGACCGGCGCACATGCGATTTTGATCAACGGCGCCGGGCTGGAGGAATTCCTGCACCAAACCCTGGCCCAGGTCTCCGGCGAAGTGCCGATGATCTCGCTCTCGGAGGGTATTAAACTGCGGCAATTCCAAACGGATCACGACCCCGATTCGGATGACCACGAGGATCACGCAGGGTCTGACCCACACGTCTGGTTTGATCCATTAAACGTCATGATTTGGGCGGAGAACTGCGCCCAAGTATTGGGTACACTGGACGTCGAAAACCAGGATTTCTATACCGCCAACGCCCGGCAGTATGTCGAGTCGTTGACATCACTGCATTCCTGGATTGAGAACGAAGTGGCCGAGATCCCGGAGCACAACCGAAAATTGGTGACAGATCATTTGGCCTTCGGATACTTCGCGCAACGTTACGGGTTCGAAATGATCGGGTCGGTAATTCCTGCCTACAGCACAGCTGCGGAGCCATCGGCACGAGAGTTGGCGGACCTCAATGACACGATTCGAGCCGAAAATGTCCCCGCGATCTTTGTGGGCATCATGGCCAACTCCCGTTTGACCGCACTGATCGCCGAAGATACCGGTGTGGATCTGGTAGCCCTGTACACCGGCTCCCTGGGTGAACCCGGAGGGCTGGCAGACACATACATACGATTTATGCAGTATGATGTTAATGCCATTGTTCAGGCGTTAGCAGAGTGAGGTTTGTATGACGCAGCTGATTACCCGCTTTCCAAGCCACGACAAAGAAGCGCCAGCGTTATCTATGGAAAATATCCACCTCGCATATAACGGCAACACCGTGCTGGAAGATGTAAACGTCAGGATTCAAACCGACGAGCTTGTCGCCGTCGTTGGTCCCAACGGAGCCGGTAAGACCACGCTCTTAAAAATTGTGGCCGGTATTTTAAAGCCCGATCGAGGAAAAGTAGATATCTTCGGACATACACCCGGTGGACATGTTTGTATCGCCTATGTACCCCAACGCAGTCAGGTGGACTGGAATTTTCCCGTGACTGTGGCTGAAGTGGTGATGATGGGACGTATTCGCAAGATCGGCCCCTTCCGTTGGCCGGGAAAAAACGATTGGGTCTTTATTCGACAAGCGCTGGAACGAGTTGGAATGACCGAGTACGCCGATCGCCAAATTGGCGAGTTGTCTGGTGGTCAACAGCAGCGTGTTTTCCTGGCGCAAGCCCTTGCCCAGGAGGCGGAGATTATCCTGCTCGACGAACCATTCACCGGCCTCGACATTTCCAGTCAAGATTCGATTCTAGCCATGCTGCACGAGTTCAAGGGAACTGGCGTAGCGATTCTCGTGTCGACACACGACCTCAGTTTGGCCAATGAACACTTTGATAAAGTGATCCTGATCAACCGTCGCTTGATCTCTTTCGGCAAGCCAACGGAGGTCTTCATCCGTCCTCATCTAGTAGAAGCTTATGGTGGACATGTTCACGATCTACCAGAAGCGGGAGGAACATTGGTCCTTGCAGAGACCTGCTGCGGTGAAGATCCGGAGGGGAAACATGGCTGAGTGGGTCCAATGGCTGGCGGAACCATTTCGCTATGAATTCATGCTGCGCGGTCTCTGGGCTTCTTTGATCGTCGGTGTTGTTTGCCCCATCCTGGGAACGTATGTGGTTTTAAGAGGCATGGCCTTCCTCGGTGATGCACTGGCGCACATTATCCTTCCCGGAGTGGTGTTGGCCTTCATGCTCGAGTGGCCGCTTCCGGTCGGTGCGCTTATCGTTGGTACAACAGCTGCGCTGGCGATTGGCGCCATCGGACGACGCGCAGATATCAAGGAAGACGCCGCCATCGGCGTGGTTTTTGCTGGTGCATTTGCCCTCGGCGTGGCCATGATTTCCGTTCAACGAAGTTATGCGGTCGATCTGGCCCACATCCTCTTCGGAAACCTGTTGGGCGTTTCCAATGCGGATATACGTCTGATGCTTGCTTTGGGCGTCGTTGTCTTGCTGACAATCTTTGCGTTTTACAAGGAATTTCTAGTGCTTTCTTTCGATCCCGTATTGGCAACAACCTTGCGTCTACCGGTAACTTTTCTGCAAAACCTGTTGCTCGTTTTATTGGCGATCGTGATCGTGATTTCGCTGCAGGCGGTGGGTGTGGCATTGGTTTTGGCCATGCTCGTCACCCCCGCCTCCGCAGCCTTCCTGCTTGCGCGTCGTTTACCCGTCATGATGGTTCTGTCCGCAGGTATTGGTGTGCTCTCATCCCTGGCGGGTTTGTACCTCTCCTATTACGCAGACGTCGTCTCCGGGTCGGCCATCGTTCTGGTGGCGACGGTCATCTTTGGCATTGTCTTCTTATTCGCGCCTCGTAATGGCGCTATCTGGGGTTTGTGGAGGCGAATGCACGTCCGAAGATGACTTACAGCAGCCCCATACTACTTGCTGCACTGGTCAAGCAGCCATTTACAAACCTTGAAGCACAAGAACTGGTGATCGACCTCATCCAATTTTTCGCGCAACCTTACTCCAGGGTCATTTTGCAACTTTCCCTGAAGGGTTTATCATTGGGAACATGTTCCAAGTGCAGGACCGTTTCCCGCTGGATTCGATCGACTGGCTGATACTCAGCACACGCGGTTTGTTCCTCACCGCACTGCCCTTGATCGCCGGATATTACAGGATTCTCTCCGAAACACTGATTATCTTATTTTTCGCCTGGTTGCTCTTTGCTTTGGTGACCAGTTTGCTTCGCATTGGGGGTTGGCGGCCTCAGTGGCTCGACGCAGTGATAGCTGCCATCGAAACCGGCTTTGCGGTAGGCTGCATCATTCTTTCCGGAAGATTGGATAGCCCACTATGGTGGAGTTTGTTGATCGGTCCCACAAGAGCGGCGCTGGCCTACGGTCTGACACCAGCAATGGCCACAACCTTTTTTGGCCTGCTGACCTATACCGTCGAAGGTATGGTTTCCGATTCCATTGACCGGCGTGGATGGCCCGTACTTGTATTTCATAGCGTTCTATTATTGCTATGTGCCCTGGCAATGGGATGGCTCGCCAGGCGAGTTCGATCGGTTGCCAAGCAGATTGGCCGTGAAGAAGGGTTGAGTTTAAGCCAGGTTAGGGATCGGGAGCGCGAGCGCACGCGTGCCTTCTTTTCAATGGCTGCGGAACTGAGTTCGACTTTAAACTACGAGCGCGTGTTAGACATGGCACTTGACATCAGCGCACAATCCCTGGCAGATATCGACTCAGAGACAACGGATTTGGTCAGCGCACTTTTGCTATATACAAATGGAGACATGCATGTTGTCTCGGATCGTGGATTAACTCACGCTGATCGCCGCATGACTTTTCCGGGTGAGCAAGGTGTCCTCGATCGCACATTAATCAGCGGAGAACCAAGAATCACCCGCACACCAAGCGAAGATCCCGAGCTGCAGCGATTGGTGGGCATGCATGGCCGCCAGGTGGTTTTATGTATCCCGCTTTCGGCGGGTTTGGAAACGTATGGCGTCCTTCTTTTCGCACACCGCGAACCACATTACTTCAACGCCGAGCGCGTTGAGATTTTGTGGGCGATTGCACAACAGGCGATGATCGCGCTGCAAAACGCGCGCCTGTACCGAGATCTCGAACAGGAAAAAGAACGCATAACGGAAATCCAGGAAGAAGCGCGCAAGAAATTGGCCCGGGATTTACACGATGGTCCCACACAAACCATCGCCGCAATCGCTATGCGTGTAAACTTTGCCCGGCGGTTGATGGAACGCGATTCCAAAGCCGCAGCCGACGAACTATATAAAGTAGAAGACATGGCCCGTCGCACGACGAGGGAAATCCGCCACATGCTATTTACATTGCGCCCCTTGATCCTCGAATCGCAGGGGATGGTTGCCGCACTCATGCAACTGGCCGAGAAAATGCACGAGACACACAATCAAAATATCATCATCAAAGCGGACCCCGACGTTGCCCACGAGATGGAAATGGCGGGTCAAGGTGTGGTCTTCTACATCGCAGAAGAGGCGATCAACAATGCCCGCAAACATGCGGAGGCTGAGCACATTTGGGTGCGACTCGAACGACGTGATGACATGTTCATCCTGGAAGTAGAAGACGATGGGGTTGGATTCAACGTGGGCGCCGTCGATGCGAATTACGAACAGCGAGGCAGTCTCGGCATCGTCAACATGCGCGAACGAGCCGAATTGGTCAACGGTGTGCTGCACATCGAATCGGCCGAAGGTCGAGGCACATGTATCACCGTCTACGTGCCCCTGACCGACGAAAGTGCCGAGCGCTTGCACAAACCGGGTTTTGTTTACTGAGCATTGACGCGATGTGTCCGCAAATTGCGGTATGATTTCAGACAATACGCGGTCACAGGCCTAATCACCATCCTTCTGGTGAATATGTGGCAAGACATACCTTATACGCTCGCTTATTACTTTGGGGATGTTCTTGAAATAGATTGGTACACAATCATAAGAATGAGGCATGCATGCAAAAAGAAAAAGTCATAATCATAGGATCCGGTCCGGCAGGATTAACCGCAGCGCTCTATACGGCACGGGCCAGACTGGAACCACTCGTGATTTCGGGCAATCAATTGGGCGGCCAGATTTCAATTACCAACGAAGTGGAAAATTATCCTGGATTCCCCGAAGGCACCACTGGCCCGGAGCTGGTGGAATTGATGCAGAAACAAGCCGAACGCTTTGGGGCACGCTTGCTGATTGACGAAGTCACCGAGGTTGATTTTCGTCAGGGACCTCCTTTTCATGTCAAAACACACGGGGATGAATACGAAGCTGACGCAGTCATCATATGCGTCGGCGCATCGCCGAAACGCTTGGGCATCCCCGGCGAAGAACAAATGATCGGACGAGGGGTGTCATTCTGTGCCACATGCGATGGCTTTTTCTTTCGCGAGAAAGATGTCATCGTGGTGGGCGGCGGAGATAGCGCCTTAGAAGAAGGCTTGTTCCTCACCCGTTTTGCCAATCAAGTACGCATCATTCACCGCCGCGACGAACTGCGCGCTGGCGAGGCGTTGAAACGACGGGCTTTCGCTAACGAAAAAATCAGTTTCATTTGGGACACCGTGGTCGAAGAAATTCAAGGCAACGGCCAGGTGCAAAAAGTGCGCTTGCGCAACGTCAAATCGGATGACACCAGTGAACTGGAAACGGATGGCGTCTTTATTTTCATCGGCCATTATCCCAATTCTGACCTCTTCAAGGGACAATTGGATCTGGACGATGTTGGCTATCTGATCACAGATGAGAAGATGATGACCAGCGTCCCGGGTGTTTTCGCAGCTGGCGAGATCCAAGACCTGGTATTTCGCCAGATCGCCACCTCCGTTGGACAAGGCTGCGCGGCAGCCATGATGACCGAACGCTGGTTGGAGGCACAGGAGGGGTGAGGCCTGTTTAAGCTTCCCCGATCAGCTTGATACCCCCAGTCGTTGTATCAGGATTGGCAGCATCTCCCGCAGCGCATTCGCTCGATGGCTAATGCGATTCTTCTGTCGCACACTTAACTCTGCCATTGTTTGATCCGTGCCCCGGACCAGAAAAATCGGATCGTATCCGAAGCCTCCCCTCCCGCGTTCATCCGGAATGATCTCGCCCGGACAAATACCCGTAGTGATATCGATAGATCCCTCGGGTGCGGCAAGTGCCAGGGCACAGAAGAAACGAGCGCGCCATGGCCTCGGGTGAGATTGCAGCAAATCAAGCAAATAGCGACGTCGATCGGCATCCGATCGGCCAGGCCCAGCAATCCGGGCGGAATGTTTTCCCGGAGCGCCATGCAGGACTTCAACTTCCAATCCGCTGTCATCGGCAAGTGTATAGAAACCCGAACTGCGCGCGAAAGCCCTCGCCTTCAAGGTGGCGTTTGCAGCATAATCCTCGCCGCTTTCCTCGACATGCAAATCAATACCAATCACGGCAGGCTCAATGAGTTTAATTGACAAACCATCAAGCAAATCTTGAAACTCGCTCCTTTTTCCGGGATTGTTGCTTGCGATTAAGAGGGAAGACATATGTCAGGCTCCATGTTTTTGGCTACTCGAACAGTACTATACCGCCACATGTGGGGCTGGCGTATGGAATTAACCCCACATATTGGGTGCTGTTTTCAAAAACCGCAACGTTATGTTTAGTATTAGTGAGATTGCTTGACCTCGCTTGCTACTTATGTTATAATGCGAAAGCTTTTTTGGTATTTTGATTGCAAGGTGGTGCACAACTGGACCTACGTCATCCATTGCGGCTAAATGTCGGGTTCTTGCTGAATGAGAGCATCGGCTTCAGCCGCAATGTCGAGTATAACGTCGAAAGCGTCCAACTCGGCGAAGACTTGAAGCTAGATACGCTTCAAGGTTCACTTACCCTCACGCGAACAAGTATGGGTGTGTTGGTTGAGGGGGAACTGCAAGGTAAATTGAGTCTCGAATGTGTACGCTGCTTGAAAGCATACGATCAATATCTCACCGGATCCTTCGAGGACCTTTTTATTTACCCGGCCAATCAGGCGGAAGATCCACTATTGGCGATTCCCGAAACCGCCGTCCTCGACCTGACACCCGTTTTACGCGAATATCTCTGGTTGGACATACCCATTCAACCGCTTTGTCATCCGGAATGCAAGGGTTTGTGTCCAATTTGTGGAGAATTGATCAGCGAAAACAAGTGCAATCATCACGAAGCCGAGATTGACCCTCGGTTTGAGGTTTTGAAGACATTACTAACAAAATCGTAAGCAACGCAAGGTTGTGCTGATACACATCTAGCCGAAAAGTTATTCTCCTGAACTGCCGCCAGGAGGGCACACATGAGCGTATCAAAGGATCGTTGGGAAAAACGAGAGGCCTTCGCTGCTCTACTTGAAAAAGGAGATATTCAGGGATATATCACAACGCGTGATATCTTCCGAGTTTTTCCAGAAGCGGAGGACATTGAAGAGCGCATCGAGCGCCTCCTAACCTTCTTCCACAGCGCAGGGATCGAAGTCTTCGATGAGCCATCCCAGATTCCTGACCATTTGCAGCAAGAAGCCCCATCGGATGGCAACCACGGTATTGATCTCAGCGCGATTTCGAGCGACGATACGGTGGGTTTGTATTTAAAGGAAATGGCGCGCGTGCCTCTCCTTAACACAGAGGAAGAGGTTGACCTGGCGAAACGCATCGAGCGGGGCAACAAAGCCGAGGATCGTTTGATGAAAGCCAACGGGAAGGTCAGTGCGAAAAAGCGTGCCGAACTGCAAGAATTCGTCCAGGATTCTCTCTCGGCTCGCGATCATCTCATCAAAGCCAACACTCGCCTCGTAGTGAGTATTGCCAAACGCTATATGGGGCGCGGTGTACCTTTCCTCGACCTGATCCAGGAAGGCAATCTTGGCCTGATGAAAGCCGTGGAAAAATTCGACTACCATCGCGGCTATCGTTTCAGCACATATGCGACCTGGTGGATCCGACAAACGATCACACGCGCCATCGCAGATCAGGGACGCACTATTCGCGTCCCCGTTCACATGTCCGATCGGATTCGTCGATTGTACAAAGTGGCCCGCCAACTCGAACAAGAATTGGGACGAAAAGCTACACCCGAGGAAATCGCCCGCATACTCGATGTCGATCCACGCAAGGTACAATGGATGATGCGAGTCTCATGGCGACCTCTCTCGTTGGAAAGCCCGGTCGGTGAGGAAGAGGATACAGAACTCGGTTCCTTTGTCGAGGATGAAACAACTCCAACACCAACGCAAAGTGCCTATCAAAACCTGCTGCGCGAGAAGGTTGAGGAAGTCCTCAGCACACTCAGTCCGCGCGAGGCACGCATCCTGCGTCTTCGCTTCGGCCTTCACAACGGCAGGCCGTATACTTTGGAAGAAGTCGGGCAGAAATTCGGTCTGACCCGAGAGCGGATTCGCCAAATCGAGGGCAAAGCGCTCCGCAGGTTGCGCCATCCTCGTCGATCACGACAACTGCGGGATTACCTCAGTTAAATAGACTATACCAATGAAATAAACGACCCTGCCGCGGGTTCCGCTCCAGAATAGCAGGGTCGTTTGTCTTTGGTGACCGTTCCAGTATTACTGAGAGCATCGCCCCGGATCCGTACCTTCAGGCCAAAACCGTCATTCCAAATTAGCTGCTCACACAAGCAAGCGTTTTCCACCGAGATCTTGCAGCCGAGGGTTTAGCATCCAGAGGCCTTCCGATGGCCGGTACACCAGTTCGTAGACCCTTTCATCCAAAGACATCACCAAGAAGTGAACTTCACCATCCTGTTCCCACTGGCGTCCGAGAGAGGTAATAGAAATAAGCTCATCTTCCCACACAAACGCCAGGGGGCGAATCGACCCGTCGGTTTCGAATTTTGCCTCAACAGCAACGGGAAAGCTCATCGCAGTTCCTCTAAATAAGCAGACAACATACCGAGTGCCGCCGTCGCGGACCTTGCTTTATTCGCCTCACGATCGCCATCCCAAACATGGCGTTGAAGGCGCGTGCCTCTCGGCCCGCTGACGCCAATGAAGGTCAATCCAACAGGCTTCTCGTCCGTTCCGCCTCCGGGCCCTGCGATACCCGTTACAGACAATCCAATATCGGCATCCAATGCCCGGCAAGCGCCCTCAGCCATCTGGCGAGCGATTTCTTCGCTCACTGCCCCATGGCGATCGAGGGTTTCTTGGCTCACGCCCAGCAAACGCATCTTGGTCGTGTCGGCGTAGGCCACAATTCCACCCAGGAAATAATCCGACGAACCGGGAACGTTCGTGATGCGATGCGCGATCAAGCCCGCTGTACAGGATTCAGCAGTCGCCAACGTCAAATTGTGTTTACGGAAAGCCTCACCAATCAACTCTTCCAATTTGGTTTCCATCATTCTCGTCCCAAGTTTGCATGTTCCTCGATCATTATACCCGCATGGGTTGACAGCCAGACAACCGTTCGG
>Ga0272441_10010003_pt1 | contig 14482 bp, 12 predicted proteins | sample SSMProp6N_FD_193582 | JGI IMG/M metagenome (GOLD analysis project Ga0272441, IMG submission 193582) | Marine sediment archaeal communities from Little Sippewissett salt marsh, Falmouth, MA, United States - SSM-Prop-6N | ecosystem: Environmental > Aquatic > Marine > Wetlands > Sediment ... | reverse complement strand
CATGGGAGAAGATCCATGATTTGTGCGAATATTGTTGAACCTGCATGCATATGCCTCTCCTTTTAAAATTGGAAAGGCAAAATGGTACTTTAAAATTCAAATCGATGCAGGTCCTTTTTTGCTGTAAATTGTTGATATATGTTTTAAAATAAACGTTTTTTCGAAAAACGTTGGGACACTACTGATCCAAATTATTAATTCATCGAATAGTCGACGCAAAATTAACAATTCTCTTTTTACATGAAAGGAAGAATCCGAATCACCGTTTTTCAGGAGTTATTTCAGCAGAATTTTTTCCGGTTTTAAAAATTTCGATTTTTAAGGTCATTATTATTAAATGGCATGAATTTAAAATAAAACTAATAGACATCTCGTATCTAGAAATCAATTAACATATAAAAAAAATAAATAGCTTGCTCAAAAAAAACAAGGTAGTATAATTTCATAGAATAAAGCAAATATCGAACACATAGGCTTATAATAAAGTACAATTTACACATTAAAAAAAAACAGATGCCAGATAGACTATCTCTTTTTTTTACTCATGTTTCCATCATTTCAATCGATAGTTTTATAAATAGTAGCAACTGCAGTATCGAATATAAATTACTATTTATTGATTATTTTAATTAAAAATAGATAATATTTCAAATTATTAAATGATGATAAAACTATTTAAATTAACACCACAAAAGCAAAAAAAATCCGTACCCGGATATTCTATAAAAGTACTCCTTGCGGTTCTATCACTGTATCTACTGCTAAATGGCTGTTCCAAAAAAGTAATAGAACCAATCGATACCCGCCAGGTCACATCGACAACCGGGGACTACTATCTCAGAGCGGGAGACACTCTGGATATTAAATTTTTCACAACACCGGAACTGGATGAAACAGTTATCATCAGACCGGACGGTAAAATATCTCTGCAGCTTATTGACGACGTCAAAGCCGAAGGCCTGACCTGCGCCGAACTGGACAAAATTCTGACCGAAAAATACGAATCGCATCTGAACAGGGCGATACTCAGTGTTATCGTGAAGGATTTTGAAGGTCAGAAAGTCTATATCGGCGGTGATGTTTATCGACCCGGTACTATCGAAATAACCGGCCGGGTCAACGCCCTTCAGGCAATCTTTGAAGCCGGTGGATTCAAGGACGATGCAAAAAAATCAAAGGTGGTAATTATCAGCAGAGGCCCAAAAAACCAACCTGTCGTTAGATCGGTTAACCTTAAAAAAGCAATTAAAGGCAAACTCCCGGAAAACGAATACCTTTTGAAACCCTTTGATGTTGTTTTTGTTCCCAAAACTGGTCTGGCAAAAACCGACATTATCGCATCACATGTCTACCGGATTATATCCACCCGAATATGGCGCGGCTTCACATATGAAACCGGTGAGAATTTTTCAATTGACTGGGATAAAGTTTTTTACGACTATTAATTCATAGTTTGCGACTGATGTTAAGCAGGATTTCCTAGTGTAACTCTACTATCAATATTTTGCAGCCCAATTTGCTTCACTCATAAAAAATGGTTTAACATGACGACCAGCACATTAATAACGACCACACCACGAGATATCCTGCATATCATTTTTAAGTATAAATGGATGATTCTGTTCCTGGTTTTCTGCGTTGTTACAACCGTAATTCAGATCATTAACAGACAACCGGTCATTTATGTGGCAGATACAAAATTGCTGCTCAAGGTCGGCCGGGAAAACCTGTACCGCCACACAACGCCTGAAGGCACAAGTGCCATCTGGGACAGGGCGATGCAAGAGCGTTTAAATTCAGAGCTCGTCATTCTTAACGGACGAGATCTCCACAGGTCTGTTATTGAAAAAATCGGCGTTTTCAAATTATATCCTTTTCTTGCTTTTACTAAAAATATCGATAATGATCCAAACCAACCTCAGGTTCCTCCGATGGAACGAGCCATTAAAATTTTTTCCCGGGCCCTGAATTCCGGAGTCCTTGAGAAATCAAACATTATCCAAATCACCTTTGCACATGGGAATCCCAATGTAGCCGCCAAGGTTTTAAACACCCTCGTTGACCTTTTCCTGATCCGGCATCTGGAACTTTACCAGCAACCGGCCGAAAAAGATTTTTTTAACCAAAAACTTTCAGAATACCGGCAAAAACTTCAAAACGCGGAATTAGAACTGGAAAAATTCAAAAAAAACAACAATGTGCCTGCAATCGAAACACAAAAACAATTTTTAATTAAACAAATTTCAAACTTCAAGGATGTGATCGCAAATACAGAAGTAGAAATAACTGAAAATGAAGCACAACTAAGTGCTTTGGAAGCAAAAGAGTCTACAGGTGAAACATCTGAGATGAACCTGGATGCCATCACTAACATTCGAAATAAAGTAACGACATTAAAACTGGAAGAACAGGGACTTTTGAGCAAATACGATGAAAATAATATCTTGGTTGTCAATATTAGACAAGAAATTACGGCAGCTGAAGAACTTATCAAAGAAGAAGAATTAACCTTCTTTAAAAAGGAAAAACTCAGCATTCAAAATAAACTGGATGCCTTAAATACCAAATTGAAAGCTTTGAACGAGCAACTAACCATATTTCAAAAAGAAATCGAGACTATTGACGGACTGGAGGTGAAGTTAAAAGAGCTTACAAGAAACATAGAACTCTATGAAGAAAACTACCAGCTTTATATGGCTCGCACGGAAGAAGCCAGAATTTCAAAAGAGATGGACGCACAAAAAATGGCCAACATCAGTATCGTAGAAACTGCCGTGCCACCCACAAAACCAAAAAGCAAAAACAAGTTACTGAGCGGATTATTGGCATTTTTTATGAGTATTTTTACCGGAATTGGCATCGCGATCGCAATTGAAACCTTCAGACATAATTTCAACAACAGCTACGACCTGAAGAAGCATCTGGATATCGAACCCCTGGCATCGATCCCGGAAATGAAACGTAAAAAATTCATTTTTCTGTAACGCTTATTGAAAACTATTCAATAATTAATTGATTAAAAGGTAAGGGGCACAATCCAGTTTACTGCAAAACACAGCAAGTATTCACATATGATACCCACTTCCAAATAATTTTATTCACCAGGCAGTACCAACACGAAATTTCTTTATCGCTAATAAATAATATGTATACCCGTTTTTACAATTTAAAAACAAAGCCATTTGATATAACACCGGATCCTGAATTTCTTTATTTAACCGAAAGTCATCGGGAAGCGTATGCCTCGATGCTTTACGGAATTCAGGAAAGAAAGGGGATCATTGCCATTACCGGTGAGGTCGGCACCGGCAAGACAACTCTTATTTATTCCCTTTTGCAAAATATCAGTAAAAAAGTAAACACTGTTTTTATTTACCACACTAATATTTCCTTTGAGCAGCTTTTAAAAACAGTCCTGATCGAACTGAACATCTCCTTTCAGAAAACGGATAAAATATCAATGCTCCGGTGCTTCAATGATTATCTTCTTGACAGATATCATGCCGGTGAAATTACGGCCATTATTGTTGACGAAGCCCAAAACCTTCAAGACACCGTGCTTGAAGATCTCAGAATGCTTTCGAATCTGGAAACAAGCCATTCAAAACTGTTCCAGCTGGTTCTGGTCGGACAGCCCGAATTGAATGCAAAACTCAATTCTGTCCATTTAAGACAGCTAAAACAGCGGATCAGCATCCGGCAACATATGAAACCGTTAAGCCACAGGGAATCAAAGGATTACATCAGACATCGCCTCCGGATCGCTGGCGGTTCGCTGAAAATTTTTGACAATAAAGCCATCGATCGAATATGTGCACAGGCAAACGGCATTCCCCGAATGATAAATGTCATTTGTGACAATGCCCTTTTAATCGGCTACAGCAAATCTTCAAAAAAAATCGGCATAAAAATCGTTGATGAAGTTATTTCAGACATGGAAGGTTTTATTCCTTCCCGAGACGACAGACAAAATCCGTCCGACATTTCGACACATCCCCCTGTTCCGACTACAAAACCATTTTACGTTACGACCGCCCTTCCCTTGTGTATGTTCCTTATGATACTGATGATTGCCGGGACAAAAATATATCTGCAGCACAACTCTTTCAACAGGAACATACCAAATGATGCAAATAACCAGACAATACCAACAGTAGCACATACAGACAATCGCCTTACTGAACCGACAGAACAGTCACACTTAACCCCATCCGCCCCTGTCCTCAACAGCATTGAACCCAAAAACGGAAATACTGCCGATCTCAAAGAAAATCCGAATGCGACTCCGGGCATTCCCCGCTTTCCGGATAATCATGTGCCAACCCGGCCGGATTCATTTACAAAAACTGTTTCCGATCCCGACAAAGCCCATTTACAAATATCAAATACAGACACACCGCCGCGGAAATCAAAACAGAATATTCGTTCAGATTCAACCGATGAGATCTCACCATCCGGCGTCAATCACTTGAAGATCAAAGACACTGCAACAGCAATAAGCGGCACTACCATATTCAAGCTGACCCGACAATATTACCACTCGGATCATATCACTCATGCTTACCTGATAAAAAAAGCAAATCCGGACATCAAAAGCATTCACCGGATAAACCTGGACCAGCACATTATCATCCCGGAAATCAACATAGAAACCCCGTTGATCAAGTCACAGGACAATTCATATAAAATCGAGCTGGGCACATTTAAATCCTTAAAAAAGGTCCGCAAATATTTTGAAGAACCGGTGTTAGCGGACAAACAGCTAAAGATTATTCCTGTAAAAGTCTCATCCAAAGACATTTGGTACCGCTTAATTCTGGAACGGTTTGAAACAAAAGAGGAAGGATTATCCACTGTCTATATTTTAAAGGATAAAAATTTGCTACCCTGTTTTAATAATACAATTTCGAATAATATTAACTCCTAATGAGAATACATTATTTACCTTCAGTAAAATAATGGAGAGCGTTCACATGTCAAAAACCTTTGAAGCTTTACAAAAAGCGGAAAAAGAACGATCGAAAAGCACCAAGGCGAAGGTTTTCTCGGATGTAGATTTGCCCGCTAAGGGAAAAAACATCCACAAGCTCAAAGTCTCTACATGGATTAATGAAGAATACAGTCGAGTGAAACACCACCTCCATTCTTTAAAAATCCCGGATGAAATAAAGACCATTCTTTTCACATCATCCAAACCGGAAGAAGGAACATCAACTGTTCTTTTTAATTTTGCCCTCAACATAGCCAACGATGGAGATCCGGTTATTATTATTGACAGCAATTTACGAACACCGGTTATTCATGATTTTGCGGCTCTCGATAAGGAAAACGGTTTGAGTGATTTACTGACCGGCAATATTTCACTAGGCCAGGCTCTCAAAAAAACTGAAATTAAAAACCTTGAAATCATCACCTGCGGTTCTCTGGGAGCAAACCCCTCACACCTGCTGAGCTCTGACCTGATTACCAAGCTAATCGAAAAACTCAGAAACAGAGCCGACTGGATACTTTTTGATTCTCCCCCGATTCACGTCTATAACGACTCCTGTATCCTTGCCGAGAAAATGGATGGCGTTATTCTGGTCGTCCAGGCAGAAAAAACGAAATGGGAAGTTGCACTGAGCGCGAAGGAAAAAATCAACAAAACAAATTCGCGCCTACTGGGTGCCATTCTGAACAAAAAACAGATGCATATCCCAAACTGGCTATACAATCTTATTTAATATTGCTGTTTCAACAAACAAAACATACCAAATTATTAATATCTACCGGTATTTATCAGCATAATGCCTCCAAAACAAAAACAAGTAATGATTAAAGCCAACATGTATACAGACTGTATCGCTTTGATACTGGCTTTTCTCTTATTATTTATGATCCAGATTCTGATCAATTATCCACATATTTCTTTATCTTTTTTCTATTATAAATGGATCAGTTTGAAAAATATTATGGTCGCACTTTTTCTTTTTACGGCCTGGACCATATCTTTGAAAATTTTCGGCCTTTACAGTGATCCCTCACTGTTGAAAAAGAACAGCGCATACATAGATGCTGCAAAACTGACCATTATTGCAACATTTGTCCTGCTGCTGTTCAGCAATCTATTTTCCATAAATTCCATAACCAAATTTTTTATCGTCAATTTCTGGCTGTTGAGTTTTCTGCTGGCATATTTTTTCAGAAAAATCAACAACCTGATATTTAAAATCACACGCATCAAAAGCGTAAATACTGTTCAGGTGCTGATTATTGGCACCAATGACCGCGCAATAGCATTTGCCGACAAAATAAACGGCACGCCTGAAATCGGATATTCCGTCGTCGGATTTATCGATGATCCCTGGGCAAACATCGAAAAACTGGATAAGAGCAAGTATCCCTTACTGGGAAGACTGAACCATCTGGAAAAGCTCCTCAAAAACAACATTATCGATGAAGTAATTATCTGTCTGCCGATAAAATCCTATTACGAAAAAATAAATAAACTGCTAAATATTTGCGAAGAGCAGGGAGTTAACGTAAGGCTGGCTGCAAATTTTTTTGATCTTAAAATTGCACAGTCTTCTATTGATCTTCTGGACAATATTCCCATTCTCACATTTCACTCTACACCCATTGCCCTGTTTAAACTGCTGATCAAGAGAGCCATCGATATCATAGTTTCATTCATTATTATTCTTGTTTTACTGCCGTTTCTGCCGATATTGGCCATAATAATCAAACTTGACGATAGCGGTCCCATATTCTTTTCCCAGGAAAGGGCCGGTTTAAATAAAAGAATCTTCACCCTGTATAAGTTCCGCACCATGGTGGTCGATGCTGAAAAGCTTAAAAAAAGCCTGGCGCCCCAAAATGAAGCTTCCGGCCCTGTATTCAAAATCAAGGATGACCCCCGTCTGACCCGATTGGGCAAGTGGCTGCGTAAAACAAGCATTGACGAACTGCCCCAATTTTATAACGTTTTAAAAGGGGATATGAGCCTGGTCGGTCCCAGACCGCCGCTGGTCAGTGAACTGGAAAAATATGAATGGAAAAACATCCGTCGGCTCAGCATGAAGCCCGGCATCACCTGTATATGGCAAATCAGCGGCAGAAGCAATATCCCTTTTCATAAATGGATGGAAATGGACATGGAGTACATTGACAACTGGTCTCTGCTGCTCGATTTTAAAATTCTCCTTAAAACCCCGGCGGCCATTATCAGTGGTTCCGGTGCTGCTTAACCATTTTTTCAAACAACATCCATCTTTTCAGCGTTTAAAAACTACGAAAATGAGTTAACTACAGTATAATCATTATTGTCTTGATCCTTTATTCATAATCGTCTACTCAAAAACTGAAGTAGAAGGGAACATACATGAAAAAAATATATATTGCCGGTTGTGGCGGAATGCTGGGGGAAGCCTTCTATGCAAACTTTAAAAACAATTATGACCTGAAATGTACAGACATCGATACAAATGAAGATTGGCTGTCCTATTGCGACTTCAGAGATTTAAATGCCTACCGGGAAGATGTTATCGGATTTTCCCCGGATTATTTGTTTCATCTGGGAGCATTCACCGATCTGGAATACTGCGAAGCCCATCCGGACGAGACCTATAAAACCAACACCCTTTCAGTTGAAAACGCGGTCTATATAGCCAATACATTGGATATTCCGCTTTTATATATCAGCACTGCCGGAATATTTGATGGCGGCAAAGAATTATACGATGACTGGGACCTGCCGAACCCCCTTGGCCATTATGCCAGGTCCAAATATGCCGGAGAACTTTACGTAAAAGAAAATATTAATAAATACTTAATCTGCCGTGCCGGCTGGATGATGGGCGCCGGTCCCAAAAAGGATAAGAAGTTTATTCAAAAAATCATGCAGCAAATAAAAAAAGGCCAAAAAGAACTGTTTATTGTCAACGACAAGCTGGGAACCCCCACCTACACCCACGACTTTGCCAACAATGTGAAAATTCTTTTAGAAGCTGAACTGTGGGGTCTTTACAACATGGTCTGCGGCGGCGTCACCAGCAGGATGGAGGTCACCAGGGAGCTGATTAAGCTGCTGGCTCTGGAAAACAGTGTTCAAATAAACGAGGTGAACTCAGACTATTTCAAAGAAGAATATTTTGCGGAACGACCGCCATCCGAAAGACTGATCAATAAAAAACTTGTCCTGCGAGGAGTAAACATAATGCGAAACTGGAAAGTGGCCTTAAAGGAATATCTGGAAAACTATTATCAAAATTATCTGTAAACTTAATTAATGGAAAAGTTCAAAATTGCATCATTTGGATTTCGCTCGATCCCGCTACAAAAGGGTTGCGCCGGTTCAGATAAATTTGCAGAAGAACTTCTGGTTCGTCTGGCCCAGAAGGGATACCAGGTCAATGCCTACAACCGGCTATACAAGAACAGCAAAAAATTCAATCATACGTATAAGGGCATTCATCTTTACAACTTAAAAACCATTGAAAAAAAAGGGTTTGATACCCTGTTGCACTCTCTGAAAGCCACGATTCATATAATCCTTCACAACAAAGGCGATGTTGTTCATATCCACAATGGCGGCAACAGTATCTGGGCCCTGTTTTTAAGACTGTTCAACAAAAAAGTACTGGTCAGTCAGGACGGTATCGACTGGAACAGAGAGAAGTGGCCCTGGTACGGAAAGCTGTATTTGAGAATATCCGCAACGATTACAGCCAGAATCCCCAACATGGTTGTATTTGATAATATTTTTGCAAAAGAAATGTTTGAGAAGAAGTTTAAAAAGAAATTCAATTTTATTCCCTACGGCAGTGAAATCACTGAAGACACCGGAGAAAACAGCTCAATTTTAGAGACGTTAAACCTTAAGCCAAAACAGTACTTCCTTTTTGTCGGCCGGTTCATTCCAGACAAAGGCCTGCAGTACCTGATTCCGGCGTTTGAAAAAGCAAAAACCGACAAAAAACTGGTCCTGGTCGGCGGCTCACCCAATAAATCGGATTTTGAGCGAAAAATCAATGCCACAAGGGATAAACGGATTCTGTTTCCAGGATATATTTACGGTAATGACACTAATTGTCTTATTAAAAACGCCTATGCCTATATCCAGCCGTCCGATGTGGAAGGCCTTTCCCCGGTCATTCTCTCGGTAATGAGTCTAAAGACACCCGTCATCTGCAGCGACATCAAAGAAAACCTGTATATTCTCAAGGACACGGCCCTTACTTTCAAAAAATCGGATGTAAGCGATCTTTACGATAAAATAAATTTTTCATTAAATAATCCAAAAGCCCTTAAGAAAAATGCAGAAAAAGCCAAAGAACGCGTAGACAAAGCATTTAACTGGAATAGCGTGGTTAACCAGTATATTGACCTGTTCCGCAAAATATAAACAAATTACCTGTAATTAAAATTAACATTCGACCTGTTGTTTGAAACATGTTATTTTAACAAGGTTAGTTGCAATTATAAGTAAATCAAGTATTATAATTGAGAACCTTTAAAAAATAATTCTTAAAAAACTAATAAAAAAGAGATTATTATGAACGTTCCCTTCATGGATTTAAAAGCCCAGTACAACATCATCAAAGATGAAGTGACACCGAGAATTGAACATATTTTCGAAAATACGGCTTATGTCTCGGGTAAAGGCGTCGCTGCTTTTGAACAGGAATTTGCAATGGCCCACAACGTGAAATACTGTTCTGGTGTCAGTTCTGGAACCGATGGAAACCACATGGTCCTGTGGGCCCTCGGTATCGGCCCTGGAGATGAGGTCATCATTCCGGCCAATACCTTTATCGCAACCGCCTGGGGAGCAACCCTCTGCGGTGCCACACCCGTTTTTGTTGACTGTAATCCCGTCAGTTACAATCTTGATCCGAACAAACTGGAAATGGCAATCACACCAAAAACCAAGGCCATCGTCGCTGTCCATCTATACGGGCAACCTGCGGATATGGATTCCATCCAAGCAGTGGCTGACAAACACAATATCACCGTGGTGGAAGACTGCGCCCAGGCACACCTTTCCGAATATAAGGGCCGGAAAGTGGGTTCTTTAGCAAAAGCCGCCTCCTTCAGCTTTTATCCCGGGAAAAATCTCGGGGCCTTCGGCGAGGCCGGCGCTGTGGTTACAAACGATGAAGCCCTGGCTGCAACCTTCAAAATGATGCGAGACCACGGTTCGGAACAGAAATATACTCATAAAGTCTTTGGTCATAACTACCGGATGGAAGAACTGCAGGGAAATGTTCTCAGTGTAAAACTGAAACATTTGGACAGCTGGACCCAAAAACGCCGAGCCGCAGCAGACACCTACCGGAAAAACCTTCAAGGGATTAATCAAATTATCGTACCCGAAGAACTCCCGGAAAACAAACATGTTTACCATCTCTTCGTTATTCAGGTAAAAACCAGTAACAATGACTCGGAAAACGCCCACACCCGGGAGGGCCTGCAGCGTTTTCTGAAAGACAACAACATCGCGTCCGGACTGCATTATCCCATTCCGCTACACCTGCAACCGTGTTTTGAATATTTGGGATACCAAAAAGGGGACCTGCCTGTTTCAGAAACATTGGCCAAACAGTGTTTATCTTTACCCATGTTTCCGGAATTAACCGAAGCACAGATTCAGTATGTTTGCGAAAATATCAGAAACTATTTTACCACATAATTATTTTCCCCTGAAAATAGAAAGAATTATGATAGAACACAATATAATTTCAAATGATGTTATCCTTGGAAAAGACGTAAAAATTTACAATTTCGTCAACTTATACGGCTGTAAAATCGGCGACAACACCAAAATCGGTACCTTTGTAGAAGTTCAAAAAGGGGTTAGTATCGGCAGTAACTGCAAGATTCAAAGTCATACCTTTATTTGTGAAGGCGTGACCATTGAGGATGCGGTTATGGTTGGACACGGCGTCATGTTTATTAATGACAAATTTCCAAAAGCGGCAAACGACGATGGCAGTCTGTGTACGGAAAATGACTGGGAATGCATCCCGACCCTTGTTAAAAAAGAAGCATCCATCGGTTCCAACGCCACCATCATGTGCGGCATTACCATTGGCAAAAGAGCTCTCATCGGCGCAGGCGCAGTTGTAACAAAAGACGTCCCTGACGGCGCAACCGTTGTCGGCAATCCAGCAAGAATTTACAAATAGACAGCAATCATGTTTTCACGTATCCGCTGCTGACAATGCTTTAAGATTAATATTCTTTGCCCGGACCCTGGAAAAAAATGCTGATATTTTTCCCGCGGCTCTATATTTGCGGCTGCTTCTGACTTTCAGTCGGATAATAATAACAACCGCAGACTGTGGCAACTGCCGCTGAACAGTCATGTTTGTTAAATTAATAATGAGGGGACATATTCGCGTGTTATCAGGTCAACCAAAATTTAAATTTCTTTTTCTGGCCCAGGACTTTATCTGCCTGTCTACCGCAATCATTTTATCCATTACGGCTATTTACTGTAGTCCCGAGTTCAAACAAACCGAATTTTATACCGTCCTGCTGTCCTCTTTTCAAGTTTTTCTTTTACTGATTTTCACTTCTCTTTTTTCTCTTTTATACAACAACCTTTACAAAAGAGATGTGATTATTACCATTTACCGGCATGAAATTCTGATTATCAAGGCCCTGATCATCGCCGGAATCATCTCTGCCGGCATCCTGTTTGTTTCATACAACTTCAACCTGCTGGCATTTGAGTTCAGAGATATTCTGATCAAGTACCTGCTGTACAGTATCGTTCTTCTGACCCTGTTTCGCGTTCTATTGTGCCGGTGGCTGTTTATCTTTCTGGCCAAAAAAAGAATTTTTCAGACTAGAATTCTAATTATAGGCGCTGATCAAACCGCTGTTTCAATCGGGTCCTCGCTGCTAACCTCCAAATTTTCCGATTTTAGAATCGTCGGCTACCTGGATGACCGTAAACCTGTTGATATGCATATACACGATACCTATCATAACCTGGGAAATCTTGAATCAATTAACCGAATCGTCGAAGACACCGACACAGATGAAATCCTGATCGCAATCGACAACCTCAGCTACGAACGAATGATCACAATTGTCAACAAGTGCCTCCGGACCAAAAAAGTCGTCCGAATCTATTCCAACCTGCTGGAAGTGATCGCCGATAAGCTTCAAGTAGAAATGTATGCCGGCGTACCGGTCGTCATGTTCAACCAGAGCAAACACAGCCGGCTGACCCTGACCTGCAAGCGACTAATTGACATTGTCCTGAGCTTCAGCGCGCTTATTCTACTGATACCGGTTTTTATTTTAATTGCGGCAGGAATCAAACTGTCCTCACGACAAGGCCCCGTATTCTTTAAACAGACCCGGATCGGTCTCAATGGTAAACCGTTTAACTTTTATAAATTCCGATCCATGCATATGGGAAAAAGCAATGAAAAACACAAGGAGTTTGTCCAGGACTTTATCAAAAACAAAAACGATTCGAGAGACAAAAACATTCGTATTTTCAAAATAACCGACGACCCCAGAATATTCAGGTTCGGTAAATTCATCAGAAAAACAAGTCTTGATGAATTTCCTCAGTTTTATAATGTCTTAAAGGGTGATATGTCTCTGGTTGGTCCTAGGCCATGCCTCCCCTACGAATGGGAATGTTATACGGACTGGCATCGAAAACGACTGAATGTCCTTCCAGGCTGCACCGGCCTGTGGCAGGCAGTCGGCAGAAGCAAGGTCTCATTTGAAGAAATGGTCATACTTGATCTTTATTATATAAGCAGAATGTCTATATGGCTTGATTTTAAAATTATACTGAACACCATACCGGTAATATTTTTTGCGAAAGGAGCGCATTAAACATGGACAACAAGACTTTTAAAGTGGGGGTCATTGGTTACGGATACTGGGGACCGAACCTGGTCAGAAATTTCATGCAACTGAATGAAAGCGATGTCATCACGGTAGCTGACCTTAACGATGACCGACTTGCCAAAGTGAAAGAGATATACCCGTCAATTCACACCACCAAGGATTACAAAGAAATTATAGACAACCCGGACATCAACATTGTCGCTGTGGCAACACCGGTTCGGCTCCATTATCAATTTGCTTCTAAAGCATTGAATGCCGGAAAACACGTTTTTGTGGAAAAACCATTAACAGCATCGACAAAAGAAGCGGAAAGTCTCGTTGAAACGGCAAAACATAAAAATGTCAAACTAATGGTTGGTCACACCTTCCTCCATACCGCGGCTGTCCAGAAAATGAAAGAAGTGATCGATTCCGGAGAACTGGGTGAAATATATTATATTAACACCCAGCGTCTGAACCTCGGCCTGTTTCAGCAGGATATCAACGTGGTGTGGGACCTAGCCCCCCATGACATATCCATTATCCTTTACTTGCTCGATCAAGAGCCGACCAGTGTTCAATTTACCGGCGCCGCTCACATCAATCCGGCTATTGAAGACGTCGCAGTTTTAACCATTAATTTTCCCAACAACATTATCGCTTTTGTTCAAAGCAGCTGGCTTGATCCGGATAAAGTCCGGAAAATCACGGTGGTCGGCAGCAAAAAAATGATGGTATACGATGATGTACAACCCACCGAAAAAATACGTATTTACGACAAGGGCGTTAAAATACCAAGACATTATGATACATACGCTGAGTTCCCCTACGCATATAAATACGGAGACATCAACATTCCGAAACTTGACGGTTCCGAGCCGATCCGCGAAGAGTTAAGTCATTTTATGGACTGCATCAAAAACAATAAACCGATCAGAGGGGACGGCTACAACGGTTTACAGGTTGTAAAAATCCTTGAACAGGCAACTAAAATTGTATAAGCAAATGAATAAAATTTGGCGCTGACATTGGACATCCATTTACTACTTTTATTGCTGATTGCCCATATATTTGGTGATGTGTTCATGTACTCACCAAAATTGTCGACTGGAAAACGGACCGACAGCCATTATAAAATGACCGGTTCACTTTTGATTCATTCAATCCTTCACGCAGCCGTCGTATGGCTGATCCTGTGGAAATATCCCCTGCAATTTAAAACTACTGCCGCCATCTATTTCCTAATCCTTCATTTTATCATTGATTACTTGAGGATTTTGATTGAAAAAAACATCTATCAAAAAGATGAGTTAGTCATTTTCAAACGAAGGGATATCCTGAATTTTTTATTTAAAAAAAACAGCGCCGAAATCAACCTGTTTCTAAATAACCATTTTCACAAATGGATTCTTCAAAACATTATGGACCAGAGTCTTCATCTAGCAACCATTATCTTTTTTGTGCTCATGTTTGATAATTCCTTTTAACCCTTTTTAAACAATAATTACAGCGACTTCCTTCAGTCAATACCTCACAATATTAGATAACGTAAAATATTTTTCGCACATTTAAATTGAGAAAGGGTTCTCAAACCGGTAGAAATATTTGAACGACCAAACCCAAATATTATTACCGAGAAGGAGAA
>Ga0272441_10010000_pt1 | contig 14485 bp, 12 predicted proteins | sample SSMProp6N_FD_193582 | JGI IMG/M metagenome (GOLD analysis project Ga0272441, IMG submission 193582) | Marine sediment archaeal communities from Little Sippewissett salt marsh, Falmouth, MA, United States - SSM-Prop-6N | ecosystem: Environmental > Aquatic > Marine > Wetlands > Sediment ... | reverse complement strand
GTGAACCTCATCCAGGCGCAGAACGGCTTCCAGGCCAACGCCCGGACCATCACCGTGACCAACGACATGTTGCTCGAACTGGCAAACCTGATCCGGTAAGGCCGTAACGACCATGATGGCCGCTCTCGCATCCCGCCTGTGGCTGTTGGCGCTGGACCCCACGCAACGGTTCGCAGCCGCCCGTAACCTGGGCGGGCCGACGATCAGGTGGGACACGCTATGCCGGCCGACCGTCTGGGGTCCGTTGCTGGCGGCCCCGGTGCTCGCGGTGTTGCTGGTCTGGGCGTGGCGCCGGTTCAGCGGTCGCCGCGCGTTACGAGACGCCTTCGGGCAGATGGCGGACGGCCTAACCCTGAGCACCGGCGAGCGGGCCATCCTGATGCGGGTGGCCGACATGGCCGATCCCGTTCCCCTGGACGACCTCCGCACTTTGCCGATGGCGTTCGAGGAGGGTGTCCAACGGCTCCTGGCGAGCCGCGTGACGACCCGTCTTGACGACGAGGCCCGCCGATGCGTCGAACGCGTCGCGGCGTCGCTGCGCGAGAAACTGGGCCGGGCGGATAGCACGGGGGGGGCGACCGTCGGCCTCGTAGCGCAGAACCGCGTGCGGGTGGTGGTACCCGGCGTCGGTCGGGAGGGCACCGCCACCATCATTGGGGCCACCGGCCGCGAGATTACGCTTCGGCTCGATTTCGCGTTGCCGCTGAGGCCGGGGGAATCGTGCTTCCTCCGGTGGATCCACGCCCAGCAGCACTGGGGGCTGAAGGCCTCCGTCACGCAGGCCGAGAAGACAACCGTCGTGGTGTGGCTGGTGGGGAGTCCGGAGCGGAGCCACCTGAGGCGGTTCGTGCGGATTTCCGCCCGGCGGGCCGCCCGCGTGGCGCGGTTTATCTTCAACCACGACGGCCCGGTGAGCGAGGTGCCGGCTTTCGTCGAAGGCACGGTGACCGAGATTGGTGGCCCGGGCCTGAGGCTCGAGGCGTCGCTGGCCACCGCGGTTGGCGAACGGGCCCTCGTCATGCTGGAGCGGGGCGACGGGCGCAGCCTGCGGGCGTCCGGGCTCGTGCGCCGGTACGTGCCCCGCGACGGCCGCGCGGCCGAAATCGCCGTCGAGCTGACGGGCCTGACGGAACAGGAAGTGGCCCTGCTCGTCCGCGAAACGCATCACGAGGCCCGCGACGCCGCCGTCCAGGCCGAAGAGGAACTTGCCGGCGCAACCGCCGGCTAGACGGGATTTACCCATGAGCACCGACACCACTGCCATGATGGCCGGCCTCGGCGAACAGTATCTGGCCCTGGCCCACAACTTGGCCAATGTCAATACGGTGGGGTACAAGCGGCGGGTCAGCCACTATGCCGCCGTCGCCGCCACCCCGGCGGGCACGGGGCCGGCCGCCTCGGCCTTGGCCGGGGGGGGCGCCGGGCCGGGCCGGGCGTCGATGGCCACCGATTTTTCCCAGGGCCGCCTGGTTCGTACCGGCCGGAGCCTGGACCTGGCCCTCTCGGGCAAGGGGTTCTTCGTGCTTGAGACCGACCAGGGCGAGCGGTACACGCGCAACGGCGTGTTTCGCGTCAACGCGGACGGGCACCTGGTGGACGGCCAGGGCCGGACCGTTGCCGGCGAGGGCGGGCCGGTCACGGTGCCGACGTCCGTGTCGCCGATGGAGGTGGACGTGGCCTCGGACGGCCGTCTCCTCGCGGCCGGCGCACCGATTGGCCGGCTGAGGCTCGTGGCGTTTGAGGACGTGTCGGGCCTGGAGTCCGAGGGGTTCGGCGCCTTCGCGGCCCCGAACGGGGTCCAACCGACCGCCGCCACCGACACGACGGTTGAGCAGGGATTCCAGGAGGCGTCCAACGTGGACGCCGTCACCGAACTCGTGGGCTTGATTCAGGTAACCCGCCTGTACGAGGCGAACGTGCAAGTTCTGATGCAGCGAAAGGGAACGGGCCAAGACCTGCTTCGCGTGGCCATGGCCTGACCCAAGGAGGCAACCCATGCTTCGTGCTTTTTCGACCGCCGCCACCGGCATGACGGCCCAGCAGATGACCGTCAACACGATTGCCAACAACCTGGCGAACATGAACACCGCCGGGTTCAAGCGGACGATGATCGATTTCCAGGACCTGGTGTACCTGCGGCTGGCGGAGCCGGGCCGGGAAATCGCCGCCGGCATCGAGGCCCCCACCGGGTTCGAACTCGGGTCCGGCGTCCGCCCGGCAGCCACCCTTAAGGTCTTTACCCAGGGCGAACTCGAAAACACCGGCCGTGAACTCGACCTCGCGATCCAGGGCGACGGGTTCTTTACCATCCGCCTGCCCAGCGGCGACGAGCGGTACACCCGCGACGGCGCCCTCCGCATCAATGCGAACGGCCAAATCGTGACCAGCAACGGCTACGTGGTGGAGCCCGGCATCACGATTCCGTCCGATGCCCGGTCCATCAGCGTGGGCGTGGACGGCACCGTGACGGTTTTCAAGGGGTCCGACGAGAGCGGGTCGCAGGTCGGCACGCTGACGCTGGTCCGGTTCCCGAACCCGTCGGGCCTGTCGAGCGAGGGCGGGAACCTTCTGGCCGCCACCCCCGCCAGCGGCGACGCCGTCGAGGGCACCGCCAGCGAGGAGGGGTTCGGCAGCATCCAGGGCGGGTTCCTCGAACGGTCCAACGTGGAAATGGTCTCGGAACTCGTGAACCTCATCACCGCCCAGCGGGCGTACGAAATCAACTCCCGCGCCATCCGGGCCGGCGACGAAATGCTCGAAACCGCGAACCGCCTCGTCTCCTAGCCCGCCGGACCGGTCGGGACGACCGAATCGGGAGGTCGCATGAAAATCGCTGCTTGGCTCGGCATCGCCGCCTGCCTCGTCACCGCGCCCATCGCACGGGCCGGCGACCCGGAGGCGGCAGTCCGCGTGCATCTGCCGCGCACTATCCAGGCCGATGGCGACGCGCTGCACCTGCGCGACGTGGCCGTCGTCCAGTGCGCCGACGCCGCTCTCGGCGAACGGTGCGGGGCCATCGGCATGGGCCGGGCCCCCTGGTCCGGCGAGGAACTCATCATCGACCGGCCCATCCTGACGGCCCGGCTGGCCACCTTCGGCGTGCGCGGGCCGCGCGTTCGGTTCACGGGGGCCGAACGCGTGGTCGTGACGCGGGCCGAGGCCGTCACGAGCGCCGAAGCCGTGAGGGACGCGGCCCGTGCGTTGATCGAGAAGACGCGGCCGGCCCCGTCGGGGTGCACGTGGCAGGTGGCGCGCGGGTCGGACCCCATTCGCACGCCGGCCGGCAGCCAAGTGGACCTGGTCGCCCGGATGGCTCCGCACGCCGCCCGCGGCGAGGCTCGGGTCACGGTGGCGGCGACCGCCGACGGGCAACCCGCCGGCACGTCCGACGTGGTGTTTCGGCTGACGTACCCGCACCGGCGGCTTCGGGCCGCCCGCGACATCGCTCCCGGCGAGGTCGTCGCGCCCGAGAACACGACCGTGGAGATGGTGGCTCGTGACCGGCCGGACCCCGGCGACTGGTCGAGCGTGTACGGCGGCACGGCCACACGCCTCATTCCCGTTGGGGCCGAGGTCAAGCCGGGCCTGGTGGAACTGGCCGGCCAGAAGGTGGTCGTCCGCCGCAACGAGGGCGTTGTGATGACCCTCCAGGGGGCCCTGTTCCGGATAACGGCCGTCGGCACGGCCATGGAGAACGGCCGCCCCGGCGAGGTGATTCACGTCCGCAACGCGGATTCGGGGCGCGTTGTGCTTGCCAAGGTGGCCGGCGACGGCACCGTTGAACCCGTCATGGCTGAAAGGTGAACCGTATGCGACGTGCGACTTGCCCTGTTCGTGCATTTCGTTGGGTCGGGCCGGCGATCGTGGCGTTGGCCGCCCTGACCGCCTTGGCCCCCGCCGGTAGGGCCGAATCCATCTGGGCCAAGGCCCAGGGCACCGACGGCCGCCGGCGCGTCCGCGTGTACGAGGACGACACGGCCCGCGGCGTCGGCGACACCCTGACCATCGTCATCAACGAGCACAGCGTCATCGAGAACGAGACCACCCGCGAGGCCGAGAAACAGTCGAACCGCACCGCCACTGCCGCCGGCAACGTCAACCTACGCGACGTGGGCCAGTTGTACGGCAACCGCAACGGCACGTTCGTGACGCCCGACGTGACGTTCGAGAGCCAGGCGGCGAGCGATTTCACGGGCGGGTCCGAGTACGAAACCGACCGCCTGATTACCGACCGCGTGACCGTGGTCGTCCGCGACGTGCTGCCCAATGGCAACCTCGTGGTGCTGGGCACGCGGCAGCGGCACACCGACGGCGACGAGCAGATCATCGAGATTGGCGGCGTCGTCCGGCCAAGCGACATCACGTTTGCCAACACCGTTAACAGCGACCAGGTGGCCGACTTCCGCATGCACGTCAAGGTCAAGGGCCACGAGGCCAAGTGGACGAAGCCCGGCTGGCTCGGCCGACTTCTGAACGCCCTGTGCCCGTGGTAGGCCGCTTGGCCCCAGGGAGGACCCGACATGGTTGGCCGTTTTCGCAACAGGCGCCACGCACGCGCGGGCTTCGGAGTGGAGCATCGTGCGGCCATTGGGGCGGTGCTGCTCGTTTTGGCCCTGGCCGCCGCCGCGCCCGCCCAACGCATCAAGGACATCGTGGACATTCAGGGCGTCCGAGGCAACCCGCTCCAGGGCTACGGCCTGGTCGTGGGGCTGGCGGCCACGGGCGACACCTCCGACATGACGCCGCGGGCCCTGGCGAGCGTCCTGCGTCGGCAGGGGCTGTCGGTGGACCCGCAGGACCTGGACGGCCAGAACGTGGCCAGCGTCATCGTCCGGGCCGAATTGCCGCCCTTTGCCCGGACCGGCCAATTGATTGACGTGGAGGTTTCGGCCATCGGCGACGCCGCCAGCCTCCAGGGCGGGACGCTGCTGATGACGCCGCTCAGCGGGGCCGACGGCCAGGTGTACGCCGTGGGCCACGGGCCGGTCCTGACGGGGGGATTCTCGGCCACCGGCCAGGCCAGTTCCGTCAGCAAGAACCATCCGACCGTCGGCCGCATCCCCAACGGGGCCAACGTCGAACGCGAGGTGCCCACCACCTTCGTCCACGGCGGCGCCGTGACGCTGACCCTGAAGAACCCCGACGTGTCGACGGCCGAGGACATTCGCACCGCCATCGACACGATTTTCCCCGCGGCGGCCGAGACCCTGGACCCCGGCACCGTGCGTGTGGCGCTGCCGACCGGCCTCGCGCACCGGCACGTGGGCGCCTTCCTCGACCGCATCGGCCTGCTGGAGGTATCGGTCGATTCGCCCGCCGTCGTGGTCATCAACGAGCGGACCGGCACGATCATCGTCGGCGAGAACGTGGGCATCTCGACCGTGGCCATCTCGCACGGCAACCTCTCGATCGTGACCCAGGAGAAGGACTACATTTCGCAGCCGCTGCCGTTCTCGCGAGCCGGCACCAGCGAGCGAACGCACCGCACGTCGATTACCGCCATCGAGGAAGAAGGCACCCTGAACGTCGTCGACCGCAAGGTCTCGGTCCAGGAACTCGCCCGCGCCTTGAATGCCATGGGCCTTACCCCCAGGGACCTGATCTCAATCTTCCAGGCCCTGAAACAGTCCGGCGCCCTCCAGGCGGAACTGAAAGTGATCTAACGGCAGCGAGTAGCGGGCCGGGCGTAGGGTGCATGAACGAGTTGGCTGGGAGAATGCGATGGACGGTCTCGACTTGCCGGGCGACCCGCTGGCCGGCCCCGACGCCTTGGCATCGGCGGCGATGGAGCGGCTCTCGCACGCCGGAGCCACCCGCCAGGGCCTGAAGGTCGCCCGCGATTTCGAGGGCATCTTCCTTCAGCGCCTCATGGAGGCGATGCGGCAAACGGTGCCCGACTCCGGGTTACTCTCGAGCCCCGTCACGCGGCAGATGGAGGGCCTGTTCTGGATGTACATGGCCGAGGAGGTCGCGAGGCAAGGCGGCGTTGGCCTCGGCGACGACATGGCCCGCAAACTCGGTCTGGCCGGCGCCGAGACGCCCGCGCCCCCGACCGAAGGACCCTCGGCATGATGCCCCCGAAGGCCAGTTACGTCGCGCCGCTGGAGGCGCTGCTCGCCACGCTCGACGAGGCCATCACCCTCCAGGAAACGGTCCTCGGGCACCTGGACGCGATGGCCGAGGCCGTGGGCCGGCTCAGCGAAACGGCCCTCCGCGACGAGGTGGACCGCCAGGCCCCCGTGCCGGCCCGGCTCCAGGAGGCCGCACGCCGTCGGCACGAGGCCCGCGCGGCCTTGGCCGACGTGCTGGGGTGGCCGGTGGCCGACGTAACGCTTGGTCGGCTCCAGGCGGCGTTGCCGGCGTCGGAGGCGGCGCGCGTTGGCCGGCGTCGGGTGCGGCTGCTGGCCCTCGGCGACGCCGTTCGCCGCCGGCACCTGCGGACGGCGGTCCTCGTGGGCGAGGCCTCCCGCATCCACCGGTCGTTGCTCGGGGCGCTCGCGCCCCGGTCGGGCGCCGGCCACACGTACAGCACAAACGGCCTCCCGGTGCAGGTGGCCGGGCGCGCCCTACTCGACGCGAGGCGCTGACCCATGCACGAACACAGCATTGCCATCAGCGGCCTGAACGTGGCCCGGTATGCCCTCCAGGTGCTTGGCAACAACATTGCCAACGCCGGCACGGAGGGGTATCACCGGCAGGACCCGGTTATCAGCCCGGTGACCGGCGACCCGCTGGCCACGCTTCCCATCGGCTACGGGGCCGAGATCACCACGATTCGCCGCGCTTCGGACATCCTCCTCGAAAACCAAATCTGGAGCCAGCGGCCGGAACTCGGTCAGACCGACCAGGAACTCTCGACCCTTCGGGCGCTCGAAAGCGTGCTCGGCGACCTGACGGCCGGCGCCTTGGCCGACGCCATCAGCACCTTCTTCGGCACTCTGGAGGAACTGGCCTCGCAGCCCGACAGCAGCATCTTCCGCGCGCAGGCCATCGGGGCGGCCTCGGCCATGAGCGCCGAGTTCCGGGCCCTCGGCCAATCGTTGGACGACTTGGCCGCCCAGGTGGCCCAGGCGGCACGCAGCACCATTGACCAAGTCAACGAACTCGCCGCACGCGTGGCCGAGTGCAACCGCGCCGTCCAGGAACTCAGCTCCCGAAACAGTAACGACGGCAACCTGCTCGACCAACGCGACCAGGCCGTCAGCGATTTGGCCGAACTCGCCGACATCCGCGTCATCGTGGCCGACGACGGCGCCTACAACGTCTATGCCTATGGCACCCCGATCGTGCTCAAGGGCCATACCACCGAACTGGAGGTCGATTACACCGGCATGGGCCAGATTGGCCTCTCCGTCAAGGACGCCCACTACTACGACACGTTGCCCAGCGGCGGACGGCTCGGGGCACACCTTGCCCTACACAACACCCTGCTGCCCCAGGTAGCCGACCAGGTCGACACGCTCGCCGCCGCCATCATCCGCCAGGTGAACCAGGCCCACGTCGAGGGTGTGGGAAAGAGCGGCGCCTTCACGACCCTGACCGGCCAGATCATGAGCGATGAGGCCATCGGCGACTGGGACATGCCCGTTTCGGCCGGCGACATCGTTGTCCGCCTGACCGACACCGCCACCGGCGACGTGACGCGGCACCTCGTTACGATTACCGACCCGGCCACCGAAACGCTTGCCGACGTCGCCGCCTTGTTCGACGCGCTTCCGGGCCTGTCGGCCTCGTTGGGCGGTGGGCGGCTGAACCTGGTGGCCGACGCCGGCACCGCCTTCGACTTCCGGCCGGCCATCCTGGCCGACCCCGCGACCAGCACCCTGACCGGCACGGCCGTCCCCACGCTTTCGGGCGTGTACGAGGGCGACACGAACCAGACGCTGACGGCTACGGTCGTCGGCTCGGGCGAGGTCGGGGTGGCGTCGGCCCTGGCCCTGGAGATCCGCGACGGAAGCGGCGACCTGATCCGGGCCGTGAACGTGGGCGTCGGCTACGCCGCAGGCGACCCGTTGGTCTTTGCCGCCGGCATCGACCTGGCGTTGGGCCAAGGCACCCTGAATGCCGGCGAGCAGTTCACCGTCGAGGCAACCGCCCGCTCGGACTCGACGGGGTTCCTGGCGGCCGTTGGCGTCAACACCTTCTTTACGGGTACGTCGGCCGCGGGGATGGGCCTGGCGGCGGCCATCCAGGCGTCGCCGTCGAACCTGGCCTGCGCCCTCGGGGCCGACGGTCTCGGCAACCGCAACGCCTTCCGCATGGCCGACGTGGGCAACCAGCCCATCGACGCGTTGAGCGGCGAGTTGCCGGCCGACGCTTTCCGCATTGTCATGAGCGACGTCGGCCACTGGGTGGCGTTTCGCGAGGCCCGCCTCGACGGTCTGCAGAACCTGCTCGCCGAACTCGCCCGCCAACGCGACGAAACGAGCGGCGTTGACGTCAACGAGGAGGCCGCCAACCTCCTCGTTCTCGAAAACATGTTCCAGGCCATGGCCAAGTACCTCTCGGCCGTTGATGAGGCCCACAAGGTCCTCATGGAACTGGTCTGACCGTCCGTCCGGCACGCCGGACGTCCATACGAGGGACATGCGCATGAGCGGGTGGGGTTCGGTATACCAAATGACGTGCCTCGGCCTGAGCCGGCAGGGCCAGGCCCTGGCCGACCTGCAACAGATGGCGGCCACGGGTGTCCGGCTTCGCCGCACCTCCGACGACCCCGTCGACGCCTACCGCCTGCTCGGCCTGCGCGAGGACTCCGCACGCCTCGAAACGTACCGCTCCAACATCAACCGCATCAGCGGGTCGCTGGCCGTGGCCACTGATGTGCTTTCCGAGATGAGTAGCCTTGTGGCCCGGGCTCGCGAACTCGTAACCCAGGGTACCAGCGGCACCTACTCGGCGTCTAACCGCCAGCCCATCGCCCACGAGATCAACGCGTTGCTGGAGCAGATGGTCCTGCTCGCCAACACCGACCACAGCGACCAGTACGTGTTCGGCGGCGAGGAAAGCCGGACGGCTCCCTACGAACCCGTTGTGGACGACGCCGGCCGCATCACCGACGTCCTGTACGTCGGCGGCAGCCACGCCATCGAGGCCCCCGTGTCGACGGGCGTCACGCGACCCACCGGCATCGTGGGCGACGCGGTTTTTCGCGGCCACGCGCGCGGCCGGCCCGAGTTCCTCGGCGATTCCGGCGCCGCACCCGGTACGGGCACCAGCACCGTCCGCACCCACGTCTGGCTTACCCTGACACATGCCGCCACGTCGTACCTGGGGGCCAGCGGCATCGGGTCCGGCACGAGCAGTGCCGGCGGAGACACGATTCTCGGCAACGGCCACACCATGACCATCGACGTGCCGGGCGGAACCCTCCGGCTCGACGATGGGCCCGACGTCGCCTACACCCCGGGCGACACCGACTGCTGCGTCACGGGCGCCGACGGCGACTGCGTCTGGGTGGACACCAGCGGCCTCATGGCGGGGTACCAGGGCACCGTGGGCATCCAGAGCACCGGGTCGGTATCGATTGACGACGGCGCCTCGACGACGGCCATCGATTTTGCGGACACGAACCTGGCGGTCACGGATTCGGCCACCGGCCGCGTCCTCTACGTCGACGCCACCGGCGTTACGCGGACGGGCGTCGACACGGTCCGCGTGACCGGCACGGCCGACGTCTTCGCGTCGCTCATTACGGTTCGCGACCTTTTCCTGAACACGCGGGGCCTCTCGGAGGCCGACCAGTTGGCCTATCTGAACGGCTCGGTTCAACTCGTGAACGAGGCGTCCGAGGCGCTGACGCTGGCCCAGACGTCTGTCGGGGCCGACCTCGGCCTGCTCAGTACGCTGGATGAGGCGATGGAGATTCGCCAGAACCATGCCTCCGACCAGGCCGCTGCCCTCGAAAACGCCGACATCGTCCAGTTGGCCACCGACCTCGCCCGCCAACAGACCCTCTACGAGATGACGCTCGCGTCGGCGTCCACGCTCTTGAGGCTGTCGCTGTTCGACTATCTCACCTACTGAGCCGAAGGGGAAACCTCCCGTGCACATAGCGGTTGTAGCGGCCAGCCAGTTCGAGGATACGCGGACGTTCCTTCGCACCCTGGCGGCCCAACCCGGCCTGGGCGTGAGCCTGCTGGCCGGCGACGCCGACCCGGTGTCGGCGGCCCGGGTGCTTCGCGACGCCCACCGCCTCTGGTTCGAGGGAACGGGGCCCTTGCTGGCCCATCTGGCCTCGTCGGCGTGGGCCGACTGGTTGCCGGGGGCGCAGCTGCGGATCGGAGCGGGGGAGGTCGGCCGCCTGCCGGTGCCGGGCGTGTGGCGGCTCGTCAAGACCGTCTTCGTGCCCGACGCCGCCACGGCCGCCCGCGTTCGGGCCCTGGACCCCCCGCCGGCGTCGGCCCGGACGCGTGTCGCGTTGGCCGGCGCCGCCGCCGACCGTATTACCTGGGTGGTGTCTCAGGCGGGCGACCTGCGTTCGGGGGAGTGGCGTGCCATCTACCGGCTGGCCGAGGGCGCCCGCGGACGCGTCCGCATCATCGGCGACGCGCCGCCCGAACTGGCCACGGTCCTCGCCACCGCCTACGGCCGCGAGGTGGTGACCTCCGGCCCGGCCGACACCCGTATCCTCTGGCACACGCCGGCCGAGGCCTCCATCCTGCACGTCGTGCCGGCCGCCGAGGACGTGGACGACGCCCTGCCGCTCGGTCCGCCGCCCGACCCCGAGGCAGGCGACTGGCCGCTCGTGTCCGTCATCGTGCCCGTTTACAACGGACAGGACACCATCGACCGGTGCCTGGACGGCCTGCGGCGGCAGACGTACCCGAACCTCGAAATCCTCGTCATCAACGACGGGTCGACGGATGCCACGGCCGACCGGGTTGCCAAGCATTTGAACGATTCGCGTGTGCGATATTTTGACAAACCGCACTCCGGCCGACCCGATACCCGAAACCGCGGCATTGCCGAGGCCCGAGGCGACTGGATCGCCTGGCTCGACGCCGACGATGAATCCATGCCGAACCGCATCCGGGCCCAGGTCCTGGCCGCCCGCGCCGCCGGCGGGGCCGACGTCGTCCACGCCGACGGCCTGCTCCTCTGGCCAACCGGCCAAGTCACGTTTACGCGCCGCGGCCGGCACCTGCCGTGCGAGGAACTCGGACCCCGCCTCCTGGACGGGTTAGCGGGTATTTGCCCCGTTTTGAACACGTCCACGCTGGTTCGACCGGCACTCTACGAGCGGTTGGGCGGGTACGACGCGGCCTTTCAGCGGGGCCAGGATTACGAGTTCTGGTGCCGGTGCGCCGCCGCCGGCGACGTCCGCTTCGTCCACGTGCCCGTGCCGCTGGTCATCGTTCACCGGGCCACCCTGACGGATACCCGGCGCGACAAACTCGTGACGTCGTCTCTGCAACTGGCCCGGCGGTTGGTGGAACTGATGGGGGAGGACGCCCTGGTAGACCCGGTGGCACGGGATTTGCACGATCCTCCGGCAATGACCGTGGGACGCGTGCTGCTTCGCGTAGGCCTCGGGTCCGCCCACGCCGGGCACCCGATCTTCGACGAGGCCGACGCGTACCTGCGCCGTGGCCTGAGCGAGGCCGGCGGGGCGTCGTACGACGAGGCGTCGCGGATGCTCGAGATCCTGGCCGACCATCGCCGGGGCCGCCAAGACGACCCCGAGCCGTCCGTCGCCACCGAACCGCCCGTTGCGACCGCACACGCCGAACCCTGAAGGAGACCGACATGACGACCACGCAGCGGTGGACGCCCACCTATGAACAGTGCGCCCGGCTGGCCGAAACCGGCGACACCGACGGGGCTCTGGAGGCCTACGAGTTGTATCTGCAGAAGCACCCCGCCGACGGCCGGGCCCTGAACGACGTCGGCACGCTCCTGTATGCCACGGGCCGGTTGGAGGAGTCGGCCGTTTACCTGCAAGGCGCGGCCACCCGGCTAGCCGACCGCCGGCCGTTCGCTCTCTGGAACCTGGCGGAAGTGTACCTGGGGTCGCGCCGGCCGGCCAAGGCCCTTGGCCTCTTCGACGACCTGCACGCGGCCGGCATGTTGTCGTCGGACCTGGCGACCCGGACCGCCAAGGCGTTCGTGGACGCCGACGAACCGGGCGGAGCCATCGAGGCCTTGCTCGCCTGCCAGGCGGCGCTGCCCGGCCAGCAGGTTCTGGGGGAGTTTGTGGACGCCATCCGTGCCCAGCGGCCCAAGGTGGCCTTTTTCTGCGACAGCGGCGACGACAAGTTCCTGGCCGACATCCACCCGTGGTCCCGGCAACGGTTTCCCACGCAGTTTTTCCGCGGCACGACGCAGCAGGAGATGGAGCAGATGCTCCAGTGGTGCGACGTGGCCTGGTTCGAATGGTGCACGCCCCAGGTCATCCTGGCCACCCACTTGCCCAAGACGTGCCGCATGATCGTTCGCCTGCACCGGTACGAGGCGTTCAAGCCCTGGCCGGCGCAGGTCCGGTGGGAGAACGTTGATCTGCTCGTCACCATCGGCAACCGGTACGTCGACACGTACCTGCGCCAAACGGTGCCGGACCTGGACGAGCGGACACGCGTCGTCACGATCCCCAGCGCGGTGAACCTGGCCAAGTGGCCGCTGGTGGATCGGACGCGCGGCAAGAACCTGGCCTGCTTCGGCTACGTGAACATGCGCAAGAACCCGGGGCTCCTGCTCCAGTGCTTTGCCCGTCTGCACGCCCAGGACCCGGAGTACCGGCTGGCCATCGGCGGCCAACCGCAGGACGCCATGCTCTTGCAGTATCTCCACGCCATGATCCAGGAACTGGGCCTCCAGGACGCCGTTACCCTGGAAGGCTGGATCGAGGACGCCCGGGCGTGGCTCGCGGACAAGCACTACCTGGTTTCGGCGAGCCTGGGCGAGGGGCTGCCGGCCGGCGTCCTCGAGGGGATGGCGTCCGGCCTGAAGCCGGTTATCCACACGTGGCCGGGCGCGCGCGACTTTTTCCCGCCACAGTGGCTTTGGCGCGACGCCGACGCCTTTTGCCGGTGCATTCTCGAAGGCGAGTTCGAGCCCCACCTTTACCACGACTGGGCCGCCGAGCGGTATTCGCTGCGGTCGCAACTGGCCCAGATTGACTGCGTCTTTTCGGAGATCGAACGGGGCATCCGGGCCGACGCCGCCGGCCTTGCCGAGGCCGCATCCCCCGCCGGCCCCGATGCGGACGCCGAGGGTTCCCCCGGCCCGGCCGACGCTGCCGCGCCGGCCGACGCCCGCGGCTTTTACGACGAGTGGTACCGCGGGGCGCCGGTCGAGGAGGGGTACCTTCGGCGGCTCCGGCGCGAGAAAGTCGTGGCCGCCCTGGCCGCCCTTGGCCGCGACGACCTCCACATCATCAACCTGGGGTGCGGCCTGGGGCATCTGGAGCCGCACCTCCTCCCGTTCGGCGCCGTCACGGGGGTGGACCTGAGCATCGAGGCGGTCCGGGCCGCCCAGCGGCATTGTCCGGCGGCCACGTTTGTGTGCGGCGATGTACGGACCATGCTCCTGCCCGGCGGCCTGTTCGACGCCGTCGTCTCCGTCGAGGTCATCGAGCATCTCGAAGACGCCGACCAGGCCACCCACCTGAAGCGGGCGTGCGCCCTGCTCACGCCGGGCGGCCGGCTCGTGCTGACCACGCCGAACCGGCCCGTTATCGAGGCCCTCGACGCCGAGTGCCGCCAACGCGACGGGCGGCCGTGGTCCGACCAGCCCATCGAAAACTGGCTCGACGCCGGCGCCCTCCAGGGTCTGGCCGAAAACGCCGGCTTCGCCATCGAACGCGTCGAGGCGTTCGCCAACGAAGGCGACCATACCGACCTGCACCTGCTCCTCGTGGCCCGGGCGCCGGATGCCGAGGCCGTGGACTGACGGCCGCCGCACCGCACCGCACCACACGAAAGACACCCGGCATGAACACGCCAGGCCGAACCGAGGAACCGCTCGTCACCGTCCTCGTGCCCACGTTCAACCGGCGCCGGTACCTGCGCACCGCCTTGGCCAGCCTCGCGGACCAGACGTACACGAACTTCGAGGTCCTCGTCGTTAACGACGGCGGCGTCAGCGTGCGCGACATCGTTGACGGCCTGGCCGACCCGCGCTTCGTTCTGACCGAACGCGAGACGAACCGCGGCAAGGCCGCCTCGCTGAACGAGGCCCTCCGGCAGGCACGAGGCTTTTACGTGGCCTACCTGGACGACGACGACCTCTTCTATCCCCGGCACCTCCAGCGCCTGGTCGAAACCCTGGAAGGCCAGGACGACTGTGGCGTGGCGTACACCGACCTGTACAAGGTCCACTGCCGCGTCCGGCGCGACGGCGCCCGCGAGGTGCTGGGCAAGGTGGTTAACGTCAGTCGCGACTTCGACCGCTTCTTCCTGTGCTACTTCAACCACACGCTGCACGTCAGTGTCATGCATCGGCGCGACCTGCTGGACCGGACGGGGCCGTACGACGAGTCGCTGGG
>Ga0272441_10009999_pt1 | contig 14486 bp, 13 predicted proteins | sample SSMProp6N_FD_193582 | JGI IMG/M metagenome (GOLD analysis project Ga0272441, IMG submission 193582) | Marine sediment archaeal communities from Little Sippewissett salt marsh, Falmouth, MA, United States - SSM-Prop-6N | ecosystem: Environmental > Aquatic > Marine > Wetlands > Sediment ... | reverse complement strand
AACCAACCATGCAAAGAAGAATCAGACAGTATTTATTTAATGAAAAAATATTAATTTTGCCCTAATTGTCAAACTTTTAATTGTCAATTATTTATATAAAAATACATCGTAAAATTATCAATTAATCCGGATTGGTACAACCAAAATTATTAATTATTGTTAAATTAATTAAATGCAACTACGCAAGATATGGAATCAGGAGAAAGGAAATATGAGAACAAAGATATTACCGTATACTGGAAACCATCATCATGCATTCATGCTTCGGCCTGTATAAATGGACTTCCCAGAGTATTTAATCCACGTAGAAGACCATGGATTAAATTAGAAGAATCTGTAACGGAAAAAATAATAGAGGTTGTTGATAAATGCCCTGTTGATGCTCTTACCTGGAAATGGAATGATGAGGAAAAGAATAAGATTGTTGGTGAAGAACATCCAAACCACATTAAGAACCGCCGCAGGTCAGTACTTACAAATGATGACACTGAAACATTTAAGGGTGCCAGCTTACAAATAATGGACAATGGCCCATTCGTAATAAAAGGGGGGTTTCTTCTTGAAAGGGAGAATGGTTCACGCTCCAAATTCAATGGAACGGTTTCCTTATGCCGTTGCGGGGCAAGTAATATGAAACCATTCTGTGATGGTTCACACAGGGCAACAGACTTTAAAGCTTAATTACTTGAAATAATGAATGAAAACAATAAAGCACCGGTAATAACAATAATAAAAAGTGGTCCCCTGAAGGTCTCAGGTAATTTCACCATCCTTAAGGAAAACAATTACCCTGTTGAATCAGGATCTGAGGTATATCTGTGCAGGTGTGGAAAATCTTCAAACAAGCCTTTTTGTGATGGTTCGCACCGTAAACAGTGACAGTTAGACCAGATGATAGCTATCCTGGTTTTAGATATCAAATAAGCTACTGAAGCTGCTATGCTATAACTTCCTTGACTCTTTTTGCTGCATCCTCAAATGATATAGCAGAAAATACTGCGAATCCGGAATTATCGATTATTTCTTTTGCTTCTTCAGCATTTGTACCCTGCAGACGCACTATAACAGGCACAGGTAGTGAGCCGATTGATTTACATGCTTCAACAACGCCGTTAGCCACCCTGTCACATCTCACAATACCGCCAAATATATTTATGAGTATAGCCTTAACATTGGGGTCTTTGAGTATGATCCTGAATCCCGCCTCAACTGTTTCGGCACTTGCAGTACCGCCAACATCAAGGAAATTAGCAGGGCTGCCACCTGAGAGTTTGATAAGATCCATGGTGGCCATAGCCAGACCTGCTCCATTAACCATGCAGCCAACATTGCCGTCAAGCTTGACAAAATTGAGGTTATATTTGCCGGCTTCTACTTCTGTAGGATCCTCTTCTGACAGGTCCCTCATAGCCATAATATCCCTGTGCCTGAATAGAGCACTGTCATCAATACTGAATTTACAATCGACAGCAAGAATCTTATTATCACTCGTTTTTAACACAGGGTTTATTTCAAGCAACTGTGCATCACTATTTATAAATGAATCATACAATCCTTTCAAAAATCCAAGCATATCCTTAAATGCCTCTCCCTTCAGACCCAGGTTAAAAGCTATTCTCCGCATCTGATAATCCTGCAAACCCATGCATGGATCAATATACTCCTTAAAAATATACTGAGGTGTCTTTTCGGCCACTGTTTCAATATCCATACCCCCTTCAGGTGAATACATAACGACATGTCTTCCCTTATCACGGTCGAGTAAAATAGCAACATAGTATTCAACAGGTTCTGATTCACCGGGATAATAAACATTTTGAGAAATCAACACTTTCTTGACCTCCTTACCTTCGGAGCCGGTTTGCTTGGTTACAAGCTGCATACCAAGTATATCATTCGCTATAACTGCAACTTCATTCACTGATTTTGCAATTTTAACGCCTCCTCCCTTTCCTCTTCCTCCTGCATGAATCTGGGCCTTTACAACAAACTTATCTGAACCATAATTATTTTTAAGCTTCTCGGCTCCAATAACCGCCTGTTCGACCGTTTCAGCCACGAATCCTTCTGCTATGCGCACATTATTATTCTTCAGGATTGATATACCCTGATATTCATGTATATTCATATTAAGTGTTTTACAATTTGAAATTTAGAGCGCTTTTAAAGCGGGAACCAAATTACATTTTTTTTCTATATTTTAGTAAAAAATGTAGATGTTATGCGCAAGCTGAAGATGTCAGAGCTAAACAGGAAATCAGTAGAGGAGTTCAGAAAATCCGATAAAAGCCCTTTTATTATTGTGCTGGATAATATCAGGAGCCTTAATAATATAGGTTCCGTATTCAGAACTGCTGATTGCCTTAAGGCTCAGGCTGTTTATTTATGCGGCATAACTGCTACTCCACCACACAGGGATATTCATAAAACCGCTCTTGGTGCCACTGAATCAGTAAAGTGGTCCTATTTTGAAAATACGATTGACGCGGTGAAGGAATTACATCAGGCGGGTTATAAGATAATATCACTTGAGCAGGCTGAAGGGTCAACTTCACTACAGAACTTTTTACCCGAGAAAGGCAATAATTACGCCCTTATATTCGGCCACGAAGTCAAAGGAGTACAGCAGCATATAGTTGATATGTCTGACTTTTGTATTGAGATCCCCCAGTTTGGAACCAAGCATTCTTTTAATGTTTCAGTTTCTGTAGGAATAGTGCTTTGGGATATGTTTACCAAAATATATCATCTACCATCATAAAAATTGATTGCACTGTAATCGATGGAATATTGGAATATTGAGTCCACTATGAAAAGGCATATTTAAATTTCCCTCGCTGCACTCGCATCCCGATACCGGGATACTCGCACAGCTCTGGATATATTTTTTGGGGTAATTCCCTGACTACAATTATTTGACACCTACGGCGTCATTACTGTATCTAATTGTTATATACTGCCCTAACAGACTGACCCCGTTAGGGGTCAGATAATTGTAGATGAAAAACAATCCTAATATAACGACCCCGGACGGGGTCGAATAATAAAATAAATATAACTAATTCAATCAAATACCAATATTATAATTGTTATGAACTTTTCGGAGTAAATTCATTATTGGAATACTGGATTAATGATCAGTTTTAAACCATATATTATCATCCCAGTATTCCAATATTCCAGTATTCCAAAAAAAATGGTGCTCCGAAAACGAAGCACCACTTCTATTAGCATTAAATTATTCCTTACTGCACCAGTGAGGTGAATCCTGCGTCATTAAAGAACTTGGCGAATTCTACATCATTAACAGCATATGCTTTCCAGTCGGGATTATATTCGATAGCTTCACGCAGGCCGTCGAGCATATAGTCAGCGTCATCCATCCTGGCACCAATTACTGCCTTGAGGTATGAAGCAGATCCACTCTCGCACATTTCCATGTTGTCCAGCATGTTCTTGGCTTTGGTAAGATCATCTTTGAGTACATGCGCAAGTGCATTATTAAATGATGGCTCATTGTCAAAATAATTAACAGCCCTGTCATACTCACCATTTGTAATAGCAATTGTACCAAGGCCATATTTTGATTCAGCTGTTGCAGTGCTCATTGAGTTGAAATATTCTTCGGCTTCTTCCATGTTACCTTCAACGAGTGCAACGAATCCGAGGTTATTCTTAACTTCATCAGTATTCTTAATAGCTTTTGCTTTTTCAAAAGCAGCTTTAGCTTCGTCTACGTCACCCAACTGAAGAGAAAGAACACCAACATTATTATGTGCTCTCATACACTTGGGTACCTGGTTGGCAGCAATCTGGTAATACTTGAGTTGCTCTTCAGGATCATCAGTTAATGTAGCGGCATAAAGTAATTCCTCTATATCGAGCACTGTAGGATCAGAGTTGATCTGCTCAATTATCTCTTCATCGGAACGTCCTATCTTATTTACATTAACAACAAGCTTTGACCTTCTCAGCTTGGGAAGTATATCATCTTTCAATACTTCATATGCAGCTGCCATATTTTTTATTTCCTGCTCACGTACAACGGGATCTGAGTACATTGAAAGGACACGAAGTATAAGATCTTTATCTTCAATACTTGAGCTTTCTACCTCAGTTTTGAATCCTTCCCAGTCTTCAGCCGTTGATTTGCTCTTGACAAAACCTTCCTTATCAATATCACTGATTTCAGCTTTTTCAAATTCACGCGAAATATACTTGCTGGCAGATGCAAGCCTTTTTACTGCAAGCTCATCATTGAAATCCAGTGGTCCGTCAGGTGATGCATAAGCACTGACAAGCATATCAATGAATTCGAGGTCTTCTGCTTCATTTACCTTTGCAACATATTCTTTCAGTGCTGCAATGTCCTCAGATGTAAGCTCTGTATTTCTGATATTGGCCATATTAATCAGAAAATGTATATCAGCCATTTTATCTTCTGGAATAATTCTCTTGAAATTATCAGCCAGTGCCATAGGCATAGGTTCACTGCCAACCAGTGTTGATGTGGCAATCACACCATCAGCCAATTTTAAGGGATCAAAATCCACTGAATTACCTTTCCTTGTTCCGGTAGTCCTGAGTATGAGTTCTGACCTGTGCATGGCTTCGTCATATGGTACTGAACTGGTGTAGGTGAAACTATCACCCGCATACGACATGACTTCATTATTAGCCTGTACATTTTCCCCCTGCACTGCGACTTTCTCAAATTGTGTCTCTCCCCCGTCATAGACAAGAACAGGAGTTGCTTCGAGAATTACGTTCTTATCAAAATATTTTTCAGGGAAGGTCCCTGTTATTGTAAGGTCAACTGTACCTGCATGAGTTTCCAGTACTTCCGGAACTACTTTGTAGTCGACCTCACTGTAATTTTGTTTCATCTTATTCAAACCACTACAACCTGTTATAAGTGCAGCAGCAACAGCAAGAATAAAATAGCTTCTGATTTTTTTCATGGTAACAAATATTAATTATTTAATTGTTGATCAAGCTTAAAAGGATAATAGTACAAATCTAATAAAAAAATACAGAATATAAACCAAGCAGGGGGTAAAATTCCTATAAAATAGTCCTGTTGAGACCTTTACTGTGTTTTTCTCCGAAAATTACATTTAGAATTTTTGAGTAATCATTCCCATTATTCACAAAATCAATATTATTAATATCAAGGATAAGATAAGTATGTTCTGGATTCTGCCTGAACCAGTTAAAGTAACTGTTCTGTATTTTTATCAAATATTTCTCATCTATTGTGGACTCGTAATCCCTGCCCCTCCGGGCAATATTCCTGATTAAACCTGCCGGTTCAACATGCAGGTAGATATAAAGATCAGGTTTGGGTAACGACTGATAGATTATATGAAATAATTGGCGGTAAAGATTAAACTCATCTTCCTCAAGGGTTGCCGATGCAAATACAATTGATTTCATGAAGTAAAAATCAGCAACTGTAAAGGGGCTGAAGATATCAAAATTGCCAATTTCATTTTTTAGTTGCGTATACCTTTCAGCCATGAATGACAGCTCCAGCGGAAATGCAAACCTGTCAGGCTCACTGTAGAACTTTGGGAGGAATGGGTTGTCAGCAAACTTTTCGAGGACCATCCTGGCACCATATGATTCAGCAATCATCTTAGCCAGGCTGGTCTTGCCAGCCCCTATGTTGCCCTCGATTACGATATATTTATAATCATGTATCATAAATGCGTAGAGACGTTGCATGCAACGTCTCTACAAAAATATTACAAATATATTTTATCTGTCATGCCTGCGTCTGTCGCTTCCTGGTTTGCGGCCCTGGCGATGGTCACCACGGCTATATCGCCGGTCACCGCCATCATGACGGTCCGACCTGCCTTCCGGTCTGCCCTCTCCATGTTCCCTCTCAGGTTTGGGTAACAAGACTTTCCGTGACAGTTTTAATTTGCCTGTCTTTGGATCAATATCCAGTAACTTAACTTCAACTTCGTCACCTTCCTTAAGCACATCCTCGACAGAATTGATCTTATGCCACTCTATCTCTGAAATATGTAAAAGTCCTTCTTTCCCGGGCAGTATCTCAACAAAAGCACCGAAACTGACAGTCGATACGACTCTGCCCTGATATACCTTACCTATTTCAGGTACTTCAATAATCCTGTTTATTCTGTTCAAAGCTTCTGTGATGCCCTCAAGATTATCTCCAAAAATATCAACAACACCCATCCCATTAATTTCTTCAACAACTATTGTGGTTTCCGTCTCACGCTGTATCTCCTGTATTACCTTGCCACCTGGACCAATTATTGCGCCTATCATATCTTTCGGCACAATTATCTTTTCTATTCTCGGGGCATGAGGTTTGAGATCTGGTCTTGGTTCTGATATTACTTCTTCCATTTTATCCAGTATATAAAGCCTGCCCATACGCGCCTGCTCAAGTGCTTCTGCCAGTATATCATAAGACAATCCTTCGACCTTTATATCCATCTGGGTTGCCGTTATGCCATCGCTGGTGCCGGTAACCTTGAAATCCATGTCTCCAAGATGATCCTCATCGCCGAGGATATCGGAAAGTATTGCATACTTATCACTGTCTTTATCAGTAATAAGACCCATTGCTATACCCGACACAGGCTTGGCTATTTTTATGCCGGCATCCATCAGTGCCAGAGTACCTGCACACACTGTAGCCATAGATGAAGACCCGTTTGATTCGAGAATATCCGATACTACTCTAATTGCATAGGGATTGTCATCTTCATCAGGCATCATATTCTTCAGAGCCCTGTGGGCAAGGTTACCATGGCCTATTTCACGCCTGCTCGTTCCCCTTGATGGTCTGGCTTCACCTGTTGAAAATGGAGGGAAATTATAGTGAAGTACAAATTTTTCAGTGCCCTGGAAGAGCACTTCATCGATGGTTTTTTCATCAAGCTTGGTTCCCAGTGTCACTGTAGTAAGCGACTGTGTTTCCCCCCTGGTGAAGATAGCAGAACCATGAGCGGCAGGTAATGGATCTATTTCACACCAGACAGGTCTTATTTCATCTGTCTTTCTTCCATCCATCCTTATTTTCTTATCCAGAACCAGCCTTCGTGCGGCTTCTTTGTGTACATCATGGAAATATTTATCAACAAGTAACTCGTTCACTTCATCTTCTTCAGTATATTGTGATAAGAACTCTTCCTTAACCTTCTCAATCTCTTCCGATCTCAGGTGCTTATCAGCTATCTTTTTTGAGACAACTTTGTATAATTTATCATAAGTCTCATCCCATAACTTCTTTTTTAGTTCCTCGTCATTTTCTTCGTGAGAATATTCACGTTTTACAGTGGCACCGGCCATTTCTGCCAGCTCCTGCTGTGCCTTGCAATGTTTCTTAATCTCCTCATGGGCAAATTTGATTGCTTCCAGCATTACATCCTCAGATACCTCTTTCATTTCACCTTCCACCATTAGTATATTATCATAGGTAGCGCCAACAATAATATCCAGGTCAGCATCTTTAAGCTGGCTTATAGTTGGATTTATATAAAACATATTATCGATACGGGCTACTCTCACTTCAGATATGGGTCCTGCAAAAGGTATATCAGATACAGCCAGGGCTGCTGAAGCAGCCAGTCCTGCCAGAGCATCTGGCATAACTTCTTCGTCTGCCGAGACAAGGTTTATTGTCACAAAAGTTTCAGCATGATAATCTTCGGGGAACAGTGGTCGCAAGGCACGGTCAACAAGACGTGCAATAAGTATTTCGTAATCTGAAGGCCTGGCTTCACGTTTCATAAAGCCTCCCGGTATTCTCCCAAGAGAGGCATACTTTTCTTTATAATCAACTGACAGTGGCAAAAAATCAACATCTTCCTTGGCCTCTTTAGCCGAAACCACGGTGGCCAGTAACATGGTATTTCCTGTTTTCAGTAAAACCGAACCATCGGCCTGCCTGGCCATCTTGCCAGTCTCAAATGTTATTGACCTTCCATCACCCAGGTCAATAGTTTTCTCAATTAGTTTATACATTTTTTATTATCCTTATATTAAGGTGACGAAATTACGTAAATAAAATAGAAAAAGGCAATCTGAAATTGCCTTTTTCATCTGTCGTTTATTTACGGAGCTTTAAAGCTTTAATGATTTCACGATATCGTCCGATATCCTTATCTTTCAGATAGTCTAACAACCTGCGGCGTTTACCTACAAGCTTCACAAGGGCTCTCTGGGTATTGTAGTCCTTTTTGTTCTTCTTAAGATGTTCTGTAAGGTGTGTTATGCGGTATGAAAATAATGCAATCTGCCCTTCGGCACTTCCCGTATCCATCTCGGATTCGCCATATTGTTTGAATATTTCCTGCTTCTTATCGGATGTTAAGTACATATCAGTCAAATAAATATTGTTAGTTCTCAGGATTACCTCCCTGAATTTGGAACGCAAAGATATAACTTTTTTATCAATAAAATCAAACATACACTATAAAAATAAAAACTGTCCAACATAATAATTCGTTACAGGCAAGTTCCAAATTAATATCGACTAAAAATCAAAGGAAGATATAAATCCTTTCTTATTAAAGACGCATAAATCGTGCCGTGGGTTGCGTAACCGAGAGGGTTTTTTCGAATATTTATCAAATATTTTCGACAATTCGTCAAAAGTCATTGAAAAGTATCCGGTGGATCTGTCAGATTCCCTTTTGCATTAGTTCTCTCAAAATCATTATTTCTTCAGAAGTACCAATAACAAATAGCTGATCATCGGGTGTGAGTTTAGTATTTGCCGGAGGGTTGATGATGTACTGTTTAGATTTGTTTTTAAGTCCTATGATATTTGCACCTGTGCGGTTATGTATATCGAGTTCACTTATAGTCTTATTGGTAAAGCAGTCGGCCATGTCTTTGCATGATAATTCCTTTATCCTTACCCCTGAAGGTTCCATAAGAACCGTATCCACGAATTCAACCACATCGGGATCAATAACCAGCCTGGCCATTCTTGTTCCTCCAATCCTGTCAGGCATAATAACATTTGACGCTCCTGCCCTTTTCAGTTTGACATCTGAATTATCATCTGATGCCCTGCTTATTATCAGAATATCAGGCCTCATCTGCCTGGCAGTAAGCACAACAAACAGGTTATCGGCATCAACAGGCAGGGTTGTTATCAGTGCCCTTGCATTTTCAATATTAGCCATCTCAAGTATCTCTTCCTGAGTTGCATCTCCTTCTATGTAAAGGTATTCTGTTGACCTTCTCAGGTATTCAACAACGTCAGGATCTTTTTCAATGACCAGAAACTCCTTGTTATGACCTGTCAGGTCAGCTGCAGTCTGTTTACCGTTACGGCCATAGCCGCAAACGATAACATGATCAGTTAGTTTGTCAATCTTTTTCTTCACCTTACTGTCTTTAAAATAATGAGTAAATACCCCGTCTACAACAAAACGTGTTACCATAGTAACCACATAACCAAAAATACCAAAACTGCCTATTATGAGAAATATTGTAAATAATTTGCCTGATTCATGAAAATCGGCAACTTCCCTGAAACCTACTGTTGCCATTGTGATGACTGTCATGTACAGGGCATCGAGCGGGGTTAATCCTTCAAGTATCATATAACCTACCGTCCCTACTATTACGATAATTAATACGAGGGTTACCCCTGTTATAGCAGATCTTATCATAGGGGCACTTTTGTGTTCAAGAGCGGTTTTTGCCATAGCAATCAATTATTATTGCCTGATTCCTCAAGTAGATACTTCGTCTGAGGATTAATATCTTTGCCCAAACTTATTAATTTACTTCCATATTGGCAATCCAGGCAAAGCCTATTTTTACAATATTTCTCACGGAGGTTTATCAGTCCCTGGGACTCAAGTGCAGAGCATGCAATAATTCCTGCACGGGCCCATTCTCTTGTTATCCGGTTATCCTCAGGTTCAATAATATCGAGCAGGTCTATAGCTCTGATGCAATATACATTATTTCCCGTCTCTTTTCCATAAAGGAATAAAAGAGGTATTACAGTGTTTATTAATAAAACATTATTAATAGTGCTTCCTGTACTCTTCCTCTTTCCTTTTTTATAGCTGCCAAAGATGAAATGGTTATCCCAGTATTCTGATGCTTCGCAACTAAATATTTCTCTTAATTCCTCCAGGCTATCACTGTCTTTAACCATACCAAATAATGACATGCCGGTGCATAGAAGGCCAGCCAGCTGTGATATTCTTATTGTAGGAAAATTTACCGGCCTTAACCTGTGGTATTTCCACATCCATGGATCAATTGGTCTGAGGCCATATTTCTGCCTGAGGATTCTGTATTCTTTTGTCAATGCCAGATAATATTCGTCATAAATCTCTTTCTCGAAGGCTCCCGGTTCGAGCATACCGGCCTGCCCATATAGAAGGGATTCAACCTGTAACCTGTTATCAACATGCTTCCTTATTATTTTTAATGGCATATGGCAGGCGAGAAGGTAAAAAGGATCTGAGTTTACTTTCATCCCAAAATACCTTGATAATAACCTATAGAGTGTTTCATCCCAGTTGTTGTTTGTCGCACTTAAAGTATCTTTGAATGTACTTATCTTATTTTCAAGGCGCTCTATGGCCATACGGCTAATCCAATGTCTCAGACTGAACTGAGGAATAGCGCTGATATCCCTGTGGCATGCTATTACATGAGGATTATTCAGGTAATCAAAATACCTCTCTTCCACCTGGCTTTCCCAGTTAATTATGAAGGTATAGGGTTCATTTCCTGATGCTGTTTCAACACGTGCATCGTCATTGACAACCACATGCAATATAACATTGTCATAGCTATGATCAAGGTGATGTTTGTGCCTGTACCAGTCGGAAGAATTTATATGTATTTCAACGTTGCCTGCCCATTCAGTCTTATTTATCCTGATCCTGGAATTAAAGAAATCAGGACCTGCATCCCTGTTGTACGTACCGGGATCTAGAATTACAAGTTTATTACCGGAAACTGTTTCCAGTTCTTTTAAACCGAATAAACAGTTTTTCCATATGAAATGCAGGAATTTCTCTTTCATAATTAGTATAATGCAGCGATTATTTAAAGATAGGAAATTTGGATCTATTTAGCCTTAATAAAATCAAAATATTTAAAGTATACCCCGCTTGTACAGGTGAGCTTCCATATTTCTTTGCAATTCATTGGTTTTTTCCCTTGCAGATCTGGCATATTCCTTGTTATTATCAGCAAATATGATTCCCCTGGAAGAATTGACCAGTAAACCACATTTATTGTTCATTCCATGACCCACTACATCATCGAGACTGCCTCCCTGGACTCCAATTCCAGGTATAAGCAGAAAATGATCGGGTACTATTTTTCTGATATCTGATAACATATCAGCCCTTGTAGCACCGACAACGTACATCATATTCTCCTTATCTGCCCACGACTGCGATTTATTAAGTACAAGTTTATAAAGGCTGTTTCCGTCATCTGGGTGGTACTGGAAATCATCAGCGCCCTTATTGGATGTTAAGGCAAGGAGAATAACCCATTTCCCCGGGTATTCAAGGAAAGGTTTAACAGAGTCTTCACCCATATAGGGAGCAACTGTTACTGCATCAAAATCCATATTCTCGAAGAAAGCCCTGGCGTACAATTTTGATGTATTGCCAATATCTCCTCTTTTCGCATCAGCTATAGTGAAGATGTCCGGATAATTTTCTTTAATGTAATCGACAGTTTTTTTTAGTGTTACCCAGCCCGATGCTCCTATTGATTCGTAAAAAGCTATATTTGGTTTATATGCTACGGCAAAGTCGGCTGTAGCATCTATGATTCCCCTGTTGAACTCAAACACAGGATCGTCAGTTTCATGAAGGAAAGAAGGTATCTTGTGAATATCAGAATCAAGTCCCACACAGAGGAAAGATTTTTTCTTGAGTATATTATTGATTAGTTCGTTTCTGGTCATAGCTTGACATATATTACAGGTTGCTTTCTTTCAGTCGCTCAGCATTCTCAGCCATTTGAAGTTTATCTATAATTTCCTGGATATTACCGTTCAAAACCGATTCAAGATTGTACATGGTGAGGTTGATCCTGTGGTCAGTAATTCTTCCCTGAGGGTAGTTGTATGTTCTTATTTTCGCTGATCGGTCACCTGTTGATACCATGGTCTTTCTTTTGGATGAGATTTCATCCAGGTATTTCTGGTACTCAAGGTTATAAAGCCGTGTCCTGAGTTCCTTCATAGCCCTTTCAAGATTCTTTATCTGAGACTTTTCGTCCTGGCAGGTAACCACTATCCCTGTTGGTATATGTGTGAGCCTTATGGCCGAATAGGTGGTGTTTACTGACTGCCCACCCGGACCTGATGAACAGTAAGTGTCTTTTCTAATATCTTCCTGTTTCACCTCAACATCGAATTCATCTGCTTCAGGGAGTACAGCAACTGTTGCTGCCGATGTATGAACCCTGCCCTGTGCCTCTGTCTGCGGAACCCTCTGAACACGGTGTACTCCTGATTCATACTTCATAACTCCATAAACTCCGGTACCCGTTACCGTGAATACTATCTCCTTGTAACCACCTACAGTACCTTCAGTAAAGGTATTGACCTCTATCTTCCACTTTCTTTCATCACAGTATTTTGAGTACATCCTTAAAAGATCCCCGGCAAAGATACTTGCTTCATCACCTCCTGTACCGGCACGTATTTCTATAATCGCATTCTTTTCGTCCTCTGGGTCCGCAGGTAGGAGCAGCATTTTTATTTCTTTCTCCATGCCAGGTAGCTTCTCATTCAATTCTTCAAGCTCAGCTTTGGCCATCTCCCTTAATTCGGCATCTTTTTCTTCATTCAATATCGACTTTGCTGATTCAATATTTGAAATAACGTTCTTATACTCTTTATATGCATCAACCAGTGGTTCAAGATCCTTGTACTCTTTATTCAGTTTTACATACCTGTCCATGTCGGCTATAATATCCGGTTCTGTTATAAGCCTGCCAACCTCTTCAAACCTTTCCTTTACACCCTCGAGTTTTTCAAGGATTATATTATTTGCCATATATAATAAGATTTAATAATAATACTCCCCTTCTTCATTTTTTATGGTAAGCTTCCTTCCTTTTGCCTTTTCGCAATGTCCAATCACTTGAGCATCCAGATTATATGAAGCTGCAATATCAATTATTGTTTTCGCATGTGTTGGATGCAGGTAGATTTCAAATCTGTGCCCCATATTAAATACCCGGTACATTTCCTGCCAGGATGTTCCTGATAGTCTCTGTATAATATTAAATAAAGGAGGAACAGGGAACATACTGTCTTTCACAACATGTAAGTCGTTGATAAAATTAAGCACCTTGGTCTGTGCACCGCCTGAGCAATGTATCATTCCATGGATATGAGAGGTAAGTTCCTCCAGCACTTTTTTTACTACAGGTGCATAAGTACGTGTGGGTGATAATACAAGTTTACCGGCATCCATACCCAGATTTTCTATCTCATCTCTGAGCCCGTATTTACCTGAATAGATTAAGTCATTATCTGTTCCAGGATCGTAGCTTTCAGGATATTTCTCTGCCAGATAATTGCTGAAAACATCATGCCTGGCAGAAGTGAGCCCGTTCGAACCCATACCGCTGTTATAGGTGGTTTCATAAGATGTTTGACCGCTGGAAGAAAGTCCTATTATCACGTCACCTTCAGATATATTATCATTTGTAATAATATCAGATCTTTTAAGGCGCGCTGTTACCGTTGAGTCAACTATTATTGTCCTGACAAGATCACCGACATCAGCCGTTTCACCCCCTGTGAGATAGACCCTCACCCCATGGTTGCGAAGGCCCTCGAGAACCTCTTCGGTACCTGATATGATTGCCCGGATTACTTCACCTGGTATCAGGTTCTTGTTTCTGCCTATTGTTGATGAAAGCAGTATATTATCAGTGACCCCTACACAGAGAAGGTCATCAACATTCATTACCACAGCATCCTGGGCTATACCTTTCCATACTCCCAGATCACCGGTTTCCCTCCAGTAAGTATATGCCAGTGAAGATTTAGTACCGGCACCATCAGCATGCATAATATTACAATAATCAGGATCACCCCCAAGTATATCCGGCATCACCTTGCAGAATGCACCGGGAAACAAACCTTTATCTATATCCCTGATAGCATTATGCACATCTTCCTTGGAAGCTGAAACCCCTCTTCTGTCATATCTTGATTTTGCACTCATCTATCTAATTAACAGTGTGCAAATTTACTAAAATAAACCGAGATAAGATAAATGTTAAAATATACAAAAACCATATGTCAGCCGGTCTTAGATAATATAAGAACATTACCTTTATGCTGTGATCCATATAATTATGATCAATTCAAACTTTAAAATATCATAAGAAAATGAAGATTAAGAACGTCATTATCTCTCTGTTTATTTCAGCATTAATCTGCTTGCAGATTAATGCACAAAACTCAATGTACAGAAGTCTCC
>Ga0272441_10009998_pt1 | contig 14491 bp, 10 predicted proteins | sample SSMProp6N_FD_193582 | JGI IMG/M metagenome (GOLD analysis project Ga0272441, IMG submission 193582) | Marine sediment archaeal communities from Little Sippewissett salt marsh, Falmouth, MA, United States - SSM-Prop-6N | ecosystem: Environmental > Aquatic > Marine > Wetlands > Sediment ... | reverse complement strand
CTTCGAGCACTCGATCTCGCATAAAGCCGTGGCTTGGGGGCCGGCCTGGAACCGCAGAAGGTCGAACCTGAGCACCCGTACGTGCCGCGGCTTGCGCACCACGTCCTTGCCCTTCCTGGCAAGCTCGTAGAGTCTCTTGCCGTCCTGCTTCACGGCCGAGAACATCGGCGGGAGCATCTCGATATCCCCCGTCAGGTCGGCCATGTGGGCTCGGAGGCTCTCGGGCCCGATGCGGTCCGCGCAGCACGTGTGCACTGTAGCGCCCTCAAGGTCGAGGGTATCCGTCTCGAGGCCGAGGATGAACTCCGCGCGGTAGGTTTTGTCCTCAGCGGTTAGGTAGTCGCTCAGGCGCGTGGCCACGCCCAGCGTCAGCAAGAGCACGCCGCCCGCGAGAGGGTCCAGCGTGCCTGTGTGCCCGACTTTTCCACCCGTCAGCCTGCGCACGACACGTACAACGTCGTGGGAGGTCATCCCAGGCGGCTTGAGGACGTTCAGTAAGCCATCGGCCGATGCGCTCATGGTCCAAGTGCCGTTCGGGCCTCGCCGGTGATCCTTGCGACTACGTCGTCTCGGCGTCCCTGAATCTCACAGCCGGCGGCAACACGATGTCCGCCACCTCCGAAGCGACGGCAGACCGACGCGACGTCCGCCGAGGAGGACCGCATGCTCACACGCCAATTGCCGGGAGCAGTCTCGCGCAGCAGGACGATGATTTGGAAGCCCTCGATCCGCTTAAGCTCATCGATGATTCCGTCCGTGTGCTCGGGTCGGGCGCCTGCTCGGGCGAAGTCATCGCCAGCCAGGGGAGCGACGATGAGTGCGCCGTCCTCGAGCACCTGCGCGGCATCAAGGGCACGGCCCAGCAGCCGGGCCTTGGCGACGGGCATACGCTCCCAGGCCTGCTGGGCGATGTCGCAGGGGTCGGCGCCCGCCTGCACGAGTCGGCAGGCCGCGCCGAGGGCCTCGGCGGAGGTGTTCTGGAACCGGAACACCCCCGTATCCGTGGCGATGCCACAGTACAGGCAAGTCGCGATGTCGGCGGTCAACTCAACGCGCATCACGTCCAGAAGGTCGACGATCATCAGCGCCACGGCGGCTTTTGAGCCATCACACCAGTTGGCGTCGGCGAAGGCGGCTTCAGCCTCGTGGTGGTCGATGTCCACGGTTCGCGAGGCCTGCTCGAATACGTCGGCCCCATGTCCCAGACGCTCGCGGCTATCGCAATCCAGAGCGACTACGCAATCGAGGGCTCCTGCAGGGGGCGCGACCTGGATTGCATCGGCGCCGGGCAGGAACAAGAACTTGTGGGGGCAGCCCTCAGGCACCACGCAGTGCACTTCCTTGCCCAGAGCCATCAGCCCCAGCCGAAGCCCCAGCATGCTGCCCAAACCGTCGCCGTCGGGGTTCTGGTGGGTAAGTAGGAGAAGCCTTTCAGCGCCCACGAGTTCTGCCACGACAGGGTGCGTGGGGGCCAGGTGCTCACGGCTGGGCATCGAGGTCTCAGTCGGGGGCCGGCTCATCTGCGTTGCCATCATCCTGCGCCAGATCGCGCAGGAGCCTTTCCATACGCTGCGCCTTCTCAGGCGTCTCGTCCAGATGGAAGCTGAGCTTCGGGGTCTTCCTCATCCGGATCCGATCACCCAGCAGGCCACGGATGAATCTCCGGCTGCGTATCAGCCCGCGGATGGTGTCGCGCTTGTCTTCCTGCGACCCATACACGCTCACGAACACCCTCGCGTGACTCAGATCCACCGACACGTCCACGCCCGTTATGGTGGCGAACCCGATGAGCGGATCGCTGACATCACGTTGCAGGATCTGAGCAATCTCGGCCTGCAGCAGGTTGTTGATCTGGCGTTGGCGTTGAGTAGGCATAGCAGGATGGCGTGATCCCGGGGCCGTCAGAGTCAGAATAGCTCAATATCGCTGTCTTCCACCACGGCTCTGGGCTCGGACTCGACCAGGCGCAGGACGGCCTGGAGCATCTCCCGTGCGTGTCCGCCGTCGTTCGAGACGCACGCGAAACCCACCCTTGCGCGACGGCGGCTTTCGAGCTTCCCCACCTGAGCGGCGGCCACGTTGTGGCGTCGTGTGGCGCGGTCCAACACACTCCGCACCACTTGCCGCTTGTCCTTCAGGGTGAGGGCGTCGGTGATGCACAGATCAACGGTCAGAAGCCCAACTCGAGCGGACATGATGGGGGTGGCCTGTTTGGGCGTAAGGTCCCGAGCCCGGTTGTCGCAGTCGAAGGCCCGCGTCCGCGCCCACGCGGGACACACGGGTTCAAGAATCTAGATGTCGTCGCGTCTTTGGGGGTCTTCCGGGGCTCTCGCCGGGGCCGCGAGTCGGCAGGACCTGCACCGCACCGCGCGCTGCAAGGCCCGCTGTGAGCGGCCCCCGCGGCTACCTGGCGTCCCTTGCTACTGCCCCTTGCCGGCCTCCTCCGGCTGCTTGAAGGGCAGGGAGCGCTCTACCGTGACGGTATCCCAGACCTCCACAATATCGCCGGCCTGCCATCCACGCCAGTCGCGCGTGGAGATGCCACACTCGTTACCCGCGTCTAGAGAGTTGACGTCCTGATCGAAGTGCCGTAGCGACTCCAGCAGGCCGCGGTAGACCTCCTCGTCGTTCCTCTTCACAACCATCTGGGTCCCGCGCTTGACCTGCCCTTCGGTGATGCGCGAGCCAGCGATGACCCCGATCCGCGAGATTCGGAATAGCTGCAGCACTTCGGCCTTGCCCAGCAGAACGTCCTTGTATTCTGGGGCCAGCAGGCCGAGAAGGGCCTTCTCCACGTCATCGAGTACCTCGTAGATCACGGAGTAGTCCCTGATCTCGACTCCCTCGGTGTCGGCGGTCTGCTTTACGGCGCTGTCCGTCTCTACGTGGAAGGCGATGAGAATTGCCTCAGAGGCCTTGGCGAGCATGACGTCGGACTCTGTGACAGGTCCCACGCCGGTGCTCACAATGTCGATATCCAGCTCGTTCAGGCGCATGCTCAGATCAATGAGCTTTGACTCCAGGGCCTGCACCGATCCCCAGACGTCGCCCTTTATGATGAGGTTCAGGGAGGTCGTTCCCGTGCCGGTGGCGTCTTTGAACAGATCGCGCAGCAGGATGCCGTCGGTGCCGGCGAATTCCTTCTCCCGGTCAGCGTCCACGCGGTCCTCCGCGGCTCTACGGGCTTCCTTGGGGCTCTTCACGCGGGTGATGATGTCGCCCGCTTCCGGCACACCCGTCAGTCCAATAATCTCCACCGGTGAGCCGGGGCCCATCTCCTTGACCGACTTGCTCTTCCAGTCTCGCAGACGTCTGACCCTGCCGTGGGCTGTGCCACATACGACGGCGTCGCCGACCTTGAGGGTGCCATTGCGCACGAGCACGGTTGCGACGGTACCCTGGCTTGAATCAACGCTGCTCTCGATGACGATCCCCGCGAATTCCGCGGCCGCGTCGGCCCACAGTTCGCGCACTTCGGCCACAAGCAGGATCATCTCGATAAGCTCATCGAGGTTATCGCCCTTGAGGGCGGACACCGGAACCACAATGGTCTCGCCGCCCCACTCCTCGGGCACCAGTTCGTGCTGGAGCAACTGCTGCTTGACGCGATCGGGATTGGCGTCCGGCAGGTCGATCTTGTTGATAGCGACGATAACGGGCACGCCGGCCGCCTTGACGTGTTTGATGGCCTCGAGCGTCTGCGGCATGATGCCGTCATTGGCGGCCACGATGAGCACGGCAATATCGGTGACCATCGCGCCCCTGGCCCGCATGGCGGTGAAGGCCTCGTGGCCGGGGGTGTCGATGAAGACGATTCGCTGGCCGCTCGCGGTCTCTATCTCTGAGGCGCCGATATGCTGGGTGATGCCGCCGCTTTCGTGGTCGACGACATCGGTCTGTCGCAGGGCGTCCAGGAGTGTGGTCTTGCCGTGGTCAACATGGCCCAGCACAGTGACGACAGGTGGCACGTCGACCGCCGCGTCTCCCCGCTCTCCCGTTGGGCGCTGGACGAGTTCGGGCAGGGCCACGACTTCGCCGGCCCTGGCTCGGCGGGCCCGTTCCTCCTCTTCCTGCGCGTCGAGCTCGGCAAGCTGGCGCTCGAGCTCAGCCAGCCCGTCTTCGCCTTCATCCAGACCGCGGCGGTGTCGCCTGAGGAATTTCTCGGTCTCCCGTTCCTCTTTAGAGGAGGTCTCCTCGTCCCGGTCGCGATCTTTGGTCGCGGCGGTGTCCGGAGTTGGTGGAGCAACGGCGGGCTGGGCAGGCGCGGCAGGAGGGGTGCGCGGTGCGGGCTTTGCCCTGCCTGATCGTCGCTCGGACGTGGCGGCGGTCTCGGCCGTCCCAGCCTTTGCGGGTGCCTGGGGTGTCTCCTGAGCGGGCGCCGGTTGCGCCGCCTCAGCGGCCTGAGCCTGCTGGGCGGCCGCTTCCTTCTCGGCCGCCTCGAGGGCAGCCTTCTCGGCTGCCTCACGAGCCTGCTTGGCCTGCTCAGCCAGCAACTCCTGGGCGGCCTTCGCAGTATCCTCATCAATAGCCGTAGCCGGGGTCACACTTGCGACCCCCAACTCCTTGAGGGCGGCCAGTAGAGCCTGACTGCGAAGTCCAAGCTGCTTGGCAAGTGCAAATACGCGAACTTTCGCCAAAAGGGACACCTCCGCGGGATAGTCCCGCTGTACACTGTACATAGGGCGCACCGCGCGCCTACTCATCCTGGGCAGGTTCTACACGTGGTCCTAGGGTCCGGCAACTGCGTGCCCATTTCCGCCTGCCGGGCCGTCTGACTACTCCGAAGAGCCGTCATTCAGGTTGATCAACACATCGCCGGCCTCCAGGTCTTCCATCGTGCTCTCGCCACCCATGAGCATATCCCGCACCTGTCTGGCCTGGGATGCATCGATACTGCTCGCGTGGCTGGTGACGTCGAGCCCCTCTTCCTGGAGGATCTCCACCAGGTCTTTACTCTCCACCTCGAGTTGGCGTGCCAACTCATACACCCGGATCCGGCCCTGCGCGAGCATGGCGGTCAGTTCGTCGACGGCCGCTTCATCCTCGACAGGTGTCTCCGGCGACGCTGCAGCAATCTCCTCGGGCGCCTCGGCCCACTGGGTCTCACTACGGATGTCGATGCGCCAGCCGGTCAGTTGAGCCGCCAGGCGAACGTTCTGCCCCCGCCTGCCGATGGCCAGCGAGAGCTGGGTGTCCGGAGCAATGATGATGGCGGAGCGCTCGGGCTCGTTGATCAGCACCTGGTTCACGCGCGCCGGCGACAGCGCGCTCTTCAGGTACTCCTGCGCATTCTCGTTGTACCGCACGATGTCGATCTTCTCGCCGCGCAACTCATCGACGATGGCCTGCACGCGAGCGCCACGATGTCCCACGCAGGCCCCCACCGGATCAACTTGGGGGTCGCGAGATACTACGCCCACCTTCGACCGCGCACCGGGCTCTCGAGCGACCGACCGGATCTCCACGATCCCGTCGTAGACCTCCGGTACTTCGAGCTCGAATAGGCGCAAGACCAGGTTGGGATGCGTCCTGGAGACCATCACTTGCGGGTTCTTCGTGGTCTTCCGCACATCCAGGACGTGGACCTTGATCCTGTCGTTGAATCTGTAGGGTTCCCCGGGTATCTGCTCATGCGCCGGCAGCACGGCTTCTACGCCGTCCACGGAAATGTACACATTGCGGGCGTCTCTGCGCTGAACCTCGCCTGTGCGCACCTCGCCAACACGGCCGCTGAACACGTCGTAGACGATCTCTCGCTCGGCCTCACGGATGCGCTGCATGACCACCTGTTTGGCCGTCTGAGCCGCAATGCGCCCGAACTCCGCCGCGTTAACCTCGTGCTCGTCGTACTCGATCTCCGCCTCTGACGCGACCAATCCGTCTTCCCCGACCTCGGTGTCCTCAACGCCCTCGGCGGACTCAATAGGCCGGCGCGCGAACATGCGCACCACTCCGCGCTCTTCGTCAACATCCAGGCGGATTTCCTCACTCACACCGAAGTGTTTGCGGTAGGCAGACTGCATCGCCGCCTCGACCGTCTGAATTAGAGAGGCCTTCGGGATACCTTTTGCCTTCTCAAGCTGATCCAGCGCATCGAGGAAATCCCCGTTCATGATTTCAAGTCAGCTCCCTGCCGTGCGCTGCCGATGTCCGTCCGGGTCCACCGGGCACACGTGGATTTCCTGGGAACTCAGCCAGGCCGCACCTAGGCCTGCTTCTCCCCGTCTCGCGTTGCCGTACGAAACCCAAGACCTCCCCGCGGCCCCACATGCCTCGCACGCGCCTTCTCCTACTGCACTCTCACTCGTCCGCCGGCTGGTCGCTGTCCCAGTCGTATACCAAGCGTGCGGCCTCTATGTCGGCCAGCGGAATCAGCAATTCCTCGCCGCCGACCAGTAGGCAGACCTGCTCGTCCCTGACGCCTTTGAGCGTCCCTTCGCGTGTCTGTCGCTTCCCATCCAACTGTGCGGCTCGCACAGACACCGTTTCATCTATGAAACGCTCGAAGTCGCTGTCCCGCGTCAGGGGCCGGTCCACGCCCGGCGAAGATACGGCCAGGGTGTACCGCCCCTCGATGGGGTCGAGTGTGTCCAATAGTACGGAAAGCCGGCTGGCCATATATCTGCAGTCGGCCAGCGTCGGGCCGCCGGGCTTGTCGATGAGCACTGTCAACGTGCGCGCAGCGCCATAGCCGCCGAACTTCAATTGGACTAACTCGTAGCCAAAATCTGCGAGTGTCTGCTCGATTTCGCCTTGTACCTTCTCCACCACGGGAGACGATTTCTGCTTCATGTGTCACGCCTTACATCGCGCCCTAAAAAAACAACAAGGAGTGGGTGACGTGCACCCACTCCCAGGAAGCGCGACCCTGAGACTACAACAACTCACCCCCTATTATAGTGTGCCGGACGGGCGGATGCAAGGTCATTTCCGCGAATTCCGGGCCGCCAGCGTGACGCGCAGCCCTCGACCGGGCCACAGCATCCCCCGCCTCTGCGCCGGCAGGGGCGGGCCCCGCCTTTGTGGAAACTACTTGATAGCATGGGCCCAAGATGGCCGCACCTGACGGGGGATGGCTATGGTAGCCACCAGCAGAATTGCAGTCCTGCAGCCGCAACGCGCGCAGGCATTCGTCTCGCAACTGGCCAGACAGGAACCCATGGTGTTCGACGGGTACGACAAGCGCCTGCGGCTGGCTGCGCCCGATTTCGACCCTCACCTGAAGGAACGCGTGCTCAGGCGGTATTGCAGGCATCTGGCCGACCTGCTGGTGGCGGCCGGCGAGGTGGGCTGCGACCTCGCCGTCCTACCCGAGTGCGCGCTGCCCATCGGCACTCCTGAGCCGCCCGCGCAGGAAATCCTGCGCCAGACCTGCCTGCTGGCAGAGGCGGTTTGGCTGGAGACGACGGCCCCCATCGCCCGCCGCTACGGCATGCTCATCGCGAGTTGCTACTACCGCAGCGAGGACGACAAGTTATATAACGATGGTGTGCTGATGGATGAAGACGGCCGGATTGCCGGCATTTACCATAAGGTGCACCTGCCCTGCCCCGTCGAGGGAGATCAGGTGACCGAGGCCGGGCTGTTCACGGCGGGCACAGAGCACCCGGTGTTTGATACACGCATCGGCAAGATTGGGTTCCAGATATGCTACGACATTGACTTCCCTGAGGGTGCTCGCTGCCTGGCGCTAAACGGCGCCGATCTGATCCTGCATCCCACCGTGGGATACAACTTCCCCGACGAAGAGGAGATTGTGGCCGAAGCCAGGCTGCGAACCCGCGCTACGGACAACACCCTGACCCTCGCCTACGCCAACTTCGGCCCATCACCCGGACGTAGCGCCATCTACACCCACAACGGCAACCAGGTTGCCTGCTGCGGACGGGGCGAGGACCTGTTCGCATTCGCGGACATTGACCTGAGCAAGCAGCGCCCACAGAGATGGAGCAACACGGGCTACCCAGACCACCGCCAGGCCCTGGCGCGCAAGCGCAGACCCGATACATATGGTGTGCTTGGGCAAGCTCGCCCCCCGCTCGTACGGAACGGGACGGCGCGCTGCGGCAGGGTGTACGAGTACCAGGAGGAAGTGGGCCTGGACTGAGCGGTACGACCGGCCCCGTGGCGCCCAGATGCCGGTGGGGGACCGGAGGGGTCTGCGCGCAGCCCCCTGAAGCATGTCAGACAAGCACGATACGCCAATGGGCACGACTGCACACAAGCGCACACTCGCGGCGCACTGCTGCCGCCAAACCGGAGGATGAAGCCATGTCTCGCGTTACTGCGTCACTGGATAAGTACTACTCGCACTTGTGCCGAGCACTGGGAAGCGGCGGGGCCCTGCTGGTATCCCTGGACGAGGACAACCGGCCCAACGCCATGACCATCGGCTGGGCGCAACTAGGGATCATCTGGGGCAAGTGGATCTGCACCGTTCTGGTGCGCCCCTCGAGGTACACCTATGGATGCTGCAACGCCACGGATGATTTCACCGTGAACATCCCTTACGCTGAGCAGGGCGACGAGGTGCTGCTGTGCGGCACGAAGTCCGGCCGGGACTATGACAAGTTCGCCGAGTGTGGCTTCACCGCCGCACCGGCGCGCTCCGAGGCCGTTGCCTCCCCCTACATCGCCGAGTGCGGTGTCGCCTGGGAATGCAAGGTAGTCGCCACCAGCGAGGTCGTGCCCGATTGCCTGAGCGCCCAGATAGCAGAGTCGTCGTACCCCGGCGGCGACTACCATCGCATCTACTTCGGCGAGATCTTGGGCTGCCATGTGGACGATGACTTCGAGGAGAAATTCGGACGGCTCTAGCCCGGCAATACCGGCCAGATCGTGACCACCACCGTCCAGCCGGGAGACCATCCGATGAATGGACACTCTGTGCCGCTGCTGCTATGTGCTTGCTTCGTGCTTTCGCTGACCGCCGGCTCGTCGGCCGGTGGAACACCCGGTGTGCGCAGAGCCACCGTGCAGCCGGTCGATGGAATGCCCGTGCTCACGCTGGATGGACACCCGACCTTGCCCATTGTCTTCTTCCACAACACGGACATACCCGGGGACACCGGTGATGAATACCTGCGCCGGCAGGTGGCTCTGGCTCGCGACGCCGGCGTGCACATCTACTCGCTGCCCCTCAGGTGTCCCCGTCTGCCCGATGGCGTCACGCCGAACTATCCGCACTCGGACGGCCTGCTGGACCGCTTCATCGCGATCGACCCCGAGGCGAAGTTCATCCTGCGGGTGTACCCCGGCCCGGACTGGTCCTGGAAGGCGGTCCGTGAGAAGACCGTAGCTCCGGACGAATACGTCCGCTTCGCCGATGGCTCGACGGGGATGCTGTCAATCGCCTCCGAATGGTTCGCCCAGTCGGCCAATGATGAGCTGGCCCAGTTGGTGTCCCGCTACGAGGGCAGCGACTATGCGGGACGGATCATCGCCTGGCATGCCGGCGGCCCCGGCCATGAGATGTTCATGGAGGACTACCGACAGTCGGGCCCGGACTATTCCGAGGCCAACCAGCGCGGCTTCCGGCGATGGCTCACGGCGCATTACGACACAGTCGAGGCCCTGCGCAAGGCGTGGGCAAATGCGGACGTGTCCTTTGAAGGCGCGGTGATTCCGCCTTTCGATCCCGGGCGCTTCCCCATGAGAGGTGGCGCGGGGGGCGCCCCCATCGACGTCTTCTATGATCTTCCCGCGGAGCAAAGCTGGGTGGACTTCTCGGCCTACATGAGCGACATCACAGCCGACCGGATCGTCGAGTGGGCCCGGATCATCGCCGAAAGCAGCCGGGGGCGCAGGCTATCGGCCTTCTTCTACGGCTACACCTTCGACCTTCCCGGCAGCTTCTGCGGCCACTACGCTCTGGGCCGGGTGCTCGCGTGCCCGGATGTGCACATCCTCGCAAGTCCCTACTCGTACCACGATCGCTTCGCGGGTGGCGCAGGCAACTTCATGACCCCGGTGGACTCGATCAGCGCCCATGGCAAGCTGTGGTTCAACGAGGACGATACGAGAACCAGCGTGCTCGACACGGACGGCCTGCCGGAGCACTTCGCCCTGTTTGACCGCACGTGCGCGGACCTGCAGGAGACGCTGGGGGTGCTACAGCGCAACTTCGGGGCGATCGTGGCCCATCGGGCGGGCACGTGGTGGATGGACTTGGTATCGCGGGGGGCCTTCAACCACCCCGAGCCGTGGCGGGTGCTCAAGGCGCGCGGGAAGCTCTACGCTGAGCTCTACGCGCTCCCCCGCGCGTATTGCCCCGAGGCGGCCGTGATCGTGGATGAGAAGAGCAAGCTCTACGTCAAGGACGACTGGGACACGAACTACTGGACAATGTACCACCTGCGCGACGCCGCGGCTAAGACGGGCGTCTCAGTGGGCTACTACACGCTGGAGGATTTCATCGCCGGCGTGGCGCCGCCATGCAAGGCCTACGTCTTCGCCAACGCGTTCTACCTGCCTACCGACCGCCTCCAGGCGATCCACGACCGCCTGGATAAGGAGGGCGCGCCCGCGGTGTGGGTCTACGCGCCGGGCTACCTTCGCGCCGATGGGGCCGACGCAGAGGGCGTGCAGAAGGCCGTCGGGATGCGCGTAGAGACCACCCAGGGCCCGATGGGCTCCGAGGGGGTCGGGCCTCTCGCGGGCCTGAGTTGGGGGGCCCCCTTCTCTGTGTCCCCTCGCTTTGTCGTGGTGGACGATGCTGCCCAGACCCTGGGCAGCTATACCGACGGCGCGGGCGTGTCCTGCGCACAGACCCGTGGGGACGGCCACCGCTCCATCTTCCTGGGGGGTATGGGGCCATCATCGGCGGTCCTGCGCCATCTGCTGGGCAGCGCGGGATGCCATGTCTGGACCCAGGGCGATGAGGTGGTGCATACCGACGGTGCCTTCCTGATGATCCACTCCGGCAAGGGGGGCCGCGTCACCGTCCGTTTGCCCGATGGCGTGCGGGCCCATGCGCTGGACGCCGAGGTCACGGGGCAGTCGGGCGATGCCCTGCAGGTCAACATGGCCCCCGGAGAGACGGCCTGGCTCACTCTCGAGTACAGCAGATAACGCAACCAGGAGATACCGTATGCAACAGAGCAATGTGCTCACACGTCCCGGCGGGTTCGTCGTAGGGTGCAACTACTGGGCCTCCCACGCGGGGACGCGGATGTGGTCAAACTGGCGCCCCGAACTCGTCGAGCGTGATCTGCAACTGCTCTCACGAGCCGGCCTGCAACTATTGCGGGTGTTCCCGCTGTGGTCCGACTTCCAGCCGCTGAACCTACTGCGAACCGGCGGGGGAGCGCCGGTCGAGTTCCGGCATGGCGAAGAGCCCCTGCCCGACGACGAGTGCGGCCAAGCGGGCATGTCGCGCCAGGCCATGGACCGGTTTGCACAATTCGCCGATCTCGCCCACAACTATGACCTCAAGCTGCTCGTGGGCCTGTTGACCGGCTGGATGAGCGGCAGGCTGCACGTGCCCGCGCCCTTCGAGGGCCTCAATGTGCTCACAGACCCCCTGGCCATCCAGTGGGAGCTACGGTTCGTGGGCCACTTCGTCGACGGCTTCAAGGATCATCCGGCCATCGCAGGCTGGGACCTGGGCAACGAGTGCAATGTAATGGGCGTCGCGACCCGGGAGCAGGCCTGGACGTGGACCGCTACCATCTGCAACGCCATCCGCGCCAAAGACCCCGGCCGCCCCGTGGTGTCCGGCCTGCACGGCCTGACACCGGACGGCACATGGCGCATGCAGGATCAGGGGGAGTTGACCGATCTTCTCACCACCCATCCCTACCCCGTGTTCACCCCCCATTGCGACCAGGACCCGGTGAACACCATCCGCACTACCATGCACAGCACCGCCGAATCGCGCTTGTATGCCGACATCGGGATGAAGCCGTGCCTATGCCAGGAAATCGGCACCCTGGGGCCCGTCATCGCCAGTGAGCAGGTCGCCGCCGACTACGTCAACACGTGCCTGTTCTCGCTATGGGCCAACGACTGCCATGGCCTCGTCTGGTGGTGCGCCAACGATCAGACGAATTTGGAGCACGCGCCATATGACTGGCACAGTGTGGAGCGCGAGTTGGGCCTGCTGCGCCTGGATGGCTCGGCCAAGCCCGTTCTGGATCGGATCAGCGCTTTCCGGCGCATGCTCGACTCGCTGCCCTTCGAGAGGCTGCCACTGCGTGCCCGACACGCGGTGTGCATCCTCAGCGACCGACAGGACCACTGGGCCGTGGCCTACAGCGCCTTCATCCTGGCCAAGCAGGCGGGTTTTGACATCGAGTTTCAGTACGAGACGCAGCCCATCAGGGAGGCGGACCTGTATTTGCTGCCCTGCCTCACGGGCCACAGGATGGTCTCCAGACGCCGGATGCAGGAGCTCCTGGAGAAAATCCGGGCGGGCGCCACTCTGTACATCTCCCTGGATGACGGGCTGCCCTCAGATTTCGAGCCCATTACCGGGCTGGAGCCGCAGACACGAGAGCGCAGACGCGAGTTCGGCCCTCTGTGGCTTAACGGCATCCCGGGCGAGCCGTCGATCCCCTCTGAGGGGGCCCCCTTTAAGGTGCGGCTCAAAAGCACACGCGCCGACGTCATCGGGCGCGAGGAAGACGGCAACCCTGCCTTCAGCGTCGCCAAGTACGGGCAGGGGAAGGTGTTCTTCCTCAGTGTGCCGATGGAGAAGGCCCTGTCCCACACGCCGGGAGCCTTCCACACCGACGACGCCCCCCCGTGCTGGCGCGTCTATCGTCACATCGCCCGGGACATCATCGCCCACAGAGCGGTGCGCAAGATATACCCCATGGTAGCCGTCACCGAGCACGCCCTTTCGGCGGACCGCCAGGTGGTCGTCGCCATCAACCACACCCCCGATGATTTGGACGGGGAGCTGACACTGGCGGAGGGCTGGCAAGTCACGGCCGAACATCACGGCGCCCTCTGCAGAGCCGCACACAACGTGGTGATTTGCCGGCTCGCGCCCAACGACGCCGCGGTGTTCGAGATCCAGCGACAGACCGGCCGGTCCGAGGGTCCGCACGATGGGAACGCAACGCCGCCCAGCGATGCCCGATAGGTCACGGGTGTCCATGTCGGAACGTGGCTGCGCTCACCCGCACCCATGGGCCGAGGCCCGCGACGTAGGCCCCGGGCAAGGCCCCGCAACTGTCAGAGGGCCAGCCGGCAAGAAGCCCTCTTGACGTTGTGTCCCAGGTCCACCCACACCCACCACGAGTCTCCGCTGGGTGTAAAGACGGCCTGTCTTGGTGAGCCGTTGACATGCATGACGGCGTCCGTCGTTGCCGCCTCAAAGGGCCCTAACCGAACTCTCAGGTGGGCGATGGGGTCCCGTGCCCAGAGTTGGACCGAGCACCCTTGTGCGTCGGTGTGGTACCGGTAGCTGATCCGGGTGACAAGCGGCTGCTCGTCGCGCCGGGTCAGCGCGGGGTGCCGGCGGACCCGTAGGTCGCTGTAGTCTCCCGGCAGACGGGGCATGAGCGCTGTATCCTCGGGCTTGAGGTCATCCACCCCCATCATCACGCGGAATACCCTCGTCACAAACAGCCCCTCGTCGATGCCCACCGTCCCGTTGCGGACGCGAAAGTCGCCGTCTTCGTTGACCACGACCCCCTCGGTGGCGGTGAAGGGATGGGGGTGCTTGGGGAAGTACATGTAGCGCGCCAGATTGTCCAGCAATGGCGCCGCGGCCTGCATCTCGTCCAACAGAAGGGCCGCGGCGGCGATCCACCCCTGCCCATAGCCCAGCCCCAGGCCGTGATGGTAGTCCGGCGGATCGCCGATCTGCAGGCGGAAGGAGTTGCGGGAGATGGCCAGCAACTCCTCATCCATGAGGGCGCTGTCAAAGCCGTGGTAGTACGGTAGCTCGAACACGGGCGCCAGGCGCTCGTCAAACTGAGGCCAAACGGAGTTGGGGTGAACGCGCCAGACTTTGCCGTAGTCGGGGTCTTGCTGAACGCATCGCCGGCTCATCCCGCCCCTGATTCTGCGGGCATACTCGCGCCAGCGGTCTGCCTGATCTCGCTTCCCGAGCGCCTTTGCCATCTCGGCGGATTGCAGCAGGGCCAGCCAACCTACCGTGCTGCTGAACACTTCATAGTGCGGGTAAGTCTCGTAGGGCTGCCGGGCCTTGGGGTCAAAGCCTACGCCGTAGCAGTTGCCCTCGCTTTCGCAGTACAGGGCATCCTGCTTTGTGTAGTCAAGAACAAAGCAGAGCCAGTCGGCCGCGGCGACCGCCGGCGACCATCGCTCGCGCAGCCATTGGATGTCCTTGCCGGTGGCAAGCCAGGCGGCGTATCGCATCATCATGGTGAGGGCGTGCCCGTCGTTCTCATCCCCGGGGATCTCGTTCTGGCCCGGATCGAGGCTGTCGGGGGGATGGTCCGCCGTGGTGGCCCAGTGGGCGGGCCAAGGAACCATCTTACCGTCTCGCTCGTACCGCAAGGGTGACTTGCGCGGGTAG
>Ga0272441_10009997_pt1 | contig 14492 bp, 8 predicted proteins | sample SSMProp6N_FD_193582 | JGI IMG/M metagenome (GOLD analysis project Ga0272441, IMG submission 193582) | Marine sediment archaeal communities from Little Sippewissett salt marsh, Falmouth, MA, United States - SSM-Prop-6N | ecosystem: Environmental > Aquatic > Marine > Wetlands > Sediment ... | reverse complement strand
CCCCCCCCCCCACCCCCCCACCCCCCCCCCCCCCCCCCCCCACCCCCCCCGCCCACAGGCAGCCGGCGGATTTTAGATTGGCTATGGCCTTTTCGACGTTGGTCCAATTAGTGTTTTGGGTGAGGATTGCGCCTGTGATTATTTCGAACTGCGTATCGCCAGGCCACCAGTTCTGAGGGCCGAAATGATTTAAGAGCAGTTGATAAATTTCATTCAATTTTTCGCTTAGCATAAGGGTATTGTCTGTAACTAGAAAAACAGATATTTTCGCCTATTGTAATTTCGGTTTAGTTAAAGTAAACTGTAAAAAAGTAAAGATTCAAAAAGAATATAAAACAAAGTCCAACGGAATGGCACATAAAAATAAGAACAAGACGGAGCAGTTGTTCGAGTTTGCTCAGGACTCGTATTTTGAACGGACGAGTCGGCCTGTTTACGCGATATTTTTTCTGTTGCCTTTTATCATTTTCTACGAGTTGGGGACGATATTTATCAATACCGATGTTCTGAACCAGTCACAGGTGCGTGTGGTTGCGTTCGTATGGTTGCGAATTTTTCTCGAATATCTTGGTTTCGGCAGCAAGCTTTCGTGGGTGGCGCCTCCTTTGGCGGTTATTATCATTTTGGTTTCGATTCAATTAGTGTCGCGCAAACAATGGCGATTTTTGTTTTTTGATATCGGTCCGATGGCTCTCGAGTGTATTTTGCTGGCTGTTCCTTTGATAGTATTAACTTTGTTTTTAAATAGCGGCACCAGTGGGGAAGGTGAAATTAACCGATTTGACAGTACCGTGACATCGATACAGGCGGAGGCGGCGACGGTATGTTCGGCGGTTGCGGGTGAGGGACCAGCGGTGGGGGCAAAGGGCAACGGTGGAAAGCTTATGGCTGATATCGTTACGGGTATCGGGGCCGGGATTTACGAGGAGCTTATCTTTCGCCTGATTTTTATTAGTGTTCTTATGATTTTTTTTCAGGACATACTGCGAATGGGTCAGAAACATTCGATTATATTTTCGGTTATTATATCGGCAGCGATGTTCAGCGCGCATCATCATATAATTTTTCTTAACGGACAGTTTGCACCGACGGCACCATTCAACTGGACGGAGTTTAGTTTCAGGGCAATTGCAGGCGTTTATTTTGCAGCACTTTATGCGATTCGGGGTTTTGGGATAACGGCCGGAACACATGCTTTTTACGATATTATAGCGGTCCTGATTAACGTTCGGTTCTTTCAGCAGTAAAAAAGGGGCGGGGGGGCAAATTTTATTAAATTTTTTTAAAAAGTTTCACATACATTACTCTTTTAATTTTCAAAGTTTGCAAGATAATCGTCCTATAAGAGTGATAACCGCCCCTATCAGTACTAATATTATACTTGAAATTTGGCGGGCAAGTGTTGTATAATAATATCGAATCAGCGGTCAGTATTTTAGGAAGTTTAGAAATGATGGAACCGCCAAAAGTAAATGTTGCAATTGAAGAATTAACCTTCAGCCTTTTCAACAGGTCACTACATCCGGAGCTTTTTCAAATCTATGCCAACCGGAAAGTAAGAACGGAGAAATACGGGGCGCAAATTTGGATTACCGGCTGCACGCATGTTGTGAGTGTATTTTCCGGCGATATGACCTTAAGTGAGGTCGTAAGCACACCTGGCCAGTTGCTTCCGCAGAGAGGTTTGATTGAGCGGTTTCAGTTCCGCGGGCCAAAATCCCATAAATGCACTGTCAGCCGTGGACTAAACTATATGACCGATTTCCAGGTCGAGAGGATGAGCCCCAACCTTTACCAGCAAAGCTATGTTGACCTTGAGCGGTTTGCGCGAAGCCGGGGCGTTTTTGTCAAGTTCCCGAAACAAAAAGCTGACGGTTTACAGCCTTTTTGCTATATTGACTTCGAGGCAAGGCGGGATGAATTGCACATCCATACGTTCGCCGCATATCCCGAGCAGGTAACGATGATTAAGACACAGTCTCTATTTGACCTGCATTAAAAGATCTTTCCCGCGTTATGCAACCTTTCTTCAGAATTAGTGTATCATATCTCAGACAATTTTAAAAAGAGATTGATCCGGATGTCCATGTTTTCATGATATGGAATCAGGCTGGTTTTCATACTTGAGTGAGCGGAAAGTACCCGATAATGTTAAAATTATTTCTTTGCTTTCGTATTCGCCGCGGTTAAATCCCATAGAGAAATTATGACATTATTTAAGAAAGCATCAGTGGTCGAATTGACTGTATCAAAAATGCGCTTCTCTGAAATTAGCCGCAATAGATGCTTGGTATAAAACCTGTCTGAACAAAAGTAAAATTTGGTCGATCAGGAGAGCAAAATATATAGAAAGCAACTTTATCTGAGGCCGTTGGTATAAGAACAGACAAGTTAAAAGAATTTTACTGAACACATCAAGAACAGACAAAGTATCAAAGTATTCTTGACGTAGACAAGTACATACATAAAAGCATGGCGGATTTTTAGGCCGCCACGCTTTAAAAACATTGCTTAGAGGATTTTAAATTACACTGATACTACTGAGCGGTGCCGGTAATTTCGACGTCGTCAATATAGGCGTATTCGTTAGGTTTATTGGCATTGAGGCGGAATCTTACCTTGAAGCTCGAGTTGTTATTTGCGCTTGAGCCGCAGGTTTTATCCTGCGAAGCCCATGAAGAGGCCTGCGTGGCCTCAAGCTCATTCCACTGGGTTCCGTCGTGGTACTCGACATAAAGGTATTCGCCTGAATCGAGGCCGCCTGTCTTTCTGTTATACTTGACGTGGATGGAGGTGAAACCAGCGGTGCTGATGGCCTTTTCCATCCATGCGGCTGCCTTTAGTTTCGCTCCGTATGTTCCTGTGTATTCGGCTTTGTCAGAGGCAGTTGCGCTGCCAGAAGTTGTCCAGCCTCCCGTGACCAGGTCCCCGCTTTCGAAGCCGTCAGTCCAGGGCAATAATACAGTCTCCGATTCTGTAGTGAAGGTCCAGACATCGCCGGTGGTGGTTCCTTCGGCGTTAATTTCATCGATACGCCAATAGTGAGTCGTATCGTAATCGAGTGTATCGGGCTCAAAGGTCGTTGCGGTCTGATTTCCCTGATAGGCCCCCGGACTGGTTGTGCCGAAGTAGACATCGCTCGATGTTGAAGCGGCACCGGCTGTCCAGCTTAAATCAGCATCGATACTTATATCTTCAGCACCGTTGGACGGGTCAGGATTGGTCGCCTTTCCCGGAGGTACCGGTGTTGTACTTATGGGGCCGATATATTCTTTTGCTATTACAATATCATCAAACCAGACTTTGCTGACATATTCGTTCGGAGCTGTTGTGATATAAGTTTCAAGCCAGAAAAAATTTATGTCGAGGTCTTCCACGCTTCTCCATCTGAAACCTTCAAAAGGCGGACTGTTTATATCCGGATAAAAACTATCCCATACCCAATAGCCGTTAGGGAAGCCTTCTCCAATGTGAGTGACGAGTTGTCCGCCGGTATACCAAGGCTCGCCGTCGACCCAGACGGCCTGTTCACCATTTCGTTCGGTGGTTGGATAATTCATTTTAACCATTACTTCGATGCAGAGCCATTGTCCTTTTTCCACAGAGAAATTGCTGTCATTGATGAAATCATTTCCCCAGTACTTATTCGGGATGGAACTGCCTCTCATCTCCATCCAGTACGTATAGTAGTCCCATCGCCAGGCGGTTCCGAACGGTTCAATAGCGGTGGAGAATCGGTCGTCACCATCGGGCCTATCGCCTGCACCGCCCAAGGGCCAGGGGCTTGCAGGGTTGTAGCCTCCCATATGTACAAAATGGTGAATTGGATTGCAGGCGGTGTCAATCTTGACGTAAAAACGGAAGTAAAGCTCATCGAAGCCGGGCAAGAGGCGTGTATATAAGTCTATAGCATCTCCCTCTCCTCCCACGTGTGTCATTAGAAGCGATGCCTCACCGGAGCTTGGCGACGGTACATCCGAAACAAGCGACATGTGGTCGGACAACTTGTAATTGTCCCAGCGTGCCAGTACGTCAGGGATAGAGCCTTCCTCGAAGTTTTCCACGAAAACGACATTAGGGTCGTTCTCAATTCCTATGTCGCCCGGGTAGCTTTCTGCCAGGCCGGCGCTTGCGGTGTTACTGATTAAGCTCGAGACCAAAACAAGAGCCATTAAAAAAAATAGTTTCTTAAACATGATTTTTCTCCTTCCAGAAAATTTTAATAATTTTCATCCTCCTTTCCTTTCAACCTTTGAACAGAACTACAAGAAATTGGTGCTTACATAATAAGACCTCCTTAAAAAGTGTTAATGATTCGAAATTTTCCATTCGCCCATCTTTTTGCTCCGCTTCTGAACGATTATTTCCCTAAAACACAAAAATTCATAAATTCATCTTTACGACGAAGCTGCCACGCATATTACGAATAAGGGAAACGCCGTGGAAACTCCTCCACGGTTGCTTAAAATCACTCTGAATACTATATGTTCCCCATCCCCCGCTTCTGTCAAGTATTTTTTATTTTTTTTGAGCAGCCATTTATTGAGAGTCTTGACAACAATGGCACATCAAAAAAGCGTGGCGGTTTTTTAGGCCGCCACGCTTGCAAAACATCCCTGTTTTTCAGAATACTAATTCTATTCGGCCTGTACAACAAGACCTCCAATAACCTGACGTATGATGTTGGAGTGAGTGACGCTCGGGGTCTCATTAGCTCCGGTAGCGGCCTTGTAGCCGGTAACACCGTCGGCGGAAACCATGGTAAGTTCGACGGTCTCGGCAAAGCCGTTGTTGACAGAATATGTGCCGGTGTTACCACAGGTCGCTGCTAAAACTACCATATCACCATCATTGGTTGAAAGTGCGCTTGTCGATACAGTGGCAGTTGTGCCGCCATTGGAAGCGCTGGCCCCGACAGGACTGGTCTGGTTGACGTTCTGCATAAATACACTCGTGAAAGCGGGTGTCCGATTAGGAACCTCTGCCCATGTTACAACGAAACTACTTCCAGAGGCGGCGTTAATGCCGGCTTCATTGAGAACGAACAGGCCGGCATAAGCCCTGTAGCCTGTGCCTTCGTTGTCTTCGATGACCTCTGTCATAGATTGGCCACCGTAAGTAACGGAAGTAATATTCATATCAGCGTTGTTGTCTTCAGCGTGGGCGGTGAATACCAGGAGTCGGTTCGTGCCTGCTTCTGCTGAGTGGGTAGTGCCGGAGAGCCACGAGCCGATGATTTCCACATCGCCCGCAGGGGCTGCCACTGTTGTGAAACTCCAGACGTTACCGGTTGTCGTGCCGGCGGCGTTAACCTCATCGATACGCCAGTAGTAGGTCGTATCGTTGGCCATTGTGCCAGGCTCAAAGGTAGTAGCGGTCTGGTTGCCCTGGAAGGTGCCGGGGCTTGTTGTGCCAAAATACACATCACTTGAGGTCGAGTCGGTACCTTCGGTCCAGCTCAGGTCAGCATCGATACTTACATCCGTTGCGCTATTAGCCGGGCTTGGGTTGGAAGCCTGGCCTGGAGGTGTTGCGCCGGTGGTGTATGTTACAATGAGCTTCGGCCGTGTTGCTGCATTGGTGACTTCATTGGAGGCAAAATAGCGGCAGCTATCGACACTTGCCACATCGTCGGAGTTGACCAGTATACCGTAGTTGCTCGAAGGAGTTGTTACCCAGTCGGCTACCATATTTGTAACGCTCCAGGTTTTGTACACATTGTTGGTGCCATCGACGACCTGGGTATCTTCAGCAGCGGCGGTATCAGACTGTCCGCCATCGGCTCCTCCTGTCCAGCTATTTGTGCCATCGTAAGTATTCCAGGTTAAAGCACTAATTACCGGGTTGACATTGATGATTTTATGAACACCGATGTCATAAGAAGTGTCACCTGTGAAAGAAAGCTGATACAGGTAGAGCGTTGCATCGGTGACTGTTGCAGAAGTCGGGATAGAAGAAAGGTCCCATTTGATGATGGTCGTGTTTGCAACGGTATCAGCGGGCCAGGTGTAAGTATTCAAAGTAACATCAGTTGAATAATTAGTTGAACCACCGCCGCCCTGATTGGTGTATGTATCTTCTATGGTGCCGGGATTATCAGTGTTGGCTGCATCACCAAATTCTTCTACGACCTGTCCACCTGCAACTGTTGTAAAGCTCCAGACCGAACCAGTAGTTGTACCCACAGCATTGATTTCGTCGATACGCCAGTAATATGTCGTATCGTTTTCCATCGTGCCGGTGTCGAATGTTGTTGCAGTCTGGTTGCCCTGGAAAGTGCCGGGGCTGGTAGTTCCGAAGTAAACGTCGCTTGAGGTCGAGCCGGAACCTGCGGTCCAGCTTAAATCTGCATTGATACTTACATCAGTTGCGCTATCAGCCGGGGCTGGATTGGTCGCCTGTCCGGGCGGCTGAGGCGCAGCTTCAGTTGTGAAGTTCCAGACAGTTCCTGTTGTTGTTCCGCCGACATTGACCTCGTCGATACGCCAGTAGTATGTGGTATCGTTGGCCATTGTTCCAGTATCGAAGGTGGTTGCGGTCTGGTTGCCCTGCAGTTCACCTGAATCCGGTGTTGAATCGGTTCCGAAATAGACATCGTGTGATGTTGCTCCGGAGCCTGCCGTCCAGCTAAGGTCTGCATTAACACTAACGTCTGTTGCGCTGTTGGCTGGTGAGGGACTGGTCGCCTGGGCCGGTGCTGCGACAATTGTTGTGAAACTCCAGACGCTGCCGGTGGTTGTGCCGTCGGCATTAATCTCGTCTATACGCCAGTAGTATGTAGTATCATTGGCCATAGTGCCGGTATCAAAGGTTGTAGCGGTCTGGTTGCCCTGGAAGGCACCGGGACTGGAGGTTCCGAAGTAGACATCGCTCGAAGTAGAACCTGTGCCTGCTGTCCAGCTTAGGTCGGCTGTAATGCTTACATTTGTTGCGGTATCAGCGGGGCTTGGGTTTGTGGCCTGTCCCGGCGGCTGCGGGGCCGCTTCAGTAGTGAAACTCCAGACATCACCTGTTGTCGTACCACCGGCATTTACCTCGTCGATACGCCAGTAGTAAGTGATATTGTAACTGAGTGTACCCGGGTCAAATGTGGTTTGCGTCTGGTTGCCCTGGAAAGCTCCCGGACTGGTTGAGCCGAAGTAGACATCGTGTGAGGTTGCTCCGGAACCAGCGGTCCAGCTAAGGACAGCATCGACAGATACGTTGGTGGCAGTGTCAGCCGGGGACGGATTTGTCGCCAGGCCGGGAGAACCGCTGATATATGTTACGATAAGTTTTGGCCGGTAAGGCGCGTTACTGTCTTCGGTTGATGCGAAATATCGACAGCTATCGACACTCGCCACGTCGTCGGAGTTGACCAGCATGCCGTAGTTGCTCGATGGTGTTGAGACCCAATCTGCAGCCATGTTGGTTACGGTCCAGGTTTTGTACACATTGTTTGTGTTATCTACGACCTGGGTATCTTCAGCAGCAGCGGTGTCGCCCTGGCCGCCATCGGCACCACCGGTCCAGCTATTTGTACCATCGTAAGTATTCCAGGTGCAGGCTGTAATGACCGGATTGACATTTACAACCTTATGTACAGGGACATCGTAAGAACTGTCACCACCGGAACCGATCTGGTAGAGGTACAGTGTAGCCTCTGTAACTGTTGCAGAAGTTGGAATAGCAGAGAGGTCCCATTTGATGATGGTCGTGTTTGCGACGGTATCAGCAGGCCAGGTATAGGTGCTCAAGATATCGTCAGTTGAATAATTAATGGAGCCGCCACCGCCCTGATTGGTGAATGTATCTTCTATGGTGCCGGGGTGGTCGGTGTTTGTTGCATCACCAAATTCTTCTGTTACGGGTTGTCCGGCAGTAATGGTTGTAAAGCTCCATACCGTGCCGGTGGTTGTACCGGCGGCGTTAACCTCGTCGATACGCCAGTAATAGGTCGTATCGTTGGCCATTGTGCCGGGTTCAAAGGTCGTTGCGGTCTGGTTGCCCTGGAAAGAGCCGGGACTACTGGTACCAAAATACACATCGTGTGATGTGGCACCTGAACCTGCTGTCCAGTTTAAATCAGCATCAATACTGACGTTTGTCGCACTATCAGCGGGGCTCGGATTAGTTGCCTGAGCCGGTGCTGCAACTATTGTTGTAAAGCTCCAGGCATTGCCGGTAGTTGTGTCACCGGCATTGACTTCGTCGATACGCCAGTAATAAATCGTATCATTCGCCATTGCGCCGGTGTCGAATGTGGTTGCCGTCTGGTTGCCCTGGAATGAGCCGGGACTGGAAGTTCCGAAGTAGACATCGTGGCTTGTGGCACCTGAACCTGCTGTCCAGCTAAGGTCTGCATTAACACTAACATCTGTTGCGCTGTTGGCGGGGGAGGGATTGCTCGCCTGTGCTGGCGCTGAAACTATCGTCGTAAAGCTCCAGACAGTACCTGTAGTTGTTGTAGCCACATTGACCTCGTCGATACGCCAGTAATATGTCGTACCGTTGGACATTGTGCCGGGTTCAAAGGTAGTAGCGGTTTGGTTGCCCTGGAATGAACCGGGACTGCTGGTGCCAAAGTAAACGTCGTGACTTGTAACACCTGAACCTGCCGTCCAACTTAAGTCGGCTGTGATGCTTACACCTGTTGCACTATTAGCCGGACTCGGACTGGAAGCTTGTCCGGGAGCTGCAACAATTGTGGTAAAGCTCCAGACGCTGCCTGTGGTAGTGCCGGCGGTATTAATCTCATCGATACGCCAGTAATAGGTCGTATCGTTAGACATTGCGCCAGGGTCAAAGGTAGCAGCGGTCTGGTTGCCCTGGAATGAGCCGGGACTGCTGGTGCCGAAATAAACATCGCTTGATGTTGAGCCCGTGCCTGCTGTCCAGCTAAGATTCGCATTGATAGCTACATCTGTCTCGCTGTTTGCAGGGGTTGGATTGCTTGCCTGTCCCGGAGGTGTTGGGCCGCCTGTGCCGGCCTTAACGACAAAACCAATCACAGACTGACGGTTAACATTGGTATGTGAAACTCCGGGCGTTATATTTGCGCCGGTGCATGCGAGATAGCCGCCTATGCCATCGGCTGATGCCGGCACTACCTCAATGGCTTCAGTAAATCCATTAATGGTCGAGTATTCGGCATCATTTCCACAGGTGCCAGCTACAATAGCCATATCACAGTCATTTGTGGCAAGGGCCGGAGTTTCTGCGGTGGTGGTCGTAGTTCCGCCGGTGCCGGTAGCTCCGACAAGAGTAGTTTGGTTGACATTTTGCAGGAACACACTTGTGTATGCCGGCGTTCCTGAAGGTGAAGTATTCCAGCTCGGGGAGAAAGTGCTGCTTGTCGCAGCATCAATACCGGCCTCATCGAGTATGAACGCGCAGGTGTATGCACTGTAGCTGGAGTGCATATTTCTTTCGACAACCTTTGTCATAGACTGGCCGCCGTAAGTTACCGAACCCAGGTCACTCGTATCGGCGCTGGATTCAGCGTGAGCGATAAAGACCAGAGCGCGGTTAGTGCCAGCCTCTTCTGTATGGCTGGTGCCTGAGGTCCACGAGCCTATAATTTCGACATCGCCCGTCGCTGCTGCCTCTGTTGTAAAGCTCCAGACATTACCGGTAGTAGTGCCGACAGCATTTATTTCATCGATACGCCAGTAGTAAGTCGTATCGTTGGCCATTGTACCGGGGTCAAAGGTTGTAGCTGTCTGGTTGCCCTGGAAAGTACCGGGGCTGCTGGTGCCGAAGTAAACGTCGCTTGAGGTCGAACCAGAACCTGCATTCCAGCTAAGGTCGGCAGTTATACTTACATCGGCAGCACTGTCGGCCGGACTTGGACTGCTTGCCTGGCCGGGAGAGGCAGCGGCTGTTATTAACTCAATTTTGTCGCAAATCAAAATCTGGTTGTTGGTGTAATAACAATTAACGTTGACCAGGGAATAGTTTCCGGCAGAGCCAGCATCGATTACAAATTGACTCGTGTTAGTTCCATAGGGCTCAACTATCGTCTGGGTCATACTGTACCAACCTGCATCCGGCCGGTTAGAATCTGTGAAACTGAGCCTTGGCGTGAAATTTATCTGTGAAGCGGAATTATTGTACCATGTGACGACGATTTCTTCGTCGACAACAAAATCCCGAGAAGAACCAGTAACGCCCTGGTAATCATAGTCCGGATTTTGTCCTGTTACGATGGTTGTGCCGCCGGGACCAATTGAACGATAGTCAGTGTATGTGTCCTTAATAACCGTGTTCCATCCGGCAAGACCAAAGGAGTTGCCTGCCTCTGTTCCTCCGAAGTCCACCAGCAAGACCGTAGTGCCAGGGGGAGCAGTTGTAAAGTTCCAGACCGTACCAGTGGTTGTACCGTAGCCGTTTAGCTCATCAATCCGCCAGTAATAGGTCGTATTGTTAGTTAAAGTTCCGGGGTTATAATTAGTGCCCGTTTGATTACCTATAAACTCGCCTGAATCGGGCGTAGGGTCGGTACCAAAGTACACATCGGTGGAAGTGGAGCCGGAACCTGCCGTCCAGTTCAAATCAGCATTAACGCTCACGTTGGCCGCACTGTTTGCAGGACTGGGATTACTTGCCTGGCCCGGAGGTGAGCCGGCAGTCTCTGTAGTGAAGTTCCAGACATTGCCGGTTGTGGTACCACTTCCATTGACCTCATCGATACGCCAGTAATAGGTCGTACTGTTAGACATTGTTCCGGGGTCAAAGGTAGTGGCTGCCTGGTTGCCCTGAAACTCACCGGAATCGGGTGTTGAATCGGTACCAAAGTACACATCGTGTGATGTGGCACCGGAGCCGGCTGTCCAGCTCAAATCGGCAGTGATACTTATATCAGTGGCACTGTTGGCCGGACTGGGACTGCTTGCCTGGCCGGGTGGTGAACTTGAGCCAACCCTGTAGTTTGCAACGGTGAGGTCATCGACCCATATGGTCTGGTCAACAGGAGAGCCGTCACCAATCCAGAATGCGATTATTAACTGCCTGAATTTCATACCCGGATTTTCACCTGTTCTTAGTATTAAGTTCTCCTGGTTAATAATCAACTCGCCATCATACCAGTATTTGGCCTGACCATCGGCTACACCTACGCCACTAACAATGCTGTTTAGCTGGAAATAAGCCTCAATGAAATGCCAGTCAGCCTTGTAATACGGGCCGGTAGAATCCTGGAAATAAACACTTCCAGCCTCCCATCTTTTTCCATTGATGTGTCCAGGGCCGGATGAATAGCAGTCATCGACTCCCGTACCATCACTGTTGCCGTTGCAGCCGGCAATCGCCCTGTTCTCAGTAATACCCGTCAGGTCCACACCTATGTTGGATTCGTCAATGTTCTGGGCGTCCTGGAGGGCCAGTTGAGGTTCACCCTCGTTTTCCTCTATATAGTAAGTAGAATATGTATCTGCAAGCCCACCCCATGTGCCATCGAGGTTAGTCATGAAATGAAATTCGTGGGGGTGATAGGGCTGGTTGGAACCGGTCCAGTTTGTACTGTGCTTTATGTAAAAACTCAGATAGACGGTCTCGGTTTCAGTAAAAAGCTTTCTGATTCCGCCGCCGGAAGTCGGGGTGGTCGCACCCTGGTTAAAATGGAATTCAGCCGAACTAGTACTTCCGGGGATGTGCTCGGTAGTTGACAGTACCAAAGACGTATTATCATACCAGCTTCTTGAGCTAAAGTTGCCGTCATCGAAAAGCTCGGTGAAATAAATTTCATCTGCACTTCGCCCAACGCCAACCATCCCCAAAACTAAAAGAAACGACACTAAACAGAACAGTTTTTTAGACATGATAAGTCCTCCTTAAAAAATGCTGCAAATGTTACTTCCGTTTGGCCCGCTGCCGAACAGAAAGGCACGATAATTTTATCCATATAACAAGTCCTCCTTAATGAATGTTGAATTTTACTCTTGTTTGACCAGGCCTCCGAATATTTATTACAGTTTTCGCTCAAAAAAAATAGATATATTTTTATACCTGAACCGCCGAACATATAACAGGAAGCAGGAACTTTGTGAGAATATCCTCAGCGTTATACGCTCTCAGCAAAAGTTGCTTTACGGTATGGCCATATTTGATTTTTGTCAAGATTTTTTTGAGAAAAAAAAACGGTGGCGGCTTTTACGGCCGCCACTGTTAACAAACTCATTGCAGATAACTCCAGATATCACCGATACTACTGAGAAGTGCCGGTAATCTCGACATCGTCAATATAGGCGTATTCGTTAGCCTTATTGGCATTGAGGCGGAATCTTACCTTGAAGTCGGCGTTGTCATTTGCGCTTGAGCCGCAGGTTTTATCCTGCGAAGCCCAGGATGATGCCTGCGTGGCCTCAAGTTCATTCCACTGGGTGCCGTCGTGGTACTCCGCATAGAGGTACTCGCCTGAATCGAGCCCGCCGGTCTTTCTGGCATACTTGACATGGATAGAGGTGAAACCAGCGGTGCTGATAGCTTTTTCCATCCAGGCGGAGCCCTTAAGCTGCGCCCCATAGGTTCCGGTGTATTCGGCCTTGCTTGAGGCGCTTGCGCTGCCTGATGTTGTCCAGCCGCCAGTAACTAAGTCACCGCTTTCAAAGCCGTCAGTCCAAGGCAAATTCAAAGCAAGCGATTCAGTAGTAAAGCTCCAGACATCCCCGGTGGCGATTCCTTCGGCGTTAATTTCATCGATACGCCAATAGTAAGGCGTATCATAATCAAGTTTTCCGGGTTCATAAGTTGTAGCGGTCTGATTTGTCTGGTAGGTCCCCGGACTTGTTGTGCCGAAGTAAACATCGTGCGAAGTGGCATTTGCGCCAGCGGTCCAGCCAAGGTCTGCATCAATACTGACGTCTTCAGCACTGTCCGCCGGGCTCGGGTCGGTTGCCTTGCCCAGAGCCGAACCGACCCTGTAGTTGGCAACGGTTACATTATCAATCCAGAAGGTCTGCTCGACAGGCGAGCCGTCACCTATCCAGGGTGCGATGAGGAACTGATTATACTTCATAGTCGGATTTTCTCCGGTTCTGAGTATTAAGTTGTTATAGTCAATAATCAATTCTCCATCATACCAATACTGTGCCACGCCATCGGCTACACCTTCGCCTTCATCAATGCTGTTTAGCTGGAAATATGCCTCAATGAAATGCCAGTCGGCCTTGTAATAGTCGCCCTGTGAATCCTGAAAATATACACTTCCGGCCTCCCATTTTTTTGCGTTGCGGTAATCAGGGCCAGAAGGATAACAGTCATCCACACCGGTCCCATCGCTGTTGCCGTTGCAGCCTGCGATAGCCCTTTCTTCCGTGATATCCGTCAGGTCGACATCTATATTCTGCTCATCTATGTTCTGGCTGTCCTGCAGCGCCAGTAAAGGCTCTCCTTCGTTTGTCTCTATATATATAGTTGTATAGGTGTATGCAGGACCGGTCCAGGAGCCATCGAGGTTTGTGAGGAACTGAAACTGGTGTGGGTGATAGGACTGGTTTGAGCCGGTCCAGTTTGTACTGTGCTTGATGTAAAAACTAAAATAGACACTTTCGGTTGCAGTAAACAGCTTTCTTATTGCACCTCCGGAAGTGGGTGTTGTCGCATCCTCTTCAAAAAGAAACTCGGCCGAACTTGTACTTCCGGGGATGTGCTCGGTGGTTGATAGTATCAGAGACGTACTATCATACCATCCTCTTGAGCTAAAGCTGGTATCTTCAAAAAGCTCGGTAAAATAAATTTCATCGGCGCTTCGGCCATCACCAACCATCCCAAATAACAAAATAAATGATAGTAAACAGAACAGTTTTTTAGACATGATACGACCTCCTTAAAAAAGTTGCAAATTTTACTTCCGTTCAGCCCACTGCCGAACAGAACAACGAGACATTTTTCTTCATATACTAAATCCTCCTTAAAAAGTTAAAATTCTTCTGCTGATCAAATCAATCAGTTAATATCTATTTCATTTGCAGTATGCCTGCCACTGGTACCCTTCAAGTATTTCGTGGCTTTTCAAGTTAGCACTGCTGAGGTGTTGCTTGTTTACCTCGCTGCGTTCAGGTTCACAGGCATCATACGAACAGGCATGGCGGCCTTTATAGATTAGGCCGCCATGCCTTAAAAACCTTGCTATCATTTACTTTTACATAGAACCAATAGGTTCGGTAGAAACGACGATAGAATCAAAGTAACGCTCCTGCAGTTGTGGAGAGCCGTCATTCCAGTAATTTTCAAACAGTATGATGTTAATTCCGTAATCCGTGTAAGATTCTACGAAATTCAGGCCGGTCTTGCTTGTTTCAAGCTCACCGTCAATCCAGAACTCCTGTACGCCGTCGGACTGTCCGGGTGTATTTAGCTTAACGTGGGCTTCCACACAAAACCAGGTGCCATCGTGGTCTGAATCGAAGATTGGCGTAGTGCCGGCCTGATGTCCAAGCCAAGTCATATGGTTAAAGTCGTTATAGCCTATACATACCACCTCGCTGCTTGAATCGACACACCTTACAGGGTCA
>Ga0272441_10009996_pt1 | contig 14493 bp, 6 predicted proteins | sample SSMProp6N_FD_193582 | JGI IMG/M metagenome (GOLD analysis project Ga0272441, IMG submission 193582) | Marine sediment archaeal communities from Little Sippewissett salt marsh, Falmouth, MA, United States - SSM-Prop-6N | ecosystem: Environmental > Aquatic > Marine > Wetlands > Sediment ... | reverse complement strand
TCGATGTCCGGCTGGGAACGTCCGTGTTCGAGGACCTGACAGGGAAACCCCTCGGCGTTCTCCTCGTGTTCAACGACGTGTCGAATGTCCGCAAGCTGGAGCAACAGGTGCGCCGCTCCGACCGCCTGGCCAGCATCGGCACCCTCTCCGCCGGGATGGCGCACGAGATCAAGAACCCGCTCGCTACCATCAAGACCTTCACGGACCTTCTGCCGGAGCGTTTCGAGGAGGAAGAGTTTCGCCAGGGCTTCGTTTCTCTCGTGGGCTCGGAAGTGCGCCGCATCGACGCGCTCGTGAACCAGCTCCTTCGCTTCGCGAGGCCCGCCAAGCCGGTCCTCCGCCGGATTCACCTGCACGACGTTCTGAACGCGTCGCTTCGCCTTCTCGATCAGCAGCTCCGGGGCAAGCAGATACGGGTCGTGCGCAGTTTCGAAGCAGCGGACGACACCATGCGCGGCGACCCGAACCTGCTCAACCAGGCGTTTGTCAACTTCATCCTGAACGGTCTCGACGCGATGGACGATGGCGGCGAACTCCAGATCCGCACCGCCGTGGACGGCGCCGACTGGAGTGACCGGCAGCTCGAAGGGGCGGCAAGAGCGGAAAGCGAGATACGGATCCGCGTGGCTATCGAAGATTCCGGCGCCGGGATCAAGCGGGAGAATCTGTCGCGCATTTTCGACCCGTTCTTCACCACCAAGGGACACGGTACCGGTCTCGGGCTCTCCGTCTCGCACGGCATCATCACGGACCAGGGCGGCATGATTGACGTGCAGAGTTCGGAAGGCGTCGGAACGACGTTCTTCATCAGCTTTCCCCTTTTGATAACCGGGAGCGACGCATGACGCGGGAAACGCCCTGCCTGCTCTATTCGCAGGATCCGGACCTCGTGCGGCGCATTACGGCGTTCCTGCGCTTCGCCGTGGCGATCGATCACATGGCGGATCCGACCGCGCTGCGGCACACGCTGGGTCAGACGGATTCCGTGGTGCTTCTCTTTGATGTCCGCGGCACGGATGCCGAGCAACTCATGCCGGAAGTCCGCCAGAACTGGCCGCACGCACTGGTCATCGCGTTCGGGCACCCGCGGTCCGACCCGTTCCGCCAGGCTCAGGAGATCGGCGTCTACGCGGCGGAAAACATCGATTTCGACGGCCGGAACCTCCAGTTCCTGGTGGAGCGGGCCATGGAACACCTCTACCTTTCCGAGTCGGTCCGGCTTCTGCGCGACAGCCTCGCGGCTTCGAAGGCCGTAGCCCAGCACGCGACGGCCCTGGCCGACCGTGCCGGGGCTGCGCCGTCCATTCGGAACATTTTCCCGCCCCTGCGCCACGCCGACAACGTGGAGACGCTGCTGCAGGGCATCATCGACGGGATCGCCCGTGCCGCATTCGTGCTGCGCGCCGGCGTGTTTCTGCGCATCCCCGGCGAGAAGACGTACCGCATGAAGGCCGGTATGGGATGCCGCAACACGATGCACGAGCTGGCGTACGCACCCGAAGCGGCGTTCGTGGAATGGCTCGATCGCACGGCGCAACTCGCCTCACGGGAAGGATTGCGCCACGCCGCCGGCACGGACGAACGCATCATGCTGTCCCACGCCCTGGATGCGATGGGCGCGGAACTGATCGCCCCGCTGCACGGCCGGCAGAGCCTGATCGGCTGGGTGTTCTTCGGGAGAAAGGCGACCGGCGCGGCGTTCGAGCAGGCGGACTACCAGGACGTCATGGTGTTCGCGGAGCATGCCGCCATGGCGATCGAGAATGCGCTCCTCTACAGGGAGGTCGCGCTGCAGAAAACGTTCGCCGAAACCCTCCTGCAATCCATGCCCACCGGTATCGTCGCCGCGGGCGAAGACGGCCGCGTCCGCTGGTTCAATCCGGCTGCCGAACGGATCCTGCGCAGAGAACGCGACGCCACGCTCGGCGAATCGGTTGATGTCCTGGGGGGCAAGTTCGGCGACACGATGCGCCGCGCCCTGCAGGGAGAACGCGGTTCCCAGCAGCCGTTCGAATGGCGTCACGTCCATACGAATGCCTATCTCTCCGCGCGGGTCCTGCGGCTCATGAACGAGGACGACTGCCTCGGCATCGTCGCGCTCGTGCAGGACCGCACGAGAGAGAGAGACCTCGCGGAGAGGCAACGGCACCTGGAACGGGCGGGATTCTGGACGGATCTCGCCGCCGGCATGTCTCACGAGATTCGCAACCCCCTGGTTGCCATCAAGACCTTTGCCCAGTTGCTCCCGGAGCGATACGGCGAGCCGGAATTCCGCAGCCGGTTCAGTGCCGTGGTCACGCAGGAGGTGGACCGGCTGAACCGGATTATCGAGCAGGTGAACGCCTTCGCGAATCTCCCGGAGCCGAGCCTCGAACAGGTCGACATTACCTCGATCCTCAAGAACGCCGTCGAGCGGGCGAAGACGGCGGCGGACGCGGGGGCCGTGTCGTTCGATACCGAGCTTCCCCCCGACCCGCCCGCCCTCGAAGCGGACGCTCGTGCCCTGACCGATGCGTTCACCCATATCCTGGTGAACGCGGTCGAGGCGTTGCGGGAAAGAGAAACCCCCACGATCCGCATCGGCATGACATACACCCCGCCGGGAGCCGAGAACGGAGCCCGACTCCAGATCCGCTTCCAGGATAACGGGCCCGGAATTCCGCAGGAGATCCGGGACAAAGTCTTCTCCCCGTTCTGTACCACCAAGATCAGCGGCATGGGGCTGGGCCTGCCGATCGCCCAGCGTGTCGTCATGGACCACAACGGCCGAATCCAGATTGCGACGGGGCCCGAAGGCACCACCGTGACCGTGGAACTGCCCGCCGCGACACCGGGAGACACAACACCGTGAAACACCTGCTTATCGTCGACGACGAGCACGGGAGCCGGGAAGCGCTTCGCGCCATCTTCCAGAAGCAATACGAACTCTCGATCACCGGCAGCGCCGACCAGGCCGGACAGATCCTGGAGAAGAAGCCGATCGATGTCGTGTTGCTCGACGTCATGATGCCGGAGAAAGACGGACTCGCCTTCCTCAAGGAGCTGCAGGATCGGTCTCCCGATCTGCCCGTCATCATGGTCAGCGCGTCCACGGCAGTCCGTCCCGTAGTCGAAGCGATCCGGGTTGGAGCCTGCGACTACGTGACCAAACCCTTCGACGTAGAGGAAATCCGCCGCACCGTGGCGCGAGCCATCGAGAGCGTCGCACTCAAGCGGCAGGTGCGCGTCCTGCAGACGGAAGTCTCCCGGGCGTACCCTATCGACGGGATCATCGGGGAGTCCGAAGCGTTCCGAAACGCCCTGGCCGACGCCCGCAAAGTCGCGCAGTCGGATGCGACCGTCCTGATCACGGGCGAGAGCGGAACGGGCAAAGAACTCGTCAGCCGTTGCATCCACGCCTGGAGCGAGCGTCGGGACGAGCCGTTCGTTCCCGTACATTGCGCCGCCATGCCCGAGACACTCATCGAGAGCGAGTTGTTCGGGTACGAGAAAGGAGCGTTCACGGGCGCCGATGCCCGCAAGATGGGACGCTTCGATCTTGCCGGGTCCGGATCACTGTTCCTGGACGAAGTGGGTGAGATGCCGCTGACCACGCAGGTGAAGCTGCTTCGCATCCTCCAGGAGCGCGAATTCATCCGGATCGGCGGAACACGGGTCATCCGCACGGACGTCCGCATCATCGCGGCAACGGCGCGGGACCTGCGCAGGGAAGTGGAGGAGAAACGATTCCGCGACGACCTGTTCTACCGGCTCAGTGTCGTGCCCATCCATCTTCCCCCGCTGCGCGAGCGGCGGGATGACATCCCGCGGCTCGCAAAGTCCTTCCTCGATGACTACGCGAAGAACCTGCACGCGGTTACAGCCCGTTTTGCCGACGATGCGCTGGAACGGCTCTGCAGCTACGACTGGCCGGGCAACGTGCGGGAACTGCGGAACGTCATCGAACGCACCCTCGTGCTGCACGGGCGGGCCGAGGAGGAAATCCGGCCGGAATTCCTGCCGGACGAATTCCGGGACGCCAGGCCGGCGCGCCCGATGCACTCCGATGGAATGTCCCTGAGAGATGCGGTCAACGCCTACGAGAGGGACCTCATCACACGGGCCATCGAGCGCGCGAACGGCGTCCAGACGACCGCCGCCAGGAGCCTGAGAACAACGCGCCGAATCCTCAAGTACCGCATGGAGAAGCTGGATATCGACGCCGGAGCCGCCAGGCTGCCGCCCGACCCGGGCAACGGATCCTGACCGGCCCGACCTCCATCATTGATTCTCTCGGAACGGTTTTGACATAATACATGGCACGGGTCATGCTTCCCGGAGTAGATTGACGATGATCTCTGAGACACCCCAGCAGGCCGTACCGCTACGCGTGCTCGTCGTGGACGACGAGGCTGCCATCCGGCACATCTTCGACACGGGCCTGACACACCAGGGCTGTGCCGTCGAGACGGCTGCGAGTGGCCGCGAGGCGCTGCAGACCCTCATGCAGCAGGCGTTCGACGTACTCGTGGTCGATCTGCGCATGGAGGGCATGGACGGACTCATCTTCCTGCAGGAAGCCCTCAAAGTCTGGCCCTGGCTCGGGGTCGTCATCGTTTCCGGGTATGTCAACGAAGAGGCGGTCGCGAAGGCCGGAAAGCTGGGCGTGACACGCATCCTGCAGAAACCCGTGTCCCTCCAGATCCTGCATGACACGATCCGGCAGGAAGCGGGCAGCAAGCGGGAGAACGGCGTAGATATCCCGCGCGGTACCGCCCTGGCCCTGATGCGGGACCATCTGAAGCTCCTGACCCGCCTCGGCAAACGGACGATCGGCACCGATACGCTCGTCGGCGCGCTGCTTGACTTCGGCAAGGCCCTGGCCGGGATGCTGCCCTCGGACGTGGTCGGAATCCTCGTGCTCGAGGAGGAAGAGAGGGCCCTCCTGCTCACCGCACAGCGGACCGTGAATCGCGAATTCCTGACGCATGTTCAAGACGAGATGCTCACCCGCTACAAGGCGCTCAGCGGGAATCGAATCGACACGGACTCGCTGCAGATCCAGATGGCCGGAGAGCCCTGCGACGAGGGGGCCTCAGGCAAGATCGGCAGCAGTCTTTCCGTCCCGGTAATTCTCGGCCGCGACGTCTCCGGCATCCTGTCTCTGGCCACCGTCGCGGAGAACGCGTATGCGCCGGCAGACGTTTCCCTCCTGTACCATGCCGCGAACCATATCTCCGCGGTCTTCCTTGCCCTGCGCCGCATGCACCACCTGGCCACGCGCGACCCATTGACCAGCGTTTACAACCGGATTCGCTTCGAGGAAGAGCTGGCGCAGGCGTGGAACGTCAGCCATCGGTACGGCTACTCCATGGCCGTGGTCATCGTGGACATCGACTTCTTCAAGACCCTGAACGACTCCTACGGGCACTCGATGGGCGACCAGATCCTCTGCGAGTTCGCGCAGATCATGCAACAGGTCGCACGCGCGTCGGACGTGATCTCCCGCTACGGGGGCGACGAGTTCACGGCGATCCTTCCCCGCGCTGAGGAAGGCGATGCGCAGGCGTTCGGGGAACGGCTTCTGGAACGGACCCGAGCCCACGTCTTCTGCGAGGACAGCTACCGCCTCCATCTCACGGTCTCGGTCGGAATCGCGACGAGCCGGAATCCGACCGCGCCGGCCACGGCGACCGCGGTTCTCAGCCAGGCCGACCGCGCCCTCTACGTGGCGAAGCGTTCCGGACGAAACCGGCTGTGCATCTGGCCCGGAGGGTCGACCGAAAAGGCCGGTGCAGAAAAGAAGCCCCGGCCCGACGCGGAGCCCCGGCCTGCCCCCCGTCCCGTCGACCGGCGGGAAGGCGGCAGTATCATGGTGGTGGACGATGAACCGGCGGTTCTCAAGCTGGTCAGTATCATGCTCGAGCGCGGCGGCCACCAGGTCATGACCTTCTCTTCCGCGGAAGAAGCCATCAAGGTGATCGAGGGGGACCCGAGCCGCTTTGACGTGGTTCTCACGGACCTCGGCCTGCCGGAGAAGGGCGGCATCGAACTGCTGCACGAGGTCGGCGGCATTGACGACAGCATCGTGAAGGTCGTGATGACCGGATACGCGAGCGTGGACAACGCGGTGAAGTCGCTGCGGGAGGGCGCTTACGACTTCATTCAGAAACCGCTCGAACAGGACCAGCTTGCCGCGCTCATCCACCGTGCCCTGGAGTACCGGTACTTGCGTCTCGAGAACCAGCGATACCAGGTGCACCTCGAGAAGATGGTCCAGAAACGGAGCGCGCAACTCGCGCAGTCGCTCGAGGAAGTCAAGAAGTCCTACCGCTTCACCCTCGAAGCACTGGTCGCCATGCTGGACGCACGCGAGCACCAGACGGGGCGCCACAGCACGCGCGTGCGCGATCTCGCGGTCGCACTGGCGACCGAAATGGGAATCCGGAACGAAGAACTCGAGAACATCGCATCGGGCGCCCTGCTTCACGATGTCGGCAAGATCGGCATCCCCGACTCGATCCTGTTCCGGCCCGGGCCGCTCCTCCCCGACGAATGGAAGATCATGCAGACCCACTCGGATATCGGCTATAGGATTCTGCAATCCAGCCCGCAGCTTCGCGAAGCGGCGCGCATGGTGCGGCAACACCACGAACGCTTCGACGGCACGGGCTATCCGCTGGGGCTGAAAGGAAGCGAGATCTGCATCGGCGCCCGGGTGTTCGCCGTTGTAGATGCCTACGACGCCATGCGCTCCGCCCGGGTGTACCGGAAGCCCGTCAGTGCCGGTCAGGCCGTCGAGGAAGTCCGCCGGAACAGCGGCACGCAGTTCGATCCGGAGGTCGTCAAAGCCTTCCTGAACTGTCATGACGAAATGGAAGAGATCCTGACAGCCTCCACCGAGGAATAGAGTCTGAACCGAATGGCACTGACTTGAGCCGGCTTGCTCACCCGTCTTCGTCCGGGGACTTCGGCGAGGCAGGCGCAAGCCGCTCCGCGTAATCATTCCGTTCTCTCCCCGGAGCGGAACGCGTAAGCGTTCCGGCCATCGCCGGATCGTTCTTGAAAGGCCCTGAAACGTATCCCAAAAGGGCCTTGAGTCAGGGACACTCCACCCGCAGAGCGGGTGGCTTCAGGAAGCCCCATCGAAGGGGGCGCAGACAGAGAAGGGATCTCCTCCCTCTCCCAAAGGGAGAGGCCTGCCCTGCACCGTGACGCAGTCTCTGGTGCAGGGGAACCGGATAAGAACGGCAGAGCCATGTAGAAGCTCCACCACCAAAGGGGGTGGCTTCCTCTTGAGTGACGGGTGATCGGTAGTCGGCAGAAGAACGGATCACTGATGACGGGTTACCGATCGCTTCGGTTGCAGCCGCAGGCCGGCTTGGGCGGTATGGCCACTTCTCGCCCACATTGACGCTGCCCCCCGCTCCTGCTATGCTATCGGCGTGATAAGAACGAGAGCACCCTTGACCCGCGTACCTGGACTGATCGGCGCCCTGGCCGTCGCCGCGACGGTGGCCTGTGGCGACCCGATCGTTGCCCTCAACGACTGGAACGACGGGACGCTACAGGGATGGGCGGAGGACCAGGCCTGGGTCAGCCTGTCCAACCCGGGCAGCGGCGGTATCGGTGACTCGGGTTACCTCGCAACCCAGTTCGCGGCCGGCAGGGGCCTGGGGCAGGAAGAGACCGTCGTATACGTCTCGTCGGACAGCCTCTTCGCCGGCACCTGGACCGAGGACATGTGGATCGAGTTCGATTTCTGGGCGGAGGATGTCGCCCCGGGCGCGATAGGCGTGCAGTGGGAGTCCGACGACGGGACCCTCTGGGAACAGACCGTGTTCGATTCTTCCGTGGACACGCTGTCCCTGCAGACGTGGACGTCGTTCCAGGCGTCACTCGAGTACTCGTACTGGAGCAGCGTCGGATCGCCCTCCGAGCAGGAGTATCTCGACGACCTCGCTTCCATCAACTGGGTCGGCGTCTACGTCTTCGACGGGACGGGGGACGGCAACCTATACGGCCTCGATGACTTCAAACTCATGGTCCCGGAACCCTCCGAGTACGCGCTGGCGGGGGCGGCCCTCCTCATGATGCTGCTGTCGGTACGGCGCCGCTTCCCTCACTGGTTCCCTTCCTTCGCCTGCTCCAGCGCGAAACGCTCCTCCTCGATCCGGTAGAAGAGCTGGTTGGCACGCACGATATCCTCGTCGGCGATCCCCCGCGATTGCCGCAGCAGTTCCCGCACGACTTCGTGAGCGTGTTCGACGGCGCCGCGTTCGAGGTCGATCTGTGCCTGGTTCAGCCTGGCACGGAACCAGAGAGCGGATCCTTTGGGAGCCCGCCGGACCGCCTGCGTAATCAGTTGCTCCGCGAGGTCGCGTTCCCCCGCCCGCAGGCATACGGCCATCGCGGTGTCAAGAATGTGGAGGTCCGTCCCGCCCCGGTCCAGCAGGCGCGGCACGTAGTCCATCGCCTCCCGAGCCCCGCCGGGCTGAAGAGACAGGGAGTATGCCAGGTTGTTGAGCAGGACGAGGTCGTCCGGGAACCTGCGCAGTCCCTCTTGCAGGACCTCCACCGAGCGGGTGTAGTTCCCCAGTACCCGGGCGGCCTCCCCGGCAATCAGGTAGGGCAGCCGATCGGCCCGCCCGCTCTTGAGCACGATACTCATCTGTTCCAAGGCGTCGATAACCTCCCAGCCGCCCCGCTGGTACCGTACGTAGCCCAGGATGCGCGGCCAGATCAGGTTCTCGGGGTCGGCTTCCCGGAGCCGCTTCAAGGCCTCGACCATCTCGGCGTCCAGCGCGACGTTGCGCCCCGCGATTTTCAGCATCACCTGCGTACGGTACAGAAGCGGCCACGGCGCGACCGAAGCCGCGATGGATCGGTTGATGCATTCCAGGGCCCATTCCCGGTTCCGTTCGGCGAGGGCGCACTTGATCCCGAGTACGTAGGCCGGCAAGAGGCCCCGCGCACGACGAACCGCGTCTCGCGCAGCCTCCGCGGCCGCGGCGTTCATGTTGCGACGCAGCAGGTACTCGCCCGCTCGGGTCATCGCCGCGGCCGAGAAGGCCCTCGCTTCCGCAACACGCCGGATCTCGTTGACGGCCCAGGTTTCCCCGGCCCCGCCCGGCTTGTCCTGCGTCCGAGCGCACACCTCCGCCAGCCAGATGTCAGGGTCTCCCGGACAGTTGTCCCGAGCCTTCAGGATGACTTCCGGTTCGGCCCGGGACAGGCTGACCTGTGCGCGCCAGAGCGGGGCGCAGTCCGGCAGGTGTTCCAGCGCAGCGGCGGCTGCGTCACGTGCCTTGGCAAACTCCCGTTCCCGGCACAACAGAAGCGCGAGCTGGTGCAGGAGCAATGCCTTCTCCACCGGGTCCCGTCCCCCCGCCTGCCAGGCGTCCGGGTCGGCCGTGCCGCCTTTGGCTCGGTTGTCGTAGCAGGCCAGCCAGTGACGCATCAGGTGCTGCAGGAATGGACTGGACGTCCGATCCGCGTTGCGGCGCAGGGCGGCGGCCGCCGCGATGAACCCCTGTTCGGACGGAACGGCCACGTGGTGCCAGTAGACGGACCACTCGGCCGGTGCCAGCAATCGACGCTGGCGCACGCCGGGCGGGACGATCCCCTGGGGCAGCAGGGCGCGTTCGCAGAACGCGACGAATTCTCGGTACCGTTCCGTGCGGTACAACGCCTCCGCCTGCAGCCGGTCCAGAGAAACGTCTTTTCGCGGGCGCCGCTCCCCCATTTCGAAGAGAGCCGTGTCAGCCGATTCGTACCGCAGGGCGGCCTCCGCCAGCATCCCGGCGGCGCGCGTGGAAAACGGGTATCCCGCCACGGCCTTCCGCGCGGTCCGCACGGCGGCAATCCCGAGGTGCAGCCGTAGCTGGGCGCGGCACAATCGGAGCAACGGAGTCAGCTCAGGCCGGGGCACGGCCGGGTACTCCCGCAGAATCTCGTAGACCCGGCTCCAGTCGGCTTCCCGCTCGTGGATCTCGGAAAGAATGATCCGCGTCTTCTCCTTCTCTTCCGGAAACTGCGTCGCGATGAACTCCAGTCGGCGGCGGGCGCCCTCGATGTCGTCGTCCATCTCCAACGCCCGGACCAGAAGGTACTGCAGTGGCAGGGTCAGCCCGCACTCCTGCTCCCGGAAGATGAAGTTCTCCAACGCTTCGTGCAGACAGCGTCTTCGCGCATCCACGACCGGGCCGCGCAGCAGGTCTCGGCCGAACGGTACGCTCCGGCACCGCGCACGCCACCCCGCCAGATCCAGCCCGAGGCGGAAGAAGGGCCGCAGGTCCACCCGATCCGTCGGCGCGCGGTAAGGGAAGCCGGCCCACTGCCGGCGGAAGGTGAACCAGTGCTCGCCGTGCTGTGCCGCCGCCATAAGGCAGCCCGGGTGCCGCGGGTCGATGCGGCGAATCCGTTCGCAGATGCGCCAGGCCAGGTCGGGCCGGGCCAGTTGAAAACACCGGCCGATCAGGCCGAAGAGCGCGTCGGGGTCGTTGCTGCGCCGGACGGTTCCGAGAAGATGATCGGAGAAACGAACTTCCCATTCCTCCTGGTAGTGCTTCAAGGCCAGGAAGAACAGCGGCTCCATCAGCCGTGGATCGTCGGGCCACCGGGCGAGCGCGTCGAGGGCCATGCGCGCCACCACGGATGACTGGTTCAGGTTCATGTACGCCTCGATTGCGGAGAATGCCTGTACGGGGTCCTCGAACGGGATACGCAGGTCCGTAGCCGCGATGGCCTGCCATTTCCCGTGCATCCGCAGGTAGGGATACAGGGCGCGAATGCGGTTCAGGTTGGGCCGCCATCGGGCCGCCGTCAAGACGTGCTCGGCCACGCGGTCCGCATCGTCGGCGTAGAGCGCGATCTCCGCGAGCACCATGGCAACGCGCGGATCTTCCCGGCGAGTGCTCTCCGGCAACCCCCGCACGATCGCCGCGGCTTCCTCGATACGATCCAGGCCCATGAGGGCGTAGGCGCCCAGAATGCTTTTCTGGATGGCCGGCCCCCGCGAAGGAGGAATCGCCGCCAGTTCATCCAGGACCTCCCGGTACCGGCCGCGAAGAAGAAGAAGCCGGATCGCGGCGTACCGCCATTCATTGTCTTCCGGGGCCAGCACGCGGACCCGGTCGGCGGCACGCTGCGCGTTCGACAGGTCGCCGAACTCACGCAAAGCGACGGCCACGCCCTTGATCATCTCGACCCGGTGCGCCGTTCGGCTGCGGTGCGCAAGACCGCCGGCGGCAACGGCGGCGGCGATAACGGCCAGCATCAGCCACTTGTACTCCAGCACCATCCACCATGCTGCCGGCAGTTCGGTCTGCCTTTCGACACGGTCCGGACTCGCCAGGTACCGCTGGTACCTCCTTCGAAGGGCGGCGACGGCCAGCAGTTCCAGGTACACGAGGACGACGGCCAGGATCACGATGATGCCCGCCGTGTGGTGAAGGAACTCCACGCCCGCCCGCTCGCCCGCCGTCGGCGTGAGCAGAACCATGGCGGCAATCCGCAGGATATTCAGCCCGAGCGCCTGGACGACCGCGGCGGCCGTCAACAGCACGATGGCATGCCCCCTGAGGCGCCGTACGATCCCCAGACCGATCGCGAGCAGGAACACGGTCGTTGCCGTGCGCATGCCGCTGCACCAGGCCGGGACATCATACGCCCGCAGGCCGGTCCGCAGGACGAGGCCGTCCGCCCAGACGCGCACGTTCACCACGTGCAGCAGCCATTCGGCGCCCAGGACGGACATACGCTGCATCCAGACCTGGAACGCGAAGAATACGCGGATGGGGAGCGGGTGGACCCAGTACAGGAGGAAGAAGGCCAAGCCGAGGTCGGGCCCGCAACGGGGCGGGAGTGCCCAGCGCAGGCAGCCGTAGAGGATCCCCAGGATTCCGATCCACTCAAGCTGCCGGACACGGAGGACGAGGCCGACGACGGTGAGGCAGAGGCCGAGCAACACGGCGAGGACCACAACCGCTCTCGAAGCCGGACGTCCGGATTCCTGCTTCCTGCGCAGGAGAATCCATCCCCCCAGCGAGAGGCCCAGCAGAAGCCGGACCAGCCCGTTCTGAACGCCGAGCCAGTCGAGGATGTGGAACATCATCCACACCGCGAAGAGAGACACGGCCAGGGCAGCAACGGCGATACGAAGAGCCAGGTAGATCGGACTTGATTTCATGAACGAGGTCTGCTCGCCGGCGGGCGCCCTTTGACATTGCAATCCCCCGCGACGCCCCATAGTATCAAGCGTTCCAGGAGAAAACACGCAATGAATTGCTCCAAACGTCGGTGTCGGACGCGCCTCAGACTCCTCTCCGCGGCTGGAAGCGCAGCGGTAATTCTCGGCGTGTTGCCCGCCACCGGTCCCTTCCCCGCGCGGGGCGAGGAGATCCATGACGCGATCCGGAACGAGGACCTCGATCGGGTCCGGACCTTGCTTGCCACCGACGCGGCGCGACACGCGAATGCCAGGGCGCGCGGCGGATCGACCCCCTTGCACTGGGCCGCTTCCTACAGCCAGGACGCCGCCGCCAAGGCGCTCATTGAGGCCGGCGCGGACGTGGGCGCCACAACCGACCAGGGCTCGACGCCGCTGCACTGGGCGGCCAACAAGAACGCGGAGGGCGTGGCCCGCCTGCTCGTGGCGAAGGGGGCCGATGTGAACGCCCGTACGAGCAAGGGCTACACGCCCCTGCACTGGGCCGCCATCGGGAATGCGGCGCCGGTGGCCAAATTCCTGATCGAGAACGGCGCAGAAATCGATGCCCGCAAACCCGACGGCGCGACGGCACTGCACTTGGCCGTGGTCAAGAACGCCATCGAGACCATCGAGATCCTCGTCCTGAAGGGGGCGGACGTCCATGCGGAGACGAAGGAAGGGACAACCCCTCTGCACCTGATCCAGGAGCGAGACATGGCCGAGCGCGTGGAGGCGCTCCTGGCCCTGCGTGACGCCGAGTCGATCGAGAACGGGAGCGACGATGATCCCGCCCCGGAACCGGAGCCGCCCCACAGTCCGGGCCCGGCGCCCGCCGAAGGCGCACCCCCGCCCCGGCTCAAGCCCGAGCGCCCGGTCTCGGGGTCACGGCAGAAAATCTTCGGGGACGGCACCGTGTACCGCGGAGACCTGCTCGGCGAGACGATGCATGGCGTGGGCGTCCTGGTCTTTCCGAACGGCGAGCGATACGGCGGCGAATGGGTCAAGGGCGTACCCCACGGCAAGGGCACCTACACGTTTCCGGAAGGGGAACAATACGAGGGGTTCTGGCACCGCGGCAAGATGCACGGCCAGGGCGTGTACACCTTCCCCAACGGGGACAGTCTCGAGGGGATGTGGGAAGACAACAGCTTCGCCGGCGGCACGGGAACGTACCATTTCGCCGACGGAGACGTGTATGAAGGGATGTGGCGTAACAATATGATGTGGGGCCGCGGGATCTACAGGACGAAGGACGGGAAAGTCTTCGACGGCTACTTCAAGGCCAACCGCTTCGTGGGACAGCCGTAACGCGCCCGCACGAGAGCCATGCAAGAGCAGTACCCCTTTGCAGAGATCGAGAGGAAGTGGCAGCAGTACTGGCCGGAGAACGGACTCTTCCGTGCGGACACGGCGACCCCGGAGAACAAGTACTACTGCCTGATGATGTTCCCCTACCCGTCCTCGGCCCTCCACGTCGGACACGGCCGCAACTACATCATCGGGGACGCCGTTGCGCGCTACAAGAAGATGCGGGGCCTGAATGTCCTGACCCCCATGGGCTGGGACGCCTTCGGCCTGCCCGCCGAGAACGCGGCCATCAAGTCCGGAATCCACCCGCGCAAGAGCACGCTGGACAACATCGAGACAATGAAACGCCAGCTCAACGCGTGGGGAGTCTGCTACGACTGGAGCCGGGAAGTCGCCTCGTGTCTCCCGGACTACTACCGCTGGACGCAGTGGCTCTTCCTCAAGTTCTTCGAGCGCGGTATCGCGTACAAGGCTGAAGCAGCCGTCAACTGGTGCCCGTCCTGCGCCACGGTGCTGGCCAACGAGCAGGTGATCGACGGGCACTGCGAACGATGCGGCACGGGCGTCGAAGAGCAGACCCGGGAACAATGGTTCTTCCGCATCACGGACTACGCCCAACGCCTCCTGGACGATATGGACCGGCTGCCGGGATGGCCTGAGCGTGTCAAGCTCATGCAGCAGAACTGGATCGGCCGCAGCGAGGGGACCCGGGTGGAGTTTCCGCTCGTCCCGCGCGAAGACGGATCCGGAGACCCCGGCGAACGTGTGCCGTGCTTCACGACGCGAGTGGACACGATCTACGGGTGCACGTACATGGTCCTGGCCCCGGAGTACCCGGGGCTGGCGGGCATGGTCAGGAACCTGCCGGAGGAAGAGGCCGTCAACGCCTTCGTGCGCGAAGCCGTCGGCAAGACCACGATTGACCGCACGGCCGAGACCGTCGAGAAGAACGGCGTCTTCACGGGACGATACGTCATCAATCCCTACAACGGTGA
>Ga0272441_10009995_pt1 | contig 14495 bp, 12 predicted proteins | sample SSMProp6N_FD_193582 | JGI IMG/M metagenome (GOLD analysis project Ga0272441, IMG submission 193582) | Marine sediment archaeal communities from Little Sippewissett salt marsh, Falmouth, MA, United States - SSM-Prop-6N | ecosystem: Environmental > Aquatic > Marine > Wetlands > Sediment ... | reverse complement strand
TCCTTCATCCAGCAATGCTTCACGGCATTTCGCGCGTACATCAGCCCCGCCTCGACGACCCGCGGATCGCCGCTGGCGAGAATCACGACCAGCCGATCGGCCATGCGCTCCCCTTTCTTCACACGATCTTCGATGCAAGCTCAAGGCCCGCACATCGTCTTCGAGTATCCCTGTTGGCCAACATAGCACAAGGGGCTAGACTGCGACGGAGCAAGGAGGCGGTATGGGAAGCCAGTTCTGTCATGAACACGGCGAGCGATTCCTCGAAACGCGGAGCCTGACGAAGACCTACCGGATGGGAGGCGAGACGATCTATGCGTTGCGCGAGGTCGACTTCGCCGCCGGTCAGGGCGACTTCGTCGTGATCAACGGCCCGTCGGGGAGCGGGAAGACAACCTTTCTGAATCTGATCTCGGCGATCGATCGGCCGACGTCCGGCGACGTGTTCATCGAAGGACGCTCGACGAGCGAGCAGACGGAACGACAGCTCGCCGCGCTGCGGAAGTCACGGATCGGCCTGATCTTCCAGTCGTTCAACCTGATACCCGTCCTCAGCGCCGCGGAGAACGTCGAGTACCCCTTGTTGATCCAACGGCTCCCGAAGCCGGATCGACGACGACGTGTCGACTCCATTCTGAACGAGGTCGGCCTCTCCGACCTCGGACGGCGGCGCCCGAACGAGCTCTCCGGCGGGCAGCGTCAGCGGGTCGCCATCGCCCGGGCGCTGATCACGCAACCGAAGATCGTGCTCGCCGACGAGCCGACGGCCAACCTCGACTCGGAGACCGGCTCCGCCGTGATGGACCTGATGCGCGGGCTGAACGAGGAACACTGCGTCACGTTCCTCGTCGTCACCCACGACCCGGCCGTCTCCGACTACGCCCGCCGCCAGGTTCGAATCCTCGACGGGGCACTCCAAGAGGCGGCCTGACATGGGGTGGTGGATCCCGCTTCGGAGCCTGTGGAGGAACCGCCGGCGCACGCTGCTGTCGCTCGCGATCATCGCGTTCGGCACCGCCGTCTCGTTGTTCGTCCTCGCCTTCCTCGACAACGCCAGGGACCAGATCCGCGCGACCAGCGTCGCCGAGTACGGCAACCTCCAGGTCGCCTCGCCACGTCTGTTCGAGGAGGAGACCGACGGCTACGACGACCTGCTGTCGCCGGATCACGTCGATGCGGTCCTCGCGCTCCTCGAACAGGAATCGTCGTACGTCGACAGCACCGTCCAGTTGGAATTCCCGGGCCTGGCCGCGTCGGGGGTCAAGACCCAGGTGGTCCGAATCCGCGCGATCGAGCCCGAGAACGGGCAACTGGACTTCGGAGAGTACGTCGTCGACGGACGCGCCCTGGAGGTCGACGATGTCGCTTCGGTCCTCGTCGGCCGTGCACTCGCCGATCGGCTCTCCCTCGAAGTCGGGGATGCCCTGACCGTGACGCTGACCACCGTCGACGGCGCGTACAACGCCAGTCCGTTCGTCGTCACCGGGATCTACGGATTCTCCAGCGAGCAGGTCGAGTCCCAGGTCATGCTGATCCCGCTGCGCTTCGGTCAATTGCTGCTGAACACCGTCGGCGTCGATCGGGTCATCGTCGAATTGGATCGTATCGACGTCACCGACGCCGCGGCCCGCCGACTCGCCGCCGGCCTGGCCGAGGCCGATCTGCCGCTCGAGGTCCGAACGTGGGAGGAGCTCAGCCCGATCTACCAGCAGCTGTCGGCGTACTTCGATCTGTTGTTCGGCTTTCTCTCGCTCGCCATCTCGGTCCTCGTCTTCTTCATCATCTTGCAGGTGCTGACGCTGGCCTTCCTCGAACGCACGAGGGAGATCGGGACCTTGCGGGCGCTGGGAACGTTGCGCGGCGAAGTCTTCCGAATGTTCCTGACCGAAAGCGCGTGGCTCGCCGTGCTCGGCAGCCTGACCGGCATCGTCGCCGGTGTGCTGCTCAGCCTCGGATTCAATGCGATCGGGATCGAGTGGCTCCCTCCGGGGACCGTCGAGCCGAGCGTCCTCGCGACCCGGATCGGCCCGACCACGCTGCTCGTGCCGTTCCTCGTCAGTCTCCTCGCGACGCTGCTCAGTGCGCTGTACCCGGCGCTGCAGGCGGCACGGCTCCAGATCGTCGACGCCCTCAGGGTCGAATAGGAGGCAGGCATGCAGCTGAAGCTCTCGCTCCGAAACGTCTTCCGCAACCGCCGCCGTACGACGTTCAGCCTCGCCGTGATCGTCGTCGGCACCTCGGTCTTCCTGTTCCTCCTCGGTTTCATCGGCGAAGCGCTCCAGTCGACGAAACGCTCGCTGGCGTGCGAGACCGGCGCCGTCCAGATCGCCGATGCACGTCTGTTCGAGAACACGACGGAGGGATACGAGTACCTGATTGCGCCCGACGTCCGTGACCGCGCCGTCGAGTTGGTCGTCGGCCGACCGGGCGTGCTCGGCGTCACGTGGCAGCTGAATTTCGCGGGCCTCGTCGGCGACGAATCGGGAAGCACGCTGATCCTCGGTCGGGGCGTGATCCCGTGCAACTGCGTCGAGGAATACGAGTGCATCGTGACAAGCGGCGAGCCGCTGCCCGAGGACGCCTCTCGCGCGACGATCCTCGGCGCCGCGCTGGCCGAGAAGCTCGGAGTCGAGCCGGGAGGACGGATCAACATCGCTACCGGCACCGTGTCGGGCAATTTCAACGCCGCGACCGTCGACGTGATCGGAACGCTCCGGTACAGCCTCGAGGAGCTGGAGGGACAGCTCGGCCTCTTCCCGATCGAGTTTGTGCAGCGGCTTCTGAAGACGGACGGCGTCGAGCGGATCCTGATCGGCCTCGAGGATCTCGACAGCGCCGACGCGTTCGCAGCGGATCTCCAGGCGCGGCTCGACGAGGCGGGCATCCCGCTCGTCACGCGCACGTGGCAGGAACTCAACACCAGCTACGATTCGCTGCAGTCGTTCTACACGGCGTTCAGCGGACTGGCAGGCGTCGCTGTGTTCGCCCTCGTGTTCTTCTCGGTCGTCGAGGTGCTGACGCTGTCGTTCCTCGAGCGAACCCGTGAGATCGGCACGCTCCGCGCGTTCGGGACATCACGCGGCCGCGTCTTCCGCTCGTTCCTGCTCGAAGGCGTGCTGCTCGGGCTAATCGGCGCCGTGCTCGGCATCGCGCTCGGCTCGCTGGCCGCCGGCGTGTTCAACGCGATCGGATTCCAGTGGACGCCGCCCGGAGCGCCGATCCCGCAGGCGCTTCGCCTTTCGCTCGGTGCGTCGACCGCTGTCGTCCCGCTGGCCACCGCAGTCCTGGCCACGTTGCTCGGTGCGCTGATCCCGGCTTGGAAGGGCGCACGGAAGCCCGTCGTCGAGGCGCTGAAGACCGTCTGACCACGAAAGGAAAAGGAGTTCACCGATGAAATCGACCCTCACATTCGTCCTGCTCGCCGTGCTGATCCCCGGGCTGGCCGCGATCGCGCAAGTCGCACCGGACGACGCGTCGCTGCTCGCCGCGCTCGACGATGCCCGCTTCTTCGGAGACGACGTCACGACCCTGCGCATCCGGATCCACGCCGTCACGCCCGAGGAGGAACGCGACGCCGAGGTCCGGCTTCTGTTTTCCGACGCCGCCGACGGCGAGTCGACCCGAATCGAGTTCCTCTCGCCCGAAGAACTTGCCGGCCAGCTGTATCTGAGCACGCCGGAGGCCACCTACTTCTTCGGCCCCGACCTCGACTTCCCGATCAAGACATCGGCCACGACCGAGGTCTTCGGCGACGCCGCGGTGGCGCAGACGAGCGGGATCCGTTTCCTCGACGCGTACACCGTGGCCGACCGCCGGGAGGTCGAGACGGCGAACGGCACGGCAGCCCTCGAGGTCGATCTCGAGGCGGTCGACTTCTCCGTCGCGTTCCAGGCGGCCACTGTAACCGTCGAGGCGGAGACCCTGCGGCCGGTCTCGGTGGTCCTGTATGCGCTGAGCGGGCTGCCGTTCTACGAGGTCTTCTACGAGACGTACGAGACGCGCGGGGACGACGACCTGTACGTCGTCCGGCAGCGGATCGTGAACCGGTTCCTCGTCGGCCGCGAGACGACCTCGGAGATCGTCGAGATCGGCGACGCGCCGATCGCTCCGGAGCTGTTCGATCCCGACGCGCTAAGCCGCTCCGCAGACTAGCCTTCCCGAAGGACCGGCGGTCGGGTACCATGTGCCTCTGTTGTCTGCGGGCTCGCTGACCTCTCCTCTTCTGGTGGCATCGGCCGCTCGCGTAGGGAGGCGAGGACGCGGTGGACCACAGTTCACGGCTCGGGACCGAAGCGGTCGGACGGCTGCTCGTGCGCATGTCGGCGCCGGCGATCGTCGGGATGGTCGTCCAGGCGTTCTATAACCTGACCGACACGTACTTCGTCGGACGAGGCGTGGGTTCACTGGCGATCGCCGGCATCACGATCTCGTTCCCGGTCCAGATCCTCGTGATGGCGATCGCGCAGACATTCGGGATCGGCGCGGCGTCGATCGTGTCGCGTAGCCTCGGCTCCGGCGATCCCCATCGCGCCCGCAGAACGCTCGGCAACCTCTTTTCGGTTGTCGTGATTGCCAGTGCGCTGATCGTCGTACTCGGCACGGTGTACCTCGACCCGTTGCTGCGGCTGTTCGGGGCGACCGAGACGATCCTGCCGTACGCCCAGCAATATCTTCGGATCATCCTTTGGGGCACCCCTTTCTTCCTGTTCGCGATGGCGACGAACGCCGTCGTGCGCGCCGAGGGAAACGCCAGGGTCGCGATGTGGACCATGATCATCGCCGGCCTGCTGAACATCGCGCTCGATCCTCTGTTCATCTATGGCTTCCATCTCGGCATCGGCGGGGCCGCCCTGGCCACGGTGCTCGCCCAGGCGACTACCGTGCTCTACCTGCTCTACTACTTCGCCCGAAGAAGCAGCCTTCGAACACGGCTCTCCGATCTTCGGCTCGTCGGAGGCATCGTCTGGGAGTCGTTCACCGTCGGAATCGGCTCGGGACTGCGTGCGGCCGCCGGCAGCTTCACGATGATCATCCTGAACAACACGCTCGCCGCGTACGGCGGCGACGTCGCGATCGCCGCCTTCGGCGTCGTCAACCGGATGATCAGCTTCCTGTTCATGCCGATGTTCGGGATCGTTCAAGGAATGATGCCGATCGTCGGGTTCAACTATGGAGCCCGTCAACTCGGGCGGGCACGCCACGCGGTATGGCTCTCCACCATCGTGACGACGGCCATGTCGATCGCGACGACGGGGATCCTGATCGGCCTCCCCGGGCTGCTCATCCGTCTATTCACGAACGACCCGGCGCTGCTGGCGATGGGAACTCCCGCGACACGGGTCGTCGTCCTCGCCTTCCCGACGGTCGGCTTCCAGGTCATCGCCGCCGGGATGTACCAGGCCCTCGGCCGCCCGCTCCCCGCGATGGTGCTCGCCCTGCTTCGCCAGGTCATCCTGCTGACGCCGCTGATCTTGATCCTGCCTCGGTTCATGGGGCTCTCCGGCGTGTGGACGTCGTTCCCGATCGCCGACGGGCTGGCCGCGGCGATCACCGCCATGATGCTCATTCCGGCGATGCGATCCCTTCATGATCGGCCCGGCCGCGTGGCGGAAGCTGCGGGGTAGGTCGACGGCCTTTCGCGGTCATCTGCCCTCGCTCGGCGAGGGGTCGGTGACCCGCCTCCGCATGACATCCGACACCTTCCCCCCCATCGCAGAGCGTGGTACAGTGGAGAGGCTATCGAAAGGGGGCCGTATGAATACCAGGAAGCGTGTTGCCGCGACGGCGCTTCTCGTCGTCCTCTGTTTGCTGCCGCTTGCCGCGGGGGCCCAGAACGCGACATCGACGCCGATCGTGTCCGAGCCGGTCCAGTCCGCCGTGAATCAGGGGCTGACCTACATCGATTCGGTCGCGACGTACCTCGGGCAGGGTGTTCTGTACATCCTGAACCTGATCACGAACGACCGGGTCTCGTCCGACCTGCAGAAGCCGATCGGCTACCTCGCGCTGATCACGTTGATCCTCCTGCTGTTCGGCCTGCTCGACTTCGCTCGGAAGATCATCTGGATCGGCATCATCGTCGGGTGGGTTCTGCTGATTGTCCGGGTCATCCTCGATGCGCTGAACCTCTGAGTTCGTCGACGAACCCGCGCCGACGCGAACCTGCCATCATGCGGGTTCGCGTCTTGCGTCCACGGCCGCAAGCGGCTTCCTCCTGGACCCGTCGATGCGGGCGCACCGCCGATGCTCGACGGATTCGACGAAACCGGGCGATCTACGCGAGCTCCTTGAAGACGCAGAGCCAGTCATGCAGCAAGCGCGGTATCAGGAACTGCTGGCGCACATGCTCTCGCCCCGCGGCACCGAGCGTCTCCCGCAACGCTCCGTCATTCAACAGTGTGGCGATTCGTTCGGCCGCTGCCTCGTAGTCGCCCGGGGCGACGAGGTATCCGGATGACCCGTCCTCGATCTGAAGGGGGATCCCGCCGACCTTTGTCGCGACGACCGGCGTGCCCTTCCACAATGCCTCGGATACCGTCAGGCCGAATCCCTCCCTTTTCGACATCTGGAGAACGACGGCTGCGCATCGTTGCAACGCGTTGACGAACAACGGATCTGTCTGCGTGATCAGCACCACGTCGTCCATCTCGTTGGCCCGTTCTGTGACTCTGTCGAAGATGATCGGTCCCTCGGGGTCGTCGGCCGCCATGTTCCCCAGCAACACGAGTCGACAATCGACTTCCTCACGTACGCGCCGGAAGATCTCGAGTACGCCAAGAGGATCCTTCCATTTGTCGAAGCGCGATACCTGAACCAGAAGCGGCTTGCTGCAATCCAAGTTGTACTCTGCAAGCTTCCCGTCGATCTCGCTTGAGCTCATGTCGCGGTTAATCTCGGAGAACGGGTCAATCGCCGGCGGGATGATATGCGTATCTACCGGCCAACTCGGCCGTTGGAACGCCTGGCTCGATACAACCGCGGAGTCGTAGCGTAGCACGAACGGACTCAGCAGGTCTTGGACCGCTGAACACGGCTCCGACACGTCGATGTGGCAACGCCATACCCACGGGTTCTCCCGTTGGCGGAACCGGATCATCGGCAGAGGCTGAGGATCGTGGACGACAACGATGTCATGAACCACGGGGCTGTACAACGCGAAGGTCTGGTTGATCGATAGGTAGGCATCCACTTCATCCGGATCCAACTCGACGTCTTCCCCCTGGAGACCGTTGTGGAGTTTCTTCGTCACGGCAAACAGCGCGGGATCTCCGTAGAGAAGGTTCCAGTCCGCATTGATCCCCACGTCGTTCATCAATGGAATCAGCGAATTGAGCATGCCCGCAACGCCTCCTCCATGAAATGTCGAGTTTACGTGAAGGACACGCAATCCGTAGATTGACCGCGCAGCCCTCTGAATGGCCGCGATCATCTCCCCATCGATCAACCCGACATACCGCTCAATCCCGATGCTGTCCATGGATCCTCCCTGGAGACGTAGCACGATGAACGCGAAGAGTATCCGGGCCCTCGGGGAAGATTCAACCCGTACCGGCCTGCATCGCAAGGAATCCGTCTACGGAAGATACGCGACCCGGCGCCGGGCGCCCGGCTGAAGACGGCAATGTGTTCCCCCGATCGCCACGGGCAGAACGTCTCCGTTCCGATCAAGATGCTCGATCTCGACCGACTCTCGATCCACGCCGATACGCAAAGGAGTCCGGTGAATCATGCATCTGAACCGGACGGCCCGAATCGCCTCTGGGAGGGATGGTTCGATACGCAGCTGCCCTTCCTGTACCGTCACACCCGCACACCGTTCCATGATGTGACGAACCGTCCCGGCCATTGCGGCGGTGTGAATTCCCTCCGGCGTTGTCCCTCCCTGCGTATCCTCGACGTCGCTCCGCAGAGCTTGCACGAAGTGATCCCATGAAGCGGACGGATCAATCCTGTGAAGGATCCCCGCGAACACAACATGGCTCAACGTCGATCCGTGCGACGTTCGCTGTCGGTAGTATTCGATTGTCTCACGCTGCCGTGCCGGCGTCAGCTCGTATCCCATACGCGCAAGGAGCTGAGAGAGGGACTGTTCGTGCAGCACGTAGAAGAGCATGCACAGGTCGGCTTGCTTCGAGACCTTGTACCGATCGGGAGAGTCGCCCTCCGCGCGTAGGATCCGATCCATTCGGCCGATCTGTTGATGGGAAGCGCGGTACGCCTTCCAATCCAACTCTCGCAAATCGCCGTACCCGTCGAATTGCGCAATGATCCCGTTCGACAGGCGCGGAAGGGTCATCCCACCCGCGATGGCCCGCCAGTGTTCCGTCTCCTCCTTGGCCAGCCCCATTTTCTCCATCACGGCCTTGCGCTCGTGATCCACGAGGCTGTCCAATGCTCGGATTGCTGTCTCCAGACACCACATGGCCATCACGTTGGTGTACGCATTGTCGCGGAGGCCACCACTCGCAGCATCGGGATACGCCTCGTGGAACTCGTCCGGTCCCATAACGCCTTCAATCGAGAACTTCCCTTCCGAAGTGGCCTCCGCCATGCTCGCCCAGAAGCGAGCGATCTCCAGAAGCATCTCCGCGCCGTGTCGGGCCAGGAAGTCACGGTCGCCAGTCGCTTGTACGTAGTCCCAGACGTTCTTCGCGATCGCCGCATTAACATGTCGCTGAAGCCGGCTTCGATCCGGATCCCATACCCCCGATCGTGGGTTGAGGTGAATGACCTGTGTCTCTTCCCGTCCACTTGACCCACTCTGCCACGGGAACATCGCTCCCCTTCGACCTTCCTCCGCAGCCAGGGCACGCGCCTCGCTGAGGCGGCGGGACCGGTACAGGAGCATGGATCGCGCGATCTCCGGTGCCCGCGACAAGTAGAAAGGCACGACATACATCTCATCCCAGAAGATGTGCCCTCGGTACGCCTCGCCGTGTAGACCGCGGGCGGGGATGCTGACGTCGAGTCCGACAGTCTCCGGCGATGCCGTCTGCAGCAGATGAAACGCGTGCAATCTCATGATTAACTGAATCGGAAACGGAGAGAGGTCGGCACACGGATCGACATCCACCTGAACGTCGAAGCGATCCCAGAGACGATTCCAAGCACGCTGTTGCGAAGCGACGAGCTCCTCGAAATCCGGTGCCCGGCCGACCTCGAGAACCGCATCCTCGCTGAGATCACCGAGCGCCGGATCGCGCGACGTGCAAATCGCTACGGTTTTCTCTACGAGGATCGCGCAACCCCTCGATGCCTTCACCCGAAACCTTGTCGAGACTCCTGTCTCCTCCCGATCCACCATTTCATCCGCGATCTCTTCCGGACTACGGACCGTGGTACGTGCAGCGATCGCAACCTCGAGGCGCGACTGGACCGTGCGGGCATGAATCCGCAGGTTTCCAGGGGCGGGGGAATCAGCACCGATCATCTCGAGATGATCGCCTCGTAGCTCGCGGTATCGAGCGACACCCCAGTTGGTTACGCCGCCATCCAGACCGGAGCGCACCTCGATCGATCCCGACCAATTCAGCGGCATGATCTCGTGTGCTATCGCCGCAATTCGCGTATCCTCGATGTGAACGATCCGTCGAGAGACCACCCGTGTCTCACGCCCCTTCCCATCTCGGACTGTGAATACGCGTCGGAGAATACCGCCGTGCAGATCTAGTTCTTGGCGATACTCCGTGTACTCGGAATCCTCCTCTTCCAGCCAAGCGCCGCCCTCCGATCGAAACGAAAGCGGAAGCCAATTCGGGAAGTTCACCAAGTCCTCATTGACAACGTTTCGTCCGGCAACGATGCTCGTCAGCCGGTTGTAGCCTCCGGCGATGTACGTGCCGGGATAGTGTGTCGCATCGGCGCTCGACTCCTCCGCCGCGCCGCGCGTGGCAAAGCGGCCGTTTCCCAACGTGCAGAGCGCCTCTCTCAACGGTTCCGCTCGTGGATCCACACCTTCAAATACGAGCGACCATTCGCCCGTCATGTGGCGCCGCCTTCGCGATCGATCAGCCGCCCCAGAAAAGCGTATACCTCCCAAGGAGCTTGCATCCAGTAGGCCGCCTTCGTCGTCCGGGGAACCTCCGAAACCAGGATGCCAACTCCCCAACCTTCCAGCACACCAAAGGCATCCTCATCGGTCACGTCATCCCCGATGTAGATCGGGACCACGTCGGACCGATCTAGATCGAGCGCTTCGAGAAGGAAGAGCAGCGCCTTCCCCTTGTCCCAATCCACATCCGGGCGAAGCTCGAAGACTCTCTTGCCGCTAGCCTTCTTCAGACGCCCGTCCATCGAGACCGCCGCGTCAACTGCCGCTTCGACCTTCGGGACCAGAGTCTCGTCGGCCAAACGGTAGTGGACAGCGAGGGAGAAACCCTTCTCCTCGATCACCACGCCATCGATCGATTCCAGCTTGGGCTTGAGCTCCGCCGCAGTCCGTGAGATCAGCGGTTCGATCCAGTCCGCGACAGCATGGTCGACGGATGTCCCGTCAGGTCCGAGAATGTCGAATCCATGGCTTCCCGCGTAGGCAAGCTCCGGGATACCCACGAGATCCTTCACATCCCTACGCCCCCGCCCACTAATAATCGCCGTCGGAATCCGCGCCGCAACCCGCTTGAGCAACGCTCGACGTTCGTCACTGAGCACAGCCAACTCCGGCCGACTCACGATCGGCGTCAACGTGCCATCATAGTCAAGGAAGAGGACAGGCCGCCTTCCCTCTATCTCATGGTGCAGTGCAGCCCATGCCCCGATCGCGGAGGGACGCCTCTTGGCCGAATGGACGAACCACGCCCGAATGACCTCCAACGACCGATGATCGAAGGACTCGAATACCAGATCCGCCCCGTTCTCCCGTAGTGCCATCGCCGCGCCGACCCGGTCGATCCCGATGACCAATCCGAAGCCGCCCGCTCGCCCAGCCCGAACACCGGAGATCGCGTCCTCCACCACCACACTCCACGACGGTTTGGCATCGACTCGGCGTGCTGCTTCCAAGAAGATGTCCGGCGAGGGCTTCCCCGACAAACCGATCTCCTCCGACACCACACCATCGACTCGCGCCTCGAACAGATCGCTCAGTCCGGCTCTGGCAAGGATCGGACCGCAGTTCTTGCTCGACGATGCAACGGCCACCCTGACATCCTCGCGGCGCAGCTCGTGAATGAGTGCGACGGTCTGCAGATCCACCTCTACGCCGTCCTCGTCAAGTGCCTCGCGGAAGTACCGGTTCTTCAGCTTGCCAAGCCCCCAGACCGTAGCCACTTCGGAATCGTCTTCTGGTGTCCCCTCCGGCAACTCGATCCCCCTTGACTCGAGGAAGCTCCGCACCCCCTCGATCCTCGGCTTTCCATCGACGTAGGTGTGGTAGTCGGCCTCGCGATCAAACGGGGTGAAAGCCGCGCCGCCTTCGCGCGCTCGACGCATCAGGAACTCATCGAACAACCTCTTCCATGCGCTGGCGTGAACTGACGCTGTCAACGTAATCACGCCATCCAGATCGAAGATCACCGCGTCGGGCAGGTCGGATTCTCGCATGCTTCGCTCCTCCTTTCGCTCGGCGTTCTCTGTCTTCGCGATTGCTGTTGTCTCTACTCGCACCCGGATAGCTTATCGATTGCAGCCCTTCCCATGCCAAGTACTTGACACGGTTGCATGCCAATTCGTAAGATAACGACGATTAGCGACAGTATAACGAAAATACAATGTTAGTCGACGAAAGGCGTCATCTGATTGCGGAGGCTGTACTCGCTCAAGGAGCCGCAACGGTTGCGGAATTGAGTGATCGTTTCGGCGTTTCGCTGGTAACCATTCGCTCAGATCTCGTGGCGCTGGAACAGGTAGGCACCCTCACACGGAACCGCGGAGGAGCCGTCGCAAATCGAGTATCCCGGTTCACTCCGGCCTTCCAGCAGCAGTCGAGCGTGAATCGCCTGGCCAAGAAGGCCATCGCCGCCAAGGCTGCGGAGGTCCTTCGTGATGGAGATCGCGTCATCCTGGATTCGGGGAGCACAACGCTCAATCTGGCCGACAAGCTCTGCGGCCGACAGCTGACCGTCGCCGTCAACTCCGTCTACTCGATGAACAAGCTTGTCGATGCGCGGAACGTCGAACTGATCCTGATCGGCGGAATCCTCTACAGGCCGGCGCTGAGCTTCACCGGCGACCTTGCCGAGGCGTTTGTCGATCGACTGCACTTCGACAAGGCTGTTCTCGGGGTCAATGGCGTCACGCCCCGAGGGATCTCCGTCAACAACCCCCAGGAGGCCGGGATCAAGCGAAAGATGCTCGGGCAAGCGGATTGCGTGATCGTCCTCGCCGACTCGTCGAAGATCGGAATCGAAAGCCTGGTCCGCATCGAGGCGCTCGATCAGGTCGATCTGTTGATCACGGAAAGATCCATCGAGAGTCCGCTCTACGACAAACTGAAGCGTGCTCATCCTGGACTGGAGGTTCTCGTTGCGTAGATCCCAATTCGTCATGCTGACACCCCATGGAGACCCGCTCGGCCGAATCGGCGATCCGGACATCGGTGGGCAATGCGTCTACGTTCGGGAACTCTCGACACACCTTGCTAAGGCCGGGCATGACGTCCGGATCTATACGCGAGATCGATCGGAGGGTAAGCCGACAACGGAGGAATACGCGCCCGGGGCCACCGTCATCCGCGTGCCGTGCGGTCCGGATGGATTCATCGCAAAGGAGGATTTGCTTCCCTACCTGCCGGAATTCACCCACCACGTTCGTGCGGAATTGGATGGCACGGAGATCCTACACTCACACTACTGGGACGGAGGCTTTGTGGCCGGGGCTTTACGCGAAGGCCACATATGGTTTCACACCACCCATTCGATCGGCAAGTTGAAGCAGACCGCGTTGCCCGACACGGCCCAGTACCGCTACGAAGATCGGATACAAATCGAAACCGATATCTACGGCAAGTGCACCCGAGTTGTCGCACTGACCGAAACGGAACGCACGCAGATTCATGAGCTCTATGGCGTCCCGAGAGACCAGATCGTCGTCATCCCCCCCGGCGTGAACACCGCGACCTTTGTCCCTCGCAGTGACAAACGCACTCTCCGACGAGAGCTCCAGCTTCCGGAGGATGCAGCAATCGTCCTTTCCCTCGGCCGTCTCGACGAGCGCAAGGGGTTCGATCTCTACCTCGATGCGGCCGGCCGCGTCCTCCAGGAGGTAGATCCGGGGAGCGTGACATTCGTACTGAGCGCCGGCGATGGAAGTCCTCAAGAGACAGCCGAGCGGCGCAAGCTCGAGGAGATCGTGGAAGCCCACTCGATGTCAACCGATCTGATATGGCTCCCCGTCTTGCCCGAGGAGAAGCTTCCGGACTACTATGCTGCGGCGGATGTGTTCGTACTCCCATCACGATACGAGCCGTTCGGGATCGTGATGCTCGAAGCAATGGCCAGCGGAATCCCGGTCATTGCGACAATGGCCGGTGGACCCGCGACGGTGATCGAGCCGGGGAAGACCGGCCTGCTGGTCGACCCGACGAACATCGAATCGTTGTCAAACGCAATCCTCACGATGACCCGCTTCCCGAAGAAGAGATATGCCTACGGCCGAAGCGCTCGTGCGTATGTCGAGTGCCGGTATAGCTGGGAAGCCATTGCCGAGCGGCACTTCCTCGCATATGAAGAGGCACGGAAAGAGGGAGGTAGGGATGCGCGGTGATCGTCTGCTGATCGAGATGCACCACCGAACGGCCGCCGTCGCCCTTGCCGATCGTCTGCAGCACATGCCGCCCGGAGCCGGGGGACCGCGGATCGTCACGATCGCCGGCGAGTCCGGCGCGGGCAAGAGCGAAACCGCCGCCGCCCTCGCCGAGGAACTCGACCGCCGCAAGCTGCGGACCCGGATCCTCCAGCAGGACGACTACTTCGAGTTCCCGCCGAAGACCAACGCCGCGCGGCGACGCGAGGACATCACTCGGGTCGGTCCACAGGAGGTTCGTCTCGACCTGCTCACCGAACACGTGAACCGAATCCGTCGCGGCGATACGCACATCGAGATTCCACTGGTGATCTACGACGAGGATCGAATCGACCGCCAGACGATCGACCTTGCCGGGATCGACGTCATGATCGTCGAGGGCACGTACACGTCGCTCCTCGAGCCGGTCGACCTGCGCGTGTTTATCGATCGGACGAACCGCGAGACCCAAGCGACGAGATCCGCAAGAGCCAGAGAACCGCAGACGGAGTTTCTGGAACGCGTCTTGGAGATCGAGCATGAGATCATCGCATCGCACAAGGAGCGTGCCGACGTGGTGATCGCATCGGACTACACCGTGGCCGAGCCAGGGAACGGCTCGTAGCCAATGATCGGAGGGAGGCCGAACGATGCGAACAGGAAGCCATCTACAGGGAATACCCACCGCATCGCGCGGTCCACGCCGCGCACCCGGCCCCTCTCCGCACTCCATATCCAATCAACCGCTCACAGGGAGGTGATAGGCACGGCAGAGA